>Ga0247727_10002889_pt1 | contig 38768 bp, 34 predicted proteins | sample WisWelCaveWW1625_FD_202498 | JGI IMG/M metagenome (GOLD analysis project Ga0247727, IMG submission 202498) | Biofilm microbial communities from Wishing Well Cave, Virginia, United States - WW16-25 | ecosystem: Environmental > Aquatic > Deep subsurface > Groundwater > Cave microbial mat | place...
TCGGGGCCAGCCTGACCGAGGGGCTCGGCGCCGGCGCCAAGCCCGAGATCGGCGAGGCGGCCGCCGAGGAGGCGATCGAGGACATCCGCACCGCCGTCAACGGCTGCCACATGGTGTTCATCGCCGCCGGCATGGGCGGCGGCACCGGCACCGGGGCTGTGTCCGTCGTGGCCCGCGTGGCCAAGGAGTTCGGCATCCTCACGGTTGCCGTGGTGACCAAGCCGTTCCTGTTCGAGGGCTCGCGCCGCATGCGCACGGCCGAGGCCGGCATCGCCGAGCTCAGGCGCCATGTCGACACCCTGCTGGTCATCCCCAACCAGAACCTCTTTCGCATCGCCACCGACCGGACCACGTTCGCGGAGGCCTTCGTGCTGGCCGACCAGGTGCTCTATTCGGGCATCGCCTGCATCGTCGACCTGATCGTCAAGGAAGGCCTCATCAACCTCGATCTCGCCGACGTCAGGACCGTGCTGCAGGGCATGGGCCCGGCCATGATGGGCACGGGCGAGGCAGCGGGCGAGCAGCGCTCCATCGTCGCCGCCGAGGAGGCGATCGTGAACCCGCTGCTCGACGACGTGACGCTGAAGGGCGCCAAGAGCCTCCTGCTCTCCATCACCGGCGGGCGCGACCTGACGCTGTGGGAGGTGGACGAGGCCGCCAACCGCGTGCGCCAGGAGGTCGATCCGGACGCCAACATCATCGTCGGCGCCACCTTCGACGAGGCGCTCGGCAACAAGGTGCGGGTTTCCATCGTCGCCTCCGGCATGGCCCGCAACGCGCACGGGACACGCGCGGCCGACCCCGAGATCTGGACGCCGAGGTCGCAACGGCGCCCGCCGGTTGCGGCAGAGGCGCCCGACGACTTCCGCCGCCGCCTGAGCGAGGCGATCGATGACCTCAATCCACAGGGCGAGCCGCCCCGGGGGCCGGGCGAGGTGCACATCACCGCGAGACCGCCGCAGCTCCCCGTCGGGGACCGTCAGGTGCCGCCCATCGAAGATTTTCCACCGGTTGCGCAGAACGAATACTGGGCGAAGTCTCCACAACCCGAGAATCGTGTAATGGAGAAGCAGCCACCGTTCGTGTATCAACAGCAACCCGAATCGCCGCCGCCGAAAACCAGCCTGTTGCGACGCCTGACGGGGGGCGGACGAGGCCGGCGCGAGGAGGGTCGAGACGACGAAAAATCGCCGCGGCAGGCCAGCCGCGGCAACCGCACCGAAGCCGGTGAGCAGAGCGTTGATCGGCCGGTGTTTTTTGGCCGCGGCAAGCGCCAGTAGACGGCCGATCACGAAGGGCTCGGTGCGGCAGCGTGGTAACACAGCGAAAGAAACCGTGATTTGTCCCCACTCTGCACAGCACCTATCGTTTGATTCATAAACCCGGCGGAATCAAGCCGGCGCACCCGCCAAAAACTCAAGGGGCGCCACGAGGGGCAAGCGACCGCCAGGATTAGGGGGCACAGGATATCCGATATCTGACCGGTATCCGGCGCCGATGGGGATCGAGGGACTTCGCACAATGTCGAAGCGATTTATCGGATCGCGACAAACGACGATCGGTCGGGAGATCGAGCTGTCAGGGACGGGGGTTCATAGCGGCGCGCCGGTGTCGATGGTGCTGCATCCCGCAGAGGCCGACACCGGTTACCGCTTCCTGGTCAGCAAGCGCGGACGCATCATCGCCGAAATCCCAGCCGACGTCGGCCACGTCAAGAACCTGACGCTGTGCACCGTCATCGGCGACGACGCCGGCGTCACCGTCAGCACCGTCGAGCATCTCCTGGCCGCGCTGCGCGGCCTCAGCATCGACAACTGCTACATCGAGATCGACGCCCGCGAAGTGCCGATCATGGACGGCAGCGCCGCCGCCTTCGTCAAGGCCATCGACGAGGTGGCCGTGCGCGAGTTGCCGATGCCACGCAAGTTCATCAAGGTGCTGAAACCGATCCGCGTCCAGGACGGCGACTGCTGGGGCGAGCTGGCCCCGCATTCGGGCTTCCACCTCGACGTCGAGATCGACTTTCCCACCCCGCTGATCGGTCGCCAGCGCCTGGCGCTGGAGATGAGCGCCGGCGCCTTCCGCAACGAGGTGTCGCGCGCCCGCACCTTCGGCTTCATGCGCGACGTGGAGAACCTCTGGAAGGCCGGGCTGGCGCTCGGCGCCTCCCTCGAGAATACGATTGCGCTTGCCGACGATCGCATCATGAACGCCGAGGGTCTGCGCTATCCGCAGGAGTTCGTGCGCCACAAGATGCTCGATGCCGTCGGCGATCTGGCGCTCGCCGGCGCCCCGCTGCTGGGCTCCTACCGCTCCGTGCGCGGCGGCCACCGCCTCAACGCCCGGGTCGTGCAGGCGCTGCTGGCCGACCAGGAGGCCTGGACCACGGTGCGCGCTCCTTGGGTGCGCGACACGGCTCCCGTCGACATGACCGTCGGCAACGCGGCCGTCAACTACGCGGCCGACCGCACGTGAACGGCAGCGGGCCGGCGTCGCGCCCGCCTCGACAGACCGGTGCGCGGCGGCCACGTCCGACCATGATTGCCGACCCATCTGAGCCGCGCTCCTTAATTTTGCACCATTCTGCGCCTGACCATGTTGGCGGGTGCGGCCGATCGGGCCGATGGGCGCAGAGTTGGTCGGCATCGATTCGTATGCTAGGGCTGACCGAACGGTCGCACGACGACGAGACGAGAGCCGGCAAAACCGGCCCGCACGGGAACAGGGCGTATGGCACGAGGGATGTTCGGCGTCGGTGCTGCGGCACGCTTGGCGGTGCCGCCTGCGGCGCTTGGCTGGCTGCTGGCCGCCGCGCTCCTGGCCGGCTGCTCGTCCTCCAATGATGCGGCCAAGGCGCTCAACCCCGACCCGCCGGGCAAGATGTACGCCGATGCGGACTCCTTGCTGAACAAGGGCGCCTACACGGATGCCGCCCGCAAGTTCGAGGATCTCGACCGCGATCATCCCTACGCCCCGGAGGCCCGCCGCGCCATCGTCCTGGCCGCGTACGGGTACTACAAGGCCGGCAAGTATCCCGAGGCGGTCGCGTCCGCCCGCCGCTATACCACGCTGCATCCCGGCACCAAGGACGCGGCACTCGCCCACCACATCATCGCATCCGCCAACTTCGACGAGATCCGCGATCCCGCCCGCGACCAGACCGCCACCCGCAAGGCGCTGGCCGAGCTCAAGATCCTGCGTCAGCGCTATCCCGACAGCCCCTACACCAAGCAGGCCGAGAACCGCATCCGTATCGCCGAGGACCTGCTGGCGGGCGCCGAGATGAACGTGGCGCGCTACTACCAGCAGCGCAACAATCAAGTCGCCGCCATCAACCGCTACAAGGTGGTGGTGTCCGAGTTTCAGACGACGGCGCACGTCGAGGAGGCGCTCTATCGGCTGACCGAGACCAACATGGCGCTCGGCATCGTGCCGGAGGCGCAGTCGGCGGCGGCCGTGCTCGGCCACAACTACCCCAACTCGCAGTGGTACTCGCATGCCCACGCGCTGCTGAAATCCGGCGGCGTCAGCCCGCAGCTCAACCCCGGCAGCTGGATCAGCAACACCATCAAGGCGCTCACGCCTGGCGGCTCGCAGCCCAAAAAGGCGCCGCAGCGGGCACCGGCCGCCCCGCAGCCCGGCATGCCCGATCCCGAGCAGATGCCGTCCCCGCGTATCCCGGCCGAGGACGTGCCGACGGCCGCCAACCCCAAGGGCCGGCCGCCGATGGGCCTGGCGCAGAAGAGCCAGTAGCCGGCGCGATCCGACCGCAAAGAGGCCGGGGGCTTGGCGGAATCGCCTACGTTGAGGCAGTCTGCGGCTCATGAAGCCGAAGGCCAACGACAAGCCGATCGATGCGCTCACGCCGGCGGGGGCCGGCGCCGAGCTCGCGCGCCTCGCCAGCGCCATCGCCCATCACGACGCCCTCTACCATCGGCAGGACGCGCCGGAAATCTCCGACGCCGACTACGATGCCCTGCGCCAGCGCAACGCCGCGATCGAGGCGCGATTCCCCGAGCTGGTGCGGGAGGACAGCCCGTCGCGGCGCGTCGGCGCGGCGCCCGTCGAGGCCTTCGGCAAGGTGCGCCACGCCGTACCGATGCTCTCGCTCGGCAACGCCTTCAGCGATGAGGATGTCGCCGACTTCATCGCCCGGGTGCGCCGCTTCCTGGGGCTTGCCGCCGATGCCCCGCTCGCCTTCACCGCCGAGCCCAAGATCGACGGGCTCTCCATCTCGCTCACCTACCAGGGCGGACGGCTGGTGCAGGCGGCCACGCGCGGCGACGGCGTCGAGGGCGAGAACGTCACAGGCAACGTCATGACGATTCGTGAGGTGCCACACCGGCTGGCCGGCAAGGGCGTGCCGGAGGAGATCGAGGTGCGCGGCGAGATCTATCTGGCGCACGCCGACTTCGAGCAGCTCAACGCCGAGCAGGCCGCGGCCGGGGCCAAGATCTTCGCCAACCCGAGGAACGCCGCCGCCGGCTCGCTGCGCCAGCTCGATGCCTCCATCACCGCGCGCCGGCCGCTGCGCTTCTTCGCCTACGGCTGGGGCGCGGCGAGCAGGCTCCCGGCCAAGACGCAGTCGGGCGTCTACGGCGCGTTCGGGCGCTGGGGGCTGCCGCTCAACCCGCTGATGCGGGTGTGCGAGGGCCTGGATGAGATCCTGGCCTTCCATCGCCGCATGGAGGCCGATCGCGCCAGCCTCGGCTACGACATCGACGGCGTCGTCTACAAGGTCGACCGGCTCGACCTGCAGGAGCGGCTGGGGTTCGTGTCGCGCGCGCCGCGCTGGGCCATCGCCCACAAGTTCCCGCCGCAGGAAGCGACGACGCGGCTTCTGGGCATAGAGATCCAGGTCGGCCGCACCGGGGCGCTCACGCCTGCGGCCAAGCTCGAGCCGGTCACCGTCGGCGGCGTGGTCGTCTCGAACGCCACGCTGCACAACGAGGACGAGATCGCGCGCAAGGATATCCGCATCGGCGACACCGTGATCGTGCGCCGCGCCGGCGACGTCATCCCCCAGATCGTGGGCGTGGTGCTCGACAAGCGCGCAAAGGGCGCCAAGCCCTACAAGTTTCCCGATGTCTGCCCCGCCTGCGGCAGCAAGGCGGAGCGCGAGGTCGACGAGCGCACCGGGCGCGCCGACGTGGTGCGGCGCTGCACCGGCGGCCTGGTCTGCCCGGCGCAGGCCAAGGAGCGCCTGAAGCATTTCGTGTCGCGCAACGCCTTCGACATCGAGGGCCTGGGCGAGAAGCAGATCGAGGCCTTCTACGAGGACGGCCGCATCATGCAGCCAGCCGACATCTTCACGCTGGCCGCGCGCGATGCCCGCCTGCCCGAGGACAAGCGGCTGGCCGAGCGCAAGGGCTCCGGCGCCAAGTCGGTCGAGAATCTGCTCAAGGCCATCGAGGCGCGCCGCAAGATCGGGCTCGACCGCTGCATCTATGCGCTGGGCATCCGCCACATCGGCGAGACGACGGCGCGCGACCTCGCCAAGGCATTCCGCACCCTCGAGGCCTTCCGGACGGCGACGGAAGCCGTCGCCGAGGGGGGCAGGGAAAGCGAGGCCTATCGCGACCTCGACAACATCGAAGGCATCGGCGAGACCGTGGTCGATGCGCTGATGGCCTTCTTCAGCGAGCCCCACAACGTGCGCGCGCTCGACGATCTGCTGGCGCAGGTGACGGTGGAGCCGTTCGCGCGCACGGCCGCGGCTGCATCGCCCGTGACCGACAAGACCGTGGTGTTCACCGGCACGCTCGAGAAGATGACGCGCCCCGAGGCCAAGGCCCTGGCCGAGCGGCTCGGCGCCAAGGTGACGGGCTCGGTGTCGGCCAAGACCGACTACGTGGTGGCCGGGGCCGACGCCGGCTCCAAGCTCACCAAGGCGCGCGAGCTCGGCGTCAAGGTGCTGACCGAGGACGAGTGGCTGGCGCTGGTCGGGTAGGCGCAATAACCGCAGGCGTATTGCGCCGTTTGAACCCGCGCATCGGCGCAATACGGCTGGCGCCTATTGCGCCCTACGCTTGCTAGCGGGTTCGCAAGGACTTGCATAAGTCGCGCACGCAATTGATGAACGCCTCAGCCGCCGGGCTCAGCGAACGGTCCTTCAACGTCATCATGATGGTCGGTCGTTGCCAGGGCGGCAGCTCGATCGGCAGCACCGTGAGATACTTCTTCATCGGCCCGAACGCGAGGGCTGAGGCCCGGATCGCGGTGATGAATGGCCCGCTAGCCAGCAGGCTGTAGCGCAGGCTCAGCGAATAGCTCAGAATATTGACCGGAGGCATTGCGAGGTCGGTGGCGCGGAAGCCTTCGAAAATCGGTGCGCCCGGCTCGGCTTCATGCGGCGCGAGAATCCACTGCTCATGGGCGAGGTCACGAATCGACACTTTCCGCCTGCGCGCCCATGGGCTCTCAAGCGAGACGACGATCCGCAGGCGCTCATGAAAGAGCTCTTCCTCCTCCATGTCCGGCTCTCTCGGACCCGGGAGCCGGCGCGTGATGCTCACCTCGCATTTGCGATTGCGCAAGAATTTGACCTGGGCATCCGCATTGCCGAGCTCGGTGCGGAACACAAGACGAGGGTATTGCCTCGACAGCCGCGCGATCGCGGCCGAACCGATGCCGGCCATGAGCGGCTCCAGGCAACTGAAGCGCAGCTCCCCGCTCCCGGGATCGGCGAGGAACTCGATCTCCTTCACGCTTTTGCGCAGCTCGTCGAACACGGCGACGCTGCGCGAGAGGAGTGCGCGCCCATAGCGCGTCGGCTCGACGCCTCTTGTCATGCGATCGAGGAGTTTCACGCCCAGAGTTGCTTCAAGATCGGCAACGGTCTTCGAGACGACGGGGCGCGAGCAAGCGAGCATCTCCGCGGCTTTTGCCATGCTGCCAGTTTCGGCGACAGCGAGGAATACGTGCAGGTCGCGCGGTTTCAGCCGGCGGCCGATGCGGTCTGTCCAATCCATGGCGGTGCCCCGTAACGGTTTGGTTACCAGGATGTCGAAAACCAGAGCTTGTGGCTATCCCCCTCTGCGCGAAAATGTACCCGCCTCAGGCGCAGCAGGGAGATGTCAGATGATCGATCGCCGCCGCTTTATCATGATGTCCGGGCTCGGGCTCGCCGCCACGGTCTTCCCACGATCGGCCTGCTCTCAGGCCCCCCACAAGCTGGCTCGCCTCCTCGTCGGCTTTCCGCCGGGCGGATCGCTCGACGTCGTGGCCCGATTGCTTGCTCAACAGCTCAAGGGCTGTGCCGAGGCGATCATCGTCGAGAACCGTCCAGGAGCAGGCGGGCGGATCGCTCTTGAGGCGCTAAAGAATTCGCCCCCCGATGGAACGCTGATGGTCCTGACGCCAGGCGATCAGCTCACTCTGTTCCCACACATCTACAAGAACCTCCCCTATGTCCCTCAGCGGGACTTCGCTCCCGTGAGCACGGTGTGCTCGGTGCAGTTCCTGCTCACGATCGGGCCGATGGTGCCGGCAAGCGTGGACACACTGCAGGCATTCATAGCTTGGTGCCGCGCCAATCCCAAGCTAGCGAACTACGGCACGCGGGGGGCCGGTACACGCCAGCACTTCATTGGCAAGAGCCTCGCGCGCGCGGCCGGCTTCGAGTTCGTACACGTGCCCTACAAGGGTGCGCCGCCAGCGATGCAGGATCTCATCGCCGGACAGATCGCCGCCAATATCTCGGTGATCTCCACAGTGCTGCCCAACATCGAGGCCGGACAACTCCGCGCGCTCATGACATCGGCCCCCAAGCGCAGCGCCGCCCTACCGCAATTGCCGACGGCAAGAGAGGTCGGCTATCCCGCTCTGGAAGCGGTCGAGACGTTTGGCCTGCTTGTCCCGCGCGGCACGCCGCAGGGAACCGTCGATGCGCTCAATACAGCGGCACGGCAGGCCCTTGCGAGCACGGTGGTCCGTGAGGCTCTGACCAAGATGTCGTTCGAACCTACGGTCTCGACGCCGGCGGAGTTCGCAGCCCTGATCAAGTCCGATCTCGAATCATGGGCGGGCGCTGTGCAGACGTCGGGCTTCAAGCCGCTCGACTGAACGGGCCTGAGAGCCAAGGATGAGGCTTGCCATGGTTGCGAAATTCACCCGCATGAACGAGCAGCTCTACGACTACCTGCTGGCGCATCAGCCGGCCGAGCACCCCATCCTCGCAGAATTGCGCGCTCTGACCGATGGACTGCCGGAGGCCAAGATGCAGGCGGCGATCGAGCAGGGACACCTCCTGGCTCTGCTGGTGCGGTTGATCGGGGCCCAGCGCGTGCTGGAGATCGGCACCTTCACCGGCTCAAGCACGCTCGTCATGGCCCTGGCGCTGCCGGAGGGCGGTCGAGTGACGACGTGCGATCTCAACGACGCATGGGCCGCAATAGGACGCAGGCATTGGGACCGAGCTGGCGTCGCGGACAAGATCGAACTGCGCATCGGTCCGGCGCGGGCGACACTGAATACCATCGAGGCGACATCGGGCCCGAACCAGTTCGGTCTCGCCTTCATCGATGCCGACAAGACTGGATACGATGCGTACTACGACTCCTGTCTGCGTCTCGTCCGGCCGGGCGGGCTGCTCGTGCTCGACAACACGCTGCGGCGGGGCCGCGTGGCTGACCCCAACGACACTGAGCCCGATACCGAGGCGCTTCGCGCCATCAACCACAAGATCGCGAGGGACGAGCACGTCGACCGTGTGCTGCTGCCCATCGCCAGCGGCATGACGCTCGCGCGGCGACGGTAACCGATCGCGATTTGGCACCCACTGCGTTGACATGCGTTCGGGATCGCTCCACTGAAAATCCCTTTGCTTGAGATCAAACCGTCGTTCCAGCGATAACGGTCCCAATTTCTCTTCCGGGCCAAGATTTCGCGTGGTGAGCGCCGACGAGACACGTCAGTAGAACCCCAGAAAGCCGCCTATTTGCTGCGCTGCAGCGCATCTGTCAGGGTCGTGCCGGCATGGGTTCGCTCTACCCAGCAAGCGCAACGTCGGCGATTACACCGCTTCTCTGCTTGTCCGCTAGCCAGGGCCACCACTGAAAATTTCGACCATGCTCCGCTGGATGGTTGCGACCGACGGCCGCTCGCTCTCGCTGAATTCCTCTGCGGCGCGGCTCCTCGCCTCAAATGCGAGGCGCTTCTTCTGCCAATCAGGATGTTCACTGGCGAGCTGCCGAACGAGCTGCACGATGCGCGGCCATGAAGTCTTTCGCGGCCTACCGCGGAGGTGCGCAGGTTTTTCGATGCGGCGGCGGCAGCTCTCATTGGCTGGCAGGACGTCAAACGCCGGCTGCTGATGCGGATTGCTGTCAGTGCCCACAAGGGACAGCACGCGATATCGGCTACGCAAGAAGTTTGCCAGCACCGATCTGGGCACCATCAAGGCTTCGAGTTCTCGCCGACCGTGCTCCGGGTAATCCTTGAACGGCGTACGCGATAGCAAGTCATAGCCGGGAACCTCTCCCGTCATGATCGCGATGACATCAAAGAGACTTTCCCGCACCGCCGGGTCGCGCGGAAGTGCGCTCGCCCCTAGCAGCATTCTGACTACGCTGCATCGGGTGAAGCCGTAGCGCCGCTTGCTCGTTTCCGATGCCGTCTGGAGCCAAGTAACCCCGGGTTCCCCAATCTCCTCCGGCCGATCGTCAAACTCACCATTGAAGAGCGCTGTCTTGAATAGCTCCATGAACTCATCAGTGGCGCATCCCGGGAGCCTGCGCGCCAAACTGTTGGCCGCGCCTCCCAGAGGCACATACCTATCGTCCAGCACGGTTGCCAAATCATGCACGCCAGTCTTCGAGTCTGCCGCAGGCCAATCGGCAACGATTCAAACAAATCAAGAACGGCAAACTTGTGGCGGCGGACATGGCAACGCGAACGCAGCGAGAAAAGGCTTGCCATTCGCATGGTCAGATTGCGATTGTCAGCGAGTTATAACAAAAGTGGTTGCGGGGGCTCGCAACCATCTTGATTTGCAGTTGACGCGATTGCTCGCTGCAACGCTGTAAGCAATGACCAGCCTTTTGCCAGCTCACGCATACGCGGTGGTGAATGCCCACCTTAGGTGATCCTCCAATGCCGCTCATGAAGGCACTGCGGCCGACTTCTACTCAGCGTGAGCCTTTCGCATTGATCCAACGTGGACAAGCCGATCGCGCTGCAACAATTCATTGTGCGGCCGCGTGCCCAGTTGAGTAGGGTTTCGCGCCTTGTCTCCGGCCTGGAGATTGCAAGGTTCGCGCACCATTCCAATCGGAGCGCGTTGCATGTTGCAAAGCAGAACGCCAACCGGATTATCCCTGTCGCCGCCCGGGTTCAGAATTCGCGCTTTGGCATTGCAATCCGACCCGGACCCAGAGGTGCTCCGAGGCAGTATCGTCATTTGGCTCATTGGCTGTTCCATTATGGCGTTTGTCCTCGTGGGCGTGAGCGTGTCCGATTTTACGATCGATACGATCAAGAGTGTCGTGCTGCCTGGCTACTTTGCATTGATTGCTGGCGGCGCAGCATTCGTGCGCGTCCGGCTGCACCTACAATCAGCTGCCCTCCTGGTCGAAGCGTTCGCACAATACGTCTTTATGTCGATCTATGCTGTCCTTGCGAGCTACTTGCTGGCGAGCTTGGGAGCCCCGTTGCAGGACGAGACCTTGGCAGCATGGGACCGCATGATCGGCATAAGCTGGCCCGTTGTTGCCGAATTCGTCTACGGGCAACCGTCGCTTGTGGCCGTGCTCACTTGGGCCTACGGATCCTTCGTATGGCAATTGTTCATCGTCATTATCGTCCTGTCGCTCTCGGGCTCGCACAGACGCCTGCAAGTGTTCTTAACGGGATGGGGTCTGGCTTTGGTGGCCGCTCTAGCGGTTTTTGCTGTCGCGCCGGCTAAAGGGGCGTTTATTCACTATGGGCTAGAAGCAAGCAAATTGCCCGCGATCGCTGCCTACTCGGGATGGTCGCACTATCAGATCTTGGAACCCCTCCGGATAGGAGAGTTGCGCGAACTCCTCAGCATTTCCTTTGATGGCCTTGTCACCTTCCCCAGTTTCCATGCGGCCTCGGCAATTCTCTACAGCTGGGCATTCTGGCGCGTTCCTATGATACGCTGGTTGGCTCTGGTCTTGAACGCGTTGATGATCGTGTCCACGCCGGTCGTTGGGGCGCATTATATCGTGGACGTTTGGGCCGGCTTGGCTCTGGGCGGCGCCGCAATCTGGCTGGCGAAGGGCATTCTCCCCGTGGCGGTGAGGGGCGAGAGAGCGGCGCGGCCGATCGAAGCCGGCAATTCGACCGCGTAAAGACGGTCAGCCGCGCCGGGGCGAAGGAACCGGATCACCGCTCTTCCACGTTTCGAGCAAGCGAAGATTGCCCTGGATTTGCGCATTGCCAGGGTCCTTCGCGGCCGCGGCCAGCAGCAGCTCGCGGGCTTTGCCGAGTTGACCCCGCAGCAGATGGTGATAGCCGAGGTTGTTCAGAACCGCCGGCGTGCGTCCTTGTAGCTTGATGACCCGCTCGTAGGCGCGCTCGGCGAGATCAAAGCGGCTCAGCCGATCATATGAGGCGGCAAGGCCGAGCCAGGCTTCGGCGCTCTTCGGGTTGGCTTCCACGGCAGCGCGAAAATGCCGCTCTGCCAGCCCGTAGTCGCCATTGGCGAAGTGCAGTTTGCCTTTGGCAACGCCCTCGTCCGAGGGCCGCTGGTCCGATGGTGGGACCGCCCCTACCGCCAATGCGCTATCGGTTTGATGTAAGGTACAACCGGACCCAGCGGCGGCTAGGAGAACGGCGGCGCAAGCAACGCGGCAAAAATTCAAGAGCATCGCGGCGGCCCCCGGCGGTATCCTATGCGGACCACACGCTAGACGAAGGCGTTCTTGATTCGAATGACCAGGGGCACCATTATCACCAACAAAATGACGGGAAAGATGAAGAAACCAAGTGGAAGCGTCATTTTGGCCGGCAATGCCAGGGCACGCGCTTCAGCCCGCGTCAACCGCTTGTGACGCATTTCATCGCTGAATGTCCTAAGCGCGGCAGCGATGCTGGACCCGAGTTCCTCCGACTGCTTGAGCAGAAGCCTAAGGCTCTGGACCTCGTCGATGCCTAGCCGACTGGACAGGCCGTCGAGGGCCTCCGTGAGGGTGCGGCCAGCCCGCAACTCCAAGTGAACGAGATGAAGGTTGGCTCCGAGAGGTGGGCAATACTGCATCACTTCCCGGCTCACGCGCTCGATGGCTCCCTGCAGGCTTTGGCCAGCCTCGATGCAAACCACGATCATATCCATGAAGTCGGGAAAGGCGTGCCTATAGAGCGTTTGCATCGATGTTTGGCGCCAGTCGACATAGATTGGCGGGAGGATCACGCCCAGCATGGCCAAACCGATCGTTATGGCAAGCAGGAGGGCGCTCGGCAGATGGAAGGGCAGCATGCCGGTCGAGGAGATGAAGATGATCGGCAGCGCGAGGGCAAACACGATCCGTGACGCATAGAGAATCGGGACAGCCGCGGGCGAAAAATAGCCGGCTCGAATGAGGTCCTTGCGCAGGGCCGATAGCGCATCCCCACTCGTTGGCGCAAGCAACTTGCCCGCGCGCGTCATGAATTGAAGCGCATGGCCTTCGGCAGAGCTGTGCGGCGAGCGGCCCTCGGCCGTTGCGCCGATGGTCCGGCGCCGTATGGCGCCCCTATCGATGACGATGCGCCCCGTTACCAGGACGAGGACGAAGACGGCGCCGGCAATAAGGGCGGCGACGTGAACGGGTTGCAGCTCGGAGAAGATCATGACTAGAACCTGAAGTTGACCATTCGGTAGAGCGTAAAGATCCCGGTCACCCAAAGCATGACAGCAAGGTAGGCGGCCGGCATGAAGAAAAAGTCGTCGCGTACATCCGAATAGAACCTCGGGTTGGCCAGGTTGAAAACAGCGAAGAGCACGACAGGGAGGATGCTGAGCACAGTCGCGGAGAACCGGCCCTCGGAAGAGAGCGCCCTGATCTTGCCACGGAGCTTGGCTCTCTCGCGAACCATGTGCGAGAGGTTGCTCAGAATCTCGGCCAGGTTGCCACCAGTCTTTGCCTGGATTGAAATCGCGACCGCAAGGAAGGACATATCCGACTGCCCGGCGCGGGCCCGCAGGTTCTCGATCGCTGCCTGCAGATCAAGACCGTATGTCATCTCGTCGGCGACCATGCCGAACTCCGTTCCGATCGGATCGGGCATCTCGCGCGCGACCATGGCGATGGCGACGGCCACGGGATGGCCTGCCTTAAGGCTTCGCACGATCACGTCGATTGCCTCGGGAAGCTGACCCTCGAACCGCCTTCGACGCCGCGCCCGCATCATGAACATAAGGAGCAGCGGTAGACCTGCACCCGCCAACGCGAATGATACTGCGGTGGGCAGCGGATTTCCTGTCAAGCCGAAGACCATGAGGCCGGCCGCGCAAGCAATGGCCACCATCACGAGCAGGAGGCGCGTGAGAGACATTCTGAGGCCCGACTGGAGCAGCAAGCGATTGAAGGCGACAAAAGGCAGCCGGAAATTTCCTTCAGCCGTCAGGCCTCGATTGCGGCGTAGTTCGATCAGCACAGCTTGGCCGTCGTCGGTGCGCTCCAGCAACCGCAATCGTTCGTTGATCACGCCGCGTTCGTGACGTTTCTGCGAGATGGTGACGAAAATCGCCTCCAAAGCCAGAAAGACCGCAATCGTGACCAGGATGAACGGCCCGTACTGCCCGAACAGATACAGAAGTGTGTTGAAATCAGGCATGCTTCACTGGCTCTTGCGAGGATCGAAAAAGCCGGCTGGAACTTCGAAGCCGGCGACACGCAATTGGTGGAGGAATTTCGGTCTCAGGCCCGTGGCGCGCAGCTCTCCGCGAACAGTGCCGTCGGGATCGGTGCCGGTGCGCTCGAACTCGAAGATGTTCTGCAACTGAATGACGTCGCCCTCCAGCCCGGTGATCTCGGCAACATGGGTGACCTTGCGCGTGCCATCGCTGAAGCGCTGCAATTGGATGATGATGCGGATGGCCGACGCGATCTGCGCACGTATGCTCGACTGGCTCATGCGGAAACCGGACATGCCGATCATCTGATCGAGCCTCGAAAGCGCGTCGCGTGGTGTATTGGCGTGGATAGTGGTCAGCGACCCCTCATGGCCAGTATTCATGGCCTGCATCATGTCAAAAGCCTCTTCGCCCCGCACCTCGCCGACGATGATGCGATCAGGCCGCATGCGCAGTGCGTTGCGTACCAATTCGCGCTGGCGAATCTCCCCCTTGCCTTCAGTGCTGGGCGGCCTGGTTTCCATGCGGCCGACATGAGGCTGCTGAAGTTGCAGCTCTGCGGCATCTTCGATCGTAATAAGCCGTTCCTTGTGAGATATGTGCTCGGACAGGGCGTTGAGCATAGTCGTCTTGCCGCTGCCCGTGCCGCCAGACACTACAACCGTAACCCGACACCTGACCGCTGCCGCCAGCAACGTCGCAATGGGAGCTGTAAGGCTGCCAATTCCTACCAGCCGGTCGAGCGAAAAGCTTCGCTTGGAGAATTTGCGGATGGACACGAGGGGACCATCGACCGCCACTGGCCGCACTGCCACGTTGACACGTGAGCCATCGGGTAGCCGCGCGTCCACCATGGGTTGCGATTCATCCACCCGCCTGCCAACCGCCGAGACGATCTTGTTGACGATACGCAGGAGATGCGCCTCGTCCTTGAACAGGACGGCGACTTGTTCGAGCATGCCGTTTCGCTCGATGTAGACGTGTTCGTGGGTATTGATCAGGATGTCGGTGATGGTCGGATCTTGCAGCAAGGGTTCGATCGGGCCTAGCCCGGTCATCTCATCGATGAGCTCATCCACGAGCCGATCGAGCTCACCGGCATTCACGGTCAGGCGCTCCTCGAGCACATAACGCGAGACCATTTGCGCAACGAGAGCTCGGAGCTCGCCAGGCGATGCTTGGTCGATCGTCGAGAGATTGATGTCGTCGATCAGCTTGCGATGCAGCCTGACCTTGGCGTCGAGAATCTTCCGGAAGAGGGGCACATCCAACTTTGCCGTCACGCTACCTACCGCTTCCTTCGACGCCGAGTCGTGCTCCGGCTCGGCGTCTGGAGGACGTGCGATCACCACTTCGTTCTTCGGACGCTGCGACGCGAACCGGCCCCATGCAGACATTGCCAAAAATCTCCCTTCGCCCTTTCGGATGCGCGTGCCTTCCCCGCTCACTACCCTTGACCGGCGATGATATGCAGAAGGTCCGCCTCGATCCTGTTCGACCGCTTGATGTCCGACAGAAGCACACCGCGATTTTGCGCCTCGCGCACGAGCTGCGTGCGATCTGCGACGAAGCCTGCCAATCGATCTCCGAGCATCTCCTTGGCATGAGCCTTCTTCACGCCACCCCTGCCGAGCCAGGAGACCTTGTTGACGATGACACTGCCGCGCACGTCTAGTCCGAATGTCGTCTGCAGAACGTCGGCGAGCCAGCGGGCTTGACGCAAGCCGGCTACCGTCATCTCGGTGACGATGTAGAAGTTGTCGGAGCCGGACAGCACGCTCTCGCACCATGGCGACCAGAAGCGCGGCATATCGATCACGATACTGTCGAACATACCCGCGGCAAGATCGAGGAGACGCACCACAAGCTGCGCGTCGACCTTTTCGCACCCGGCAAACGCGGGTGGAGCGGCGAGCACCGTCAGACCCGACGCGTGCCGTGAGAGCATGACTTCGAGCAGGTGCTGATCAAGTCGCTCGGGGGCCGCGGCTATTTCTTCGAGATTGAGGGTTGGCGCAATGCCCAGATTGTCGGCGACCGCGCCTGACTGCAGATTGAGGTCAATTACGCAGCACCGGGACAGCGGCACAGCGAGCTTCTTGGCAAGGACGTTGGCTGCGGCAAGACTTAGGGTTGTGTTGCCTGCGCCCCCTAGCGCGGGGATAAAGGCTGTGCATTGGGCTTGTTTCAGCCCCGTCCCCACATTTCCAGGAGCCAGAGCGTGTTCGCACGCCAACAACAGATCGCGTTCACTGAAGGTCCGGGGCAGCCAATCTGCAATCCGTAGCCTTAATAGCTTTCGCGCCACAGCCTCGTTCATGCCACGCGAGATGAGGATGATCGCCGGCGGATCTTTCCATCTTTGCACCAGGCCGTTGAGGGCAGCCAACTCCGACGGGTTCTCTTGATCAAACTCAACTAGCAGCAGCGAGGCATAGGCGTTCGAGGCCAATGCCTTCTCGGCCTCGAGCAGACTGCCACGGGTCTGCTCGAGGCGAAACCGCCTCGTCGGCGCCAGCGCCGAGCGCACTCTTTGTTCGAGCGCCTCATCGGCGGTCACAAGCCGGATGACGATGCCAAGCTCGAACTGTTTGGGTGGTCTCCACAACATCATGGCTGCTCAGTTCGACGTGGACAGGTCTTCGCCGGTAACAGTCGTTCGCATCGGCGGCATCGTTATCGAGCCCCCGAGAAACACCAGGTTGAACGTAAGCCCAGTGAGTTCGACAGTGATCGTGGGTACCGGGCCCCCCGGCCGCCCTGCAAACCCCAGGCCAGTATGCCTATAGCTGACGATGACGTTCTGTGGGCGGATGCGATCGAACACGTCGCACATGCCGGGGAATTGATCGGGGCCGCTCGTCCCACACGCTGCCTCGCCACGTCCATACACCAAGGTATTCATGGCGCTCGCGCTATAGCTGCTGTTGCCGAGGCCGGTGCACGTTGAGGATGCCCCGCTGCAAACGGTGGCAAATGGGGGAAACGGGTCCCCGGCCGCTGCGCCCCCTTCGAGGCCGGTAAGGCTGCTCAGGGCGCCATCAATGGGGTTGGAGACCGCGGCAAGGCGTGCGCCGACCTGAACCGCCTTCGATGCAGCGTTCCACTGGTAGAAGGCGAGGGAGAAGTCGACGAGGCCGCCGGTGAACACCATAAAGAGGGGCATGACGATCGCGGCTTCCGTCAGTGCCGCGCCGCTCGTCTCGGCACAAATCCGAAGCAGGCGTGCCAACATGACACTACTCCCCGACAACGCGTTCTTCGTGGGACAGCGTTAGCGTCAGCGAGCTGCTGATGCCGATTGCGCTCAGCATGCCCAGCCCCGGATAGGTCACTGTCGTGGATACCCGGACGACGTTGAGCGGATCAGGCCCCCGATAGGGTCGTGTCCCCGTTGCGACATTGATGGGGTTTGCGGTCGGGATCAGGGTTACGCTTACGTCTGCGAGGTTCCACCAAGAGACGCGCTTGGCTGTCCCGCTGACCTCGCCCATAACGGCGATTTCAATGCCGGCGTTCGCGGAGCCCAGCGGATCGTCGCGGCGGGCAAGATAGCGGGCCGCGTCGCGCACTCCGGTCGTGATCAGATGTTGGCCGTAGAGCAGGTTGCTGAACTCGAAGACACCGAGCCCGAGCAGGATCAGGAACGGGGTGACAACCGTCATCTCGAGCAGGGCTGCTCCCCTGCGGTCCCGGTAGATTGATGCGAGACATGTCATGCGATCGCCCTTTTGCGCTACCGATAGAGCTGGACGATATCGCGGGCCACGCTCGTAGCGACCGACCCCGGCTCGACGAACCCGAACAGCTCCGCGAAGATATCGCCGCCCTGAACCGGCTCCGTGATGAAGAATCTGCCGAACACGGTCACTGGCAGCGGTCCGCCGCTGTTGCCGTGCACACTGAGATTGCTGCAATCGATGACCGCGGCATAGAGCACTCGCCTATCGGGATCGTCGCTCAATCCGCCGCCCGAGTAGCAGGCTGGCGCACCTCTCTCGCCTTTGGCGTTGCCGGCTACCGCTGCGGTCGCAGTTAGGCCATTGTCGATCTCGTAGCGATAGACCTCATACCTGGACGGCAGGTTGGCGTTGGACCAGCCGTTGGGCGCGGCACCGCCGAAGTTGTTCGCCCAATAGGCATCGAAATCCCACGTGCCGTTGCCCATCCTGCCGCCGGCGTAGGGAAATGCGGTGTCCCGACCAAGCCGATTGGTATTCGGAGAGCTCGCGGACGGACTACAAGCCCCGTTCTTGCCTTTCCCCGGAACGTACCCTTTGCGCACGTTCTGGGCTGGCCTGTAGACAGGGTTGCTGTTCTCGTTGTTGAAAGGCCCAGCCCAGAGGTCGAACCGTACGTTGATCGCATCATCCGCATTCGAGACATTGCCGGTTTTCTGCGACACGCCGTTCTGGATGAAGCACGCGCTTGGCCGCACCATAGCCAGCGCGTCGCGCAGCGCATTGGCGCCGTTGCCCAATGTCGGCGTGTCGAGCCAGCCGTAGTTGCCGGGAAAGTACTGCGCCGTACCTCCCGCGCCGCTTTGCAATCGGATTTGACGCCGTCGCAGCGCCGGATCGGCGAGAGCATCAAAAATGTTCGTTCCTGTTCCCTCCCATGGATTGCATATGAACATTGGGGTGAACTGGCAAACCGCCGCGTCGAACCCCGCAACGGCCCGTGCGCCCGTGCTCGCTATACTCGACCCGCCGAGCCAGGCCGCCGGAAAGATCGTATTCAGTGTCTGTGGTGTGACGACTAGCTCGACGAACCGGGCGAGGGTGGGATCCGTGGTCTCGGACGCGACGCTGATGGCGGACGCATCGCTGGCAGGCAGACTGGTGAGGTAGCGCTTGCTCGAAACCGCTACAGTCGCCAGGCCTGCAGTCGAGAACCGGTGCTGGTTGGATACCAGGTTCGCGATGGCCGCATCAGCACGAGTGATTGCCGTTGGCCGGCGATCAAGCTCGGCCGCGCCTGCTAGCGCGAGCGCATCGGCACCCTTCTGAAGGGCTGTTTGCAAACTGTAGAGGCGGGCCGCATCGATGGCGAGCAGCGCGGTGCCAAAGAAGATGGGAAGCAGCAATGCGACATAGACAAAAACCGCACCATCCCGATTAGCGCGAAGCGCCGCGAGCTTGGAGGCAAGGCGTGCCAGGGGTACTCGACCAATCATGCAACACTACCAACAACGTGGTGATTGAGGGCCAGGACGGCCGGCTAGGGCCTTGCACCGCTGATGCCATCGCCGGTGATTGATTGTGTCGGCAGGCCGCGCGGTTGGAGGCTCCTGTTGGCCTTATATCGTCGGGTGCCGATCAGAAGTCGCTCTCCATCGATATCGATGCGCGAGTTGCCGACATAGTGCGGCCAGGGATTGATGGTCTGGACAGCGATGTTGTGGGCGACGGAGTTGCCATGCCCGAGCGTGATGCTGTCCGACCGGAAAAAGTAATCGTCAAAGGTGTCGAACGCCGCGCTCGTTACAGCTGTCAGAGGATTGAGAAGGATGAGTGCCGCCCCCAAGGCTGCTACCACGATCCCTCTATTTGTAGCTTGCATCATGTCCTGCCTCTTTGCTCACTCGAGGTGACCAGCTACTGCTGAATTCAAGAATGTGCCCGTAGGGGGCGACGTACTGCTTTGGCAACTCCTGCTGTCCGCGCACAAAGAAATCCCGATCATTGCTTGCAACGCGCTGGTCGAGGGGTGTCAGCAGCTTCTGGCCGGGGACGGCAGGGCGCACGAGGCGGGGAGTGACGATGATCACAAGATCGGACTCCTCCTTCTCGTAGGACGCGCTACGGAAGAGCGCGCCGAGTACCGGAACCTGGCCGATCCACGGCAGCTGGGTTTGATCCTTCTTGTGCGTGGACTGGAGCAGGCCGGCGATGGCGAAACTCTGCCCGTCGCGCAGCTCCACCGTCGTACTGGCGCGCCGCACGACTAGGCCAGGCACGGTGATTCCGGAACCGAGCGAGAAACTGTTCGTATGATCGATATCGCTTACCTCAGGTTCGATCTTGAGGTTGATCTGGCCGTCGCCGAGAACGGTCGGCGTAAAGGCGAGACCGACGCCAAACTTCTTGAACTCCAGCGTGATGACGTTGCCCCCTGAGGCCGAAGACTGTGCCACCGGAAATGGGAATTCGCCGCCGGCGAGAAAATTAGCTGTGTCACCGGAGAGAGCTACAAGATTGGGCTCGGCCAGCCGCCGCGCCAGACCTCTCTTCTCGAGGGCCTGGATGAGGACGTCGGCTGTCGTTCCCGCGTCGAGAATCCGGGCAAGGAAGGAGCCAAAGGGTACATTGTTGGATGGAAAGCCCTGAGCCACTGCCGGACCTGCAGCAACAGAGCCAGCGGGCGTCGCGCCAATGACGGCGCGGAAACGGCCCGAGCGAATGTCCCAGGTGAAGCCCAAATCACGAGACGCGGTCCGCTGCGCCTCGACAAAGCGGACCTCCAGCAACACTTGTTGTGGCGCGCGCACAGTCAGAGAATTCACGAAGCATCTTGCCTGGGCGGCTCCCGGCCGCACGGACAGAGAGGTTTCTTGGGCCGGTGCCTGTGCGGGGGGGTGCTGCGATGCGGAAGCACCTCTACTTCCCACCGCGTCCGCAATCTCGCGAATCTGGTTGGCTTCGCAGCCGGAGGTGATTTGCTCCGTGATGGAGACGGCTTTGGCGAGAGCAATGGCGTCCGGTACCGATCCGCCAAGCAGAATGCGCCCATTGGCAGTTCCGAGATCGAAAAGGCCGCCGGGGATGCTGCGTCGCAGCTCATCGCGCAAGGCGCGCACATCGTAACTGACCTCGAGTTCGATGAGGCCGAGGAGCTGCTTATCCTTGTCGAGGACCGTCAGTCGCGTGGTACCGATCCGCTTGCCAATGATGTAGATGGACCGGTCTGTCAGCGGCACGGCATCGGCAAAATCGGGATTTGCCACTAGCACTTCTGCGAACTGGCGGTCCATGCGCAGCGTCTGCGACTTGCTGATCGTGAGGTTGACCCGCAAGACTTTGCCCGGGTCAGCCAGGCTCAAACGCCCACTATTGGCGACGGCCAAATCAGGGGCGAGCAGAATGAGAGTCGCGACGGCGAACGCCAGCAAGGCAGGCCAGAAGAGGCTCGGCGCCGATGAAGGGTGGCCGCACGCGCCGGCCGCATTCTTGAAGCGCCGCAAGCCCCTCATTTGCCCTCCGTTGGTGTCATCGTCCGGGCGCTCGCACTCCTCGCCACTTTGCGTTGGTTAGCTGATTCGTTAGAGGACCGCACATTGCGATCATCGGCGGCTGGATCAAGGTTGTGAGCTACTGGGTACGACTTTCGCTGGGGACACTGTACTCACTGCGGCTAAGAGCTCGGGTAACGCCAACCTTCCCCGTGCGATCGGGCTCCGAGGGAGGGACCGCGTCCCGGCCTGTAGCCTGCACGTCTTGCGTGAGATCGTCTGTCGTGATTCGGGATGCGCGCGCCTCCACGGTTGAGCCGGCGGGGCGGAGCGCAAGAGAGAGGCTCCCGACCGTGCCTGCAAGGACAAGTTTCTGGGCCTGAGTGGTGGGTACTTCCAGGGTCACCGCTTTGACCACCGAGGGCTTCTCCGAGCGATCGTCCGCGAGTTGGTCGATACCGAGAACGCGCACGTGCTGCATCAAGATCTCAGTGAAGGCTTTCTTCTCCCCGCTACCGGCGTCATTGCGCGTCAACATGACGTCGACACGGTCGCCCGGCAGAACGAAGCCAGCGACCCCGAACACATCATTCACACGGATCGTCACTGCCTTCATGCTGGGATCAATGATCGAGGATAGCGAAGCGCGCTGTCCAGGTCCCGTCACCTTCCATTTCAGAATTGCTTCGCTGGTCTCGACCGCAGAAAGCACAACGCGACGCTCTCCGGGCTTCAACAGATCGGCCTTTGAGGCGAATGCCCCCACCGGCATGGCTGACAGTGGCCACTCGATCTCGCGGATGTTGGCTGCGTTGAGCTCCGTGCCGAAACGGAGCGGCTGGGCTGCCACCACAATTCGCCCGACTCGCCTCTCATCAGGAGGCATTACCTGCTGGCTTTGGCGGCTCTGCCGCTCGAGCCAATTCTGGGTAAGTAAGCCGGCAGCGACCGCGAACACGACGGCCACCAGGAGCATCACGATTGAGCCGACACGCATGGGGAAACCTCAGTTCCGAAGGGATCGGTTGCCGCCGATCCTGAAGAAATGGAGCCCGAACCATCGGTCGGGCTCCTTCGTAGGGCCGATCACGCTTCAGCGTTGCACGCTTCGTGCCATCGGCCCCTTTTCCGTTTGAGGTCTGATCAAGTGATGCCGAGGGCCGTCGTGAGCGCCGCCCAGCGCCCTGTGATCCACAAAGAAACGGCCACGACGCTGGTGATGACCGCCGCGGCGATGAGGCCGATCAGGATCGAGTATTCGATCAGCGCGGCACCGCGTTCGTCGCGGACGAGCTGGCCGAGTAGGGCCTTTATTTTCGTCATTTGGTACTCCCTAAGGGTTGCAAGAACTCGGAGACCGGACGATCCCCGCCAACCGTCCCGGCCATCCCCCGCCTAGGCGGTCGTGCCCGCTACGGCCCACCACGCCGGGCGCACCAGACGTGGTAGTAAAGAAGGTCCTTACACGAAGTGTCCGGTTTGCAATTGCTTAATGATAATATTTGGTGAAGTAGCGTGCTTAAAGTCGGCACCAGATCGGTGAGTTTACTTTCGCGGTTGTTGTTGCCGCAAAAGGTAAGCAGCAAGAACCGATGACCACGTCTATGGCTTCAGAAGATTCGCCCCGGGACGACGATGAGAGCGGCAAGACCAATAGCAACACCATACGGGCAGGGTCCGCTACTGACCCAGCCCGGAATTAGGTTTTGGAGCACCTTGGGCGACGGCAATTTGGCAAGCACTGCGCGCGCGCAGAGGATCGCGATACCAAGCACAAGCCCGGCTAAACTCATAATCAGCAACAGCGGTACTACCCCCGTTGGTCCTGCCCACAGAACAACGGCAGCAAGAAATTTCACGTCCCCACCGCCGAACCAGTTGAGTAAGAAAAGGGCGACGCCGGCCACAAACACGGTGAACGCTAGGATCGAATGCTCCCATATCGGTACGTCGTTCGCCACAATCATCGCATAGGCGTAGAAGTTTGCGATCAAAGCCATAGTGATCCAATTGGGAATGGTCAGGCGGTTCATATCTGAGTAAATCGCCCAAGCCACAAGCGCCACGAAGATGGCGCCGAAAAGCAAGCCAAGAGCGATGCTGTTGACCGACATGGCGCAAGTCCCACTGGATTGTCGACTATGTCATTCTGGAGACGTCGTGCCCCAGATCCTCTCAAAGAAACCTTAACCGAATTGAGCCCGCAGAGCGCCCTCGGGAGCTTCGTTCGAAGCGACGCTTCCTTGCCCGGCTCACGCCGCGGCTCAGCAATCGATGAGTAGTTTAAGGTTAATCCTCGTTTGACACTGCCGTCCTTTTCTCCTGCAGACTAAGGTCTCAGGTCGCTCCCGTCCCTGTCATACCTACGGTCCGATGGTCGAGGTCATGATCATAGCCGGACTTGCCGGCTACATTGGGTGGCCCTGGTGGGTTGCCGCAGCGCTTGGTGCTGCGTCGGGCGTGTGGAGATTCAGTGCGCAGGTGGCTGACGCCGCATGGATCCTCGACCCCGCTTGGAGCCGGCATCGCTCGCTAATAGTTGGAGCGCTAATCCTCGTTGCCTTCTCTTCGGGATTTTTCTCCGGCTTCCTTGTTAAGTGGATAATGAGCGATTGGTAATCGAATATCGCGCTGGTGGTCGCGCGTTTAGAAGCGATCGAACTTCGGCTAGTCCACGGTCAGCACTACGGCCGGCCAGTTAGTATAGTACTGAAGCTCGGCACTAGGATTGCTACTGGCCGTTGGGGTCGGAGTGGCCGTCGCGTGAACCGCGCCGTCCTTGCATCTTCTATGGTGCATTGCATGGGTCAGCTTGTGGCAGATTTTGTTGCAGAAGTGCGTTGCTGGTTTCGGCGAACAATGATCCCGTCGCCTTGACGCGATGAGCGGTGGGGGCTGGGGATGTCGGCCGTGCTCAGGTTGAGCAGTCCGTGCAGCTCGACTTCGAACTCGATCGTGGAGACATTGAGGTCGAGGTGCCCTGGACGATGGTGCGGTCGTCTTCGGTGCCCGGATTGCCCGCAACGTGAATGTAGCGGAGTTGGCCAGGAAAGTTGAACTCGTCGGTGCCGCGCCAGAAAAAATGCTCGCCATGGCTCCACCCTCACCATTCTCGATTGCCGCGCTCCTCGGCTTGGCCTTGTTTGCGGCGGGCAATGGCGGCCCTGGCTTCGTGACGCCGGCTGCGGCCCAATCCACCGCGCTCACCAAAGCGCAGGCATCAGCGCTGGCGGCTTACGACAAAGCGTTGCGCGAGTTCAAGGCGATCCTCACCCAGCGGCGCGCGCAGATCGATGGCAGGCAGAAGCTGCCGAACCTGCCGGGGCAGGCCGTCTACCTCGCCCGCCTCAAGGTCATGAGCACCTACAAGGACCTCACCGATGCGCTGCCGTCGCGCATCGGGCGGCCCAACAAGTTCGGCGTGCCGCCGGCGTACTTCGATGCCGGCATCGAGCCGCTGATCGAGGAGTACGGTGCGCTGTTCCGCATCATGCAGGCGCCGCCGGCGGGCGCGCAGGAGTCCAGCACGCCCCTCAAGGACGTCGCCGATCTGGGTCGCGCGATCGCGCGCGCCAAGGGCCTTGATGCCGCCACCGCCGACGCGGCGGGTCGCATCAGCCTCGGACTTTTCTTTGCCGAGACGAACGGTAACCAGAACATCGGCAATGCCCGCTCCAACAAATACAAGGGCAGCCTGCAGACGGGCGTCACGGAAGATCTGAAGGGGCGCAGCGCGTGGGCGGCGCTTCTGCCGAGGGTCGCGGCGCTCGATCCTGCGGTGGCCGCGCGCGATGACAAGGAGACGGCGCGCGTCGGCAAGGGCGACCAGCGGTACAATCATTGGACCGCGGTGCGCAACGGGCTGATGAACGCCCACGCCGACCTGTTCGCGCTGATCCCGGCGATCATGCAGATGCTGCCCGAGCAGATCGATCAGATGAAGCTGTTCCAGCTCATCCAGATCATCCCCACGCCGACGCGTGCGGCACTCGCGTCGGGCAACTTCGCGGCCTATCGCATTTCAAACCCCACGGTCATGGGCTACCTGCGCAACAACTCCATCTTCACCTTCGGCAGGGCGGACCGGGCAAAAACCTCAGCTACCTTTCGCGAGATCCTGGATGCGATGTGGCTGTTCAACGACAAGTTCGAGCGCGCCCGGGCGAAATTCGAAGAGATCAAGGCTCAGGAGCGGGGCCGGGCCCAATAACCGCCACGCTCTGGCCAAAGGCAAACGTGGCGCGGTTCGACGGGCGGGTGCGGCGCAAGGCGGGCGGCGCAGGGTAGTCGGACGGGACGGATGGCACCTCCTGTTCGAGCCACCTCGCGAGCCGCGCACTGGGGGGCCTCGGGACCCTCGGCCTGCGCCGAGGGCAGGTGCGCCTGAGGATGGCAACGGCGGCGGGCGATGTCCCCGGCTAGGCTGTCGGCGCCGCGGTTTGCGCGGTTGCCAAGACGGCGGCGTGCGCGTATCTGGTGGCGGCGGAAACAACACGCTGCTGCCGTTGTCCACACCCCCCTAGCGCAAGTCGCGCGGGGCCACTATGTCATGCGCGTCGAATGCAGAGCCGGTTGCAGGGCTGGCTGGCGTGCGCTGGATCGGCAAAATATCAATCATCGGAAAAGGATGCAATGCGAGGCTTCAAGGACCAGAAATTGGACGAGCGGCTCGCCCGGGCCGCCGAGGCCAGGCAAAAGGCACTCGAGAAATTCCGCTCGCGGCCGGCGCCGGACGACCCCGCGGTGATCGCGCGCGCCGCCGAGCGCAAGGCCGTCGCCGAGGCGCGCGAGGCGCGCGACGCCGAGCGGCAGGTGCGCAAGGCCAAGGAAGCCGAGGAGCGGGCCGCGCGCGACGCCATCGAGAAGGCCGAGCGGGAAGCCCGCGAGCGCCGCGAGGCGGTCGAGAAGGTGATCCGCGATTCCGCCGAGGCGGCCGAGCGCAAGGCCGAGCGCGACCGCCGTTACGCCGCCCGCAAGACGCGGCAGGGCGGCAAGAAGTAGCCGGCCCAGAGCCGGCCGAGGCGCGGCGGGCGGGTACTACAGCGCCAGCAGCCTTTGCGTGTTGCCGCCGCAGATGGCCGCCACCGTCGCGGCATCGAGGCCCGCCGTGCAGACGTGGCCGACGGGATCGTAGTCGGCCATGTCGAAGGGATAGTCGGTGCCCATGAGAATGCGGTCGGCGCCGTACAGGCGCACGAGCTCCTGCAGCTGGTGCGGCGTGAACACCACGCTGTCGAAATAGATCTTCTTCAGGTAGGCGGTCGGCGGCTGCGGCAGGTCGCCGTGCGAATCCGAGCGGGCGCCCCAGGCATGGTCGATGCGGCCGGCATAGCTCGCCAGATAGCCGCCGCCGTGCACGGCCAGGATCTTCAGGTTGGGATGCCGCTCCAGCACGCCGTCGAAGATCAGGTAGTGCAGCGCGATGGTGGTCTCGAGCGGATTGCCGATCACGTTGTTGAAGTAGAAGCGCGAGAGGCGTTCGGCCTGCGTGAAGCCGTTGGGATGGATGACGACCAGGGCGCCCAGCTCCTCGGCCTTCTTCCAGAACGGCGCGAAGGCGGGGTCCGACAGCTCCCGGCCGTTGACGTTGGTCAGCACCTGCACGCCTTTGAAGCCCAGCGTCTTGACGCAGCGCTCGAGCTCCTTGGCCGCCTCGTTGCCGTCGGGCATCGGCACGCTGCCGAACCCCTTGAGGCGATCGGGCTTGCGGGCGACGAACTCGGCGATGCCGTCATTGACGATGCGCGCCGCCGCGACGGCGATGTCGAGCGGGACGGCGTAGTAGCACTGCGGCGGCGGCGGCTTGATGACCTGCATATCGACGCCCATGGCATCGAGGTCGGCAAGGCGCTGCTCGAGGCCGGCGCGGGCGACGATGTCGCCTTCCTGCTTCTGGTTGAGGGCCTTGGTGGCGGCGTCGGCGAACGTCACCAGCGGCATGGCGTTGGCGGCGAGGTGCGGGCCCACCAGCTCGGCTGCGCGCGGCACGCCGACGTGGGAATGCACATCGATGGTGATGCTCCTGGGCCTGATCTCGCGGCCCGGACGCGGGTGCCTGCGCGCCGCCGTCGGCCCGTACTTGTTCCACTGCGCCACGTTGTCCTCCCTTTGGCGTCCAACCTCTCAGCGAACGTAGGTTGGGTTAGCGCGCTAGCGCGTAACCCAACATGGCCTTGCGCCATACGATGCTGGGTTACGCGCGGCGAGAGCGATCGCTAGCATCGCGTCGGATCGCCCGCGCTAACCCAACCTACGCCTTTACGTCTCAGTGCACGCCCAGGTGTTGCGTCACGAGGGTATCGTTCAACCGCACCTCGCTCGCCGTGCCCGCGAACACCACGCTCCCCGAGTTGAGGATGACGATGTCGTCGGCGAGCTCCAGCGTGAGCTTGATGTTCTGCTCCACCAGCACGATCGACAGCCCCTCGCCCTTGAGCCGGGCGATGGTGCGGCCAACGTCGGCGACGATCTGCGGGGCGAGGCCCTCGGAGGGCTCGTCCATCAGCAGCACCCGCGGGTTGGCCATCAGGGCGCGGCCGATCGCCAGCATCTGCTGCTCGCCGCCGGAGAGCACGCTGGCCAGCTGGCTGCTGCGCTCCTCGAGCCGCGGGAACATCTCGAACACCGTGGCGACCGTCCACATGGCCTTGCCGGACTTGGGGGTGCGCGCGGCAACGGCCAGGTTCTCGCGCACGGTGAGGCTCTTGAACACGCGCCGGCCCTGCGGCACCAGGGCGACGCCGAGGGCCGCGATCTGCTCGGGCGCCAGGCGGGCGACGTCGGTGCCAAACAGCACCACCCTGCCCGCGCGCGGCGGCAGCAGCCCGACGGTGACGTTCATGCAGGTGGACTTGCCAGCGCCGTTGCGGCCGATGAGCCCCAGGAGGCGGCCCTCGCCGGCGGCGAAGGAGACCTTCTGCAGCACGTGGCTATCGCCGTAGTAGGCGTCGACGTCGTGCAGGGCGAGGGCCCTAGTGTGGTGCTTCAGAGGTTCCTTCATCATTGCGGCCAGGTTGTCCAAGGAACCTCTGAACCAAGAACCACACTAGAACCATCGAATCCTAGTGTCCCTATTGAATCCGAAGTTCGCAAATACGGGCGCCGCGAGGTGTGTGCGAACTTCGGATTCAATAGGGACACTAGGCGCCAAGGTAGACCTCCCGGGTGCGCGGGTCGCCGACCACCTCGGCGCGCGTGCCTTCGACGACCACCTCGCCAAAGTGCAGGAGCGTGATGCGGTCGGCGAAGTCGAGAGCCACGTCCATGTTGTGCTCGATCATCACGATGGTCACGTCGCGGGGGATGGCCGTGATGAGCTTCTGCACCTCGCGCCGCTCGTCGACCGAGAGGCCGGCAAAAGGCTCGTCGAGCAGCAGCACCTTGGGCGCCTGCGCCAGCGCCATGGCGATCTCGACCCGGCGGCGCTCGCCATAGGAGGTCTGCGCCAGCGGCCGTTCGGCGATTTGGTCGAGCCCGACGCGGGCCAGCGCCGCCCGCGCGCGCTGCTGCAGGCCGGGCTCGCGATCAAGGTCGGCCAGCAGGCTCCAGCGCAGCGGCGAGAGCCCCAGCAGCGCCAGCATGACGTTCTGCAGCAGGGTGTCGCGCGGGAAAAGCGTGATGATCTGGTAGGTGCGCGCCATGCCGAGGTGCGCGCGCCTGCGGCTGGCTGTGCGCGTGATGTCGCGGCCGAACAGCGCGATCGAGCCGCTGTCGGAGGCGAGCTCGCCGGTGATCAGATTGAAGAGCGTGGTCTTGCCGGCGCCGTTGGGCCCGATGATCAGGCGTCGCTCGCCGGCCTCGACGGCGAAGCTCACGTCGGAAGCCACACGCAAGCCCCCGAACGACTTGCACAGCCGAGTGACGGCCAGCGCGGTCATGGCACGCGCTCCGCTTCGCGGGACGGGGCCAGACCTCCACGCAACGCAGCTGTCGCGGGACCGTCTGCCGATGCGGTCCGACCCCATCGCAAGCGCTGCCAGCCGGCGCGGGCAAGCCGCACCGAGCCCGGCACGAGGCCCTCCGGCATGAAGCTGATGATGAGGATGAAGATGACGCCCAGCACCAGGTTCCAGCGCTCGACGTAGGCGCTCACCACGTTCTTCATGATGACGACGATGGCGGCGCCGACGATGGGGCCGAGCAGCGTGCCGCTGCCGCCGGAGATCACCATCAGCAGCGCTTCGGCCGAGGTGGTCAAGGCCACGACCTGCGGGCTGACGAACTGGTTGTAGTACATGAACAGCAGGCCGGCGACGCCGGCCCAGAAGCCGGAGAACAGGATCGCCAGGAAGCGGATCAGCCAGACGTTGAAGCCGAGCGCCGTCATGCGGCGCGGCTGGTCGCGGGTGCCGCGGAGGCTGGCGCCGAAGGGGGAGCGCACGAACACGATCATAGCGAGCACGGCGATGAGGAATACCACCAGCACGGCGTAGTAGAACGCGCCGGCGCTGGCGAGCGGCAGGCCGAAGGGCGCCGGGCGCGTTGCCACGTTGATGCCGTTGTCGCCGTTGGTGAGGCTGGCCCAGCGATAGGCGATGCCCCAAAGGATCTGGCCGATCGCCAGCGTGATCATCAGGAAGCCGATGCCGATGGCCCGCAGCGCCAGCACGGCGAAGATGGCCGAGGTCGCCAGCGTGACGGCAAGCGCGGCAAGGTTGGCGGTGAAATGGTTGTGGCCGGCGTCGAGCAGCAAGGCGGCCGAGTAGCCGGACATGGCAAACAGCCCGGCGTGCCCGAGCGAGACGAGCCCGCCGTAGCCGACGAGCACGTTGAGGGCGAGCGCGAGCACGGCCCACAGCAGGATCTGGCTGGCGATATTGATGTAGTAGGAGTTGCCGACCCAGCCCGGCAGCGTGGCGAGCAGGAGAAGCGCGATGGCGATGGCCGCGCGCCGGGGCGTCAGCGCCGTCACGACACCACCTTGCCGAACAGGCCCTGCGGCCGCAGCACCAGGATCAGCAGCATCGGCAGGAACAGGATGACGTAGGCGAGGTCGGGGAACATGGCCTGGCCGAAATTGTAGAGAAAGCCGATCAGGAAGCTGCCGACCAGGGCGCCGAGGAGGCTGCCGGTGCCGCCGAGGATGACGACGATCAAGGCGAGCGGCAGCATCTCGAAATCGAGGCCCGGATAGACCGAGAGATAGGGCGCGCCCATCACGCCGCCGAAGGCCGCCAGCGCCGCGCCCAGCGCGAACACCAGCGTGAACAGTTGGGATACTTTGATGCCGACCACGCGGGCGATGGGCGCGTCGTCGACGCCGGCGCGGATCATGGCGCCGAGCCGGGTCCAGTCGACCAGCAGCCACAGCGCCACGGCGATGACGACGGCGACGGCCACGATCACCAGGCGATAGATCGGGAAGTAGAGGCCCGCCACCTGCACGACGCCGCGCAGGTGGTCCGGCGTCGCCGGCTGCCAGGGATCGCCGGTCCACAGCATCAAACAGAGGTCGCCGACGATGAAGGCAAAGCCCAGCGTCAAGAGCACCTGCGGCAGCGGCTCGCCGGCGAGCCGGCGCAGCAGGAAGCGCTCGATCAGGCCGCCGATGACGGCCATGGCCGCGGCGCTGGCCAGCGCCGCCACCCAGAAGTTGACCCCCTGCCACAGCAACGTGACGCCGAAATAGGCCCCGAGCATGAAGAAGGAGCCGTGCATCAGGTTGGGGATGCGCATCAACCCGAAGATCAGCGAGAAGCCGGACGAGAGCAGGAACAGCAGGCCGCCGAGCGCGATGCTGTTCACGGCCAGGGTCAGCCACAGGCTCATGCAGGTCTCGGATACCTGTAGGTTGGGGTAGGGCGAAGCCCGTAACCCAACACCTTCGAGGCACCCGGTGTTGGGTTACGCGCTGCCGCGCTAACCCAACCTACGAGGCCACAATGCATCGCCTAATTCTCGAGGTTCTTGGCTGGGGGATAGTCGCGCGTGTAGACCGGGTTGGCCAGGAATGCCTTCTCGTCATAGGTCCAGAACGGGCCAACGTTGGGATAGGTCTTGATCACCGTGTTGACGAGCTGGCTGCCCTTCTTCTCGCAGCGGCGAATGAAGACGTCGCCGATGACGTTGCCGTAGCGATCGAACTTGACAGCGCCGCGCGGTGTTTCGGTCAGCGACACGTTGTGCAGCGCCTCGGCAAATGCCTTGCGATCGTCGGCCTTGCCGCCGAGCGCTTGCATGGCGGCCTCGACGCACTGGCCGGCCACATACATGCCGGCCGAATAGCCGCCCGGCAGCACGCCGTAGTCCTTCTGCATGGCGGCGACGAAGCGCTTGTTGCTCGGCGTGTCGGCGGCGGCCGAGTAGTAGGCGGCCGACATGACGCCGACGGCCTCGTCGCCGAGGCTCCTGAGCAGCGCATCGTCGAGGCCGGTCCAGCCGGCGAGCAAGGGCACCTTGCCCTTGAGGCCGAGGTCGGAATAAGCGCGCATGAACTTCACCGGATTGGAGCCGGCAAAGCCGTGGAACACGCCGTCGACGTTGCCGATCTGGGCGATGAAGGGCGTGTAGTCCGGCGTCACCAGCGGCGGCCACAGCTTCCTGACGACCTTGCCGCCGGCGTCCTCGTAGACGCGCTGGAAGGCCGACATCTGCTCGTGGCCGAAGGCGAAATCGTCGGAGATGGTGGCCATGCGCTTGAGCTTGAGCTCCTTGGCCGCGTAGTCGCCCATGGCGTGGCTGCACTGTCCGGAGGATGCGGCCGGGCGGATGACGAACGGATTGGCCTTGCGCTGCGTCACGTCCTCGGCCGCCGCCAGGCTGATCAGTGGCGTGGCGTTGTCGCGCACGTAGTCGGTGATGGCGAGCAATTCGAAGGCGGCGAGCGGCCCGAGGATGACGTTGACCTTGTCGCGCTCGATCAGCTCCTGGGCCTTGGTCTTGGCGCCCGCCGGATTGCCGCCGGTGTCGGCGACGAGGAGCTCGACCTTGCTGCCTGCGAGCGTGCTGCCCTTCTCCTTCAGGAACGCGGCAGTGCCCTGCTCCATTTGGATGCCGCCTTGCGCGAGCGGCCCGGTCTTGACGGTGAGCAGCCCGATCTTGAACGGCGCGCTCTGGGCGTGCACGGCCGGCATCTTCAGCGTGACGGCGCTGGCGCCGGCGGCGAGCATTCCTTTGAGGACGGTCCTGCGCTTGACGGCCATGGCATTCCTCCCATCGCTTGCTTTTTTTGGCCCCGCGTTCAGGGCCGGGCGATCATGTTTTTTGATGCGCAGCATTCGTTCGCGTCATAGGCGTGCTGCGCGCTGGTGGTCTAACACCAAAACTCTGCGCGCGGACAGGAGGAACTCCGCCCCGCAGAATGCACCCGCCTTGCGTTGCGCTCAGCCGCGGCCTGGGCGCACCGGCGCCGCGCGCTGCCCCACGCAGCGCAACACGATCGTCAGACCGCGATCTGTGTGCCGATCTCGACCACGCGATCGGACGGGATCTGGAAATAGGCGGTCGCATCCTCGGCGCTGCCCGCCAGCCAGATGAACAGCATCTCCTGCAGGCGACCCATCTGCGAGCGGGCAGCCGGACGCAGGGTCCTGCGCGACAAGAAGAAGGAGGTGGCAGCAGGGTCGATATTGAGGCCCCGCTTGCGACAGAGCTGCAGGCCCTTCATGACATCGGGCGTCTCCATGAAGCCATAGGTGAGCGTCACGGCGCTGAACGTGTCGGACAGGCTTTCGATAGCGACGCGCTCGTTGCTGGGCACGCGCGGCACGTCGGCGGTCTTGATGGTCAACAGGATGTTGCGCTCGTGCAGCATGCGATTGTGCTTGAGGTTGTGCAGCAGCGACGTCGGCGCCGCATCGGGCGTAGCCGTGAGGAACACGGCGGTGCCGTTGACGCGGAGCGGAGGCTTGCTTTCGAGCGCCTGCACCACCGTGTGGACGTCGGCATGCGCGCGAGCAGCCGTGCTGAGAATGGCGGTACCTCGCCGCCACGTCAGCATGACCACCATGAGCGCGACCGCGCACGCGACCGGCACCCACGCGCCTTCGAGGATCTTCACGATATTGGCGGCGAAGAACACGATCTCGATGAGCAGGAGCGGGACGAGAAGCACGGCCACGCGCCACGCCGGCCACAACCATCGCCGGCGCAAGACGACAAATGCCATCAGCGATGTGGTGATCATGGTGGCGGTGACGGCGACGCCGTAGGCGGCAGCCAGCGCGCTCGAGCTGCGGAAGATGACGACCAGAAGCAGCACGGCGACGAGCAGCAACCAGTTTATGCGCGGCAGATAGATCTGCCCGGCGACCTCTTCGGAGGTATGGCGGATGTCAAACCTCGGCAGGAGGCCCAGCTGGATGGCTTGCCGGGTGAGGGAATAGGCGCCCGTGATCACGGCCTGACTGGCAATCACGGTGGCAGCCGTGGTCAACATCACGACCGGCCACAGCGCCCAGTTCGGGAACATCAGGAAGAAGGGGTTCTCGATGGCCTGCGGGTTGGCGAGGACGAGGGCGCCCTGTCCGAGATAGTTGATGGTGAGCGCCGGCAATGCCAGGCCGAGCCAAGCGGCCTGAACCGGCCACCGACCGAAGTGGCCGAGGTCCGCATAAAGGGTTTCCGAGCCGGTCACCGCCAGGAAGACCAGGCCCAGCACCGCGAACCCGATCAGGCCGTTGTGGAGGAGAAACGAGAAGCCATAGGCGGGATTGAACGCGGCGAGCACGCCCGGATACTCGGCGATGCGCACGACGCCGATGACGGCCAGAACGGCAAACCAGACGAGGATGATCGGACCAAAGAAGGCGCCGACCTTGGCCGTGCCGCGGCTCTGCACGGCAAAGAGCCCGATCAAGATGACGACGGAGAGCGGCACCACCACCTTGTCGAACGCGGGCGCGATGACCTTCAGGCCCTCCACCGCCGAGATCACCGAAAGCGCCGGGGTGATGGCGGCATCGCCATAGAGAAAGGCCGCGCCCGCAATGCCGAGCGGGAGAATGACATTCTTGTGGCGCTGTGCCACCGCCTGGGCCAGCGCCATCAGCGCGAAGGTGCCGCCCTCGCCGTTGAAGTCGGCACGCAGCAGAACGAAGACGTACTTGAGCGTGACCAGCAGCAGCAGCGACCAGACGATGAGCGACAGCAGGCCCAGCACCGTCGCCTGGCTGATCTGGCCGTCGCCGGCGGCAGCGACCGCGGCCTCGCGAAAGGCGTAGATGGGACTGGTGCCGATGTCGCCGTAGACGACGCCGACGGCGCCGAGCGTCAGGGGCCAGAACCGGCCGGCCTGCACCGGCACGTGCTTCACGCCTCTGGGCACGAGTGCGGCGGCGGCGGCTGCCATGGCGGCTTGCTCCCGGTATGGTTGCGGTGCAACAATTGCGGCTTTCTACGCCTCCATCGGCGCCAGAGATAGGCTACCAAGGTGGATCAGGCGACGGCGGCGGCACCCCACCCGGGCCGAGATAAGCTATTGTTTTACGCCAGGTTTCTTCGCTCAGAGGTGCCACGGCCCAGGTATGCATAGCGCGCTGCGCTGCCGCGCCAGCCGCGCATCGGCAGCATGCGCAATGCGGGCCCAGGTCAGCCTGACGTCCAGCCCCGTCAAGGAACGCCCTCGGCAGCGGCCCCGCGTGCGGCGCCCATAGGCGGGGCCGGGCGGCGCATGTTAGGCAGGAACCCGGCATCTCCCGTCCTTGCCCGTTGTTCGCCAGCCCAAGGCCCGCTCATGATCCCGCTGCTCAAAGGCCTGCGCATCCTCGACCTCACCAGCGTCATCCTCGGCCCCTACGCCACGCAGATCCTGGGCGACCTCGGCGCCGAGGTGATCAAGGTCGAGGCGCCCGAGGGCGACAGCATGCGGCCCGTGGCGCCGGTCATGGAGGGCATGGTCAGCGCCATCTTCGCCAACAACAACCGCAACAAGCGCTCCGTCGTGCTCGACCTCAAGACCGAGGCCGGCCGCACCGCCCTGATGAAGCTCGTCCCGACCGCCGACGCCTTCGTGCACAACATGCGCCAGCAGGCCCTCGACAAGCTGGGCTTCACCTACAAGGCGGTGCGCGCCGCCAACCCGAAGATCGTCTATGCCGCCGCGGTCGGCTTCGGCCGGCACGGGCGCTACGCCGGCAAGCCCGCCTACGACGTGATCCAGGCCGCCTCCGGCTTCGCCGGGCTGTTCCAGATGCGCGACGGGGTGCCGCTCTACGCGCCGAGCATCGCCGCCGACAAGGTGTCGGGGCTGCACCTGGCCCACGCCGTGCTGGCGGCGCTGCTCTATCGCGAGCGCTCCGGCGAGGTGCCGGGCTACGTCGAGGTGCCGATGTTCGAGCTGATGGCGGCGTTCTCGCTCTCCGAGCATCTGAGCCACGCCACCTTCGAGGAGGCGGGCAAGGTTGGCTACGTGCGTGTGCTCTCGCCGGGACGCCGACCCTACAAGACCAAGGACGGCTGGGTCGGCGTGCTGCCTTACACCGAGCGCAACTGGACCAAGATCCTGCTCGAGATCGGGCGGCCGGAGGTGGCCGAGCTCGCCTGGTTCAAGAACGCCACCGAGCGCAGCAAGCGCGTCGACGAGCTCTACGAGATTTTGGCCGGCGCGCTCGCCGGGCGGCCCACGGCCGAGTGGCTTGCCATCTTCGAGCGGCTCGACATCCCGCATGCGCCGGTGCGCACGCCGCAGGATCTGCTGACCGACCCGCACCTGGCCGACGTCGGGTTCTTCCAGACGCACTTTGCCTCCGCCACGCCGGTCAAGCGCACGCTGCGCCAGGCCATCAACGTGGAGGAGGTGGGGTCGGAGGCCGACCTGCCGCCGCCGGCCCTGGGCGCGGATACGGCCGCCGTGCTGCGCGAGGCCGGCCTGAGCGAGGCGGAGATCGCAGCCGCGCTGCCCAAGGCCAAGGGCTGAGGCACGACCTTGATGCGAGGGTGGCGAGGGGCGCTGCGCGCCCGCTCGCCCTCTGGGTCCCCTCGCTTACTTCTCGGCGCTCTCGACGGCCGTGGCCTTGCAGGGCCGGGCCTCGATCTCGCAGCGGGTGAAGGTCTGGCCCAGCGTCTCGCCGACGGAGGAGCGCGAGCAGGTGTACTTCACGTCGCGGGCGTTGCCCATGTCCATGAAGACCTCGCCATAATAGAAGCGGATGGTCTGGATCCAGGCCTTGTCGGCTTCGCCCTTGGCGCCGGCCATCGTCAGGTGCTGATTGCCGACCACGCGCTTGTTGTCCCGGCACCAGCCGCGGTTCTCGCGGTCGTCGTCATCGAAGCGGCGGACGTAGCTGCGCACCTGCGGGGCGCGCCGGCCGTAGTAGGCGTAGCGGTCGCGCTCGGCGCGCCGCGCGTAGTAGTAGCGGCGATAGCAGGTGCCGTCCTCGAGGCACTCATGGCGCAGCACGCGCCGCACCCAGCGCGAATCCTCCGTCTGGGCCTCAGCCTGCGTCGCGGCAAGCGTCAGGGTGAGAAGGGCAAAGGTAAACGCAGCCACCAACAACCTCATGTCGCATCCTCCATGGCACATACAAGGTAGTCTCCTAGCAGCGCCCATGGCGGCTGGCCCCTACCCGGCACGGTCCATCAACAGAAAAAGCGCGGGCGCGCCACGAGGATGCCTCAGTGCACCTGCACCGGCCGCCAGCCGGCGGCAAGCGCCTCGGCCTCGCTGCAGAACCAGCGCTTGCCCTTCTCGGGCTCCATCTTGATCTGCGCGTACCAGGGGCTCCAGGGCATGTGATAGATGCGCCCGTGCTTGGTCACGTTGCCCTTGATGGCGCAGCCCTGGGGCGCCTGCGGCTCGGCCGCGGTCCAGCGCTGGGCGCGGTAGTCCCAGGCCGGCATCGCCTCGCCCTGCCAGACGCCGAGCTTCTCGGCACGGGCCGCCATCTCCTCGGCCACGTAGGTGGTGGAATACTTCACGAACGCCCAGGCCATGCCCTGCCGCACCATTGCCGCGTTCACATCACGGCCGTCGGCATGGCAGATTGCGAGCACGCGCCCGTATTTGTCCTCGCCTTTGCGCTCACAGCGCACGGGCTTGCCCTCGACCAGCCGCACCAGCGCCGCCGTTGCTGCCGTGCCGCACGCCCATGTGCCGATCCATTGGCGTTTGCAGATTTGCGCCTGCTCGGGCGCGTCGATGCCCTCGAGCCGCACGCGCGTCTCCCCGATTGCAATCGTGTCTCCGTCCACGACTCGCGCCGTTCCGGTCAGGGCCGGCTCCGTTATCGTGTCACGGGCAGTGACGGACGGAGACGCGGCGGTGAACACGACACTCGCGGCCAGCGCCAGCGCCACCAGCCAACGAGTTGTATGGATGGAAACAAGTTCGCGCATAGGTTGAACCCTGCGCGAGTCGAATGGCGAATGCAAGGCATGAGTGTAATGGCAACTATCACAACCACGACGTGCTGCCGCAACCTGAAGCAGGCCCGCTGGCTGCCCTGACTAGGCGCTGTTCAATCTGGCTAACCTCAGCTCAGAGTTTGCGGCCGGCCCCGATCTTGAAGGCGATCGGGATGCGCAGTCCGCCCGCGCCCGCGCCCGCGTAGGCGAGCGCGCGCCGCTCGAAGGCGCGCTGCACCTTCTCCTGGGTGTCGGCGTCCTGATGCCGGATGGCGGACCCGGTGAGGACCAGGCTGCCGAGACCGCCGCGCCAGAGCGCATCCACGCTCTCGACCAGGAAGGTGCCGGCATGCTCCGTCACGCCGGCGTCGGCGAGGCCGGCCCCCTGCAGCAGCCCGAGCAACTCACCGGTCGCGCAGAACCGGAGCGAGGAGTGCCCCGCAGGCAGGCTGTCGGGCGGCCGCACGCCGACCTCCGCGATGGCATCCCGGAACAGGCCCTGCACCCGCTGCCGGCGCGGCTCGTCCCACCAGGACAACGCCATGCGGCCGCCCGGCTGCAGGGTGCGCAGGCACTCGGCGAGGGCCGCTTCGGGCCGGGGAAAATGCCCGATCCCGAAGGCGCAGACGATGGCGTCGAACGTGGCATCGCCAAACGGCAGGCGCTCGACGTCGGCTTCGCGAAACTCGAGCCGCGGATGCTGGCCATGGGCCAGCTCGAGCATGCGCGGCGACAGGTCGACCCCGACCACATCGGCACCGCGGCCCGCGGCGGCCGCGGCCAGGCCGCCCGGCCCGGTGGCGACGTCGAGGATACGCATGCCCCGGGCAAGCCGCACGGCCTCGAGCAGCGGCTGGATGGCTGCGGCCGTGACGCGCGCGAAGAAATCGGCATAGCCCTGCGCCAGCAGGTCGTGACCCGCCCGCTCGAACGCGCGCAGGCGCTCCGCATCCTCGTTCGACAGCGCAGGTGCCATCAGCCCCTCGGGGTAGCCGCCGAAGCCTACACACGCCGCCACGGGCGGGAAACCCGGCACAACCGCCGCTTTGGGGGGATTCTTTACCGTCTGTTCGCACAATAGGGCGAACGCAGGGAACCGAAGTGGGCGCCTCGATGGCATGGGTTGCAGGGGCCGAGCAGCCAAACCTCGCTCTACCGGCACACGCCGACGCCGGCATGCGCCCGGACGAGGCGCATCCGCGCCTGCGCTGGCTGCTGGCATCGGGAGGTGACGAGCGGATCTGGCCCGACCTCGAAACAGGACGCAACCGGTACGGGATCACCATCGCCCCGGCCCCCGACGAACTCTGGTTCTCGTCCTCGACGGCCAGCGCCATGACCGAGCACGCCTACGGGGAGGCGGGCCGCATCGCCGCGAGGCTGTTTGATGCCGAGAGCCAGGGCGGGCTTGCTCTCCAGGACTGGTTCGACGCCATCAGAGGCGAGCTGCTGGCCACCTTCGGCTGCGAGGCCGCGCAGGCGGTCCTCGCCCCGTCCGGCACCGACGGCGAGCTGATC
>Ga0247727_10002890_pt1 | contig 38758 bp, 35 predicted proteins | sample WisWelCaveWW1625_FD_202498 | JGI IMG/M metagenome (GOLD analysis project Ga0247727, IMG submission 202498) | Biofilm microbial communities from Wishing Well Cave, Virginia, United States - WW16-25 | ecosystem: Environmental > Aquatic > Deep subsurface > Groundwater > Cave microbial mat | place...
GGCATTCCGGGCGCGGCCATTCCGGGACTCCCGTTTGATATCAACACGCCAGCCGGCACGATTCCCGGTTGTTTAAATCTTTTATGTCCGCCGCCGGCCGCCGCGCTTTGGTATGCCGGCATTTGCTGGTGCGGATAACAAAATGAATATCTGGAAAAAAATAATTGCGCTGTTTCTCTTGGGCGGCTCCGCCCTTTTTGCCGTATTAATTATTACCGGCCAAAAAACTCTGGAAATTAAAATACCGAAGCAACTGCAAGCAACCTTAACGGAAACAAAAAATGAAACGCTGGCTGATGTGCCCGCGCTGGAAGCGATGCTGGCGGAAAATCTGACCGAACAAGCCGTCCAAGGAATCAGCGAGCAAATTATCAAAAAAAATCCGTACGGCATCCAAGAAATTGAAGGCCAAGAGTGGCTTTCGGTAATCAGTCCGGAAGAAGCGGTGGAAAAATATTTTACCGACGCAGTTGAAAAATTTGATATCAGCCAATTGAAAACTCCGGCCGACGAATCCAAGCTGGTAATTATCAACGATACCAGTCGGACAACGCTAGAGTCCTACCTGAAAAATTTCCAAACTATCTTGAGTTCTAATTTCAAGGGTCTGGCAATTAGCTATGCCAATCTGACCCTGCCGGATATCAGCCGTTTAATAGCGGCCTATGACGCGGCCATTGCTAAATTCTATGCTTTGCCGGTTCCAAAAAATCTTCTGGCGATTCATAAAAACCAAATCGCCTTAATGAACGGCCAACGCAATGTTTTTGAAGCTTTAAAGAACTCGGACCAAGACCCGCTCCGCGCCGTGCTGGCGGCTCAGGCCAATCGGGAACTTTCGCAGGAATTTGCCGTTATTAATAAAACTCTCCAGGATATTATTCAAAAAAATAATCTCACGCTGTAAATATGAAAACTGCCGCCAAAATTATTGCCGTCATGCGACGACAGCTCCACTCCCTGCGTTCGTGGGTTGCCGTTATTACGCTGATAACCCAATTGGGAATGTTTGTGCCGCTGACAGCCAGAGCGGCGGTGCCGGTCCTGGAAAACAATCCCGCCTTGTTGGCTTCCGAAACCACCACCAGTATTTCCACGCTGGAATCAATCGTCCAAACGATTTTAGAATGGGCTTGGCGCTTCACTCAAGCCACGCTGAAAAAACAAATTCTAAATGTGTTGGTTGACCAAACTATTGCCTGGATTCAAGGCACCGGCGGCAAACCGCAACTCGTCACTGATTGGAGAGGATTTCTGGAAAACGCCGGCAAAGAAGCTATCGGCGAGCTGGCCCGGGAAAGCGGCGCTGGATTTTTGTGCAGTCCGTTCTCGCTTTCAGTCCGCATCGGACTATTCCCAATTCAACGCTTTTCAAAAATTGACCAGCGGGCTAAGTGCACCCTAGATACCATCGTTTCCAATATTGAAAATTTCTATGGCGACTTCCGCGAAGGCGGCTGGCTAGCCTACCAGGTAATGCTTGAACCGCAAAATAATATTTTCGGCGCCTCGCTGATGCTCCAACTGGAAGAACGCGACCGCACGGCGGCCAAAACTGAAGCCCGGCTGAACGAAGCCATGAGCGCCGGGGGATTCCTTTCCACAAAAGATTGTAAAAAAGATTCGGCCGGCCGCGACATTCCTTCCACTTGCCGAATCACCACTCCGGGCCGACTGTTGGGCGACCAAACGGCTAAAGCGCTCGGCGCCAGCATTGATTTTATCGTCAACGCCGAAGAAATCGGCGACTATGCGGCGGCGATTGCCGACGCACTGCTGAATCGGCTGATAGCCGAGGGTACCAAAGGATTAGTCGGGGTCAGCGCGCCGGACATTCCGGAAACAGTCTACGTGGACGCCGGACAACTCGCCGGACCCTGCGCCGGACTGCCTGACGCCGCTCTCCAGGCCTGCTTAAATTCCCAAAATCAATTCGGACAGAATTTCCAATTCAACGCCAACACTATTGCCGGCAAAATTGAAGCTACACTGACTCCGCTGATTGTGGCCTCCAACTCCTACAATAAATCAATCTTAACCCTCCAAACTCACATTACTCAATTACAATCAATTCACAATCAATTCACCGCCCTAACCCAGTGTTCGCCAAAGCCCAACGGCCAGTCCAATAACATTACTCCGGCGCAACTCACTCAAATTAAAAGCGATTTGGCCGCACTGATTATTGCTGAACAATCCGCTAAAAACTCTATTGATGCTCAAAACAAACAAACTATTGATTCCAAAATCAAGCCTTTAGACGCGGCGCTCGTTAAAATCAAAGCTTTACCGCCTGACCAATATGGAGAAATAAGCGCTATTTATAATTCTGTTATAAGCCTGATAAACATAGACGGTGCCGTTTACCAACGGGAACAGGCCATGGCCCAATACGACGAAACCGTCACTAGGAGCGGCGCCAATACTAGCAGCTATAACGACAAACTTAACCAGTGCTTAAATCCGACCAATTTCTAATATGAACCGATTGCGTCAAAAATTAATTCGTTGGACAAGCGCGGTCAGCGCCGGCATGGCCGGTTCGCTGTTCTTAATCGCGCCGGTCCAAGCTGGTTTTTTTGACTTTACCGGCAAGGCGCTTGCCAATCTAGCAACAATACCTCTACAAATCATCACTTGGTTATTCACCACGGTCGCCGGGGTCGTATTTACCGCCGGCTCATACATTCTCAATTGGGGAATAGATCTGAACAAGAATATTGTTAGTGGTCCGCTCGTTCAAACCGGTTTTAAAATTACTTTAGACCTCGCCAATCTCGGCTTCGTGCTGGTCATTATCATTATCGCCGGCGCCACCATTCTTAGGTTGGAAGAATACGGTTACAAAAAATTATTAAAAAATCTGGTCATTGCCGCGGTGCTCGTCAATTTCAGCCTGGGTATTGCCGGCATTTTTGTAGATTTCACTGGCGTTGCCTCAGACTTCTTCTTAAAAAGCGCCACTAACGGCGACCCTAAAGAAATGATTAGTTATTTAGGCAAAATTATGGAGCCCCAAGCCATCCAGAAATCATTCTCCGACGCTCGGAATGTCAATGGCGCGGCCAAAGCCGCCGAAACCAGCGGCTTTTTGGACACATCTATTTCCATAATTGTAGGCTCTATTTTCAACTTGATTTTCACCGTCATCCTGGCAATTACCATGCTCGGAATGGGTATTCTAGTTCTCGTTCGCTTCATCGCGCTATCTATCTTACTTATTTTAATGCCACTGGCCTGGCTTTGCTGGACCACGCCCAACCTAGCTCATTATTTTACCGACTGGTGGAAACAATTCACCCGCTGGTGTTTCTTTCTACCCATAATGCTTTTTTTCTTATACCTAGCTATTTTCGTCTTTACCGCGCCTCTTGGAGCCGGCGCCATTCCCGATACCGGCGTTGCCTTGCTTGATTCTATTGGCGCTAAAGCTATTGTGCCGGCGTTGGCAAAAATGGTGTTGGTTATCGGCGTCCTTATCGCTGGCATGACCACTGCGAATAAAATGGGTGTTGCCGGCGGCGCGGCCGTCATCGGCGCGGCTGGCGCTGTCAAAGGCTGGGCAACCGGCGCGATCAAGGGAACCTACGGCAAACTCGGTGGCACGGCTGGCAGAGGACTATACCGCGGTACCGGAGCGGATAGTCTAGCCAAAAAGACGGCTCGCGGCTTAAGCAATACGCTTAATCGGCCCGGATTACGCTGGATTCCTGGCGCCAAAACCGCGGTTTCCGGCTTGAGCGCATTCGGTTCGCGCAAAGAAGAAGTGGAGGCCTATGAAAAACAGTTGCATACCCTGACGCCGGACCAAGTTACCAAGCGGTTGAAAGAATCCCCGCCGATTAATAACGCAGAGGCGGCCGCTCTCTTTAAGCATGCGGTTGATAATAAACACTTAGACGCCATTCCAAAAGAAAACTTGGCAAAATACGCTAATAAGATAGCGTCAGTTAACCCAGGCGCAGAAATTGAAAAAATTCCATCAATAAAAGCCGCCCTGGAAGCCAACCCCCACCTAGCAGGAGAAATACTCGGTCATGCCAAGGGCAGCCCAGAAGAATTAGGAGCGGTCAAGAAATATGCTCTAGGACTTGGGGCCAAAGCAGGAGAGAATATTTCTAAAGAAGCTCTTGCTGATAAAAATGTCGCCTTTAACCTCGGCAAAGCCGCGTTGGGCTCAATCGCCCGTGGCTCTGATGAAAAACGCGAAGCCCTGATGGCGACACTGGAAGAAAGTGTGACTAAGGCCCTTGCTAAAGAATTGGAGGAGACTCAAGACATGATTGAAAAAACCTCAAAAGAAATACGCGACGCCAAGGATGCCGGCAACACGCCTGCTTTGACGATAGCCCAGGCTCTTAAAACAACAGCGCAGGCGAAATACGATACGGCCGCTGCTCAATTGAACATTGACCAAAGGGAGGCTTGGTCAAGAATACAATACCTTAATCAAACTATTGCCAACCAAAAAACTTTCATAACCTAATCTTATGGCTGAAACCACCGTCAAAAACCCGGTACTGGAATTCAACAATCTGCCCGAACCACTTCAAGAGTGGCTGTCTTCCGAACGCGTTACCCAACAAATTATCATTATTAATGAACGGTTAGGCACGGTTGGGTCCAGCGCGCGGATTATCCCTTCGCTTCTATACCGACTGGTTACTAAAAGGCTGGATGCACGGGACTTTATTAATCAACTGCATGCCGAATTAAAAATCAGTCTGGTGGAAGCCAAAATTGTTACCCAAGAAATTGACCAGGTGATTCTTCGCCCAATCCGCGGTCAATTAAAAAATGCCATTGACCTGGACATCAATCTTCTCTACGCCTGGGAACCGAAACAAGCCACGCCATCAATCGGAGAAATTGCCGAGGAAGAACCAAAAACGCCTTTTGTAGCTCCTTCTCCAACCACCCCAACCCCGACGCAAGGATCGGGGCAGACTAGCGAACTCCCGAAAAATCCGTGGCCGCAAGCTAATTTCTTCCCGGCAACACCAACGCCGGTAGCTAAACCGCCCGCTTCCAAACCGACCTTTACTCCGCTGGAAATCAAACCCGCGGAGGCGAGTAAGCCCGTCGCGCCCGCTAAACCAATGGTTGAAACGCCCCTCGGCCGTAGCCCTACGGGTGAGGCGAAAAATGACGCGCCTAGAATCATCCCAACGGTTGCCACTAACCCCGTCATTGCCAATGCGATTCGCGCCGCTACCGCGCCGGCCCCAATGCCATTACCGGACGCCCAACCGCCGACTGCCAGCCCGGCGGCACCGAAACCCTTTATTCTCCACGAAGAAAAATCGGAAATAAAATCCACGATGGAAGCGGCGCCGCAAGCCCCGCGGCCGTCACTGACTTTTAAAGTCCCGGTGAGTTTGGCCAAGCCGGCTCCGCAAAAAGTAACGCACAAACCGCTCAACGTGGCGATTGAGTCTCCGTTTGAAGAAAAAAAACCGGAAGAACAGGTGGGAACCACCATCCGCCCCGGCGAACAACAACGCCGAGTCGTCCATTACAGCGACCTGCGGACCCCGGTTGACCCGTTTGCCGATATGAACAAACAACAAAAATAGGCGTGGCGCAATTTCAAGTTCCACAATTTATAGAAACCGAGGATAAAATCATCGGTCCGCTGACTTTAAAACAGTTCGCCTATGTTGGTATTGCCGGACTGCTGGCGTTTGCCCTCTTTTTCTTCCTCAAAACCATCATTTGGTTGTTCATCGTGATTATCATGGGCACGGTGGCTTCCATTTTCGCTTTCATTAAATATAACGGCCGACCGTTAAGCGTGGTCTTGATTTCGGCTATTAGCTATCTGTGGAAACCGCGTTTTTTTATTTGGAAGAAGGCTGAACCGACCATGGCCACCGGTCTGCTGGAAGCCAAACAACTGGAGGCGGAACAAATGTTCTCCAAAGCCACCGCCCCAAAAACAACCGAGGGAGAGACGGAGTCAACTATCCCGCGTTTGAAAAGTTTGTGGGTAAAGCTCCACACCAGCGTCCCCAGCCCGAAAGAGGTCCAACAGCAAAAAGTGGCGATTCACCAGATATTCAAAGGCCGAGAAAGTCGTCCGGCCTTTGAAATATTGCGGAAAATGACCGGCGAACGGCAGGCGGCCCGGAGAGTCGATTTTAGATAAGGTATACTATATATAATAGCCATGGCTCGGAATCAAGAAATACAACCAACCCAGCAGTTAGTGGAAGTTGAGGGCATCCTCAACGGCGTGATTGTCCTGAAAAACGGCAGTCTCCGGAAAATTATCATGGTCTCCGGCGTCAATTTTGACCTCAAATCCGAAGAAGAACAGGGGTTAATTACCTATGCCTACCAGAGTTTTCTTAATGCCATGGATTTTTCCGTCCAATTTTTTATCCACTCCCGCAAACTCAACATTGAAGACTACTTGGCTAAACTGACGGAGCGCGAGAAAAAAGAACCTAACGAACTTCTAAAATCCCAAATTGAGGAGTATCGCAATTTTATCAACACCTTTGTCAGCCAAAACGCGATTATGAATAAAAGTTTCTTCGTGGTCGTCCCGTATGACCCGATTGTCGTTCCGTCATCGGCCGCCGGACTGGCTGATAAGGTACTGGGTATTTTTAAAAAGAAGGCGGTTACGGCCGGACCGCAGTCCGATGTGGAAAAAGAAGAGCGTATCCGGCAAGGCCTCGCCCAAATGGAACAGCGCGTCAGCCAGGTGACCAGCGGCCTTTCCGCCATCGGACTCCAATCCGTGGCTCTGGACAGCGAAGAAATCATTGAGCTTTTCTATAATCTCTACAACCCGGAGGAGATAGAAAAAAATCGGCTGGAAATCGCCAAAGAAAAATTGATGTCCGAAGAAGTCCGGAATATTATCGCCCCGCCGGCCGTGGAAATTACGCCCAATAGTTTAAAGATAGGAAACAAGGTGGCGAAGACATTATTTTTGTTCACCTATCCGCGCTACCTGACCAGCGGCTGGTTCTCGCCGATTATCAACTTGCCGAACCTGCTGGATATTTCTATCTTTATACATCCGATTGACACGGCGCTGGCGCTGAAAAATCTCCGCAAAAAAACCGCTCAAATCCAATCCCAAATAGGCGAGGCGGAAGAAAAAGGACTGGTGCGCGACCCCATGCTGGAAACTGCCTATCAAGATATAGAGGCCCTGCGGGATTCCCTCCAGCAATCCACCGAGCAGCTTTTCAGCGTCGGCGTCTATATCACTTTGTACGCGACCACCAATGAAGAACTGGGCAAACTGGAATCGGAAATCACCAGCGTCCTGGAAGGCAAACTGGTTTACATAAAACCGGCTACTTTCCAGCAATTAGAAGGGTTAACCTCGGTCTTGCCGCTTGGCCAGGACCAATTAAGCATTCATACACCTCTCAACACCGGCCCGCTGTCTTCATTTTTCCCGTTCGTTTCCGCCAACCTGACTTCGGACAACGGCATCTTGTACGGCATCAACCGCCACAACAACACGCTGATTATTTTTGACCGCTTCTCGCTGGAAAACGCCAATATGGTTATCTTCGCCAAATCCGGCGCCGGTAAATCCTACGCCATGAAACTGGAAGCATTACGCCTCCTCGCCACCGGCACCGACATCATCATCATTGACCCGGAGAATGAATATGAAAATCTTTCCAACTCGGTCGGCGGCAGCTTCTTTAAAATCTCGCTGACCTCGCCGCACCACATCAATCCGTTTGAAATCCCGGTTATTCCAAAAGGGGAGGAGCCGGCCGAAGTGCTCCGCTCGCATATTGTTAACCTAACCGGCCTTTTAAAACTGATGCTGGGTGAAATCTCGCCGGAAGAGGAGGCGATGATGGACCGCGCCGTTTCGGAAACCTACGCTTCTCACGATATCGTGCCGGGTAAAGATTTTTCCCGCGCTGAAGCCCCGCTACTGGAAGACCTCCAAAAAGTTCTGGAGAATATGGAAGGCGGGCGGGCCATTGCCCAACGGCTCTACCGTTTCACTAAAGGCAGCTTTGCCGGCTTTACGAATAAACCGACCAACGTGGATGTGAAAAACCGGCTGATTGTCTTTTCCATTCGCGATTTGGAAGACGAGCTCCGGCCGATTGCTATGTATATCGTGCTGAACTTCATTTGGAATCTGATTCGCTCCGAATTGAAAAAGCGCGTGTTGATGATTGATGAGGCGTGGTGGATGATGAAATACAAAGACGGCGCCGCTTTCTTGTTCAGCTTGGTCAAACGGGCCCGCAAATACTTCCTAGGTATTTCCACCATCACCCAAGACGTGGAAGATTTTATGAACTCGCCGATGGGCCGTCCGATTATCACCAACTCGTCTCTGCAACTCCTTCTCAAGCAATCGCCAGCTATGATTAACTCCGTGGCCGCCGCCTTCAATCTGACCGAAGGCGAAAAAAATCTGCTGGTGGAAGCCAATGTCGGCCAAGGACTGTTCTTTGCCGGACCCAATCATGTAGCCATCCAAATCGTTGCTTCTTACCTGGAAGACCAAATCATCACTACGAAACCGGAGCAAATCCTGGAACAAAAAGGATAGGGTTTAGGGTTATAGCGTTTAGGGTTATAATATAAATAATATGGACTACGAACCAAAAATCTCGCCCATTGAAAGTTATTTGCTTATAACAGGCGCAGTAGGCATTGATGCTATCGGAGTCGGCCTCATTCTCTTCGGACTGGATGATTTCTTCCTTCTAGACCTGGTTGGTATTTGCACCCAAGGCTATCTCCGTTTCAAACAAGTAAATGGAGCGGGGTATGACTTGGCTGGCAGTATCGCCGAATTTGTTCCGTATGTCGGCGCTCTGCCGTTAAAAACTGCCGGTATCTTATACGTTCTCTATGCCGACAAACATCCGGAGAGCATTGCCGCCCAGGCCGCTTCCGCTGTCAGCGCAAAAATTCCAACCAAAAGGGCTGGGTTTAAAAATATTCCCGGCGGCAAAGCTCTGCCGTCCATAGACAGCGTCAGCAAAGCGGCATAAATCTAGAAAATAGAAAATGGAAAATAGAATGACGGAAAAGAATTTTAAAAAATCTGCGCTTGCGCTGCTTCTATTTTCTAGCTTCTATTTTCTAGCTTCTAGTTCCTCGGCTCAAACCGCCCCCGAACTAATTGTTACCTGGAAGTCCAACGCTTATGCTCCGGCTGGGTATCAAGGGAAAGTTACCCCGACGCAAGGAAGCGCCATTACCGTTAGCGCCGAACTCCTAGACGCGAGCAAGCCAGCCGACCTTTCTAGAAGTTTAATGGTCTGGCGCGTTGATACTGAACTCATAGCCCGGGCCCGTGGCGCCAAAACCATCACCTACAAAGTTCCGGACGACGCTTCCGGCGAACTTACCGTTGATTTATCGGTAACCTATCAAGGAGTTGAGCGAACCGCCGTCATCACCATTCCGGTTGCCAATCCGGAAGTTGTGATTAACGTGCCGTCGCTTACTAATACCGTCTCTGCCTCCGTGCATCTGATTAAAGCATTGTTATACTCCTTTAATATTAAAAATCCGAATGATTTAACCATTGAGTGGTTGGTTAACGATATCGCGCCGGAGGGCTCGCCAGCTGACCCGTTTTCGCTGGAAATAAATACCAGCATTCTCCCGCCCGGTCAATTTGTCCGATTAAACCTGGTCATTCAAAACCCCGATAACCCGACGCAAATCTTTTCCCAAAATAGACAACTTATTATTCAATGAAACAAATATTAGGAAAACTCGGCCTCGTTCTTTTTTTACTACTAGCCCCGGCGCAAACCGTTGTGGCCGCTGACCCCTTACCATCCGAACCATATACTCTAACCGTGCCGCTCATCGGCAAAGACGGCCAGCGGATTACTACTATTTCCGCTTTAAATGAAGAGGGTCAGCGCGGCGCTAACCTGGCCGAATATATTAAAACCATCTACCTGACTTTGATGGGCGTGGCTGGTTTGTTGGCTATGGCTAATATTGTCTACGGCGGCATTCTCTATACCTTATCGGCCGGCAACATCACCACCCAAGATGACGCCAAGGACCGCATTACTCAAGCCGTTGTCGGTCTGGCTCTGTTATTTGGCTCGTTCTTAATCCTACGAACTATCAGCCCCGATTTCAGCGCCTTCAAAAATCCGAAACTTCCCAAGCTTACAGAACCAGCGGGCTCTCTTAGCCCCCAGCTTAAAGGACTGCAGGACACCATTAAAAAATTAGAAGGAGAACGAGCAGCGGCAGCGGACCAAATGATTAGGGAACAACAAGAGGCAGCTCGTTTACAAACTGAACTAGATGAAGCCATAAAAAACGACGCCGACCCGGTCATTATAGCGCGAGCCCGATTAGCTCTCGCCCAAAAGAACCTGGCCGCTGCCGAATCTTTGCATTTTCAAGCTCAAAACCTGCTCAACATTCAAAAAACTCACATCATTAGTGTTATTATCGGTCAAGGCGGCCCTGGGTCAGCCGCAGACACCTATTATAAAAATAGCCTGGCTATAATAGAAGCCGAGAATGGTCGATTTAAACCAAAAGATGGAAACGATACGGCTGGCGTTGAAGCCGCCCGAAAGAAAATCAATGAAAAACTCGCCGCTCAATTCTCCAGTGCAACCATAAGGATAGACCCCTATGGCGGAAGGATCTCAACTGATGAAGCTAGGGCCGCGGCCTTCCGACCAATTTACACCGGCTTACAAGACCTGGCAATCAATTACCTAAACCTCACCCTCAACTACGCGGGCACGGCGCAAAGAGAACAGGAGGTTTTAGCCGCTGAAGAAGCTGTAAGGCAAGCAGGCGATTAAATAAACTTATGTCCAAATCACTCAAAGCCATTATCGTCCTAGCCATCGCCGCCCTGACTATTGGGGCTGGTTATTGGTTGTACATAAACTTTATTAACCCGCCAACAACGCCTCAACCAGTCACCAAAACTGAACAGGTAGGCGCGGTGGGCGGCGGGCTGGCTTTAGTCAGCGTCCACAGCCTCGCTGGTTACTGGGTCAACGGCATTGAAACCTACACCATATCCGATACCGGGGAAGTTTATAAAACTGTCGGGAATAAAGAAGAGCAGGTAACCAATCAGACGCTGGCGGACATCCGCTCGGTCAATGCTTCCGCTGACGGCGGCGGCGCTATTGTTTCTTTCGGCTCGCCAACCCAAGAAACCTTTACTATTTTTGACGTCAAAACCAAATCCTGGCAACCGTTGCCGGCCAACATCATCGCTGCTGATTGGGACCCGCAATCCGCCGACCGGATTATGTATCTCGGCAACGACGGCAGTCTGCGGCTATACACGCTCAACCCGCGAACGCAGAGAGCGGAGCTGTCGTCGTATGACGGCAACAATAAAAAAAGCAGCGAGTTGATGAGAATAAATATTCAAGACGTCCAGTTGGAATGGCCGTCTGCCAACAATGCTTATCTGACTGAGAAGCCTTCTAACCAACCGAGCTCATCCTGGCAAATTGATATTGCCAAAAAAACTATTCAGACATTTGTAAAAGATGAAGTTGGACTCTCGCTGGCCTGGGCGCCAGACGGCTCTTGGGTAGTAAAATCCAGCGACCAAGATAATGCCGTCATCAATAATAAGGGGCAGGTGGTTACGCGACTAAACATTGACCCGACCTTGCCCGCCAAATGCGCGGTCGGCTCGAAAAATATTTTTTGCGCCGTGCCGAAACAAACCGCTAGACTGGAAGACTACTTAAAACGCAAAACTTATTCTGATGATGCTCTTATCAACTTTTCCTTACTCCTCGGGGTCAGCGACAAAATAAACCGGTCCCTTACCTACAAATTCATTCCGGGAATCGGTCCATGGGACGTAACTAATCTTAAAATTGCCAACGGAAAGCTCTTTTTCGTAAACCGGCTGAATAACAAGCTTTACAGCTTAGATTTATAAAATAAACTTCCTATTTATTTTATAAATCTTTCTTATAAGACTTGATTTTTTTATACTTTTATTGTAAAATATAAACAATATGCCAGAAAGACCGCCGTTGCCACCAAACAATCCGGATGAACCAGAAGTAAAACATTCTGATCCCGTTTCCTATGAAGAGCTCCTTAGTCGCCCTCGCGTACCTAAGGCGACCGAAAAAACTCCGCCGAACCTAAATGCCTTAAAATTGGATAAAGAGGCTCTTTTGAAAGAGAAGGCGGAGTTGGAAAAAACACTCCAAGAAGGAACGGATAAATTAAAAGCGTTCATAGCGCCGGAAAGAATCGAAAGAATCAACAAAAGCGTAGCTGAGATTGAACAACAGCTCGCCGAAGCAGAGTCTAAAAAAGAAAATACCTCTGAAATAATGGCTGGACTTGAAGCCGCCGAAGCAGCCCGCGCCGCGTTGGAAAAACAAGCAGAGGCGGTGGCGCCCGGAGTTGAAGCCGCCCTTGAAGCCGCCGGACAACTTAAAGAGGGCGGGGAGATTCCTCTGCCCGAACTATCGGAAGCCGAGAAAGCTGCGGAAGTAGAGCGTATTAGAAAAAAGGGCGCTCTGCCGACGGCACCCAGAAAACTGCCCAGCCAGCCTAAAATCCGCATAGAATTGACCGGCCCAATTGAAAATCTAGAACAGGAAGCCGATCAACTAAGAGAAAAATTGTTTCGCGCGGCCGAAACAGAAAGAGAAAAAATTCGGCAGGAGCTCAAGGAGAAAGTCGGCAAAATAAAACAGGAAGAAAAACAGCTCACCCCGTCCGAAATCAAATACAAAAACGATCGGGTAAAAATCCAGCGCGAACGGCGGCCAAAGATCCGGACTGTAATGCCGTTGAGGCCCGTCTCACCCGAATCCATCGGACCAGCCGCTATCAGAACACCAGACAAACCGGAAAAAGCAGAACCGGTAAAGGAAGCGAAGCCTGCGGAACCAACAAAAATTCCTACGCTCGAAGAGCTTGGCTTTGGCTACGTCGGCGGCGGAGCAGAAACGCCCAAAGAAACTGAGCGTGAAGAACCCAAGCCAGTTGAAGAGCGGACGCCCGAGCCAGAAAAACCAAAGGGTCCCAGCCCGGAAATGGAAAAGGCGGCTGAGGTTAAAAAAATTAACAGCGAAATCACCACCCTGGAAAGAGAGCAAGAATTGGTTTTTAAAAAAAGAGCCGAACTCAACCAGGAAAAGAAAAAAATTGGGATTGCCAACAAAGGCTATGAAGATCTGGATAAAGAAACACAAAAGCTTTTTGACGAGGCGGTCAAGCTCGAGGCAAAAATTGACCAATTAAAAGCCGAATCCGGCGAAAAAAGTCTGAAAACTCAACCAGCGGAAAAACCCAAAGAAGAGGTCCCAAAACCAAAAAAGGAACCGGTGGAAGTGGAAGAAGAAAGGGGGGCCGTGTCCAAATTGGATATTCTTCGGCTGACGCTCAAAGCCCGGAAGGCCGAGTATGAAGAAGAAGAAAAATTGGAACAGGAAAATATTCATACTAACAGAGGAAAGGGCTTAGTGATTAATTTGAAGACCAAAAAAGCCGAGTTAGAGGACATTAAACAGCAAATTAAACAACTGGAAGCCAAAGAATTTGAAGAACAAGAGGAGGGCTTGAAAGAAACCGGCGCGGCGTCTTTCCAGGAAATACCTGAGGCCTATTCAGAAGAATTGGCGTTCGCTGAGGCCAGACTAGAAGAGCTCACAAAGAAAGAAGGACGTATTGCTAATCGGATTGCTGAAATTAAAGTCCTAATGAGAGAAAAGGGGGAGAAAATAAAAGACCAAAAAAAGTGGCAGGCGGAACACCTTGAACTGCAAAAGGAGCAGGACCGACTGGAAGACGAGTTGATATTGGTGGAGAAAGAAAAAAGACAGGCTGGTTTTGAACGGATTGAAAAAACCCCGGGCTTCCTGGATTTTCTCCGTCAGCATCCGCGCGGCGGGGATGTAAACTGGGGCAACTTAGAGCAGTTGGAGTCATATTACCAAGCCTTCCGCGCCCAACAAGAAGTGGGCCGGCGGATAGACAAAGTTTTGAATAATATGCTGGCCGAACTCGGCTTGGAATCCGCTCAATCTGAAGAACTACGATTGGTTAAAAAATTATTGCTCCAAGAAGCCGTGGAACGCCCGGAGAAGATTAAAGAATATGAACGGTTGTTAAAAGACCTGGAGGAACTGCAAACAGACGTGGCGGGCCGGGAAAGACTCATTGCCGCTATCAGCCAAACCGATTTGACCGGCATCAAAGAGAAAAAAGAAGAGGAGGCTGCTCGGCTGATTGACCGCCGAGAAGTAGTCGCCTGGTTCTCCAGCTGGAAGGGCCATCGTCTTGGTTGGCTATTGGGATGGCTAACCAGCCCAGTCACCATCGCCGAAGGTAAAGAACGAAGGGCAATTAAAAAAGAAGCGGTAAAAGATGTTTTGGCCAAGAAAAAATCGTTCTTTGGCCTAACCATACCCGGCGCCCCCAAGGAGCTTAAAAAAGAAATTGGAGAAATTAATAAAAAACTGGAGAACTTAAAGATTGAAAAGGGGGTTTTAAGCCAAAAAATTGAAAAAGCTGATCCGGTGGAGCTAGTCAGATTTCGAAGAAAGCTAGCGGACGCCAAAGCGGAATTCTTAAATTCTTTTGTCGGCGGCAAAGCGCTGATGGATATTTTGAGCGGCAAAGTTAGTCACAAAATCAGCGGGCTGGTGAACGAAAGCCTCTCTGAACAAGATTTGGAAGAAATGGAACAGGCTCACGGATTCATTAAAAAAACTGAGGGGTGGATTAGCGGTATTCAAAGAAAAATAACTCTGCGATTTGAAGAAGGGGCGCAGCAACGCGAAACGACTTTTGCTGAAGTCACGAAAATGGTTGAACGGGGAATGGAACAATGGGTAAACGCCAAACTGGGCGACGCCTTAAAAAATTTTTCTAGTCTCGGCTCAACAGAGAGCTTAAGCAAAGAAATCGCCGGGCTGATTAACCGCCCGTCACTTGGACCAAAGAATCGCGCGGCTTTTAAAAATTTTATTGAAAAAACTCTTAGAGATATAGGCGCTGAGCAAAAGGCCGAAGTTGACGCCCAGCTCGGAGAAGTTGGCCGAGAAATCGGCGAACTACAAGCTGAGACTCCCGTCGCCAAAGAAAGCCCCGACCATAAAGCCAGAATGGAAGCCGCCCTTCAAAAACGACGCAACCTCTTTAAAGAAAGAAGTAACGCTCTTATTCCCATCAACTACATCCTCAATAAATTAATAACATAATGGATTCAAAAAAAATTCTTGACCTCTTTACCGCCGGAAAAAAAGAAGAGGTTAAAAAAGAACTGGCAATGCTGTTGGAAAACACCAAGCTGTCCGAAGAAGATAGGGCGAAATTTTACTTAGAGCTGACAATGCTTTACGCCAAAATCAAACACGACACGCTAAAGAACTATGATGATTTACTGAAAACTCTTCAGGAAAATCTGGAAAAAATTGCCGCTATTGAGCTACAGCTCGACAAAAAAGAGAAGTAGTTATTCGGTAATCGGCTTCACTAATACTCTCCGGTCTTTACCTTCGCCAACGCTTTCCGTTTTAATATCCGGTCGGGTGGCCAGCTCCACGTGCACCAGCCGGCGCTCGTAGGCATTCATAGGCGGCAATTCAATGTCCGTCTTGGAAGCCGCCGCTTTCCGAGCGGCCGCTTGCGCCAATTCGGTAATTAACCGTTCCCGCTCCAAACGATAATTATTCACGTCCACAAACACCGCTTCCTGATTCTGCTTGCGCGCCATTACTTGCACCAAATGGTTGATGTCGTTTAAAAGAGAGGGGACGGCTTTGGCAAACCAATCGCCTTCGTTGATAAAAACCGAGAGCCGGCGATTTTCTCCGTCCATGGTGATGCTATGGTCGGAAAAACCGGCCAACTCAAGCATTTTTTGAACTGTTTGTTTGAGATTCTCCATGATGCGCTACGTGTTTATTAATAATAATCTGTTGCCCAAGAGAAAAGATTGAACTGACCAACCAGTATAAGCCGACGGCGGCTGGCGTGGTATATAGGATAACCAGAGTCAGCACCGGACCCATAAACACCATTTGCCGAGCGACTCGCGATGTGGTGGAATCGTCAGTCTTAATATTCGGCGGCAAGGACAAACGTCCTTGAAAATATTGGGCTATAGCCGCCAAACCAATCATTACTATATTACGAGTTTGCAGATTTAGCAAGCCAAATGAAATCGGATTTAACTCTGCCGGAATCCCCGACACAAACAGTTTGTACAAGGCAATAAGAATCGGCAGTTGAACCAGCAACATCAGGAATCCGGAAAAGGGATTGATATTATGCTCTTTATAAAGCGCCATCAAGGCCTGGGCTTGTTTTTCTTTATTTTCCTTATGGTCATGCTGAATTTGTTTGATATGCGGCTGAATTTTCTGCATCATCGTCTGATTTTTAAACGCTTTGTAAAAAAGCGGATAAAGCACAATCCGGACCGCGACGGTCAACAAAATTATGGCTAAGCCAAGATCATGGAAAGCAACGGTGTTATACAACCAAACCAATGCTTGTTCCAACGGATGGTACAAAAAAGTTTTGAATAGATAAGCCATTTAGGAAAAAAGTTTTGCCGCTTCGGCGGCAATATCCGCTTTCGGCAACCGAGCCGCTTCCGGAAAAACAATAATTACGTAATCGGCAACCGGCAATTTGCTCTGTTTTTGCCGCAACCAATCAAAAATGCTTCTCTTTAATTGATTGCGCCGAACCGCGCTTTTGGAAACTTTACCGCTCACCACAACTCCGAACCGGCTATGCGGCAAAGTTGCCGGAAAAACTTTAATGGAGAAATAAACGGTGCGACGGGCGTGCTGAGAACGCTTTCCGGCAAAATCCTGCAACGGCAACCGGTATTTTTTTGCCAGCACAGTTATGGAGTCAGCTTATGGCGCCCTTTTTGCCGCCGGCGACGCAAAACCCGCCGTCCGCCATAGGTCCGGCTACGCTTTAAAAAGCCGTGGGTTCGGCGCCGCTTCCGTTTTTTTGGCTGATAGGTCCGCGACATGCCTATAATAGTAGTCGGAAACTTTAATTTTGTCTATGGAGGAGCGAAAAGAATAAAACAAACCCGCCAAAAAAGTTATCCACAAGTAATCAACATGTTTTTAAAAATATGTCATTTGACGTCTCGGTGGCGAGGCCTACAATTAAAGCATGACGTTGGAAGAACTATGGCAGGCCGCGCTCGGTGATATAGAAATTGAAATTTCCAAACCAAATTTTATTACCTGGCTGAAAAATAGTTCGTTGCTGGATAAAAATGATGGAGTGGCGCTCATCGGACTGCCAAGTATCTTTGCGAAGGAATGGGTAGAAAATAAATATCAGAAAATTGTGCTCCGCTCGCTCCGCAATTTAGACGAAACCACCAAGCGCGTTGATTTTACGGTGATGAACAACGCGAAAAAAATGTTGTTGCCAAAAACTAAGAAGGAAATGCCTGTTATGGACCCCGACCAACTGGCCTTCACCGAATTTCGCGTTGACCCGGAAACTAATTTGAATCCTAAGTACACTCTGCAATCATTTGTGGTCGGGGCTTCCAATGAATTGGCCTATGCGGCGGCCGGAGCGGTGATTGAGGAGGTAGGCAGGAAATACAATCCGCTGTTTTTATACGGCGGAGTCGGTGTTGGCAAAACCCACTTGATTCAAGCCATCGGCAATGAGATTAAAAACAAATATCAAAATAAAGTAAAAGTGAAGTATGTGCCGTCCGAACGATTTATTAATGAGGTGGTGCAGGGAATCAGAACAAAGCGTATGGAAGTTGTGAAAGAACATTATCGAAACATTGATGTGTTGATTATTGATGACATCCAATTCATCAGCGGCAAGACCAGCACCGAGATTGAATTCTTCCACACTTTCAACACACTTCACGAAAACAACAAACAAATTATTATTTCTTCCGATCGGCCGCCGAAATTCATTCCGACGCTGGAGGACCGACTACGCTCCCGTTTTGAAGGAGGAATGATTGCTGATGTCGCCCCTCCGGACTACGAACTTAGGGTGGCGGTGCTGAAAAACAAGCTGGCCGAGAGCAAAATTCAAATTGGGGAAGATATTATTGCTTGTATTGCCACTAAAGTTCAGAAGAATCTTCGGGAGTTAGAGGGAGTGCTCAATCGGGTGCTATTCCATCGTCAAAGCAAGGGTCAGGATCTTTCGGTTAAACTAGTAGAGCAAATTATCAATGAAACTAATCAAGAACCAATGGTCAATGTTAATCCCAATCAGGTGATTAAGTGCGTGGCGGAATATTTTGATATCGCCCTCAACGATATTGTCAGCCACTCCAGAAAAAAAGAGTTTGTTGAGGCCCGGCAAGTGGCGATGTACTTACTACGAGAGTTGTTGGGATTATCTTATCCTTTTATTGGGGAAAAGTTGGGGAAGAGAGACCACACAACCGCTATCTATGCTTGCGAAAAAGTGGAACAGGAGGTGAATAAAAATCCTGGGTTTAGCCAAAGAGTGATGCTGATCAAAGAGTTAATCAATAAAAATTAAGAAATTATCCACCACCCAGCCAATAAAATTAACCAGGTAATAATTGATTAAAATAAACTTATACACAAATCCACAGGCCCTACTACAACTACTAATTATATAAATCTAAATGAAAATAATAATACTAAAGAACAACTTAAAAGATGGATTGATGGCCGTGGAGAGAGCGGTGACTGAAAGTTCTACCTTGCCGATTTTAAAAAATGTTTTAATTAAAACGTTTAATAATAAAATAAAAATTGTCGCCACTAATCTGGAGCTAGGGGTTTCCAAACTAACCTCCTGAAAAATTATAGAGGAGGGCGGCATCACCGTACCTTTCTCAACCTTGTATGGCATTATCAACAACAGCGAGTCGGAAAGAATTAATCTGGAGACCGAAAAAAATAATCTGATTATTAAAACTGATAATTACGAAGCGAAAATTCAAGGCGTGGCCGCGGAAGAATACCCGATTATTCCCAAAGTGGAAAGCCATGATTATTATTTTGAGATTGAAGCTGGTTTATTAAAAAAAGTATTGGCTAAAGTTGTGTATTGCGCCCATCTTTCTGAAATCCGGCCGGAAATCAGCGGTATTTTGTTTGATTTTCAATTAACCATAGCTAAGTTCGCCGCCACCGACAGTTTTCGTCTGGCCGAACACACCCTAACCAACCAGCAGTATAAGAGCAATTTTAACCGCGGTTTTAAGGTAATTGTGCCGATTAAGGCGTTTAACGAGTTTTCCCGTATTTTCCCCGACGGGCAAATCGTCAGCATTGCGATTGACGCCAACCAAATTTTATTTAAAAATGAAGAAACTGAAATTATCTCCCGGCTGATTGACGGCGACTACCCGGATTACACCCAGATTATTCCCAAAGAAATTCAAAGCGAGCTGCAGATGTCCAAAGAGCACTTTGTTAACGCCTTAAAACTAGTAAGCAATTTAAGCGGCAAAATTAACGACGTAAAGCTCCGGTTAAAAGATAAAAAGGTGTTGGAGGTTTATTCAGCTAACCAATATCTCGGAGAAAACAATTATTTGATCCCGGTTAAACTCAAAGGCGATGGATTTAAGGACGTAAACTTCAATTGGCGCTTTTTATTGGATGGTTTAAAGTCGCTCGGTTCGGAGCAAATTATTTTTGGCGTTAACGGCGATGTAAAACCGGCTGTGCTGCGTTCGCCGGAAGATAATTCCTATTTATACATAGCGATGCCGATTAAAAACTCCTAGTTACCTGTAAAGAATTACTTCTTGCTGATTGTGATTGCCGGCGCCGTCTGTTACCACTACCTTTAAAACATTTTGCAGTTCCGCATTGTTCACGGTCAAAAAAGTTTTGAAGAAATAAGTTTTAGGAAGCGGCAGTGGATAGTGGCCGATAATTTTTCCGTTGAAGTAAGCTTCAATTTTGGCGATGCCGGCCGGCGCCGCCACATCCGCATCAATGGCTACTTGATTGCTGATAATAAAACTGCCGTTAACCGGGGTGTGCCAGGCGATAGTTAAACCAGTTGGCAGGGTCACTGGGCCGCCGGCCGGCAACAAAGCTTCGTCCGGCACCGGTTGGTTATAGTTGGTCAGAAAATTCGGCACGTTCTTTTTTGCCCACTCCAAAACCGGGTCCTCCCAGTTTTTGAATTGACTGTCGTTTTCCGGGAAACGTGGCAGGGGGCCGAGCGGATTATTTTTATCAATGTAGTACAGAATGTCATGAATCTGCGGGTATTCTTTGTTGTTGGCGGTGTAGCGGGCAATGTAATCGCCGTTGAGCATCGGTTTTTGGACGCTGACCGGTTCCGGCTCGATGAATGATTCAAATGGCCGGTCTTTGAGCGCCTCCGCTAAAAAGGCGTTCCAAATCGGAACAGCCGCCAGGATACTGCCGCCGTGTTTTTCCAGCGGCGCGTTATCGTTATTACCGGCCCAGACGCCAACTACCAGCGACGGCGTATAGCCCATTGCCCAGGCGTCGCGATAGTCGTTGGTGGTGCCGGTTTTCAACGCCACTTCTTGATTGGGGTAAACCGTTAAGCCGAAACTGCCTTGAAATAAAGGGCGGCGCGCGTCGGCGTCCGAAAGAATTTCGTTAATCTCCCGGACCAACTGCGCGTCCGCGACTTGGTCAGCTGTGTCTTGATACTGCTCCAAAACTTTGCCCTTACTGTCTTCAATTTTTAAAATTGTCGCTTGGTTGTGTCTGACTCCGTCTTGAGCCAGAACCGAATAGGCTTCAACTAAATCAACCAGTTTCACTTCTCCGCCGCCCAGCACCAGCGACAACCCGTATCGGCTCCGTTCGGTCAGCGTGGTTACGCCGAACTTTTTTATCAGTTTCAAAAAATTATCAATGCCGGCCAGGTACAATGTTTTGACCGCCGGCACGTTGCGGGATTGAGCCAGGGCATTTCGTAAATTGACCGGACCGATGAACTCTTCGTCAAAATTTTGCGGCTTGTAACTTTTTTCCGGGTCGCCGGTCGCGTCAAATTCAGTTTCTAAGTCAAAAAGCATGGTCTCCGGGGTAAATCCTTTCTGGAAAGCGGTCAGGTAAACGAAGGGCTTGGTGGCTGAGCCCGGCTGACGCAGTCCCTGCGTGGCGACGTTAAATTTGCCGTCAATCGTCTCGCTGAAATAGTCCCGCGAACCAACCATGGCCAGAATTTGTCCGGTGGCGGCGTCTTGGGCCACTAAGGCCGCATTGGTGCCTTTGTACAGCTCTTCGTTGCGCTTCACCCCTTCCTCCACCGCCTTTTCGGCCAGCTGCTGTAGCGGCCAGTCCAAGGTGGTGGTAACCCGCAAGCCGGCGGTCTGGACGAAATCTTCCCCGTATTGATTATTGAGATATTCCTGAGTGGCCAGAGCGAAATGCGGCGCTTTGATGCCGGTAAACGGCTGGGTAAAATTATAATTGTAGGCCAAAGCTTCTTTTTTCTGCTGTTCGTTGATAAAACCAAGCTCCGCCATTTTATTGATAATGAAGCGGGTGCGATTAAACATTTCTTGAGTATGCGAACCCCAGGGTGAATAATAAGACGGCGCCCGCGGCAGGGCGGCCAAGAGCGCCGCTTCGGCGATGGAAACTTCCTGCACCGGTTTATTGAAATAGGTTTGGCTGGCCGCTTCAACGCCGTAGGCATTGGAGCCATAAGGAATTTGGTTCAGATAAAAATTAAGAATCTGGTCTTTGGTGTAAGTTTTTTCCAGGCGGATAGCCAACAGCAACTCCCGCGCTTTTCTGGTCAAAGTTCGTTCGTCGGAGAGAAAGGCTTTTTTCGCCAATTGCTGGGTAATGGTGGAGCCGCCCTGGGTGACGCCGCCCCGCCTCAGATTGACGAAGACGGCGCGAGCGATGCCGCGCCAATCAACCGCTTTGTGCTGGTAAAAACTTACATCCTCAACGGCAATCGTCGCGTCTTTCACTGATTGCGGTATTTGCTCAAAAGGGATAATCGTCCGCTTTTCTTCGCCGTGAATTTCGTAGAGCAGGATTTGGCCGGTCCGGTCAAAGATTTTCGTGGATTGGGCGACTTGCCGGTTTTGAATCAAGGACGGGTCAGGCAGGGTCCGCAGAATGTATAAAATAAAAAGACCGCCGCCGACCGCGGCCAGCGCCAACGCGCCCAACCCGAATGAAAAAACCTTTTTTATCATCAGTCTTTAGTATAACCAAAACCGCCCTTTCTGTATGTCGGGCGGTTTAGTGAAAATGCTTAGCTATTTATCTTCTTCGTCAGAACTTTCTTCTTCCTCGGACTCCTCGTCTTCCTCTTTTTCTTCGTCGTCTAGTTCAAGCTCGTCGTCGCCATCTATAGACAACACGCCTTCGCCCAAGTCCATTTTCTTTTTTGCCATTGTTACTGAAAACATAGTATGCACTACGACCTTTTTATTCAGTTCCTTACTAGGTTACAGCCATTATACTGTGGCGCCGAATAGTGTCAAGAGGGTTTTTAGGTTGCCAATTTCGTGCAGTTGGCGGCCGCAATGGCGATGGCCAGGGCGTCGCTGGCGTCGTCATAGCCGGTCAGGGCGTCCATTTTCAAAAGCAGTCTGACCATCTTGGCCACCGCTTTTTTATCGGACTTGCCGTAGCTGGTAACCGCCATTTTTACTTGCATCGGTCCGAGCTCGGTGATTTCAATGCCTCGCTCCAAAGTTTTTAAAAGCAGAACGCCGCGGGCCTGGGCTACTCGCATCGCCGTTTTCTGATTATTGGAGAAAAACAGAGTTTCAATACTGACTAAGTCCGGGCGGTGTTCGTCTAACAGTTTGGAAAATTGTTGCGCTAAGTCCAGAAGGTCAGTTACTTCCATGGTATTGTACGCCACCAGCTTCAGCGCCGGCGTGGCGTCAATCACACCGAAACCGATACGCGAGTTCCCCGGGTCAATTCCTAAAATTCTCATTTTTTTATTCGGCGTTGGTGATGACACGTTGGATATCTTCATGAGCTTCCAAGGCTGTAACGAGAGATTGGAGTTTTTGTTTCGCCGCTTCGGAAATAGCTTGTGGGAATTTTGCCTTCCATTTCGTCTCTCCTCCGGAGGAGGATCCGCCTTCGGCGGAAAAAGCCCAAAGCACGCTGCCGGCATCAGCGACCTTGGCGTCGTTCTTGGTTAAAATGTTCCGAACTTCCGAAACCGTTCGGTTGCTGTTGTCGGTAATGCCTTCAATAATCATAGCCGTGCTTTCCGGTCCGTAGGCTTCAATAGTTACTTCTTCCAGCGTTTCGTCTTCCGAAGCCCGCGATAGGGCCCGCTCAACATTTTCCAGCGGCACTTTGTTTATTTTTGCCCGTTCAATCGCCGAGCGCAATTTAAAATTCGTGGTCGGATTAGCGTCAGCGCGCGCCGCAATAGCGATAGCTTTTAAATATTTGGAAAATACCAGACTGCGCTTTTTATCCTGGGCGCCTTTACGGTCTTTGATTTGGCTGTATTTATTGTGGCCGCTCATGCGCTCATTATAGAATAATGAGCGTCCCGAGTGAAACGAGGGGGTACAGTAAGATAATGGCATCCCGAGCAAAGCGAGGGACTACAAATAAAAAAGCCCCGACGCGCGTGTCGCGTCGGGGCTTGGAGAAAGGAGGCTTTGTTACTGTCGCGCCCAGTTGTGTTCCATGGGCCGGTCCATCATCCAGTAGGTGCTGGGGCCGTAGTACCGCTGGTATTCGCTGACGTCCTCAATGCGAACCCAGTCGTACGGTCCGCAACCGTTGGCATCCAGCACATCGAACACGAACCGATCCGTCGCCCCATGCGGTTTCAGAACCGTATGGAAGGCGATTGAGCGATCCGGGAACTGGGGACCGCGGTGCCAGGTGATGGTGATCATTGCCGGTTTCGGGCACCCGTCCGTGTTGGTCAGGACCAGCTTGCAGTTGGAGAATTGGAATCCTCCCACTGCCGGTCCGAGCATCAGCGGCTTGCCGCTCGGCCCCATGACCGGCCGTCCCTCTCTCTCAATGGAGATGGGGAACGGACTGCGGTTGACCACCGTGACCCTGGCACGCTCGTAGGGCATGTCCGGGTCCAGGTCCAGCGAGATGATGGAACATCCGACTGCGGACAGCGCCAGAACTGCCAAAGCGAGAAGCTTCATAAACCCTCTCAATCAAAAAGTTCAAAGTACCAGTTAAAAACCTATATATAATATATCACAAATATAGCTACTTGTCAACCCCGACGTCCTTAAGTCGGGGAGCCGACCAGCAGCGTCGGCTTAGACCAAAAAGGCCTATTTTACCTTGATTTATAAGGGCTAATAAACTACCCTGAGGATAATGGCTAAAACCGAGGAACTCTTAGTTAAGATCCGACGGGAAGGCGAAGAACGCGAAGCCCAGCGTAAAGCCGCCAAAGCTAGTATTCCGTACTTCAATGCCACATCAACGCCAGTGCAGATTGATGCGTTAGTGCTTATTGCCGAACCAGAGGCGCGCCGCGTTAAGGTCGCGCCTTTTCAATTTAAGAATAAGGTAGCCGCCATTGCCGTGTTTGACCCGGAGAGCGCCGAGACGAAAAAGTTTATTGCCGGGTTGAAAGCCAAAGACATAGAAGCCAAACTGTACGCCGCTTCCATGAGCGGGTTGGAACATGTCTGGGCCGGTTACAAATTCGCTCCGAAGAAAAGCGTGGAAATCACCGGCCGCGTGGACATTGAAACCGGCCGTTTTCAGGACCTGCTGAAAAAGCTGACTGATTTGGAAAAAACTAAAAAGGAGGTTTTGGGGTTTGATTTTAAAACTTTTAACACCGGTCAGTTGTTGGAAGTGTTGCTGGCCGGCGCGCTGGCAAACCGCGCTTCCGACATCCATTTTGACGCCGAAGAAAAAGACGCCCGCATCCGCTATCGGATTGACGGCTTGCTTCACGACGTGGTGCCGGAACTGAATAAAGAGATGTATCCGTTTTTGGTGAACCGGGTGAAACTGCTTTCCAATTTGAAAATTAACGTGACTGGCCAGGCGCAAGACGGACGCTTTACCATCGGGCTCGGCACGAAAGAAATTGAGCTCCGCGTGTCCGTGATTCCATCCGAGTTCGGCGAAACCATCGTGATGCGCGTCTTGGACCCGGATTCTATTAATTTGAAATTATCCGACCTCGGCTTGCGCGGCGATGACTTGGTGATTGTGGAAGAACAGCTCCGCGCGCCGAACGGGATGATTTTAAACACCGGTCCGACCGGCTCCGGTAAAACTACGACGCTATACGCGTTTTTGCTGCATAAGCGCAATCCGGAAATTAACATCATTACGATTGAAGACCCGATTGAATATCATTTGGAAGATATTGAACAAACCCAGGTGGACGATGAAGCCGGCTACACTTTTGCCAACGGCCTTCGGTCCATGATGCGTCAAGACCCGGATGTGATTCTGGTCGGCGAAATCCGCGACCAGGACACGGGCGAGATCGCCATTCAAGCGGCTCTGACCGGACACCTAGTATTTTCCACGGTCCACGCCAATTCCGCCGCCGCCGCCATTCCGCGTCTGTTGGATTTAAAAGTAAAACCGCAGAGCATCGGTCCGGCTTTGAATCTGTTAATCGCCCAGCGTTTGGTCCGGCGGCTTTGCAAGAATTGCAAAGTGGCCGCGCCGGCAACGCCGGAGGTAAAAGCCAAAGTGGAAAAGTTTTTAAAAGCCTTGCCAAAACGGGTAGACCGGGCGCAGTATAAAGACATCAAGATGTTTCAACCAAAAGGATGCGCGGTGTGCAACAACATCGGCTACAAAGGTCGGGTGGCGATATTTGAATTATTGGAGGTGGAAACCGAGATTGAAGAAATGCTGGGCGGCAATATTACGGAAGCCGCGACTCAGCGCCAGGCCTTAAAACAAGGCATGGTAACTTTACAGCAAGACGGAGTATTAAAAGTAATTACGGGATTGACGACGTTTGAAGAAGTGGAAGACGCAGCCGGAGCGATTGAGTGGTAGTCCAGTTCATTGACCTGTGGGCAGTCTCCAAATTAATGGAGGGTGGGTAAATCTTCTAAATAAATTTAAAAGAGGTTAGAATTTTGTCGAGGAGTAGTCCAGCCGGAGCCAGACTATCCGAAATATCTAAAGCAAAATTCTTTGCCCACAGATCAATGAACTTAACTTATTACTGGAGTATTCTAACATACAAAATATGAAAAGTCAAGACCCTAAAAATCTCGTTGTTAAAGAAGCTATGGATACCACCATTGACGTGGTTTTGCGTCCGAAAAGCTGGGATGAATACGTCGGCCAGGACAAAATAAAACGCAATCTGAAAATTATCCTCGAAGCGGCGGTCAAACGTCAAGAGCCCCCGGACCACCTCCTTTTTTACGGCCAAGCCGGCCTTGGCAAGACCACCTTGGCCAGTTTGGTGGCGCAGGAGATTGGCGCTAAGCTAAAAATCACTTCCGGTCCGGCTTTGGAGAAAATGGGCGACTTGGCGGCGGTGTTAACCAACCTGGAGCCGAACGACGTCATATTTATTGATGAAGCGCACCGGCTGAATAAGATGATTGAGGAGGTGTTGTACCCGGCGATGGAGAGCCGCAAGCTTCATTTAATCGTCGGCAAAGGACCGGCCGCCCGCACACTTTCCATAGATTTGCCGCCGTTCACTCTTGTCGCCGCTACCACCCGCGCTGACTTATTATCCGGTCCGTTGCGCTCTCGCTTTGGCGCCTCCTTTAAGCTGGACTACTATGAAAACAAAGATATTGAATCCATTATCAAGCGTTCTGCCGCTTTGCTGAATTTGAAAATTGACCCGCAAGCCATTGCCCAGCTCGCCAAAGCGTCCCGCTCCACGCCGCGCGTTGCCAACCGGTTGTTGAAACGCGTTCGTGATTTTGCCGAAGTAAAAGAACACGGCGTGGTTACGGACAACGTGGTAAAAGAAGCATTGGAGATGTTGGAGGTGGACCAGCTGGGATTGGAACCGTTTGACCGCCGCTTATTGGAAATTATTATTCAAAAATTTAATGGCGGGCCGGTTGGTATCAATACCTTAGCCGCCGCCCTCAATGATGAGCGGGGGAATATTGAAGATTTGTTTGAACCGTACCTGATGAGCATTGGTTTGCTGGCGCGCACCCCGGCCGGCCGCGTGGTAACTACCGCAGCCTATAAGCATCTTGGCCTTAAATCCCCGGAAGCGACTTTGTTGTAGGGCTTTGACAAAACCATACAATTAGGTTATTTTATTAATGTTTAGAGTTCTTTGATACGACCGCGTGGGTCAACCCTCCTCGGGTTAGAGGAAAAAGGAATTGCCCAAATTAGGGCAAGGAGGAAATCATGGGTATGGAATTCGCATCCGCCGGTCTTACCGCCGGCCAACTCAACGCTATCGTCAAGAAGCTCGGTGGCCACGACATGGCACTCCGTTTTCTCAAGGGCGAACTCTCGGTTTCCGAACCTGCCTCGCCGGCAGGCAGGCCTGCCTGGCCGGCAGGCAGGCCGACCCGTTCGTGGCGCGAGGAAGATGGCGTCATCTACTTCAGCGTCACCAGCGACGGCACGACCGGCAAGGACTGGATCACCCGGCTCGAGAGCAAAGGCTTCCGCGTCGGAGACTACGCCAAGCAGGTGCTCCGTTCGCCGAACCTGCCTGGCCGGCAGGCAGGCTTCAAGCCGACCAACGGCGTGACGACCGAAGTCGCCGTTCTCAAGGGCATGCTCTTCGAGGACAACGACCGGATCACGAAGAAGATTCACGCCGAGGCCGACAAGCGCAAGCTGTCCAAGCCGAACGCCGAACTGGCCTGCCTCATCCGCGAGAAGTTCACGGACAAGGAGATCGAAGCGATGGGTCTGTGGTACATCATTGCCATGCACGAACCCATCAACGACTCCGACGGCGGTCCGGGCTTGCTGAGCGCGGACCGTGACGACGGTGGTCGCTGGCTCGGCACGTACTACGACAGGCCTGACGGCGGGTGGTATCGTAGCCACGGGTTCGCGTTCGTTGTTCCCAAGGAATAGTAAACAGTCTTTATTAGCCCCATTCTGATTCGTTGGAATGGGGCTAATTTTTTTTGTGAAAATGAGCTATAGTTGTTTATAAATTATGAAACTAGTTTCCAAAACCGCCGCGCAGACTAAAGCGTTGGCCGCTAAAATTGCTCACAAAATACTTAGAACTAAAAACTCTAAACTTAAAACTGCGACTGTCGTCGCTTTGGTTGGCGACCTCGGCGCCGGCAAAACTACGTTTGTGCAGGGTTTTGCCAAAGCGCTTGGCGTGAAACACAAAGTAAACAGCCCGACATTTTTAATAATGCGGCCGTATCCGATCAAAGCGACAAGAAACAAGAGACAAGAAACAAGAGACAAGAGACAAGCGACAAGCGACAAGAAACAAGAGACAAGAAACAAGAGACAAGAAACAAGAGACAAGAAACAAGAGACAAGTTTTAAGTTGTTTGTCCATGTAGACGTCTACCGGATTAATAAAATCAGCGAATTGGAAAATCTGCATTTTAAGCACGTCCTGGAACAGCCGGAAAATATCGTGGTGATTGAGTGGGCGGATAAAATAAAGCGGATTGTACCGAAGGACGCGATTTGGTTACACTTTAGTCATGGCCGAACCGAAAAAGAGCGTCTTATTGCTGATTGATGTCCACGCGCTGATTCACCGTTTTTTTCACGCTTTGCCGCCGCTGACCACGCCGGAAAAAGAACCTATCGGCGCTATTTACGGACTGTGCGGGATTGTGGTGAAAATTATCCGCGACCAGAAGCCGGATTATATCGCCGCCTGCTTTGACCGTCCCGAGCCGACCTTCCGGGACGAAATGTTTAAAGAATATAAAATCCAGCGCGCTCCGGCCGTGGACGAGCTGATTTCCCAGATTAAGCGCACCCGCGAAGTCTTTGAAGTTTTCGGTATTAAAGGATTTGAAAAAGCCGGTTTTGAAGCCGATGACATCATCGGAACGCTGGCGGAAAAATTTAAAACCCAAACTGGCGTACTCATTTTATCCGGTGACAACGATTTACTACAGCTTGTTGATGATGCGAACGGCGTCCGCGCTCAGCTGATTAAAACCGGCCTGAGCGAAACCGTGACCTATGACGAAAAAGCCGTGGAAGAAAAATACGGACTGAAGCCGACCCAATTGCCGGACTATAAGGCGCTGGTTGGGGATACGTCTGACAACATTCCGGGCGTGAAAGGCGTGGGCCCGAAAACCGCCCAGCCGCTGATTAAAGAATTCGGCACCGTGGAAGAATTATTTAAGAGTATGGGAATTATTCCGGAAAAAACCGCCAAGAAATTCACGGGCCAGGAAGAAATCGCCCTCCTTTCCAAAAAACTCGCCATCATCCGCCGTGATGTACCGATTGAAGTTACATTGGAAGAATTGAAAACCCCGCCTTTGGATAAAGCGAAAATAAGCGCGTATTTTGAAAAACTGGGATTCCGGACTTTGGTGGAGCGGATGAATAAAAATGGCAATTAGTGAGGAGAAAAAAATAATTCTCGCCCAGTGGTTGTTGGATCCGGAAAAACAGCAAGTGGTTCCGAAAGATTTGCCAACACTGGAAGCTAAGCTGAAAGAGTTTGGGTTGTTCGTAATTTATGAAACCATTGAATTGCCGTTGGCGCCGATTCTGGAAGAAATGCAAAAAACCGGCATTAAAGTGGACGTAAAAGTATTGGAAAAACTTTCCAAGACGCTGGCGGCTGAACTGAATAATCTGGAGAAAGAAATATACGACAAAGCCAGCGCGCCGTTTAACATCAATTCGCCGAAACAGCTCTCCGAGGTTTTATTTGACCGGTTGAAAATTGACGCCACCGGTATTCCAAAACGGAAAACCGGCGCCCGCTCTACGGACGTGGAAACATTGCTGAAAATTAAAGACCGCCATTCGGTGGTGGCCGCGTTGTTGAAGTATCGCGAATTATTTAAAGTTTTCTCCACCTATGTTACGCCGCTGAAAGAATTCGTGTTGGCGAGCAAAGACGGACGGATTCATACCGAGTTTTTGCAGACCAGCGCCGCTACCGGTCGCTTGGCGTCGCAAAATCCGAATCTCCAGAACATTCCGATTATGTCCGAGTGGGGCAAAAAAATCCGTGAAGCCTTTGTGCCGGAAGCGGGGTATACAATGCTTGCGTTGGATTATTCGCAAATTGAACTTCGGGTATTGGCGTCAGTCGCCAACGACACGAAAATGATAGAGGCGTTTAAAGAGGGTTTGGATATTCATAAATTGACCGCCGCCAATGTGTTTGATGTACCGGTGGAAAAAGTCACCAGTGAACAGCGTCAGCTCGCCAAGACGTTGAATTTCGGTGTTATCTACGGCATGGGCGCGGATGCTTTTGCTAAAACCAGCGGCATCAATCGCGAAGAAGCCCGGACCTTTATTGAAGAATATTTCGCCAATTTCGCCGACATTAAGCGTTGGCACGAAAAAACCATTGCCGCCGCCCGCGAAACGGGCTATGTGGAAAATTTGAATGGCCGCAAACGCTGGTTGCCGGGCATCAATACCGCCAATCGGCGGTTTGCGAGCGAAGCCGAGCGCGCCGCCATTAATATGCCGATTCAAAGCCTGGCCGCGGATATTATTAAACTGGCGATGATTAAAGTCGCTGACTGGCTAAAAAAAGATAAATTAACCAGACAAGTACGAATGCTACTTTCTATCCACGATGAATTATTGTTTGAAGTGGCCAATGATAAATTAAAAGCCGTCCAGCCGAAAATCCAGGAGATTATGGAATCTGCCTATACGCTGAAAGTTCCGCTGAAAGTAGACGTGGCCAGCGGTAAGAGCTGGGCAGAGGTGTAGTATACTATTAGTATATGTGGAAGAAGTTTAAGTTGTACGCCCGACTCCCGGAGATGCGGCTTTTCTGGGTCTTTTTTGTTTTGGTCATCGGCATCTTGGTAATTGATTTTATTTTTCTGCCCCAGCTCTGGCAGTTAATCAGTTTAATAGCCTTGATTGGCGTGGGTACGTTGATTTTTATCAATAGCATCCGAATCACCAAAGCCAATTTTGAATTGCGGCTGGAGCACAACCGGCTGGAAATAGTTTTGAATAGTTTGCGCGACGGCGTGATTGCTTATGACGAAGACTTTAGAGTTTTGATGTTTAATAACGCCGCCGAACAGATTTTTGAAGTGAAGCGCGCCGAAGTGTTGAATCGGATTTTCACGCTGGACTTGGCCAAAGACCCGCGCTTCCGTTTGATTTCGCAGGTATTTTTCCCGTCGCTGGCGCCGGTAGTGGTCCGCCGTTCCAATCCGGGCGTGTTCCCGCAAGTGATGGATATTTCTTTTGAAAATCCGAACCGCGAACTGCGGACTGTCACCAGCCGTATCATTGATACCAAGGGCGTAGTGCTCGGTTTCGTGAAGGTCATCGGCGACCGGACACGGGAGGTGGAGTTGATTCGCTCCAAGAGCGAATTTATTGCCATTGCTTCGCACCAGCTTCGCGCTCCGCTGACCGCCATCACCTGGGCGTTTGAAAACTTGCAGAAAGAAAAACTGCCCGCCGGCATACAGCAAATCATTACTAATGGTTCCATTTCCGCCGCCAACCTCGGCAAGATAGTTGATGACCTGCTGAACGTTTCTAAAATTGAAGAGGGGCGATTCGGCTATACCTTTCAGCAGATTAACCTCGTTGATTTCATCAACAAAATTTTAGCCACCGCCATTGAAGTGGCCAAGGCCTACAAGGTAAATATTTATCTGACTCCGCCTAAAGAAAAAGAAATGGTGATTACCGCCGACCCGGAAAAATTGGGCGGCGCCATCACCAATATTTTGGACAACGCCATTAAATATAATATCCCGAACGGGCAGGTGGTCATTTCCCTACAGCGTTACCCGGACCGGCCGTACATTGCCGTTTCGGTTAAAGACAGCGGTATCGGCATTCCCGCCGAAGACATGGACAATTTGTTCACCAAGTTTTACCGTAGCGAAGCGGTTCAAAAAATTGATACTTCCGGCACCGGATTGGGTTTGTATATCGCCAAAAATATTATTATGCGCCACGGCGGCCAGATTTGGGCGGAATCAGTAATTAGCCGCGGGACAACCGTTAATTTCATGCTGCCAACTGACCCGAATCTGATTCCGCCGAAGGAAATTGCCTACGGGGAGGAATAGTTCACGCTTTATGCCAGAGTTGCCGGAGGTCCAGACGGTTGTAGACGACCTGAATAAAAAAATTGTCGGCCGGAAAATCACCGATGTTTGGTTTGATTGGCCGAAGCTGATTAAAAAACCGCGCGCGGCGGTTTTTAGAAAAAGCATTGTCGGCGCGAAAATTTTAAAGGCCAAGCGCCGCGCCAAAAATATTTTGATTTATCTGAGTGACGACCGCTTGTTGTTGATTCATCAGAAAATGACTGGGCACCTCTTAATCGGCAAGTGGGAAATCAAGCGACAGGGGACAGGCGACAAGGAACAAGTAATACCGCTGGAACCGAAAGCCGTGGTTACTGACCCATACAATCGATTTATTCATTTAATTTTTTATTTGGATGATGGCCGGATGCTGGCGTTGTCGGATTTACGGAAGTTCGCCAAAGCTATTTTGGGGCCGACAAAAGTAATTGAAAACCTTCCGGAGCTAATCGGGCTGGGCCCGGAACCGCTGGACCCGCAATTTACTTTTATTCAGTTCGCGGAAATTATCCATAAAGAAAAAAGAAAGATTAAGCAGGTGTTGATGGACCCGACGGTGATTGCCGGTATCGGCAATATTTATTCCGACGACATTTTGTGGACCGCGAAGATTCATCCGTTGAGGCCGGCCAATAAATTGAAGCCCGCGGAATTAGAAGTATTGTGGAAAGCTATCAGACAAATATTACAAAAAGCCGTGAAATTGCGCGGCACTTCCACCAGTGATTTCCGGGACACCGAAGGAAAAGAGGGTGGCTACACTGATTATCGGCTTGTCTACCAGCGGGAAGACGAGCCATGCGCCCGCTGCGGCACCAAGATTAAGCGGCTGAAAGTCGGCGGCCGCTCCGCCCACTTTTGCCCTAAGTGCCAAAAACTGAGGTAATATTATAGTAATGGTAATTTATCTCTACGGCCCGGATTCTTACCGCCGCCGAGAAAAAATAAAAAGTATCACCGCGGAATACCAGAAAAAACATTCCGATTTAACCATTCAGAGTTTTTTTATCGTTGATGAAGCTAAAGCTGAAAACGAAATCGGCCGGCTGAAAGATTTTGTTACTGCCCAGTCGCTTTTCAGCATTGGGGGAAAAAAGTTCGGCATTTGCGTAATTGAAGAGGCGCCGGAAACCGCCGCTTTCCCGAAATTGTTGAAAGAATTTATTGACAGTGAGACCACTACTTTATTGGTCAGCGCCCAGAAGAAATTACCGGCCGCTTACAAGTTTCTGTTGGACAAGCCGGTTTTGTCGCAGGCCTTTGACGAGTTGTCGGCTGTTGAGCTGACGGCGTTTATTAAAAAAGAGGCGGAAAAGCGCGGAGCGGCATTGTGGCCGGCGGCTGTCAGTACGCTTATCAACCGGTACGGCGGCGATACTTGGGGTATTATCACCGAGCTGGAAGTTTTAAGTCTTGGCGGAAAACTGGAAGATGCCGCCGCCAGCCCGGAGTTTTTCGGTCTGCTGATGCGGGTTCAGCGCGGAGACCTGGCCGCTTTGACCTGGCTGCTGGAGCGGGAGGAGCCGGCGATGATTTTTAATATTCTGGCCAGTCGCCTCAGCGGCGCTCTGAAAATAAAAGCGGCCGACTATGACGTGGCCGTGAAATCGGGCAAATTGGATTATCCGGAAGCTCTTTTTGACTTAGTACTTAGCACCTAGTACTTGGTTACTTTGTTAGAAGTTTACTCAATCGGGATTTCAGCCGGGAAGCTTTATTTTTATAGACAACGTTTACTTTAGCGGCCTTGTCCAGCGTCTGAAAAACTTTGGAGAGGTCGGCGGCCGTTTTGGTTTTTTTAAAAACTTTAATCGCCGCTTTAAAAGCTTTGGCTTTTTCCAGATTGGCCGCGTGCCGTCGGTGGCTTTGTCGCAGGGCTTTTTTAGCTGAATCGGTAATTGGCATATTGGATAGCTTCTAGCTTATAGTTTTTAGCTTTTAGAGTCAAGCGCCTTTGTATGGACAAACTAAACCGGTTTTTGTATATTGGGATTAGCAGTTTGTTACTCCATTTTTTCTTTTTAAAGAAGGGGGTTTGATTGGCGAAACCGCAACTCTCTGGGTCAGTAACTCAGCGGATGTTGTTGGAGGCCGGATGCATTGGGAGCCCCAGTTATACGATACTGGAGCGCGTCCAGAAAAGCATTGCCTGGCCCTTGTTGAGGAGGGGAGGCAGTGTGGAGTTGTTGACCAAGCGGCAGAAGTTTCATATCTTGGTTGACAGGCTCTACCGGCACCGCATGAAACCGGCGGTCGTTCGCCGGTGGGCAGTCAAACACGGAGCCTTGCGGGAGTTTGAGCGCGTTCGCGTCAACGAAAGGAGGGCGAGGCGCTAGGCGTCTCAACAGCAGGCGTCTTTGTGCAGTTTGGCAGCATCGTAACTTTTTTTGAGAGGTGGAACTTGGATCGGAGCGACACTCAGATTGTGAAGAAGGCGGCTCGCGTCTTCCAGACCAAGGGTGAGGAGGCGATGATGACCTATCTGCGGAAGCAGGGAAGGACTCACCCGACCCTCGCTGACAAGGCGCGCGCGCTCGGGCAGGAGAAGCAGGGCCGTATCCTCCAGGTGGTGGAGCGGCAGGGGGCGACGGGCTAGAAAAGGGAGGGAGTTCTTTCGACTACAACACTCCTCCATCGGCTACGGCTGGTGGAGGAGCTTTTATTTACCGCCAATTTTAACCAGTTCTGCGGAAATCACTTTTTCAATTGCAGTTGGTATGATGCCCAGCCGGAGGTTGAATTGCTGTTGGGCTTTGCGGCGGCGGTCGGTTTCGTGAATGGCTTTTTGAATTGAGTCGGTTATTGAATCCGCGTACATAATAACTTCGCCGCTGGTGGAGCGGGCGGCGCGGCCGGCCATCTGAATGAGTCCGCGGTAGTTGCGCAAGAAACCTTCGCGGTCCGCATCCAAAATTGCCACCAAGCTGACTTCTGGCAAATCCAATCCTTCGCGCAATAAGTTAATGCCGACAACCACATCAATTTCGCCGCGGCGGAGCGCGTTCAACACCTCCGGCCGTTTGAGGGTTTTGATTTCTGAATGCAGATATTGCGCTTTAACGCCTTTCGTAAGCAGAAACTCCGTCAGGTCTTCCGCTGAACGTTTTGTAAGAGTGAGCGCCAGGACGCGTTCATCGCGGGCCACGCGTTTCATTATTTCTTTCAGCAGATCTTTCACCTGGTCTTTGGCGGTCCGGATAGTGATTTTCGGGTCCAAAATTCCGGTTGGGCGGACCAGTTGTTCCGCTGTTTGCTGGGAGATTTCCATTTCATACGGTCCGGGCGTGGCGGAAACGTAAACTGTTTGGCCGATTTTTGCGTTGAACTCTTCAAATTTCAGCGGCCGGTTATCCAAGGCGGACGGCAGACGGAATCCGTAGTTAACCAGTGTTTGTTTGCGGATTCGGTCGCCGGTTTCCATCGCCCGGAGCTGGGGCATGGCGATATGCGATTCGTCTATGAAAAGTAAAAATGGCTTTGGAAAGTAATCAATCAAGGTCATGGGCGGCTCGCCCGGATTGCGGAATCCAATGTGGCGGGAGTAATTCTCAATGCCGTTCACATATCCTTTTTTAGAGAGCATTTCTAAATCAAACAAAGTTTTCTTTTCCAGCCGTTCCGCCTCTTCAAATTTATTCGCTGACTGCAATTCTTCCACTCGGTTTTCCAGTTCGGTTTTAATGTTCCGGAGCGCCAACTTTAGTTTGTGTTGGGGCGTGGCCCAGAATTTGGAAGGGTAGATTAGTACTGATGTAACTATGTCGGTGGCGTTGTTAAAAACTTTGATGATTTTTTCAATCTGTCGGCCGTCAAAAGCAATAGCCGCTACTTCGTCGGTTACCAAATGAATCTTCAAAACATTTTTATGAATCCGATATTGGCCGAGCACCGGCTCCTGGGTGGTTTTTTCGTATTGCAAAAACGCCAGGTGACGCTCCAAGTCTTTGGTGGAAATAATCTGGCCTTGTTTTAATTCCAGGCGCGCCCGTTGGTACTCGTTCGGGTCGCCGATGCCGTAGATGCAGGAGACCGAGGCGATAACTATGGAAGACGGTTTGGTCAACACGCTTTGGATGGCGGCGTGGCGCATTTTATCAATATCGGCATTGATGCGGGCGTCTTTTTGAATATAAGTGTTGCTTTGCGGAATAAAGGCTTCCGGTTGGTAGTAGTCGTAGTATGAAACAAAATAGTGGACCGCGTTGTTTGGAAAAAATTGCCGGAACTCTTGATAAAGCTGGGCCGCCAAGATTTTATTCGGCGAAATAATCAGCGTCGGCAGCTTAACCTTTTCAATCACCGAAGCCATAGTAAAAGTTTTGCCGGAGCCGGTTACGCCCAAAAGCACCTGGTTTTTTAAACCGGCATCAACGCCCTGCACCAGCCTTTCAATCGCTTGCGGCTGGTCGCCTTTCGGCGTGAAATTGGAGATGAGTTTGAACATGGGTATACTTATATAGGAAGCGCCTATTCGCTCCGCTACCAGTTAGGAGTAGGGTAGCATCGCGAACAGCCGCTTCTATATTACTTATAATTATATGATCTACAGTCTGTCGGGCACGCTGGTCGGCCGGAGAGAAAACTACGCCATTATTGAAGCCGGCGGGATTGGTTTTAAAGTCTTGTTGCCGTTGCGCACCGTCCACAGTCTGCCACAAAACGGAGCCACCATCAAGCTATTTTGCACCATGTACAGCCGGGAAAGCGCGCCGTTTGACCTTTTCGGCTTTCTGACCGAGCCCGATTTATATTTATTTGAAAAATTAAACACTGTCAGCGGCGTCGGTCCGAAAACCGCCATGTCCATTATGGGGATTGCGCCGAGTAATCAGTTAATTATTGCCATTAACAGCGGGAAAATTGAGTTGTTGACCAAAGCTTCCGGCATCGGCAAGAAGACCGCCGAGCGGGTAATCGTGGATTTGAAAGATAAGCTGGATGGTGGAACGGCCGGCGGTTCCGCTCAAACGCTGACGTTAATGGAGTCGGATTTGGAATTGGAAGAGACTTTGGTCTCGCTCGGTTATACGAAAGCCGAAGCTAAATCGGCGATTGCCAAGATTGACCCAGCTGTTACCGGTTTTAAGGAACGGCTCAAGGAAGCGTTGAAAAAAAATAAATTCTAGGATAGGATACAAATTGGTTCTTTTGTTCGCCAGTATATATGGAGGGGGCATGCCTAAAATCGTAACTGTGCGCACGGACCGGGTGATGCGGTTGACGTTGTTTGCCCGGCGGCGGTTTCCGGATGTGTCGGCGACCGACATCATCCGGCATCTCAACAAGCCGTATCCGGAGTTGGGGGATCGGATTCCGGCAGTTGCCGCGATGCTCAGCAGGCGCGGCCTGTGCGAAGCCGTCAGCTTCATCCAGTCGTTGACCGCGCGGGACTTCGTCCGGCGCATCCGCAAAAACGGAGAGAACGGGAAACACTAGGAGAAGAGGAGAAAAAAATCAGAACGGGTCTCCGACGAGACCCGTTTTTTTATGGGGATTTTACTCTATACTTATATATATGAAGCTGATCGAATTGCTAAAGCGACTCTACCATTACTGTCTGGCATGGCTTGGTAGCGTTATTTATGGCCGGCCATCCCAAAAATTATTTGTAATTGGCGTCACCGGCACAAAGGGCAAGTCCACCACCGTAGAATTAATCAATGCCATTCTGGAAGCCGCCGGCAAGAAAACCGCTCTTATTTCCTCGCTGCGTTTTAAAGCCGGAGACCAGACGGTTAAAAATACCAGCTCTATGACCATGCCGGGGCGTTTTTTTATCCAACGCTGGCTGGCCAAGGCCGTTAAGGCAGGTTGCCAGTACGCTATTTTGGAAGTGACTTCTCAAGGTATACTTCAGCATCGCCATCGGTTTATAGATTTTGATTTGGTCGCCGTGACCAATCTCCAGCCGGAGCATTTGGAGGCCCATGGTTCTTTTGAGAAATATCGGGAGGCGAAAGTTGATTTATTTCGCTATGTTGCCCGGCGCTCTCATAAACCGCGGCGCCTTTTTGTGATTAATGATGAAGATGCTTCCAAGGAATATTTTGTCGGCGCGGTCGGCGGCGCCGGTGAGATAATATATTTTCGCCGGGACGAATTCATTGAGAAAGACCTGAATCACGGACAAGTTTCTATCGGCAATTGGCTGGCCAGCCAATTCAATCTGGAAAACGCCGCGGCCGCGGCCGCCGTCGCTAAAGCCCTTGGTATCGGCTGGACGACTATCCAAAAAGCCCTGCGGGCTTTTAAAGGCGTGCCGGGCCGGATGGAAGTGGTTCAGGAAAACCCCTTCCGGGCAGTGATTGATTATGCCCATACGCCGGATTCCTTACAGAAAATATACCAGGCGTTAACCAAGACGAAGGCAAAAGAAGGCCGGCTGATTTGCGTGCTGGGTTCGGCGGGCGGGGGCCGCGACAAGTGGAAGCGGGCGGCAATGGGGAAAATTACGGCGCAATACTGCAAAAAAATTATTTTAACCAATGAAGACCCCTATGATGAAGACCCCCGGCAAATTATGGACGATTTGAAAGCCGGGATTGCCAGCGGGAATTTCCCAGGGCTGGATATTCAAGGAATATTGGACCGCCGTGAAGCGATTCAGAA
>Ga0247727_10002891_pt1 | contig 38714 bp, 42 predicted proteins | sample WisWelCaveWW1625_FD_202498 | JGI IMG/M metagenome (GOLD analysis project Ga0247727, IMG submission 202498) | Biofilm microbial communities from Wishing Well Cave, Virginia, United States - WW16-25 | ecosystem: Environmental > Aquatic > Deep subsurface > Groundwater > Cave microbial mat | place...
GGGAAATGCATCCATCCTGCCAGGTTACTCCGTCTTTCAGCTGGCGCTCCCTTTCGCCTACCCTGATACGACTTTGTGAGACTTTGTTAAAGTTCGCTGGATACGACTTTATGAGACTCGACAGATGCTTCAGATTAAAAAAATCGGCAAAATTTACTACTGTCCACTGAAAGACAATCGGCAAGTGGATGCTTCTGGCGCTTCAAAACCGTATCAACGGGTTGACAGCCTGGCATGGACGAAGGAAGAAGAACAGCAAGGCAAGGTAATCAAAATCAAAGGTTTTCCTGCTGAACATAAGGTGAAAGTTTTCCGAGTAGCGCTGTCTACCCAGCGCACGGACTATGTCGTCACAAACGAGATGGAGCAAGACAACCCGGAGGTCGTACATGATTTGTGTGGCTTCCGCTGGCAGGTCGAGCAATTTCACCGGGAAACCAAGCAGCTAACCGGTATCGAAGGAAATCAGTGCCGCCGAGCAAGGCTTGTCAGAAATCACATCGGCTGTGCCATGCTGGTTTGGGTTCGTCTCAAACAAGTGGCGCTTGAAACCGAGCGAACCATTTATCGCGTCAAGCATGACCTTTTGGACGAATATCTGCGCCAACAAATCAAGTCGCCCGGCGTTCAAATGTGTCTTGCGTAAGTCCTGACCCAATACGTTTGCGGAAAGCGCGAAGCCTGCTGCCTTTAAACCCGCCCCCTCACATCCCTTATAATACACCGGAAGGAAGCAGTAAAAAGTAAAAAGTGATAAGTGATAAGTGAACGGTGATCGGCATCATCCTCGCCCGGTCACAATTACCAATTACTCATTACTCATTACTTATCACAACCTACCCGACCATCCAACTACGGACTATCCGACTACCATGCCCTCCACCCTCTACCTCATTGACGGACACGCCCTCGCCTACCGCACCTACTTCGCCCTCACCGCGGGCGGCGGCGCAGCCTCCCGCTGGCAGACCAGCGCGGGCGAACCCACTGCCGGCACCTATGGCTTTGCCAGCGTCCTCCTCCGCTACTTCGAGCAGGACCGCCCCGATTACCTCATGGTCGCCTTTGATGTCGGCGCAACTTTCCGCGACGAAATCTATCCGGAATACAAGGGCACGCGGGAAAAAATGCCCGAAGACCTCGCCACCCAAATTGAACGCATCCGGCAGATGGTGGACACCTTCAACATCCCCCGCCTCGAACGTGACGGCTACGAAGCCGACGACGTCCTCGGCTCCATCGCCCGCAAAGCCGCCGCGCAGGGGCTGGGCGTCAAAATCATCACCGGCGACCGCGACCTGCTCCAACTCGTGGACGACCGCATCATCGTCACCCTCCCCGAAGGCAAATCCATCGGCGACGCCAAGGATTACCGCGCCGATGACGTCTTCGCCAAAATGGGGGCGCGCCCCGACCAAATCGTGGACCTCAAAGCCCTCATCGGCGACACCTCCGACAACATCCCCGGCGTCAAAGGCATCGGCCAGAAGACCGCCGAAAAACTGCTCGCCGAATACGGCACGCTCGACGCCATCTACGCCAACCTCGCCAAAATAGGTGGGAGCGTGGCTGCCAAACTCGAAGCCGGGCGCGCCGAAGCAACCCTCTCGCAAAAACTCGCCCTGATCATCACCGACCTCGACATCCCGCTCGACCTCGACCGCGCCCGCATCGCCAACTTCGACCCGGCTCCCGTCATCGAACTTTTCCGTGAACTGGAATTCCGCTCGCTGAGTACCCGGCTGACTGAAATCGTCAAATCCTTTGGCGGGGGGCGGGGGGACCCCGCCCCTACGGGGGGGACGCGCGCACCCACCGGGGGCAATGCCCCTGGAAAGGGCGGCCAACTCTCGATGTTTTCTGACCCCGCGGCCTCCTATGAGGCCGCGCCAGCCCCCGAAGAAATCGCCCCCCGCGAGGGTAGCATTTCCGTCGAGATCGTGGACACCCCCGAAAAACTGTCCGCCCTCGTCGCCGCGTTAAACTCCGCCGCGGTCATTTCCTTCGATACCGAGACCACCTCCACTGACCAGAACCAGGCGGACATCGTGGGCATTTCGCTGGCGGTGCAAGCCGGGCACGGCTGGTACATTCCCGTCGGGCATCGTGGGGGGCGGCAGTTGCCACTGCAAACGGTCATTGATGCCCTGCGCGGCCCGCTCACGGATGCGGGCATCCCCAAAGTGGCGCATAACGCGAAATACGATTACATCATCCTGGCGCGCTACGGCCTGCGGGTAACGCCGATTGGCTTCGACACCATGATCGCCGAGTGGCTGCGCGACCCAAGCTCGCGCAATCTCGGCTTGAAGAAACTGGCCTGGGTGCGCCTCGATGCCGAGATGACCGAGATCAAGGCATTGATCGGTGTGGGGCAGAAGCAGATCACGATGGCGGATGTGCCGGTTGCCAAAGCCGCCGCCTACGCCGCCGATGACGCCGAAGTGGTCGTGCGGCTGCTGCCCATGCTGGAGCAGGACGTAAAGGATGTGAACGCCGACAAGCTGATGCGCGAGATGGAATTGCCGCTCATCCCCGTGCTGGCGGATATGGAGATGGCGGGCATCGCCCTGGATACGGAATTCCTGGCGGGCATGTCCGGCGAACTGGCGGCGCAAATGGCAGACCTGACCTCCAAGGTGTTTACCGCGGTCGGCGAGGAATTCAACCTCAATTCCACCCAGCAGTTATCGGACGCCCTTTTCAAACGCCTGCAAATCCCGCCGCCCGCCGGGACGAAAAAGAACGCCAGCGGGCATTACTCGACCGCCGTGGATGTGCTCGAATCCCTGCAGGAGGAGTACGAAGTCGTCGGCTGGATCATGACCTACCGCGAACTCTCGAAACTGCAATCCACCTATGTGGAAGCCCTGCCCCAGCAGGTGAACCCGCACACCCGGCGCGTGCATACCTCCTACAACCAGACCGGCTCGATCACGGGGCGCATCGCCTCCAGCGACCCGAATTTGCAGAACATCCCGATCCGCACCGAACTGGGGCGGCGCGTGCGGCGGGCATTTGTGGCGGAGGAGGGCAATGCCCTGCTCGCCGTGGATTACTCGCAGGTGGAATTGCGCATTGTGGCGCACATGTCCGGCGACGAAGCCATGATCGCCGCCTTCAATGCCGGGCAGGACATCCACGCCACGACCGCCGCGGCGGTGAACAGCATCCCGCTGGATACGGTGACCAGCGCCCAACGCCGCCATGCGAAAGCGATCAATTTCGGCCTGATCTACGGGATGAGCGCCTTTGGTCTCACCCGCACCACCGACCTGACGCTGGCTGAATCCGAGAATTTTGTCGAAGCCTACTTCCAGCAATTTCCCGGCGTAAAGGCATATCTCGACGGGATGCGCAAAATCGCGGCGGAGCAGGGCTATGTGGAGACCCTGCTGGGGCGGCGGCGGTATTTCCCCGGCCTCAAGGGGGGCAGTAACCCCCAGGTGCGGGCGCGCGAAGAGCGGGAGGCGATCAACGCCCCCATCCAGGGCACCGCGGCGGACATCTTGAAGATTGCCATGCTGCGCATCCCGCCCGCGTTGCAGGAGGCCGGCCTGGCCGCCAGGATGCTCCTCCAGGTGCATGACGAACTCGTTTTCGAGTGCCCTCTCGCGGAAGTGGCGGCGACGGCGAAGGTGGTGCGCGCCACCCTCGAGGGGGCGTACCCCCTGCGGGTTCCGCTCCTCAGCGAGGCCAAGTCCGGCCCCAATTGGTATGAGATGGAGCCGGTGGCGTTGATATAATGAGGTGATGAGTGATGAGTGATGAGTGATGAGTGATAAGTAACGAGCGATTACTTTATCACTTATTACTTCTCACTTATCACAATCTCAAATCTCCACCCACGGAAGAACCCATGCCCGGAAACCAGCAACGCTATAAAGATTTGATGAGCCAGGGACACTCCGCCGCCTGGGATTTGGATTGGGAGCCGGCAGTCGGGTTTTACCGGCAGGCGCTGGAGGAGTTTTCGCAAAGCCCGCAGGCGATGTCCAGCCTCGCGACCGCGCTCTTTGAGAGCGGGGCCTATGGTGAGGCGTTGGAATATTACAAGGGCGTGGCCGCCGGGTCGCCGGAAGACCCCCTGCCGCTCGAAAAGATTGCGCGCATTATGGAACATCAGGGCCAGAACAAAGCCGCGGGGGAGGTGGCCCTGCGAGCCGCGGAATTGCACCTGAAAAACCAGGACGAGAGCAAGGCGCTGGAAAACTGGGCCTATACGATCATCCTTGACCCCGCCAACTTCCGTGCCCGTTCGCGCCTCGCACTCACCCATGAGAAACAGGGCCAGCTCCTGCAGGCCGTCACGCAATACTTGGCTGTCGCCAGCCTGCTGCAAAATCAGGGACAGAAAGACCGCGCCATCGAAGTGGTCATGCACGCCAACCAGTTGCTCCCCAACAATCCCGAAGCGGAGCAGGCGCTCGGCCTGCTTCGGGCGAACCAGCTCCTCCCGATCCCGGCGGCCAAGCCCCCCCGCAAAGACCTCCTCCCCTCCGGCGATGCCATCAGCAAGGCGCTGGTGGCATCAGTCACTGAAAAAACCATCTCCCCTGACGACCCGGTGGCCGAAGCCGAAAAGGCCGCGCTCTCCACCCTCGCCCGGATGATGTTCGATCAGGCGGAGGAAGCCGAAAACGGGCGTAATAGCCGGACCAGGCAATCCTTTTCAAGCGGAACCGGGCCGCTGGGACGGATGCACATGGAGCGGACACAGATCATGCTCCACCTCAGCCAGGCGGTTGATCTTCAGTCACACGGGGAGAACCACCAGGCCGCCGAGGAACTGGAGCGCGCCATTGAGGCCGGGCTGGATCATTCGGCGGTCTATTTTGATATCGGCCTGTTGAAGCACCGCGACGGCAATGTGGAAAAGGCGATGAAGAACCTGCAAACCGCGGTGAAGCATCCCGACTTTGCGCTGGCTTCCCGCCTGCTGCTGGGACGCATTTTCACCCGGCTGGAGCGCCCGAAAGACAGCGCGATCCAATACCTCGAAGCCCTGCGCTGGGCTGATGCGGAAGTGGTGCGCGCCGACCAGGCCGATGCCCTCAGCCAGCTGTACGAACCCCTTGTGGAAGCTTACTCGCAAGCGACGGATATCGCGGCTTTCCAAAAGTTCGCCGGGGCCGTGGATGCCCTCTTGATGCAGAAAAACTGGCGGGAAAAGGTCGCCCAGGCCCGCCAGCAATTGCCCAGCCAGGACCCCGAAATGCCCGCCATGCCCCTCGCCGAAATCCTGACGCAGGTACAGGGCAACCAGGTGGTGGAAGCCCTCTCGAACATTTACCAGCTTACCCGGCAGGGCAGTTACCGCCTCGCCATGGAAGAGGCCTACCTCGCCATAGAATACGCCCCCACCTACCTCCCCCTGCACACCTTTATGGGCGAGATTCTCATGCAACAGGATCGCATCCCGGAAGCGATTACCAAGTTCAACACCGTCGCCCGCGCCTACAGCGCCCGCGGTGAGGCCTCCCGCTCCACCGACCTCTTCAAACGCATCACCCGCCTGGCCCCGCTTGACCTTTCCGCCCGCCAGCGCCTGATCGAACAACTGACCGCCTCCGGCCAGACCGAGGCGACCATCCAGGAATACCTCGAACTCGGCGATGTCTACTATCGCCTCGCCGAACTCGACAAAGCCCGCGAGACCTACCAGCGCGCCCTCAACCTTGCCCAGCAATCGGACGCCGGCGACGACTGGACCATCGAAATCCTCCACCACCTCGCCGACATTGACCTCCAGCGCCTCGACTGGAAGCGCGCCCTCCGTATCTTTGAGCAGATCGCCCGCATTGACCCCGGCGACAAAAAATCCGCCATTGGGCTGGTGGACCTCAACTTCCGCCTCGCCCAGCCGCGCGAGGCCCTGGCCGCCCTTGGCAACTACGTCGCCTACCTCAACCGCAGTGGCCGCCAGCACGAGACCATCGAAGTCCTCGACAGCCTCCTCCAAAACAATCCGGAACAGATCGCCATCAAACGCACCCTCGCCGAGCAATACCAACTGGCGGGCAACACCGACCTCGCCATTGAGACCTGGGATCAAGTCGCTGATGCCCTCGCCGAAGCGGGCGATACGTATGGCGCTGTTCAGGCTGTCCAGTCCATCATTTCCATGAACCCGCCCAACGCCGGAGATTATCGAGCGGTCCTGGCGGAACTCCAGAACCGGTAGGATTTAGACCCGTCCGAAAATGCCGTAGCATCGGGGCTTGTCCCCGTAAGCGCGCCCGCAAGGCTTGCACTGAGTGAAGCCGAAGTGGGCTATGCTACGGTTTGAATGAGGAATGTTGATAATTATGGGGAAATGCGAAACGACGTAATTGACCCCGCCTCAAACGACTGAAACGAAGCCGCGGCCTCCACCAATACCAAACCAATCCCTGAGTCGATCCCGCCCACCGGGATGGCAACCCGCGCGAACCCGGCGGGGTTCGTGATCCCCTCCAGGGTCATCGTCCCCCCGGAGGGGTAACTGACCGACAGGATGAAACGGACCTCGGCGACGGGCGCAAAATTCTGATCCTGGTAAATCACGAATACAGCTTGAGACCCTGCCCCCTGGACAACGGCATTTTCGGCAAACACGTATGCCCGGAGTTGGGTAAGCTCGATGATGCCCGGCAGTTGGACGGCCAGCAGGCGGGCGGGGTCTTCGCCTTCGCGCTCGAAAAACACGCGCCCGAGGTGCCCAAGCTGGACTTCCAATTGCGGGTTCTCTGATTCAGGATACCACTCAAAGCGGGCATACTCGAAATACTGGACGTAGCGCGCCCCATCAATTTCCACCGGGGAGATGGGGTTGCCAAATTGCGCCGCACCCCCGCGGTCGTCGAAAAATTTCAGGAATGAGGTACACACCGGGAACCCGGTCTCAAATTTCCGGCAGGCGCCCGCACTCAGGCTCAGGCCGGCAGGGGGGTTGCCCGGCTGGTAGAGGGCGCGGCCCAGGGGGGTCAGGATCACGCCGCGGGTCACGTTCATCTCAAAGCGGGCGCGCTGGAAATATTGCACCCGCACCCCGGCATGGTCAATGAAGGCCTCCGTGATCGGGTAGCCGTAAATCAACTCCGGGTTCCCGCCTGCATGATAGAAATCCAAAAATGCCCCCTCCACGGTGTGCCCGCTCAGCGGGAAATATTCCCGATCCTGATCCTGGGAGAATCCCGTTTGCGAGGCGAGGGCGGAGAGGAGGAGCACCGCGGAGACGGCCAATCCGATTTGCAGGCTTTTTCGCATGGGAGGATTATAACAAACAGGGTTTGCGCGCCCGGTCGGGGTCAAGGGAGGACTTTCGGGCATCGGGGGCGGGGAGACCCCGCCCCTACGAACCCCTGGTGTAGGGGCAGGGTCCCCCTACCCGTGATTGGTAATGACGTGCCCTCCAATTGTCCGGGGTTTGGCCAGTTTAACGGGGTGCGTTTCCCCCGGTGAGCCGCGCCGCAAGTTCCGCCGTGGTCTCCAGGATTTCGGTGGCCCCCCATTTCTCCAGTTCGCGCCGTTCCCCAAAGCCGCACAGCACGCCGACAGTCTGTGCGCCCGCTGATTTCCCGGCGCGAATGTCCACGGTGGTATCGCCCACCATCAGGCAGTTTTCCGGGGGGACTCCCATTTGTTTAGCCGCCCAAATGACGGGGTCGGGCCGCGGCTTGGTGCGCGGGGTGGTTTGCCCGGTGGCGATGCAGTCAAAGAGCGGGGTCAGGCCGTAGTGGTCGAGGAAGTCCAGCGTACCGCGTTTTGAGCGGGCGGAGACGACGGCCATTTTATAGTGGGGTCGCAGGGCGGTGAGCATGCCGGTGATGCCGGGGATGATCAGGTATTCGTGGGGCTGCGCGGCGGCCCGGCGGCGGTGGAGCCACTCGCCCAAGGCGGTGAGCTCATCGTCCAGGTGGAGCTGGTCGGGGATGGAGTGCAGCCAGTTGGCGGGCGCTTCGATCCGCATCACCAGCCGCCGGGCAAAATGCTGGTGATCCCGCCCCGGCAGGATGAACCGAAAAGGCTGGAGAAATTTCGCAAACCGGGCCATGTACTGGTCGTCGGTGTCGCGCAGGGTGCCATCCACGTCAAAGCAAATGGCCTGGAGGCGGGCGAGGTCGAGGGGCATTACGGGGCGCGCAGCGCGTCCAGAATCAGGCGGGCGGTGGCCTCGTCCGGCGCGCTGACCCACATCGTCCGGTCGCCATCGAGGAGGAAAAATGTAGTGACGCCATCCGCTTCCCAGGCGAGCAAGCCGCCCTCTTCCAACAGGCGGATGCCAAAGCGCGCATCGGCATAACCCTCAAAGGCCGCCGCATATTCCGCGGCGTCGGCGCTGGTGTCCCAGGCGGTGACGAGGGCCATTGCGGTTGCATTCCCGGCGCGGTTGAGCAGGACGGCATAGCGATCCCCACCCCAACCGGCAGCCGCCTCGGCGGCGTCTATCTCCGCAAGGCGGGCATCCGGGTCAAGGCCAAACGCCAGGATCAGGTAGGTGTACCACTCGCCCATCACGTTATCATCCAGCGCCTCCCAGCCGTCGCCGAGAATCGGCAGGAGGTCCGGCAGGATGACGGGCACCGGCACATCGCCGGGGTATTTCTCCGGGTGCAGGATTTGCTCGGTGGAGACGGGCGGGCTGGCAAACGCCGCATCCACCGCCGCCCAGCCGCCCGCATCAAACAAGGTTTGCACGAACGCGTAGCCTTGATCGTACGGAAACGTAAAATCCTGCTTGAGATATTCCGGGGCGGAGTCATACACCGGGCTGGAGAACGAGTCGTAAAAATCGAGAATTTCCTCCGTTTCCTCCGAGGTCGCATATTCAAAAAACCATTCCAATTCCAGCAGGGTGGCATCTCCCTCAATCAGCGCCTGCACAGCGGCGCAACGCTCGCTGTCCGCCTCGCAGGCCTCATCACTGTACCCCAGGCCGTCCGCCAGATCGTAATTCTGGTCTTGCAGGGCGTGGTTATATTCGTGGGCATAGGTCAACTTCTGTGGGCCGAGGAAACCATCCTGCTGGACGACCACCATTTCCTTCGTCTCGTTGTCATAAAACCCGGCCACCTGTTCGCTGAAAAGCTCGGTATACAGGCCGATCAGGTCAAAATCCGGAGCGAGCAGGCCGAAGACCGAGAGCGTGAGCGCATCGTCGCGCGCCTCCTCAGGCGTGTAATCGGCGAAGAAATCGCTGATCACACGCTCCCGCAAATCTTCCGGGGTAAACAGGTGGCGGGAGAACTCGCCGTTGGCGGGCAGGCCGCGGAGGGCAATGACCTGTCCCTGTATGGCTTCCATTTGGGCGATGATCTCCGGGGACAATTCACCTTCGGAGGGTGAGGTGGCTTGGGGGGTCGCGGTTCCCTCTGGTTGGGTTGTGGGTTCACCGGGGGCCGTGACCCTGGGGGTGGGCGTGTCCCCCGGAATGGCTTCAATGGCTTCAGTAGGCGATGGCTGGATGATCACCTGGTGGTTCGCAAAATACAGCGATGAGCCAACGGCAACGAGCAGGATGCCCAGGCAGGCACAGCCGAGGATGGCGACGATGATCAGGATGGGGTTGCGGAGGTTGTTCATAGGCTGGTCGTCACAAAGGCGAGGATGAGGCAGATGAAACCGCCGGCGCCATAGAGGAAGGTGATGCGGGCGCCGCGGCTGTACTTGCCCTGCGCTTCCTGTTGCAGGATGACATCGCGCGCTTTCTTCCCCTCCTTGCGCGCCTGGAAGGAGGTTTTCGTGTTGCCGCCCACCTCCCCGAAGATGGGGACAGCCGCGACAATCCAGAGCATGACGGTGGCGAGGAAATAGCAATTGGACAGGCTGGTCAGGCCGGTCAGCGAGATGAGCAACCCGCTGACGCTGGCGGCGGCCAGGATGATCAGGAGGTCAAGCAGGAAAGGGCGGGTTTTGGCGGGTGGGGTTTGCATGGGTTCTCCGGGAGGGATTTTAATGGATTACGGGCTGATCCGCGTGCGAATTGCAGATGATGGTTGTCGGCTGTGGTTGCTATACAGGAACGCCCGCGAAATAGATTTTATTCTTCACGCTTCAAACTTTTTACGTTACGATCAGGCTGATGATGGACCTTAAGCTGATCGCTAAGCCCAACCGTTTCCTGTACGTTCTGATTGCCGGTGATCTGGCTGTGCTGGCCCTGGTGACTGTTGCCGGTTTTGCCACCCACCAGACACTCGGCACGGCGGGTTTTCGCCTGCTCACCACGTTTGTCCCGCTCACCGTGGCCTGGGGGCTGGTGGGCGTGCCCCTCGGGGTATTTGATATCCAACGGGTGCGCGACCGGCGTCAATGGTGGCGTCCCTTCTGGGGCATGGCGCTGGCCGCGCCGTGGCTGGGGTTGTTGCGGGCCTGGCTGTCTGGTGCGCCGACCATCACAGTGGCATTTGTGGTTGTGGTTGGGGGCGTTGCGGCGCTGGCGCTCTTGATCTGGCGTCTCCTATTTACCCTTTTCATGGCGCCGCGGTTCGCAGGCGGGTAAGGCGATTTATGGAAGAATCCACCCTCGTTCAATATGCCCAGGCAGGCGATCTGACAGCCTTCAACCGGCTGGTGCTGGAATACCAGGACCTGGCGTTTAGCGTGGCCTATCGTGTGATGGGAGAATCTGCCGCCGCGGAGGACGCTGTTCAGGATTCGTTTATCAAAGCCTACCGAAGCCTGGATAGTTTTCGTGGGGGTTCATTCAAATCCTGGATGATGCGGATTGTGACGAACACCTGCTACGACGAACTGCGCCGCCGCAAACGCCGCCCCACCATCCCGCTCGAACCGATGACCTCTGATGACGAGGAGATCGAATCCCCCAAATGGATCATGGATCCCGGGGAATCCCCGGAGGATTTCACCATCCGGGCGGAACTGGGCGAGGCCATTCAGGAGTGCCTCAGCCGCCTGAGCGCTGACTTCCGCATGGTGGTTGTGCTCGTGGATGTGCAGGGCATGGATTATTCCGAGGCCGCGGCCGTGATCAACTCCCCGCTGGGGACGGTGAAGAGCCGGTTGGCGCGCGCCCGCCGCGGGCTGCGCGACTGCCTGCGGGGCTTCTCGGAACTTTTGCCAACAGCCATGCGTTTTGAAGACGAGCTAATCGCATGAATAACCCGATTCCCCAAAACGACTACGAAGCCCTCTCGGCCTACCTGGATAACCAGTTGCCCGCCAGGGAGCGCTCCCGGCTTGAAGCGCGGCTGCAACTTGATAACGATCTGCGCGCCGAGCTGGATGCCTTGCGGCGCACGCGCAGCATCTTGCGCGCGGCTCCGCTGGTGCGCGCGCCCCGCAACTTTACCCTAACCCCGGAGATGGCCGGAGCAATCGGCAAACCCGCCCGGCCAGCCAATCTCTTTGTGCTGTTCCGCTTTGGTTTCGTATTATTCAGCCTGTTGCTGGTTTTTTCGCTGGCAGGCAATTTGCTGGTTCCTGACTTGCCGGGGCGGCTGTTTGGCGCTCCCCAGGCCGAGACGGTTGCCCTGCAACAGCAATTGGAAGATATTGCGGCTACCACCGGTGAGGCGGCGGATGCGGCGGGCGCGGCAAGCGCGGCGGAAGAATCTGCTCCGCAAGTTGAAAGCCTCGCCCAGGGTTCTGAACCGGTTGCAGAGGTTCCCGCTGAAGAACGGATGGCCGTCAGCGAGACCCCCACTGAAATGCCCACCGACACGCCCGTGGTTGAACCGACAGCCACCCAGTCGGATGCCCCGGCTACCCTCCCGACAGCCACATTGTCAGCCTCCATCCTGCCCAACGCCACAGCCATCCCCGGTGACTATGGGGATGCCCCCGCCTCGCCGACTCCCACCGGGACGCCAGCCCCGACTGAAACTCCGACACTGGAACCCAGCCCAACCGCGCCCGAACCCACCGGGGAAAGTGCTCCCATCGAGACCGCCTCCGCCGCAGAGGACGCCACCCCCAAAGAGGCCGGGGCGGATGCGCCACCTGCCGAGGCTTCCGCGGCCCCCGCCGTGCCATCCGGTGAGCCTGACCCCGCCGGGGAGCGGGTGGACTGGCGGGATGGCATCGTCCTCTTCGGCGGGCTGGCGCTGATCTTCGGCGGGCTGGCCCTCTTCCTTCGCCGGCGTAATTAGCCCACCCCGTTGTATGGTAAACTTTTTGCAACCCCCCAACTGGAAGGAGAAGTTGCCATGACAAATAGAACCGTAAAACCTTTTATTGCGCTGGGAATGCTGATCGTCCTCGTCGGCCTGGCATGCGGCGGTGGAAATACCGCTGACCCCACACAACCACCCGCACCCAATTCGGGTGCGGAATCGCCTACCAACCCACCACCACCCACCGACATCCCCGCCCCGACCAACCTCCCCGCCGCGACTGACATCCCCCCGGCCACAAATGAACCCATCCCGACGGTGGTCCCGCCCCCCGCCCAGGAAGAAACTGCCACCGAAATCCCGCAATCCAATGAACCGCCTGCGTTTTACATTGAGGAGTTTGACGCAGATATTTCCGCCACTTACTCCTACTTTGTCGCCAATGGCGTGGATGGCGGCACCGAGATGCTTTTTACCGCCAACGGTGCCCTCACCTTCAACATCGAAACACAGGACACCTGGGTTTACGTCACGTATGATCCCTACGTCTACACCGATGTCCGGATCGGACTGAGCGCCGAGAACCGCGGTAAAAACAGCCAGAACATCAGCCTCTTCTGCCGCGGCTCATCCGATGGCTGGTTTGAGTTCAATTTGGGCGGCGATGGCCTGTACTCCATCCTCGTTTACGATGCCCTGAACGACTCCTACTTCAATATCGCCAACGGCGGCTCCACGCTGATCAGGATCGGACGGGATACCAATGACTATATCGCCGAGTGCATCGGGGATACCCTCAATCTGTACATCAACGGCGAGCTGGCGAAATCTGTCACCGTCCCCAGTGACTATCGCTTTATGGATGAGGGGCAGGTTGGCTTTTCGGTTTCGTCGTTCAACTCTGTCCCGGTTATTGTGAACCTGCTCTGGTTTGGGATTGAAGAGCCCTAAATCATCAGCACATCTTCCCTGTATCAAAAAAGCTGCCTCCACTTTGGAGGCAGCTTTTTTGCGTCAATGAATTTGGGCGTGGAGAGGAAGGTTAATCCACATCGCGGGCCTGGGCATCAATCACCTCGCCATCCGGCTCACGCCCATCCAACGGGGCGGAAAATCCACGGATGTGGTCCCGATGTTCCTGAATCACCGCGGGCGGGCACAAGTCAAGGAACATGGTGTTGCCAATCCAGAAAACAATTGCATCGTCCACCGGCCCCAGAAACAGATCGGGGACAAGCAAATAAACCATTGCGCCCAGCGGGAGCAATTTGGCAAACGGGCTGACGCGCCCATCAGCCATCAGGCGCATGATCAGGCGGATGTTGGTCATCAGCCCATTAAAGAGGCCTTCCTGGCTGGGCTTGATTTCACGGGATTTTTCAGGCATGGGATATTCCTCCGGTCAGTGATTTATTATACGGCGCAACCATTTATCTTGTTGTAGATGATCTGCAAATTACTCATCCCGTCCTCACCACTCTCACATCCGTTTTTCACAACCGTGGGCTGTCCCGGAAAGTAGAATCGGCATCCCAAACATAAAGGGCCGCGCCCACCCTATCGGGGACGCGGCCCCCGGAGGCTGTATGACCCCCAAAATTCGACTGCTCCCCTTACTCATCCTCATCCTGTTTGCCACCACCAGCTGTATGGGGGAAACCGAGACCTTTATCCAGGGCACCTGGAGGTTTGACAACCCGCACCTGCGCACCATCGTGGCGGAAAAATATCTCACCACCACCTGGGATTTTCACGGGGGCACTTATTATTATCGGGCCTGCTGTTTCAATATCGATCTCGAAATGACCGGGCGCTATCGAATCCTGAATGTCCGGGAGAATGAGATTACCCTGGAACTGTTTGATTCAAGGGGCAGCGAATACAGCTTTAACACCGAAATCCGCCTGGTGTTGGATCGCACCAACGGCACGCTCCAAATTATGGGCGACGGGCCTTATATCCTGATCCTGCCCTGAAGTACAATTGCCGGATGCCCCATACTTTTGAGCGCACCTTCCGCGTGCGTGCTTATGAGTGCGATACCCTTGGTCACGTCAATAATGCCAACTATCTGCGCTACATGCAGGAAGCGGCCATCGAGGCCTCCGCCGATGCGGGCTACGATACGCGCCGCTATACCGAAATGGGGAAATCCTGGCTCATCCGGGAAACGAGCGTCGAGTATTTTTCGCCCTTGTTTTTTGGCGACACCCTGATCCTCAAGACCTGGGTGGCGGATGTGCGCCGCGTCCGTTCCCGGCGGATGTACGAGTTCCGCAAGGCGGGCGCGGCCGAGTTGGTTGCCCGCGCCGATACGGATTGGATCTTCCTCGACCAAAAAACCGGCCGGCCCGCCGGGGTGCCTGAGCCCTTGAAACTGGCCTTCTTCCCGGAGGGCGTTCCGGCCACCGCACCCGCGCGGGAACCGTTCCCGGAGCCGCCGCCACTGCCCCCAAAAATTCACGTGGTCCAGCGCCAGGCGGAGTGGCGCGACATTGACATGGTCGGCCATGTCAACAATGCCGTTTATCTGGCCTACGTCGAGGAGGCCGGTGTGGATGTCGCCGCCTCGCATGGCTGGCCCATCAGCCGGTTGATTGAGTCCGGGATGGGGCTGGTAGCCCGCAAGCACCGCATCCAATATTTGCAGGCCGCCTCGCTGGGGGAGGCGATTCGGGTTGAGACGTGGCTTGCGCCGCCGCGCACTACGTCCGTTATTCGCCATTACTTGATCCGGCGGAGTGGGGATGGCGCGCTGTTGGCGCAAACCCAGACCGTTTGGGTGATGATCGATCTCAAAACGGGGCGGCCCCTGCGGTTCCCGGATGAGTTTATGGCGGATATTCAGGATAATATCGGCATACGGTAAGGCGGATTTCTGGGGGAAATACACGGATTCTGGAACCAGCTTTCAGGAATCCAAAAGTGGTTCTTGACAAAACTAAAAATTTCAGTAAGATATTAATAATTCTGGCCCGGAAACTTCAATATCCTTGGCGGAAAATCAATAATCCCAAACGATGAGCAAATAACCATGTACCCAGCTCCAAGAATCTGCCCCGTCTGCCAGGATGAACTGGCGATAGCCAAACTGGAATGCCGCAATTGCGGTACTGCCGTGCAAGGCACCTTTAGCTTTAGCGGGCTTGCCCAGCTTTCCGGTGAGCAACTGGTTTTTGTCGAGACCTTTATCCGTTGTGAGGGCAAGCTCAACCGCATGGAAAAGGAGTTCGGCCTCTCTTACCCCACCCTGCGGGCGCGGCTGCGCGAGATTATCAAAGCGCTCGGATTTAGCCCGGAAGAGGCCGGCAAGGAAATCATCAGCGACGAAGAACGCGCCCGCATCCTGGATGAGATTGCCCAGGGCCGGCTGACGGCTGATGAAGCCATGACCCTGTTGGAAGCCTGAGGCCGCGATGACGATCATTACCTTCCCGTTGAGTGAGATGACTGCGGCGCACCCGCACTTGCGGCGTTTTGACCTGCGCCGGGATTTGGATGCAGTGGCAACGCTGGTGGAGGAGTGTTTTTCCAGCACGTTGGATGCCGATGGGAAGCGCTATGTGCGCCAGATGCGTAATACAGCCCAGCACCCGCAATTCCTGCGCTGGGCGGCCAACATGGCGGAACGCATGTCTGTCCCTTTCAACGGTTTTGTCTGGGAGCAGGATGGGCGTGTGGTGGGCAACCTGAGCCTGATCCCGATGCATACGCGCGGCAGGAAGATTTACCTGATCGCCAATGTGGCCGTGCATGCGGATTTTCGCCGCAAGGGAATTGCGCGCAGCCTCACTGAGGCGGCGCTGGACGAATGCCGCCGCAAACGGGCGCACCAGATTTGGCTGCATGTCCGGCAGGATAATCCGGGGGCACAGCAATTGTATGAAGGGCTGGGCTTTGTGGAGCGGGCGCGGCGTACCCAGTGGTACAGCAACCCTTTGGAGGGGACTCGGCCCTCGGGGTCACGTCCCCCTGTGAAGGGCGTCAGCCTCCAGGAGCGCCGCCCAGCCCATTGGTTCCAGCAGTTGGCGTGGATGAATGAATTGCACCCGGAATTGCTGGAATGGTATTTGCCTCTAAATGTAAATTCATTGCGGCCCGGTTTGGCGGGCTGGTTTTATCGCATGCTGACGGGCACCCTGCCCCGCCAATGGTCAGCGCTTTGGAATGACCGGCTGTTGGGCGTGGCGGCCTGGGTGCGTTCGAATGCCTCTGCGGATCGCTTGTGGCTGGCGGCCCATCCCGAGGGCGAGACGATTGCCATCCGGGAGCTGCTCCCGCTGGTGCAGGAGAAGGTCGGGCGCAGGCCGTTCAATGTGGAGTATCCCGCCGGCCGGGCGGATGAGGCTTTTCGGGCCGCGGGTTTTGAGGAGCACCAGACGCTCATTTGGATGGAATATCGCTGAATTCTCGTAGTGGCGGGTAACGACTGAAGTCGTTACTACCCAATAAGTTTGCAGGAGAGGCTCATGGAAGGCACGGTAAAAATCGAGAACCTGGCCAAGGTCTACCAGACGAAGCAGCGGAAGGGTCTGTTTAAGTCCGAGCGGCGCGAGGTGGAGGCGCTGAAGGGCGTTTCCTTTGAGGTCAGGGCGGGTGAAATCTTTGGGCTGCTGGGGCCGAATGGGGCCGGGAAAACGACTTTGATCAAGATCCTGACGACCCTGCTCCTGCCATCCTCTGGGGAGGCTTGGGTGAATGGCTATCACGTCGAGCGGGACGGGAACAAGGTGCGCGCCACGGTCGGCTGTATGCTGATGGGCGAGCGCGGTCTGTACTGGAAACTGACGGCCCGCGAGAATTTGGTCTACTTTGGCGCACTCTACCACCTCTCCCCGGCAGGCCGCAAGCGGCGGACTCAGGAGATCATTGACCTGCTTGACCTCGGCGAGATTGCCGACCGGACGGTCGAAACGTATTCGTCCGGCCAGAAGATGAAGCTGGCATTTGGCAAGTCGCTGATTAATGATGCGCCCCTGCTCGTGCTCGATGAGCCGACGAATACGCTGGACGTTCCCTCCGCCAGTGAGTTGCGGGCCATTGTGCGGCAGTTGAACGCACAGGGGAAGACGATCATCTACACCACGCACATCATGGCGGAAGCGGAAACGCTGTGCAACCGGGTAGCGATCATTGACCGCGGCGAGATGCTCGCGATTGGCCCGGTGGCGGAGTTGAAGGCCTCGCTGGGCCGCGAACAGGTGACACGCATCGAGGGCGTGATTTCGAGCGAGGCCGCGGAGCAAATCCGCGCCCTGCCGATGGTGCGGACGGCCACGCTCTCGGCGCTAGAGGGGGGTAGTCAGTTGACCGTGGTCAGCTCCAACGGGAAAGGTACGCTCCCCAAATTGATCGAGACCCTCTCGGGTTCCGGGGCCGTGATCCAGAAGATCACCCCGGAGGAAGTTACCCTGGAAGATGTCTTCATCGCCAAGACCGGGCGCACGCTGGCTGAGGATACGCGGCTAAAGTGAGGCGTAAATAGTAATGAGTAATCAGTAATGAGTAATTCGTAATTTTTGTTTACTCCTCACTCATCACTTATCACGCCTCACGTTTCACGGATAAGCACAACCCCAGGACTTAAAATGGCATCTCTCCTTCCCACCTTCCGCACAAACTTTTCCGTGACGCTGGCCTCGGCGCGTATGCGGATCATCACCATCACGCGCTATCCCGGCCAACTGCTGATGGACATAGTTACTCCCATCATCTTCGCGGCGATGCCCATCCTGCTGGGCCGCGCCAGCGCCGGGGATCAGGCCGCCGCCATTTTTGAGGCCAATACAGGCACGGGGAACTATGTCGGCTTCATGATCATCGGCGCCAGCGCGTTCACCATCGTCTCGTACGCCTTCTGGCACATCGCCTACTGGCTGCGCTGGGAGATGGAAACCGGCACGCTGGAAGCGCTTTACCTGACTCCCACCAGCCGGTTGTGGGTTGCCATGGGCACCGCCATTTACAGCGTCACGCGCTCGCTCGTCTCTTCCCTGATCGCGTATTTCCTGGGGTCATGGGTGCTGGGCGTCAACCCGTTCCAGGGCGAATTGCTCCTGGCGCTGGTGTTCATCTTCGTGGGCGTCATCCCACTTTACGGGTTCGCCCTGCTCTTTGGGGCGCTCGTCCTCAAGCTGAAGGAGGCCAACGCGCTGATCAACGTGATGCAATGGGGGGTCAGCCTGTTGATGGGCATCTTCTTCCCGATTTCGATTTTCCCGCCCTTTATGCGGTTCCTGGCCCTCCTGTTCCCCCCGACGTGGATGACCAATGGGGTGCGCTCCGCCCTTCTCGGAGTCGGCTATTTCTTTGGGGAGTGGTACCTTGACCTCGCCATGCTCTGGGTTTTCCTGTTCATCGCCCCGCTGGTTGGTTACTGGGTCTTTTTCCGGGTGGAAACCGGCATCCGCAAAAATGAAGGCGTCGGGCAGTATTGAGGCATGCAACAGACAAACACAAGAGACAGACACAAGAGTTGGGCTGTGGTCCGAATACAATCAACCTTAATCGCAAATGGAAAACTAACGTGATTGATGTAAAAAATATACCTTCTATCTCCGGATTAAACTTTCGGCACTTTCAAGGTGACAGCGATTATTCTCAAATAGCCGCTGTCTTAATGGCAAGTGAAGCCGCAGACCAAGTGGAACGTCATGTAACCGCAGATGATATTGCTAATTCCTACCAACATCTGAGCAATTGTGACCCATACCAAGACATTATCATTGCAGAAGTCTTGGGAAAAATAATTGGATATACACGCGGTTGGTGGGAAGACAATACAAATTCTGTGCGGTTGTATCAACACAACGGTTTTCTTATCCCGGAATGGCGGCGAAAAGGCATTGGTCATACCATGTTCCTGTGGATGGAGCATCACCTTCGTGATGTCGCGGCATCCGTTCCGTCAGGAACTGAAAATTTTCTTCAAGTTACTGCCTCGCAAATTCAAAAAGGCACTACAACGATGCTGGAACGTTCAGCCTATCAACCCGTACGCCATTTTTACGATATGGTACGCCCAACCCTTGATGATATTTTTGAATTTCCTTTGCCCGACGGATTAGAAATTCGCCCCGTTAATCCAGAAAATTACCCCGCCATTTGGAAGTCAGTTGTTGATGAAACAGGCCAGGATGAATGGGAATATAAAAAACCTACAGATGACGATTATCAAGAATGGCTGACAAGTCCACACTTTCAACCGCATCTCTGGCAGGTTGCATGGGATACCTTAAGCAATCAAGTTGTTGGTCATGTACTGACGTTTATTGATGACGATGAAAACAAACAGTTCAATCGAAAACGCGGCTACACAGAAGGTATTGGCGTTGACCAATCTTGGCGGCGACGTGGATTAGCCCGCGCATTGATTAGCCGAAGCCTTCAGGTACAAAAATCCGCTGGTATGACCCAGTCCGCTCTGGCTGCTGATGGCGAGAGTACAAATAATGTTGTACGGCTGTATGAAAGTTGTGGTTTTCAAATTGTCAAACGCGATGCAATTTACCGAAAGTCTTTCTAACCGCAACACAGCCCAACAAAGCGTCCTGAGAACGTGCGACGCGTTCTCGCGTGCGGGAAGCCCCGATTGGGGCGGGTTGGGTGCACTGGATGCTGGGGATTCTGCGGCATTTTCAGGCATTTTGGTTGTTGAGCTTGTCGAAACACTGGCTTCGAGTTTTCTCTGCTCCCAAACAGAATCCACGCCCGCCCCAGCGCCAGTAACGCAAACCGATAGAGAGACAAAACCATAACGGAATACGCAATACGGAATAAACCATGACAACTCCCACCCCCCTCTCCCCCGACATCCTCACCGGCTTCCGCGCCACCTGGAGCGCCTTCTGGGCCATGGTCAAAAAAGAGTTGATCGTCCTCGCCCGCTACCCGGTGCAATTCTTCACCTCGTTCATCCAGATCTTTATCATTGTCGCCGTCTTCTCGCTCGCCGGGCTGATGTTCTCCGAGGGGGCCAGCGGCGGCGACCCGGTCACGAGCGGCGTGATCGTCTATGGCTTCGTCCTCTTCATTTTCCTGAGCGACACGCTCTGGAGCATCGGCGTCAACATCCGGCACGAGCAGGTGCAAGGCACGCTCGAACAGCTTTATCTCAGCCCGGCCAGCAAATTCGCCAGCCTCGTCTCGCGCGTCGCCAACCTGCTGATCTGGACGGGGCTGGTCTCGCTCGTCGGCGTCTTTGGCATGGGCGCCATCCTCGGCGACATCCCCGTCGAAAATGTGGGCCTCGGCCTCCTCATCCTCGCCTTTGCCCTCAGCGGCACTTTCGGCATCGGCTTTGCCTTTGCCGCCCTCACCCTGCGCATCAAGGAAACCGCCCAAACCCTGGCCAACCTGCTCCAGTTTGTCTTCCTCATCGTCTGCGCCACCTTCTACCCGTACTCCGCCCTGCCCGACGCCATCATCTACGTTGCCAAAGGCTTCCCCCTCTCCTACGCCGTGGACGCCTTCCGCTCCACCATGATGGGCTACCCGCCTGGCTTCCCTGAGCTGGCCCCCATCGACGTCGAAATCCCCATCGTTGTCATCTTTGGCATCCTCATGCCATGGATCGGTCACTGGCTGTACCGCCGTGCGGAAGATCATGCCCGCCGCACCGGCAGTTTGGCCGAATTCTAAAAAAATCATCACCCCACAAGGAGAATAAAATGTCCACACAAGAACGCATGAAAATCCTGGAAATGATCGCCGAAGGCAGGATCAGCGCCGAGGAGGCCTCCCGCCTGCTGGATGCTGCCTCTACCCCCGGGGCCGAACCGGCTTCACAGGGGGCCGTAACCCCGGAGAAGGTGGCCGCCCCTGAATGGTCAAAAACGCCCTCCGGGACGCCGCGCCGCCTCAGGGTCAAAGTCATGGAAGACAATGGCACACGCGTCAACGTCAACCTGCCCCTCAGCCTGATGGAAGTTGGCTTGAAAATTGGCGGGCGCTTTGTCCCGGAACTGCGCGGCATGGACTCCGAGATGCAAATGCTCATGGACGCCATCCAGAATGACGTGGTAGGCAAGATCGTGGAAGTGGATGACGAAGACTCCCACGTTGAGATTTATATTGAGTAAAGCGGTAATGCAGGGTGCGACGCACGTTTAACGTGCGTCGCACCCTTAGGAGGAGCAAATGACGAAATCGAAAAAGCCTGTCCTGGCGGGCATGACCGGCTTTTCGCTGGTCTGGATCGGCCAACTAGTATCTGTGCTGGCGACCAATATGACCGGGTTTGCCCTCACCATTTGGGCTTACCAGTTAACCGGCAAGGCCACCGCGCTGGCGCTGGTGCAGGTATGTTTTATCACCCCGTTCCTGCTCATGGCCCCCGTGGCGGGTTTGATGGTGGACCGCTATAACCGCAAGCTGATGATGATGGTCAGCGACCTGGGGGCGGGGACAGCCACCGTCATCCTGCTCGTTTTGTCAGCAATGGGGCGGCTGGAGATTTGGCATCTCTACGTGGCCGCGGCCATCCAGGGGACGTTCAACACGTTCCAATGGCCGGCCTATTCAGCGACGATCAGCCTGATGGTGCCCAAGGAACAGTATGGCCGGGCCAATGGGATGATGTCCCTGGTCGAGATGGGGCCGGCCGTGCTGGCCCCGATGTTGGCTGGTGCGTTGCTGCCCATTGTTGGGCTGACGGGCATCCTGACGGTGGATGTGATCACGTTTGTGCTGGCGGTGGGCGTGTTGCTGGTTGTCTTCATCCCCCAGCCGGAGCAAACGGAGGAAGGGGAAAAAGCGCGGGCGGGCGGCGTTTGGCACGAGACGGTGTATGGCTTCCGCTATATCTTTGCCCGGCCCAGCCTGCTTGGGTTGCAAATGGTTTTCTTCTTCGCCAACTTTTTTATCGGGATCGCCTTCGCCGTCGTTGCGCCGATGATCCTGGCGCGCACGGGGAATAACGAGCTGATCTTCGGGTCGGTGCAATCGTTGGGCGCGATTGGCGGGATCATCGGCGGGATTGCGATGAGCACCTGGGGCGGGTTCAAACGCCGGGTGCATGGTGTGCTGGCGGGCTGGATCATCACGGGTATGTTTACTGCCCTGTTTGGCTGGGGGACGGGGCTGGTCATCTGGGCGGTCGCGTTTTTCTTCAATGCGCTGGTCGGCCCGATCGTCAACGGTTCCAACCAGGCGATCTGGCAGGCCAAGGTCGCGCCTGATTTGCAGGGACGCGTGTTCTCTGCCCGGCGGCTGATCGCGTGGTTTACCACCCCGGTGACGCCCCTCATTGGCGGCCTGCTGGCAGATTATGTGATGGAGCCAGCCATGCAGGCAGGCGGCAGCTTAACGGGGACGTTTGGCTGGCTGGTGGGGAGCGGCCCCGGTGCAGGCATGGCCGTCATCGTGATCGGCGCGGGTTTGTTTTCGAGCGTGGTGGGGGCGGCTGGCTATTTCTTCAAGCCGGTGCGCGATGCGGAAACGCTGCTGCCCGACCATAACCAGGATGCGAAGGCTCCGGAGATGGCTCTGGCAGAAATGGATGAGGGAATGGATGGAGGGGTGGAAACAATGCCAAGGGTTACGGCCCCCTGAAAAGTCAGTTTAAATGTTGAACGCCAGGGTGAGGGGGGCACCCTGGCGCTCAACGATGCGAATATTAATCGCTGTGCCTTGAATGATCAAGGTGCGGTTTATTAAGAGTTTATAAGATTTTTAGGCTGGTGAGGCATTTGAAAAAACTCCCCGATCTTGAAAACCTGATCGAACGCCATACCGCGGCCCTTGGGGGGCTGGCGGCCCTGAGCGCCATCCGCACTATGCGCTTCCAGGGCCGGCTGGTGGAACCCGCGTTTACGCTTGAAGAATTCAACGTGATTCGAATGAAACCGCATTTCCAGAAGGTCTGGCTCCCGGCAGGGGAGGGCTGGTTCGCCGAAGGGTATGATGGCGTGTGCGCCTGGGAGAAACCCGTGGCCGATGAACATGGTCATCCCGTCGAAGGCGCGCCTGCCGATGCGCTGCGTCACGCCCTCGAATTGCCCGGCGTGATGCGCCCGCTCCCGGAATTCATCGCGCGTGGAAACGCGGTGGAACTCATGGGAACGGAGGAAATTGATGGGCGGGTGGTGTACCTGCTCAAAACCACCCTGGCCGATGGGTTTGTCAAAGCCTGGTACATGGACGCCGAAACCCACCTGTTTACCCGCACGCGGGATGTGCGCGCTTTTCATCCAACGGTGGACATGACCGAGAATCACGTTGAGACCATCTTCAGCGATTACCGCACCGTCAACGGGGTCATGGTTGCCTTCCGGGAGAGCCAGCGTGATTGGGTCACTAGCGTAGCGTTGGGGGAACTGACCTGGCATAGCGTGGAGATCAACGTGGATTTGAGCGCCGCCGATTTCGCCATGCCATAATAAAGTGCGACGCACCTGGCAGGTGCGTCGCACTTTATTTGCCGCCATGTAGTGCAAGCCGCCGGCTTGCCTCCAGGTGACCAGGTCGGTCGCCCTACTATTACCGAAACCGCTTCAACAGCCACGGGATCAGCGAAAATGGAATGATCGCCAGCGAGACGACCACGAAGATCACCCCGACACTCAGGACAATATAGCTCCCCCCGCTCACACCTGGTTCCAGCACGGTGTTATCAGGGTCGGCAGGGTCATAATACACCATCACCGTTTGCCCAACCGGATACATCCCCAATATCTCCAGCGCCTCCCGCTCACTGCTGTACGTATTCTCCCCGAATTTAATCCGATAGCCCTCATAAAAAGTGCCGTTTACCTGATAGGTATACGCGACCTGCGGGGAGTACGAGGGATCGCTCTCTGCATCGGTCGTCACATCAATCGCCGACTCCGTGATCTGGCCCGGCGTGCCCGGCCAGTTGGCGCTGGCGCGGGCGTTCTGGACGATGAACACCCCCCAGATCGTCAGGGCGGCACCGATCGCCATAAATAGCGCAAACATCATGATCGTGCCGCAACAGCCCTCCCCATCATTATCGTCATCGGAAGTTCTTTTGGTTTTCATAAAGCTCCTTTTCCCAAAAAGCGAGGTTGGTGTGAGTTTAATGGTCAGGAGGCGCATTGTCCAGCATCACCGGGGGCTGGATAAATTCAAAGGGAATCCGGCCCCCGGTGAAGGGCGCGCCGGACGCCGGGAGGCGCGACCCCTCGGGTTGGCTCGACTCCCAAAGGGGGCCGGAAATCCCGCGGAGCCGCCCAAAAAAAGAGCGGCCTTTGCCAGCCGCTCTTGGTGTTTTTACTTTTCCGATTTAGTTACCTGACAGTTTTGAATGAAGTGCTGGTCGAGTAGCCCCGCATGCCCCCTTCGACAAGCTCAGGGCAGGCTTTGCGGGGCGTATCGAGACCCCAGTGCAGGCAAATTTTGCTGGAATTGGTCTCGGTTTCGATAAACTCAACCCGGCGGATACGGCGGGAAAGCGCCGCCTACTCGACCAGCGAAATGCTTTGATTACAAAGTGTCGGGTGGCTACTTTTCCGATTTTTCCTTTTTCGTTGGGGGTTCAGCGCGCCCCTCCAGCTGGCCCAGCAGCATCATGCCCAGCAGGCCGTCGAGCATCCCGTTGCCGCCCTGCCCGCTGACGGATACATCCGGGACGATACGGACGCCCTGATCGCCGATGACCTGGATCATCTGGAGGGCGGTGTAACCCTGCCCGCCCAGCGCCTGCGAACCGGCACGGTAGGCTTCGGCTTTGGCGTTACCGACCGAGCGGATGCCTTCGGCCTCGCCGATGGCCTGGAGCCGGATGGATTCGGCGTGGCCCTTGGCCGTTTCGATCTCGGCCTGCGCCACGAGTTGCGAGATGCTCACGCCCTGCTCGGACTTGACCATCTCCTGCTGGATGTCGGCGAGGGCGGTCTGGCGGACGAGTTGCTGGCGGTAGGTTTGGGCCATCTCCTGCACCTCGTAGGTCTTCCGTTGTTCTTCGGCAATCTTGCGTTCCGTTTGCGTCAGCATCAGCTCGGCGGGCGGCGTGATGTCGCCGATGAGCGTGTCGATCGCCTGCACGTCGTAGGCCTGGAGGGCCGCGTGGATGTGCTGGGCGGCGTCCGTCTGGCGCTCACTCCGGGCGCTGAGGAAGTCGAGCACGGTAAAGGCCTGCGCCGAGTTGCGGAAGTAGTTGCCGACGATGGGCTGGAGGACGTGGTCCACGAGGTTTTGCACCGAGCCGACGCGAGAGATCACTTTGGGCGCATCCAGTGCGCCGATGTGGATGATCTGGGAGACATCCAGGTTGAAGGCGAAGCCATCCTGCGAGCGCACGGTGATGGGGGAAAGCTTGGCGTCGTAGTTGTGGTCTTCGGTGCGGGTGGCCCAGTTGAGGACGATATTGGTCGTGGGGACGAGTTCCACCTTCATCACGCGCGTGTTAATCGGGTGCTTGCCGGGGTAAAGCGGCTCCACCCACACGCCCTTATGCCCGACTTCCACAAGGTTGCCATGCTTGAACGACGCGCCGCTGACATCCTCGTGCGCCTTGCCAACGTAGGCGATCACGATCCCGACGTGGCCGATGGGCACCTCGGTCATGGGAACTTGTTCGACGCCCACAAACCAGGGGTTCAGGTTCCATGAACCCGAGAGGAGCACCTGCTCCTGCAAACCGCGGCGGCCCCCGCTGTCCAGGAAACGCTGAGAGTTCTGGAAATTGTCATGCCCGCCGATAATCGGCCCGGCGATCTCGCCTTCCGTAATGGATGCGCCATCGAGCGTGGTGACAATGCCGACCTGATCCGGGGCGATGCTGAAGACCTGCAATTGCTCGGGATCCATCTCGTTATTGGCGGCATTCTCTGCCGAGATGACAGCGAACAGGGCGGTATTGATGCGATAAGTACCGGCTGTGAGGATGCCCAACTGGCGGCCCTTTTCGCCGCCCCCGGTCAGGAATTTGCGCGCGTTTTGGAAATTGTCGGAATCCACGATCTTGCCGAGGATCCGTTCGAGCGGGATCGAACTGCCGTCTGCGGCCACTACGAGGCCAATTTCGCCCTGGCGGATGACGATCATGGGGACCTTGCGTACTTTGTACATCCACGGCCAGTATAAAAAATGCCAGCCCGGTGCGAGGGTATCCGCCTGCAAACCGGCTTCGTTATTCAGGGCCATGAGCTTGCCGGGCGCCAGTGATCGGCCAAACTTGCGGCTGACCACGCCGACCTCGCGCTCGCCGATCACCACCAGCCCGAGGATGGGGCCGACAAAGACGAGGACGAGCACGAGAAAAAATAATACGGGGAGAATATATATCAGGGATTCCATACCAACCAAACCTTTGGATGCGTTTGCCAGGTAATCCGGGGCCGGTGACGCATCCAACAAACCGGGCACGGAGAGGGGCCGGGAAACGGGGCTTTGCAATGCGAACGGGATGTTCCGGCTACCGGGCAAAGTATACGCCCGGCCAAACGTTCATGCAGCCGGATTAATGATCGCGTTGGGTGGCTGTATTTTCCCGGCGGGATTTGATCCCGGAGGCATGTACGAGATTCCCTGCCGAAATGTGTTGCGGCCACCGCGGAGAGTCAGTTTGTCGCCAGCAAGGCGCGGTTCCGACAAATATTTTGATTTTTCGCCAAGATATTAGGTTTTAACTTGACAAATTTTGGTAAATCCGTAAAATGTTTGGCAAGGAGCCTTCCAATGGCAAAAATACTCGAACGATGCCCCACCTGCCAATCCAGAATGGAAATCACCCAACTCAGTTGTACCAACTGCGAGACGGTTGTACTTGGGCGGTTTGAACCCAACCGCTTCAGCAATCTGGCCCCGGAGTCGCTGGCCTTTCTCGAAGCCTTTGTCCGCAACCGCGGCAACGTCAAGGAAATGGAGCGCGGCCTCGGCATCTCCTACTGGACGATCCGTAAACGCATTGACGATCTCATCAACGAGTTGGGTCTGGCCGCGCAGCCAGCCTCGGCGGAAATGGTCAGCCGCCGGGAAATCCTGGAAAAGCTCAAGGCCGGCGAAATCGGTCCGGACGAAGCCGCTAGACTGTTGGAAGGTCTCCGGTAACGCAACCCGCCGGGTTGCGCCCCCGCACCACACAGGAGAAATCACAATGAACGAAGAAAAAATGCTTGTCCTCAATATGGTCGCCGAAGGGAAGCTGACCGTGGACGAGGCCGAAAAACTGCTGGCTGCCATAGAAAGCGGCAAAGCGCCTGCGGGTTCGCAACCCGTTGAAGAATTCGGGTTTGCTGATCCCGAAGAGTTCGATGGCCCCGCGGAATTCCCGGGGGTGGCGACCCTTCCCCGGGTTCCCGCCCCCCCGCGGGTCCCGCGTATGCCCCGCGTCCCGAGGGTGCCGCGTCACCCTGGTCATCCCGGCCAGCCCGAAAACGTCCGCTACCATCCCTCCCATTTCCACCGGTTTTCCCCGGAGGACATTGAAGAAATGTCCAAAGAGTTTGGGCTGGAGGTGGAGGAGCATGACTTGATGGACATGTCCATGCATGGCGTGTCGATGGAATATATTCGCGAGATGGCCGCGGCGGGACTGGGCAGCTTGAACTCGGACGACCTGAGTCAACTACGCATGCATGACATCACCCCGAAGTTTGTCCGCGCCCTGCGCGAGGCTGGTATGGACGGCTTCGATGTCGATGACGTTGTCCAGTTGGGCATCCACGACATCAGCGTCCACTTCCTGCGGGAAATGCGCGAGTTGGGGCTGACGGACCTTTCGGTGGACGATCTGGTACAGTTGGGCATGCACGATGTCCAACCGCATTTTGTGCGAGAGATGCGGGCCGCCGGTTTTACCGATCTGTCCGTTGACGATCTGGTTCAGCTTGGTATGCACGATGTCAGCGTTAAATTTGTCCAGGAGATGCGGGCGCTCGGTTATGCTGATCTCGGCATTGATGAACTCGTCCAGTTTGGGATGCATGACGTGCGCGCCGGATTCATCCAGGAAATGCGTGAACTGGGGATGGGCGATCTTTCCCCCGATGAGCTGATCCAGTTGAGCATCCACGACGTCCGCCCGGCGTTTGTGCGCGAACTGCGCGACGCCGGGATCACCAACTTTAGCGTGGACGATCTTGTCCAATTGGGCATCCATGATGTGCGCCCCAGCCTCATCCGCGATTTGCGCGCGTTGGGCTTTGCCGATTTCAGCGTGGATGATCTGGTGCAATTCGGCATCCACAGCGTTTCGGCCCGCTTTGTAGCGGAGATGATGGAGTTGGAACTGGAAGGACTCACACCGGATGACATTGTCCAATTGCGCCTTCACGGCATCAGCCGCCGCTCCATCGAGAAATTGTGGGCGCAGGGTGTGGACACGCATGACCCGGATGAGATCATCAAGCATAGCAAGCGCGGCTTTTACGAGCCGGAATAAGGATTGTGTCGAAAAAGACAACGCCCCCGAAGCTGGGGGCGTTGATCATTTAAAGGGGTCAATTCCCCCGGTGGGTTCGTCCTTCGACTTCGCTCAGGATGCAGTTCACGGGGGGACGCGATCAAGCCGGGTTGGATTCCACCCAATGGCCGATCAATCCCCGGAAATGGGCGATGAATTTGTCATGCTCATAGGCCGGGAACATGCCCCGCACAGTCTCGGTCAGCATGGCATCGAATTCGGCGGATTGGACGTATTCCCACATGGTTTCGTCAAGCTGGGTGAGGTGGGTGGCCTTGAACTCGTTGAAGCGCTCAGTCTCGAAATGCTTGTCCGCCAGCTTTTCGTACTCGTCGAGTTTTTCCTCGTAACTGCGGTCAGAGTCGGCAATCTTGAAATATTTCTCAATATCCATCGTGATGCGCGGTTTGCGTTCGGTCACGGCGCAGAAAATACTCCAGGCGAGGAGGGATTTGATCGCCCACGGGAAGTAGTAATGCAGGCTGGTGACGGCGATGTCGGGGCAGGCATTGGCGAAGTCAATGGGGGAGAGCAGGCCGTCCTTAAGGATGGCTTCGCAGGAGTTGAAATCCCAGCGGAAGAAAGCGTTGATCGTTTTGGTGATAATCCGGGCTTCGCGGCCCTTCTCTTCGGAGAGGAAACCGTGGTCAATGACGTAGCGCTCGTGCATGGGGCGGCTGGGATCGTATTTGAGGCTGATCACCTGCGGGCCGATGGCGAGTGATCGGACGAAGACATCGAAGTCATCGAGGCCGCGCTGGAGGTGCATGAGCATCTGGCCGGATTCGTTATAGGCCTTCCAGAGGTCGTCCTCGTTGCCGATACGGCTGACGCCGCGCCAGCCGCCGCCGTCAAAGGGTTTCATATAGAGCGGGTAGCCGATGTTGGCGGCAATGGCGGGGAGGTCAAAGAAGTCGTGATAGCGCTCGGCGGTGCGGCGGTATTTATCGGTGTCCGGGCCGGCTTTGGGGGGGATCAGCCAGGTTTCCGGGATGTGGAGGCCCAGCCGGAGCATGGCGCAATAGGCGGTGTGTTTTTCCATGCTCTGGAAGGTGAAGGGGTTGTTGAGCAGGTAAACGTCGTTGAGCAGGGCGGCCTTCTTGAGCCATTCGCGCGGCTGGTAATGCCAGTAGGCGAGGCGGTCAATGACGAGGTTGTAGGAGGTCGCGGCGCGCAGTTCAAAGGGGTGAATGCGGATGCGCTCGACCTCGATGTCATAGGCGCGGCGGCCCACCTGGACGGCGCGGTTTCGCCGGGCCAGGGCTTCAAAGGCAGTGGGCCAGTCGTTTTCGTCGGAGAGGAGGAGGCCGATTTTTTTGGTGGTGGTGGGCATGGGGGGAAGCTCCGAGGCGATTGATTATAGGAAATGCTCAAACATTATTTTTTGTAATGTCCGCGGCTTGAGACGATCAGGATGACTTTCTCCCGTACCTGATAGACGATGCGGTGTTCATCATCAATTCGGCGGGACCAAAACCCCGATAAATTCCCGCGTAATGGCTCTGGTTTTCCAATCCCCTGGAACGGGTCGCGGCGGACATCTTCAAGTAGGTTGAGGATTCGGAGGGCTAATTTTCGGTCCCGCCTGACCCACCAAACGAAATCGTCAAACGCGCCTGGATCAAATTCCAAGTTTCTCACGAACGACCTCGTAAGCCAGCCCGGGTTCAGGGTTTTCCCTGATGTGGCGGACGCGATCCATCAGCACATTGTCCTGAGATAAAAGGGAGGTCTCCGTCCAGGCCTCAATCACTTGCTTGACGCCCAGCCAGTCATCCGAATTCTGGCTGACGCGGATCGCATCCAGTAACTCGTTTAGGAACGCGGCAATTTCCCGTGCTTCCAGGTTTTTGAGCCAATCAAATCCGTCCGGGAAGGAAAATAACGAGGTTTGACCGGAAAGGTTTGGATGGGGAAGGGTACTCAAGAGGATTTGATTCATCACGCGCACTCCATTAGCCATTCGGTTCGTTATTGTGAGGTGACAGGCATCCGAAAGGCCCAGGAGATTTAAGCCAGGGCCAATTCGAGGCGCTCCCGCCCAATTGCTTTGGCGATCACTTTTGAAGCGTTGAGGATTTCCAGCCCAATGGGCTGGTCGTTTTCATCGAACTCTACGAGGACGCCATCGGCGATTTCCAGGAAATGGTCCTCTGCGCCACCGGCAATGACAAAATAGAGTACGTCGTTTTTGGAGTCGTAATTAAGTTGCTGGCTTCTCATTCGTCCACCTTTCGGACCGGAGGCGGTCCCGGACTTGTTTGCGAGTGATGGGATGTATCGTAATTATTTCGGCTTCTGTTTCTGATTCTTCAAAGGCGATCATCATCAAAGTCTTTCGCTGATTATAAACGACTTGCATTATGGCGATTTGCCGGAAACTGTAGTGGTTGAAATAGCGTTCTTCGGCATCTTGATAAATCCTCCCCGGCAGGGTTTCCGGGATATTGCGAACCCGCAATTTGAAGAGGAGATGCCCGCTTTATTTGATGTCCATTACCCCAGCGCCTTCTCGAAATGATACGCGATCTGCTTGCGCCACCAGAACCAGTGATGCTCGACGTCCAGCCCCCAAATATCGCGCTCGTGTCTGATGCCTTTGTGGGCGAGCAGGTCGGCGAGGCGGTGGGTTTCCTCCAGGTTTCGGTCTTCGTATGCGCCCTGCCCGCAGACAAGGGCGAGGTGTGTCCTGCCGCGCAGGTGGTGGAGCGTCTCCGCACCCATGTTGCTGACGTAGGCCATCGGGTTGTTGAAGTAGACCTCGGGGCTGCTGCTCCCGCCGGCCAGCCCGGTGAGGTCGTAACGCCCGCTCATGCACAGGGCGTAATGGAAGAGGTGGGGAAATTTGAGGGCGAAGTTGGCGGCGTGGTATGCGCCGAGGCTGCACCCCGCGAGGCCGATTTGGACCCCGGGGGTTTTACAGTCCTCCCAAATGGCGGGGACGAGGTTGTTGACGATGAAGTCCTGGTAGGCGTTGTGGCGCACGGCGCGCCAATGGGGGTCAAGGCCCTCATTGAGCCAGGATTCATTGTCGATCCCATCGGGACAATACACTTTGATTTTACCGGCGTCGATCAGGTGACTGATCGCCCCGATCATGCCGTTGCCCTCAAAGTCGTGGAACCGGCCACCCCCGGAGGGGAAGGCGATCACAGGTTCGCCATAATGCCCGAAGGCGAAGAGTTCAACGTCCCGATTGAGGGCGGGGGAGAATATTTTTTCGTAGCGTCTTTGCATAGCGGGTTCAGGTTAGCGGAAAGAGAAATTGGAAAATTTCGGGGAGGATGCGTGCCCAGGCTTTTTCTTCGTGGATGGCGCCTTTGTCATAATAATAGCGGAAGTTATCGCCTTCCGAGAAACCTTTTTCCAACAGAACATCCCGCCCGGCGCTGGTCACGTCGCCATTGTCGTCGCCTTCGCCGGGGCGGTCAAACTGGCCGTTGGAGAGCCAGAGGCGCACGTCGGGGCGTTCGACGGTCTGGATGCGGTCAACAATTTCCAGGCTGCCCTTCTGGTTGCGCGTGATCCAGTAGGAGGGGGAGAGGATGGCATGATGGCGGGCGAATTCCGGGTGTTCCCAGGCGAGGTAGGTGGAGAAGAGGCCGCCCATGGAGGAGCCGATGGTGGCGGTGTCTTCGCGGCTGGTGAGGATGCGGTAGTTGCCGGCGATGTAACCGGCGATGTCGCGCAGGTAGTAGCGGGCAGTGCGGTCAGCGCGGCCGTGAACGGGTGTGGAGAAGCCGTTTTTGTGGGCGGGGCGGTATTCGGGGAGGTAGGTGATGTATTCGGGGAGGTATTCGGCGATGCGGCGTTTGCCGCCGTGGCTGACTCCCACCAGGATGGTGGCGCGCATCCGGCCGTCTGTGATCAGCTGTTCAGCAATTTCATCCGCGCGCCAGGTGTTGCCGGTATAACTGTCCTCAGCGTAGGCTTGGAAGCAGTTCTGCCCATCGTGAAAGTAGATGACGGGGTAATGGCGTTCGGGGTGGTCATGGTAGCCTGGGGGGAGGTATATGTAGAGGGGTCGGGCGGCGAGGGAACCGCGGAACTTGGGGATTTTGATGACCTTCGAGAGCGCTTCCCCCGGTGAAGGTTGGGTTTTGGTGCGCTCGATCATGCGGGGGATTTTATCTTGATTTCCCGGATCGGAACTGTGCGGCTGGTTATTCGTAAAATCGGTAGAATCATTTGAGTTGAGGAGGTTTGGCGATGAATGTGAACAAGTTTGTGATCCATTGGATGATTAATATTGCGGGGTTGTACCTGGCGGTGCTGATTGTGCCGGGGGTGGAGCTGGCACAGGAGGACTGGCTGTCGTTTGTCTGGCTGGCGCTGATTTTTGGCTTATTGAATGCGCTGGTGCGCCCGTTGTTGAAGCTGCTGACCTGCCCGCTGATTATCCTGACGCTGGGGCTGGGGACGCTGGTGATCAATACGGTGATGCTCTACATTTTGCAATGGGCGGCGGGGCTGGCGGGGATTGCGTTTACGCTGACTGGGTTTTGGCAAGCGTTTTTAGGGGCGCTTGTGGTGAGCGGGGTGAGTATGTTGTTGACGATTGTGTTCAAGGATGAGTTGAAGAAAAAATAAAGGATTTACTGCAAAGGGGGCGAGGGAATTGCTCCGCAATTTACCGCAAACGGTGCAAAGGCTTTTATTTTTCTTTCCCCTTTGTTTGCTTTGCGCTTCTTTGCGGGCTTGGCGATAAAAATAATTAATCGTTCCGCCGCGTGAAAGGCAGGATTTCGAGGAGGACAATCAGGACGAGCGTGCCAATCAGAGAACCCGCCAGCCCGAGGCCGACCTGCTGGGTTAACCGGGCCTCCCGAGCCTCCACCTCCCTGAGCGATCGCCCGGCGAGAACAAAGCCACCGTCTCCGCCATCCACGAGGGCGATGACGGTGGCGCTGCGGACGCCCTCCTCCGGCTGGTGGGTGACGCGGTGCCCGCCGTTGGCGCGGGCGAAGTCGAGGACGCCCTCCGGGAGTTCCGGCGTTTGGCCGTGGAGGACGGCGTTGGAGGCGATGGCGTTGCCTTGTGCGTCGTAAATAACCAGGTAAGGGGCGAGGCTGAGGGCGATGTCCACCTGTTCGGCGGGGAGGACGGAGGCGGGGTCAGCCCCGGCTTCCAGTTTGCGGGCGGCGTCCTCAGCGAGTTGGACTTGCGGGTCATCGGCGTTGGCGCGGAAGACCTGCTGGACGGTGCCGTAGATGACGCCGGAGAGCAAGGTGATGGCGGCCGCCAGGGGCAGCCAGGAGCGGAGGACGTGGCGGATGGTTTTCATGGGCTGGAGGATACGCCGAAGCAGGGAGGCTGTCGAGCACTTGGGCGCTTAATGAAAGGATTCATTCCAAAGGGCACCAAAGTCTATTCCCCCTTTGTTTACTTTGCGCCTCTTTGCGTGCTTTGCGATAAAGATTTATCCCTTCCCTCCCAGCCTCTCCAGCAGCGCCGGCAGTTCGCCCATGTGAGCCAACAGGTAAAAGCCCGGCGTCCCGGTCGCGGGCGGTTCGGCGGCTTCGTGAAGCCAGGTCAGTTCGGCAGGGATGTAGACGGCGTGGCCGCCCAGCTCAAGGATGGGAAGGATGTCCGAGCGCAACGAGTTGCCGACCATGAGGAAATTCTCCGCGGTCAAGCCGTGCTTCTGGAGCAGGGCGGCATAGCTTTCCGGGGTCTTCCGGCTGACGACTTCAACGTGCCGGAAATGGGCGGCCAGCCCGGAGCGGGTGAGTTTGGTTTCCTGATCGAGCAGGTCGCCTTTGGTGATGAGCATGAGTGGGTAAACCGCGGCCAACTGCGGGATGGTCTCCGCCACTTGAGGGAGGAGTTCCACCTCGGCGGCAATCATTTCCTTGGCGAGGTCAATCAGCTTTTGCAAGTCGGCCCCGGCGACGCGGCCCTCGGTCAACTCGACGGCGGTCTCGATCATGGAGAGGGCGAAGGCCTTGATGCCATAGCCGTAATGGGCCAGGTTGCGCGTCTCGGTTTCATACAGGCGCTGGCTGATCCACTCGGCGTTGTGGTAATGGGCGAGGAGTTCAATGAAGCGGGTCTGGGCGTGTTCAAACAGCCGCTCGTTGTGCCAGAGGGTATCGTCAGCGTCGAAGGCGAGGAGGGAGAAGGGGGGCATGGGCAGTTCGGTTAAACGTTGCCCGCAGTTTGATGCAAGACGGTGACCTCACGGTCAATGCGTTCGCGCAAGTTTGTCTCAGCCACTTCCAGATCATAGCGAACCTGTAACCGCAGCCAGACCGCCGCGCTTGTCCCAAAACAACGCGCCAGCCGCATGGCAGTGTCCACCGTGATGGCGCGCTGGCCATTCACAATCTGGCTGATGCGCATGGGGGTAACGCCAATATCATGCGCGAGGCGGTACTGGCTCAGGCCGAGCGGCTTCATGAAGTCTTCAAGCAATACTTCGCCGGGGTGAATGGGGGGTAAGGTTTCGTCCATCATCATTTCGCTCACTTGTGATAATCCACGATTTCGACATCAACTGCATTGCCGCCGATCCAATCGAAACAGATTCTCCACTGGTTGGTAATGCGGATGCTATATTGTTCGTCCCGATCCCCTGTGAGTTTTTCAAACCTGTTGCCCGGTGGCGCTTGCAAATCCTGTAAATCTTCGGCGTCGTCAAGGAATAACAAATTGCGGAGAGCCGTGTGCTGGATGTCTCCCGGCAATTTTGTCGAGGTCCGGCCAAGAAAAATTTTCTGCGTTTCTTCCGATGCGAAGGATGCAATCACGGCAAAATAATATCACGAAACGATAATATATTTGGGCAGAACGGTATATTCGAGACATCCAGGGCAGAATCTTTAGCCAAGAATCCTTTGGTCACACAACCGCTCATCATGCCAGACGTGTCCTCGGTGTCGCAGGCGAGGAGGGAGAAAGGTGCATAAGGGAAGTTCAAATTGCGGCTCGAATTCGGCGAATATTTAGCGGTGGAGAATATCAGCCGGGCCATGAGCATGACACATTGCAAGTACAGGCAGATCGCCAGAGCTTTCATTTTTACGGGCCAGGTCGAAGTCCACATCTGGTCAAAAACGTCAGGGCGGGATAAGCGAGCATTTAGCCCAATTCTCTGGAAAAGCCGGGGCTGCCGGGTAAAATGACCGCAGAAATTGCCTAAAAAAAACGGGAAACGGATCACCGTACCAAAATTTCCTGATCCCCCTACTCATGTCGTTGAGTAAAACTGTGAACCAAAAGTTCCGAAAAACCATCCAAGCCATGCGCACAGCCACAAAAAGAATCTGCCTCTGGAGCGGCCCCCGCAACATCTCCACCGCCCTCATGTACTCCTTTGCCCAAAGGCCGGACACCGTCGTTTACGACGAGCCGCTCTACGCCCACTACCTCTCCAAAACACCCGCCCGCGCCTACCATCCCGGTGCGGACGAAGTCATTGCCACGCAGGAGAATGATGGGGAAAAAGTGGTGAATGGCCTGATCCTCGGCAGGCACCCCAAGCCGGTCGCTTTCTTCAAGCACATGACCCACCACCTCATCCACCTCGACCTCGGCTTCCTCGACCACACGCTCAACGTCCTGCTCACCCGCGACCCCGCCGACATGCTCCCCAGCTACGCCGCCGTCGTCGAGACGCCTACCCTCGCCGATACAGGCTACGCGCAGCACGTGGAACTGCTCGAATATCTAAGAGGACGCGGACAGGAACCCCCGGTCCTCGATTCCCAACAAGTCCTGCGCAACCCTGAAAGTGTGCTGACCCAACTCTGCGACCGGCTTGGCATCCCCTTTCACAGGGGGATGCTTCGATGGGAGGCTGGCGCGCGCCCCGAAGATGGCACCTGGGCCAAAACCTGGTATGCCAGCGTCCACCGCTCCACCGGCTTCGCCCCCTACGCCCCCAAAGCCGAACCCTTCCCCGAAAAACTCAAACCCCTCCTGGCGGAGTGCCAGCCGTATTACGAACAACTCGCCACGCGGGCGATAAAAGCCTGATCGCCGCGTGCCATCACCTTCTACGAGCGCCCGCTCGGCCTCAAAGTCCACCGGCGCGCGGGCGATACTGCTTGGATGGGCGCGTTCCAGATTATCAAAAACAGGCGCAGACAGCGCGGATGGTGCAGGGGCTGGGAGAGCGGCTGTTCCTTTAGCCCGCACCCCCGACCCCACCCTGGCAGATGCCATCCTCGACTGCCTGATCCACAATGCCTATTGGCTTGAACTGAAAGGAGATTCCATGCGCAAAACCATTCACCCTTGAACAACTCTGAAGGTTAGCGTTATGATGTCTGTCCAGCCAACCGCTCCCCTCTATTGCTGATCGGCATACCCGGATTCAGTGATCGGCATCAGCTGGAATCACTGATCGTTTTCACCGGAATGCGCATCTACGAGCAAGTTTCAGACAAATTGTATTCATCAGGTAAAGGTTGAACACTATGACGCAAATCTGCCAAGACGCAAAGGCTGCTTTTCTCGTAACTGCTCAGCTATACACCCCGCCAGGGGTTGAAACCCCGGCCAGGGTGATGAAGCCGTCTGAAGACGGCTAATCACCGGTTGCCTGCGCGCTTCAGCGGGCTTCACGGCCTCAGCCGGCGGATTTATCCACCGGCGATGGAGTACAAGGCATCCTGGCTGAGCAGTTACCTTTTCTCATCAATTTCGTGGCTTTGCGACTTCGTGTCAAACCAGTCTTGTGTTCAAGCCATTTCTGATGAATACAAAGTTTCAGACAAATAAACCAAATAGGCAGTAAAACATATGATCAATGTGCTTGTTGTAGATGACCATCCGATTACCCAGATGGGGATACTGGATTTGCTAAAAGATGTCCCGGACATTAAAGTGATGGGGAGCGCTTCCTTTGTAGAGGAGGCGCTGGAAAAAATCGTTGCGCTGCAACCTCAGGTCGTGGTGCTGGATTACAAACTGCACAACAGGAATGGAACCGATGTAGCCGAGACCATCAAAAGGCAGCGCTGGCCTATCCGCGTTCTTGCTTTCAGCGCATACCGCGAAATAGAAATCGTGCGAGAAATGCTCAAGGCAGGTGCGCAGGGTTATTTGCTAAAAACGGATGTGGTGCAGGAAATTGCCCACGCCATCCGCAGTGTCGCACGCGGGAAAAAATGGTTCAGCCAGGAGATTTGGGAACTGCTCTCCCAAGACGGAATGGCGCAAACACAGAACAGCCCAGAAGAAGAAGAAGGAAGGCTCTTAACCGTGCGGCAACTCGAAATCATTCAACGGGTGGCGCTGGGGCGCACAGATGCACAGATTGCGGTCGAGTTGGGCGTGACCTGCAAAGCCATTAATGCTCAGCTTGGACGTATTTTAGAGAGGTTGCGGGCGGATAATCGCGCCAATGCCGTTTATATTGCGACGAAGAAGGGGTGGATATAACGGGGCGTGGTATTTCTACCATACCCCACGTAGTAAAAACGCCACTTACGAGAAACAGGTGGCGAGGTTAATGTTGGGGATATTGTTCATCAAGAGCAAATACTTAATCTAAAAAGGAGTGTATTTATGTCAAAGTTGAAGTTTCCATTACTCAAATGGATCGCGTTGGGGGCGCTATCAAGCACGTTTGCATTAAATCATTTTCCATCAAATGCTCAGGAGGTGGTTTCATGAATAAAAAACTTTTCCTTTCGCTACTTTTTATTGTAGGTATTGGCATGGGAGTTGGGATGGCCAGTTCTCTCTTCGGTGTAGACAAGCTTTTTCGCGCTATTCCTGTCGCGGCAAAAGCTAACGAGGAGATAACTAACGAGGAAATAGCGAAAAATCCCGCGCCATTGAACATCAAAGAATCTGTTGCCTCAAGCGACAATCTTGAACTTGAAACCACCTCACCTATCGGGTTGCTTGAAGGCTTGAATGCACGCGCGGTGGAAAGTTTTACAGCAGGATGGTTGCATGTTAGAGAAGTGCGTATCTTCGATCAAGATGCTGAAAACAACGGTGTCCTGCCAAATGGAGAGGCAATACCCGATGAATATATTCAAGACACCTGGTTTCACTTGGGCAAGGACAAAGTGGTAACCGAGGTCGTTTCTATAATGCGAGCCATGGATGGACAAATCATTCAGGTCGGAGTGATAAGTAATGGCACGGGTTGGAACTCAGTAACAGGGGAGGTCGAGTAGCAAAAACCATTCCCATTACAAGGGTTGGATGCTGATTCACTGACAGAACTTTGGAAAAGCTGATGCTCACGGGATGAGGCATAATTTGGGGACCGAAAACCAAAGGAGCCGCCCATGAGCATCAGTGAAGGATTGTACACCCGGTTGAAAGAGGCC
>Ga0247727_10002892_pt1 | contig 38713 bp, 34 predicted proteins | sample WisWelCaveWW1625_FD_202498 | JGI IMG/M metagenome (GOLD analysis project Ga0247727, IMG submission 202498) | Biofilm microbial communities from Wishing Well Cave, Virginia, United States - WW16-25 | ecosystem: Environmental > Aquatic > Deep subsurface > Groundwater > Cave microbial mat | place...
ACTGGACTATCGTGACATGTCTGTCCGAAAAGCCGCGCTGCCACGCAGTCTAGCCCCCCAGCTTGTCGGCGCCCGCAAAACAAGGAGGCCGTACTCGGCCGACTATGTTTTGCGAGGCAGCCCGACCCAATGCCGACAGCCGAGGACCCGGAAACCAAGGAGGGCGGTACTCCGCCTGACTATGGTTTCCGAGGGCCGAGGCCGCCAGCCCTTCATCTGTCTACCGCGTACTCGCGGTAAGGAAGGGTGGCGGCATTGGGTCGGGCTGCTTAGCCCGACAAGCTGGGGGGCATAATTTGTTCCCGCGCAAGCACTTTCGGGCGCCGCGCCCCTTCCTTCGCTCCTTCCAACCGAAGGAAGGGTCATAGACAGGGGCAGGCGCTATCGGACGCGTGTTCCGATACCTCGTATCGTGACGCGTGTACGATAGAGCGGACGCCTACTGAGCATGTCGCGAGAGTTTTATTGTGCGACATGTTTCCAATATGTCAAGTTTCCGGTTCCCCTTATCCCCTTTTTCAAAAGCGCATTCCTTGCTGGGTATTTTCCTATCTTAGTATTCTTAAATGCATATTCTTATAATGAATGAATTCAGCCCGCTGAAGTCTGGAATGCAGCGGACTGAAAGCTTGATTTCAGCCGGCTGAAATCAAGACTTCGGACGCTTGGGCTTCACGGTGTAGTTGATGGTGTAGAAGTTCGTCCGCCCTTGCCCGCGACGCTCGATCTCGACCAGCCCGACGGCCTCGAGTTCCTTGATGAAGGCGTTGACGCTGCCGACGCTCATGCCGATCGCCTTTGCCAGCGTCTCCTGACCGGGAAAGCAGAAGTTGTTGTGCCAGGCATAGCTGATGAACAGCGAGTACACGGTCTTGGCGCCTATCGAGATGTCTGGGTTGCGCAGGATGAAATTGGGAAGCTGCGTGAAGCCGTGGCGCGCAACGGGATCTGCTGTGTTCAGCTTGATGTTCTGATCGATCTTAGCGAGCTGGGGACCAATATGATCCATAGAGGCAGTATACGCCCTTGGCCCCCCTACCCCGCGGTTATCAACAGTGCATAACACTAGGTCGCCGTCGGCTCATCGGCTTCCCTGTTTTCTCGCCGGAGGAATGGGTCGGCTTGGCCGAGGAGCGGCGCCAGCATGCGTTGCATGGCGCCGAGCAACGTTTGCGTCTCGCCAAATCGTTTGGAGAGATCGGTGATTTGCTCGTCCTTCTTGGTCACCTGCTCGCGCAGGAATTCGTTGTCGCGCTCGAGCAGCGCGACATAGCTCGCCATGGCGGGCTGTGTCTCACTTCCCTTTTGGCTTGTTTCCTTCTCCGCCATGGCTGGCTCTGGCGCGCCATGGCTCGCCGTGTCGGAGTTGCTGTTGCGCTCTTTTTCAAGTGCGCCACGGTCTGACATGTCTTGCTGTGACGAGCTTGGTCGTGCTCGCTGCGCTTCCCATTGTTTGAGGTCGCCAACAACTTTCGGGAGCGACGCCGGTGACACATACCACTGCGCGCCGGTCGGGCCCGGCACCTTGACGGCATCGAGCATCGCCGTCTCGCAGTACCGGATGATCTGGCGATGCGAACGGGGGACGCCAGCGATGACAAGCGCCGCACCCACGTCATGGACTGACAGGGTATGACGCAGCTCGCCATTGTCGAGCTGCGGCGAGCTATGGCCAACCGTGTCTTGCATAGTCGCAGTGTAGCAAACGAACCCACGTGACACGGTCGCTATCCACAGTCGGCGCAGGTGGAAGATTGGGGCAATAAGGAATAAAGGTGGCGCTCCCATTCGTCCAACGCGTCGCCCATTTCGTCGAGGTAACCAAAACGATTGTAGATGCCGGCAACGCCGGCAAAAGTGCCCGAGGCGTGGTTCAGGACACGCTCGATCACATGCGGGGGAACCTTTTTCCGCGCCATTCCGGTGGCGACAGTGCGACGGATGTCGTGCAGCGTCCAATCGGTAACTCCGCTCAGCTCGTCGAGACGCTGCTTCACCTTCCCGTGTCCGGAGACGGGCCGATCTGTCTGATGGCGATGGGCCGGGAAAACAAGAACATCGTGTAGTCGAGGAAGGGAGCGGAGAAGGTGCACCGTGTCTTTCGTTAGTGGGACTTCATGCGGCCGCCCAGATTTGTTGGCTTCAGCTGGAAGAGACCACCGGCGAGCCTTCAAATCGAGATCGTCCCAACGCATGGCGGTCACTTCACCGCGTCGCTGTCCAGTGCGTATCAGCAATTCGATGATCGTGCCGAACGGATAGCCCAGAGCGGAGGTCGCGTTCCAGACAGCGAGCAGCTGCGCATCACTGAGCACCCGATCGCGGGCCTTAATTCGTACTGGTGGTCGCAAGCCCTCGACGGGGGAGTGCTCGAGAAGGCCGCGCTCGACGGTCCAACTGAAAAGACGACGCACGGCCGCGAGGGCGTGGACGGCTGCGCCTGGGGAACCGCGCTTGACCATGCCATCGATGATCTCAGCTACATCACCGCGTCTAAGTTCTCGGATATCGCGCCTTGCCCACTGTGAACAGAATTCACGCGTCAGCAAGCGATCGGACTCGGACCAATCTTTGTTTTTCGGGCGCGCATACTTGTCGATGAAGTCGGCTGCTGTCCGCTCGAACGCGTAAGAGGTGCCGGGGTCGCGTTGTCGCGCCGGATCTACGCCGTCGGCCAGTTGAGCCAACGCCTTCTGCGCCTTACGTCGAGCGGTGAGCAGGCTGAGCGTGGGATAGCGCCCGAGGGTCAGCCGACGCGACCGGCCCGCTGTGCGATAGAGGAGCACAAATGACCTGGCGCCACCGGCCGAGACGCGAACGCCGAAGCCCGGCAGCTTACCGTCCCAAAGTTCTATGCTGCCGAAGGGCGGGGGCGCCAGTTTGCGGATCGCCAGGTCGGTCAGGGGTACGCGTGTCATAGGAATCCGTGTGTCTGATCCGTGTATCTCTCCGCGTGTCCATTCTGGTAGCACATTGGTAGCAGAATCGCGAGAACTTGGCCGGCGCGCTATGATGTGCCATGCGAAGGTAGCTCGCGGAAAAAGCTAGCTTTTTAGCTTAGAAATGCGGTTCGTTGATGAAGCATGAAAAGCGCAGGAAGCGGAATCATAATCCGTGTGTCGGGGGTTCAAGTCCCTCCTCCGCTACCAACTTCTTCAAGCACTTAACAAAGACGGGTCGATCCCTCGACGACTTCGTGCGGGAGTTTTGCAGGAAGCACCTTGCAGCGCCCTCATCACCATCAGTTCGGGCCTTCGGCCATCCTGATCGCAGACCAGGTTTGCCGACTCCAGCAGCCGTGACAGCTCTGCTGCCGAATAGTGCGTTGTTATGCGGCCTGAGCGATGGCCCAGCAGGTCCTGACGGTCCTCGAAGCTGACTCCGGCCGCCCGTAAGCGACGACCCAACGTGCTTCAGGTCGTGGACCCGAACCTGGGGTAGGCCGGGGCTGCTCGAAACTCGACGGCCGGGGCCTTCCGAACGGCTCCGGCCGCAAGGCAAGTCTGAAGCAAAAGAGGAGTGGGCAATGGCGAGGAAGCGACACAAGCCTGTAGCCGTCACTCTTGGGTATAGCCTTCCCGCCGGTCCCGCTCGACGGCTGCCCAATCGCGCTCGCGCGGGGGGCCCATGCCGCCGCCGCCCGGCGTCCTAAGCAGCACCCGCTGTCCCTTCTCGAGCACAACGTTCTTGCGGTAATCGACGTCAACGCCGTCGATCCGCACCTCGCCGCGGGCTCCGGCCTGCCCGCCCTGCATCCCAGGCGCCGGAAAGCGGCAGCGCTCAGCCATGAAGATGATACCGACCGGCGTCTCGGAGGTGACCTCGAACTCGATCTCCTGGCCGAGCCCGCCGCGGAAACGGCCGGCGCCGCCGCTGCCCGGACGCAGCTCCTTCTTATGCACGAACAGCGGGCTGTTGCGCTCGATCAGCTCGACGGGGACGTTGGAGACGTTGCTCGGCCAGGCGTAGGTGCTCTGGCCATCGTCGCTGTCGGTCGCGCCCATCCCGCCGTTGAAGAAGAGCACGTTGGCGTAGGTGTGGCCATTGGCGCGCACCCCCGTCTGGATCATGCTCCACAGCGGTGAGCCGCAGGCGGCGATGATGCGGTCCGGCAGCACCGGAGCGAGTGCGCCGAACACGGCGAAGGGGAGATAGTGGCCCGTCGCCATGCGCCCGCCGACGGCCGCGGGGAAGCGAGGGTTGACAATGGACCCTTCCGGCGCCGCCAACTCGATGCAGCGGAAGATGCCCTCGTTGTTGGGCAGGTTGGGCAGCAGCGCGCATTTCAGCGCATAGGCCGTCATGGCGAAGGTGTAGGTCATCGTGCAGTTGATGGCGCGATCGACTTGGGGGCTGGTGCCGGCGTAGTCGACGAAGATGCGTTCGCCCTCGACTTTGACCGCGATCTTGTATGTGAACGGCTCCTTGAGCCCGTCAGTATGGAACTCGTGGCTGTAGGTGCCGTCGGGCAGCGCGCGGATGGCGGCCCGCATGGCGCGCTCGCAGCGGCCCAGGATCTCGCCCGCGAACGCCTCGAGGTCGTCGAGACCGTATTCCGTCATGAGCTCTCCGAGCCGGCGCTCCAAGAGATCGAGCCCGGTGATCTGCGCCCACACGTCACCCTCGGTCTGATCGGGCGTGCGCACGGCGGCGCGCAGCAGCCTAAAGAACGTCTGGTCGGGTTTGCCCTCGTTGATGAACTTCATAACCGGGATGTGGAAGCCCTCCTCGAACACCTCGCGCGGCTCGACCGAGCGCACCTTGCCGCCGATGTCGGGGGCGTGCGCGGTGGAGGCGGCAAAGGCGACGATGCGCCCATTGCGGAAGATGGGCTTGGCCACGGTGATATCGTTCAAGTGCCCTGTGGCGATCCACGGCGTATTCGTCACCAGGACGTCGCCGGGCCGCATGTTGCCGAGCCCGATCTCCTTGATAAACTGCTTCACCGTCACCGGCAGTGTGCCGATGAACGAGGGGATGCTTTCGGTGTTCTGCGCCAGCGACTGGCCGGCCGCGTCGGTCAACACGCAGGCGAAATCGTTCGACTCGTTGACCAGCGTCGAGAACGAAGTACGTCGCAGCGCCTTGGCGGCCTCGTCGACCGCCGAGATGGTACGCCGCCACAGGATCTCCAGCGTCACCGCGTCGAACGGCTGATTGCGTCGGGCTGTATCGTCCTGGGCCATGGTCGCTCCTCAGCCGATGCTGACGATGATGTTGCCGCTGGCGAGCACCTCGAAACGTCCTCCAGGGCCGACGACGAGCGTCGACTCGCGCTCCTCCACGATGGCCGGGCCGTCGAAGGCCTGGCCGGCGGTGAGCGCGTAGCGGTCGTAGACGGTGGTGGGGCGGAACTCGCGGTACTCGGGGAAGTAGACGGGGCGCGTACCCTTGACGGGGTCGGCGCTGGCCGCCGCTGCAGCCTGCGCCGCCAGGGCGCCGGCTTCGATCTCGATGCTGGCGGAGACGCGCACGTTGATGATCTCGACCTGTGTCGTCGGTGGCGTGCGCGTGAACGCAGCCAGGTAGCTGCGCTCGAACGCCTGCATGAGGGCGCCGCGCGAGGCCGCCGTATAGGGCCCAGCAGGAAACGGCACGACTAGCTCGGAGGCCTGCCCGACGTAGCGGATGTCGGCGAGCCGGCCGATAGCGGCCGAGGCGCGATCGGGCAGAGTCGCCGCCAACACGGCCCTGGCATCGGCTTCGAGCCGGGCGAATGTTGCCTCCAGCTCCGGCCATACGATCTGGTCCATTTCGCGCGCAATCGTCGCCACCCGGTCGACGCGGGCCGGCGCGATCAGCAGCCCGAGCGCCGAAGCGACCCCCGCCGCTGGCGGCGCAATGAGCCGGCTGAGCCCCAGTTTCTTGGCCACGTAGTAGGCGTGCACCGGCCCCGCGCCGCCGGTGGCGAGCAGCGTGTAGCGCCGGGGGTCCTTGCCGTGCTCAGCGATGTGCACGCGCGCGGCATTGGCCATATTCTCGTTGACGACGTCGTGGATGCCCCAGGCGAGCCCGGTGACAGTGAGGCCGGCGCGGTCGGCGAGCGGTCGCACGGCCGACTCGGCTGCAGCCAGGTCGATGGCCATGGTGCCACCGACGAAGTAGGCGGGATTGAGATAGCCGAGCACAAGGTCGGCGTCGGTGACTGTCGGCTGGGTGCCGCCCCGCCCATAGCTCGCGGGGCCGGGCTCGGAGCCGGCGCTGATGGGGCCGACCTTCATGAGGCCGATGTCGTCGAGATGCGCAATCGAGCCGCCGCCGGCGCCGATCTCGATCAGCTCCAGCGTCGAGATGCGCACCGGCAGGCCGCTGCCCTCGATGAAGCGCCGCTCGCGCGCCACCTCGAAGCTGTAGGCAACTGTGGGCTTGCCGTCGTCAACAACGCTGAGCTTGGCCGTCGTGCCGCCCATGTCGAAGGCGAGCACATGCGCGCCGCCGTCGCGCGCGCCCAGATGAGCGGCGGCGAGTGCGCCCGCTGCCGGTCCGGATTCCAACAGCTGCACCGGCGTGCGCTTGGCCTCCTCGATGTTGGTGAGGCCGCCGTTCGACAGCATCAGCAGCAGCGGCGCCGAAACGCCGCGGGCCGCGACCTGGCTCGCGAGCGAGGAGAGATAGCGCTCGGCCAGCGGCTTGATGTAGGCGTTGATGGCTGTCGTCGAGGCACGCTCGTACTCGCGGATCTCGGGTGCCACGTCGATCGAGGCCGACAGCGTGAGCTTGGGGTAGCGGACGGCGATCAGATCCGCGGCCTGCCGCTCGTGGGCCGGGTTGGCGTAAGAATGCAGGAAGACGATGGCGAGCGAGGTGACGCCCTCGGCCGTCAGTTGTGACGCAGCCTCGAGCACGGCCCTCTCGTCGAGGGCCAGGCGCACACTGCCGTCGACGGCCATCCGCTCCGGCACCTCCAGGCGCCAGCGGCGCGGCACCAGCGGGGCCGGCTTCACGATCTTGATGTCGTAGAGCTCGTACTTGCGCTCGCGCCCGATCTCCAGCGTGTCGCGAAAGCCCTTGGTGGTGATGAGACCGGTTGGTGCTCCCTTGCGCTCGATCAGCGCATTACTGAAGAGCGTCGTGGCATGCACCACGCGCCCGATTTCCGCGGCGGCGAAGCCGCCTTCGGCCAGCAGTCGGTCGATCCCGACCATCACGCCGCGCGAAGGATCGGCGTGCGTGGTCAGCTCCTTGTGGCTCGCCTGCCCTCCTGTTGCCATGTCGCAAACGACGATATCGGTAAACGTGCCGCCGACATCGATCCCCATCCCGAAGCGCTTCACGACCTCTCCCCGTCGACAACACCGCCCGGCGTCGGCGATGCCCTTTATAGGGCAAGGTACTTGGCGCGGCATGCCCTACGAGGATGAAAGCAAGATGATGGAGTATCGGTCTCATCTTGCGCGCATCACGCGCCGCATGGCCTCTCAGGATGTGATTTGCACGACAACCATAGCTGTATGAAGGGCATAGCGCTTCTGATCGCCACAGATCCTGTCGCGCTCCCGACTGCGTTGTGACAAATTGGGATCAGCTGAGGAAACGATAGAAGCGACCCATCGACATGATAAGCAAATTCGTCACGGTATACCCGGGGCACATCGACCTGCCCGACATGGGTCAGGACGCGACGCCCGCCAACGAGCGGCGCTACTCGAACGAGCAGTTGGCCTCCGTGTTCGAGAAAACCGAGGTCGTCGCCAAGAAGATGGATGCGCTGGGCTTCGACACGCTCTGGCTGGCGGAGCACCATTTCCAACACGAAGGGTACGAATGCCTTCCCAACATCCTGATGCTGGCGGTCCACCTGGCGCACGTGACAAAGCGGCTGCGCATCGGCTGCGGCTTCAACATTGCGCCCATGTGGCACCCGCTGCGCCTGGCGGAGGACTTCGCGGTCGCCGACATCCTGACCAAAGGCCGGACTACATTCGGCGTCGGTCGCGGCTACCATACGCGCGAGGTCGAGACATTCGGCTCGCCGATGCAGGACGCCGACGCCAATCGCGAGCTGTTCGAGGAGCAGGTCGAGATCATTTTCAAGGCCTTCAACCAGGAGTCCTTCTCGCATAAGGGCAAGCACTACACGTTGCCGCCAGCCGTTCCCTATCGCGGCTATGTGTGCAAGGAAATCACCCTCGTGCCGCGCCCGGTCAACCGGCCGGTCGAGTGCTGGCAGCCGGTGGTCAGCGCCAGCCCGCGCGGTCTCGATTTCATGGTGCGCCACGGCATCAAGGGCGCCGTCGGCGGTGGCGCGGCGACCATGGCCGAGGGGCCGATCCACGCCTATCGCGATGCTGCCGCGCGGGCCGGCAAGAACCTCAAGCTCGGCGAGAACCTCACCGTCGGGATTTTCTTCTACCTCGCCGAGAACCGGGAAAAGGCCATCCGCGAGCTGACGCCGTTCTACGAGGAGCATGTGAAAATGTTCGCGCCCCTGGGTTTCGTGCCCGGCATCACCCCGCCGCAGGTCGAGGCCGCCGCCCGCCGGGGCGGCTGGAAGGAGGCCGGTGTGCCCTCGCTCGACCACTACATGAAGACGGGGGCCTGGTTTGCGGGCACCGCCGAGCAGCTGATCGAGCACCTCAAGAAGCTCGAGGCTCGCTATCCCGGCATGGAGCACATCAATCTGAGCACCAGCATGGGAACGCCCAAGGCAGCGATGCTCGAACAGTTCCAACGGATTGCGGAAGAGGTCATGCCGGCGTTCCGCTGATCATGCCGGGAGCTTTCGAGAGTCCATCCCTCGACCACAGGCAGGATCGCCGCTGGCGGCAAAGGGAATGAGACCAGATATGCCAGCGCCAAAGGCACTGATCAGCGCCACGCAACTGTCATTACCCGTGCGCCGTTCCGGCCAAAAAAGGGGCGTGCGAGGGGCGTGACATTACCCATTCACTGCGGGACAATCATAGATCCGTGGCACCCAGCCAAGGGAAAGGTGTGCTCGCCGTGGCCGACGCTGTCCGACTTGGTGAAGGCTGGCGCGTTTCGCCCGCCGACTATGCCAAGACGCGACCGACGGCGTACGCCGTAGGCGCCCCGCTCTCGCTTTACGTCACCATGCGGGACGGATGCCGCCTGGCGCTCGATGTTTATCTGCCGCAAGCCGGACTAGGCCAGGAGCCGGCCAAGTCCAGACTGCCGACGCTCCTGATCCTCACGCCGTACTACCGCCGCTTCAAGCTGAAACCCGGTGCGCCGGCAACTACGGAACCGAGCCCCAACGCCGGCAAGTGGCGCGACCTGTTCGTGCCTCGCGGCTATGCGGTGGTCGTTTGCGACGTTCGCGGTACGGGCGCCAGTTTCGGCACGCGCGACAGCTTTCGTTCGCCGGCTGAACGTGACGACTACCGCGAGATCGCCGAATGGGTCGTGCGGCAAGCGTGGTCCGATGGGTCGATCGGCGCCACGGGCGTTTCCTACGTCGGAGCGGCAGCGGACTTCCTGGCTAGTACCGGCCACCCTGCGGTGAAGGCCATCGCGCCGCTGTTTGCCGTGTGGGACACCTACTCCGATCACTACTATCCAGGCGGGCTGCTGCTGAACCGTCTCACCGAGATCTACGACGAGCTGATGATCGCGCTCGATCAGGACCGTCGCGAGCTGCTTCCCAAGTTCGCCTATTTCAAGGACGCCAATTTTGACGGACCGCAGCCGGTCGACGACGACCGAGAAGGCCACCTGGTTCGCGCCGCCGTCGCCGAGCATCAGAACAATTTTCGCATGGCCGAGTTCATCCGCGAGTTTCGCTTCAAGGATGATGGCCTCGCCTCCGACCCGGCCATCACTCCGGCCACCTTCAGCCCGTATGCCTACTGCACAGGCGTCGATCCCGAAGTTGCCGTGTACTCGGTTTCGGGCTGGTACGACGGCGCCGGATACGCGAACGGCGGTATCGCCCGCTTTCTCACGCTGCCCAACCCGAAGCGGCATCTGTTGCTAGGGCCCTGGGATCACGGCGCACGGATCAATGGGTCGCCGTGGCGCACCCGGCCCGAGCCCGACTTCCCGTTGCTGGCCGAGATCCTTCGATTTTTCGACCACTATCTAATGGGGCTGGCGACCGGGCTCGATCGGGAGGCCCCCGTGCACTACTTCGCCATGCGCGAGGAACGCTGGCACTCCACCGAGACATGGCCGCCCAGCGCGACGGCACTATCGCTCTATCTGGCGCCGCAGCACAGTCTCGCCAACACGCCCGCGATCCCCGCCAGCGACACTTATGGCACCTCGTTCGCCTTCGGCACCGGCAACCTCACGCGCTTCGAGCGCATCGCCGCCATCGATATCCGGGACTACTATGCCGACTGGCACGGTCGCGACGCGGCGCTACTCGTCTATAGCTCCACACCCCTGAGCGAGCCGCGTACTTTGGCCGGCCATGCGCTCGTCACGCTGTGGCTCGAAGCGGATCAGCCGGACGCTGCCATCCACGCCTATCTGGAGGAGGTCGAAGCCGATGGATGCTGTCGGTACGTCACGGAGGGAATGCTGCGTGCACTGCATCGCAAGACGGCGCCGTGTCCCGAGCACCACAAGACCACATGGCCATGGCGAACATTTGCGCGTTCGGATGCCGCGATCCTGCCGCAGGGCACGCCGGTCGAGATGACATTTGCGCTGCTTCCAGTCGGCTGGGAGTTCAAGGCCGGCAGCCGTGTTCGCCTTGCGATCGCAGGCGGGGATCGTGATCACATCGTGCAAGTGCCGCACGGACGCCCGCCGCGCTTGCGCATTCTTCATGGTACTGCGCACCCCTCGCGCCTGGTCTTGCCCTGCCGCGAGAGCGGCTGAGTGCATTGCGGGAACACGATGGCACTCTTGCAGGTCACAGGCGTCGAGCACAGCTTCTACGGCGTGCAAGCGTTGCGTGGTGTGGAGCTAGGGGTCGAGGCCCGCCGCATCACCGGCCTCATCGGTCCGAACGGGGCCGGCAAGACCACGCTGTTCAACTGCATCACAGGCGTGGTGCCGCCGGACCGCGGCCGGATCGTTTTCGATGGTCAGGACATTGCTGGCCTGAGGCCCGACCAGATTACCGCCAAGGGATTGGTGCGTACGTTCCAGATCGCGCGCGGGCTGCCGCGGCTCTCGGTGCTCGAGAACCTCCTGCTCTACGGGGCGCACCAGCCGGGCGAGCGTATGCTCCCGGCACTGCTGCGGCCGGAATCGGCGCGCCAGCGGGAGGAGGCCCTCGTCGCCCGCGCCGTAGCCATCGCCCGCCGGCTCAATCTCATCCCCATCATCCGCAACCTCGCATCCGAACTTTCCGGCGGGCAGAAGAAGCTGCTCGAGATCGGCCGCGCGCTGATGACGGAACCTAAGCTGATCCTACTCGATGAGCCGGTCGCCGGCGTCAATCCGACGCTGGCGCGCGAAATCGGGGAGCATCTGAAAAACCTCGTCCAGGAGGGGATCACGATCCTGCTGATCGAGCATCACATGGATATGGTCGCACGACTTTGCGACCGCGTGATCGTGCTGGCGGAGGGGCGCCATCTGGCCGAGGGCACGTTCGACGAGGTTGCGGCCAACCCTTCGGTGCAGGAGGCCTATATGGGCCGCCGCCGAGTGACGGCGGCATGAAATGAGCCTACTGACGGCAACCGGAGTTATTGCCGGCTACGGCGCCCAGGACGAGATCCTCAAGGGCATCGACCTCGTTGTCGGCGAGGGCGAGATCGTCGGCATCATCGGGCCGAACGGCGCCGGCAAATCGACCTTGCTCAAGGCCATCGCCGGGCTGCTGCTGCCGAAGGCCGGCTCCATCACCCTGCACGGCCGCGACATCACGGGCCAGCCCCCGCGCGAAATCTCGCGACTCGGTCTCGCCTATGTGCCGCAAGAATTCAACATCTTCCCGACCATGTCGGTGCGCGAGAACCTGGAAATGGGTGGCTATATCGACCGCAAGGGGGCAGCCAGGCGCATTGATGGCGTGCTTACGCGCTTCCCGGTGCTCGGCGAAAAAAGACGCCATGCCGCCCGCACCCTCTCTGGAGGGGAGCGGCAGATTCTGGCCATGGCCATGGCATTGATGGTGGAGCCGGCCGTGCTGCTCCTCGACGAGCCCTCGGCCGGACTGTCGCCGGTCGCCGCCGAACGCTTGTTCGATGCCATCGTGCAGGTCAACAAGGATGGCGTCTCGATCGCCATGGTCGAGCAGAACGCCAACGAGGCGCTGGCCATTTCCGACCGTGCCTACATTTTGGTCGACGGCAAGAACAGCCGAACCGGCCCCGCCAAGGTCCTCGCCGCCGATCCCGAAATCAGAAGGCTCTTTCTCGGCGGCTGACATCGGCCTAGTATTTTCGCCAGTGTCGTTGCACGGGGAGATCCTATGACGAAGACCACACGCCGCACCCTGCTCAAGGGCGCGGCCGCCATATCAGCCGCCGCCGCGTTCCCGATCCGGGCTACCGCGCAGGGCGAGCCGCTCAAATTCGGCATCCTGACGCCGCTGACGGGTGCTGGCGGGCAGGATGGTCCGCGCATGCTCAAGGCTATGCAGGCGGTGATCGACGAGGTCAACAAGGGCGGCGGCGTGCTCGGCCGCAAGATCGAATCCATCGTCGAGGACGATCAAACGAACCCGGAAGCTGCCGTACGCGCCGCCCGCAAGCTGATCGAAGTGAACAAGGTGCCGGTGATCATGGGCACCTGGGCCTCGGCCGTGACGAGCGCCGTGGCACCGGTGTGCTGGGAATCGAAGACGTTCCTGTGCACGGTGTCGGGCGCAGACTCCATCACCCAGCTCCCGCACCAAGGTTACCTCATCCGCACGCAGCCCACCTCCAAATTGCAGGCAACCTCCCACGCCGGGTTCGTTGCCGGCATGGGCCACAAGAAAGTCGCCGTCATTGGCATCCAGGCGCCGTTCGCTTTGGCGACCAAGGAGCATCTCGACAACGTTCTGAAGACCAAGGGCGGCAGTGTCGTGGTGCATGTGATCTACGAGAAGGACAAGCCGACGTACCGCTCCGAGATCGATCAGGCGATGCGGGCCAATCCGGATTTCCTCTATCTCAACGGCTACGCGCCGGACACGGTGGTGGTGCTGCGCGATCTCTTCAAGGCCAACATCAACCTGCCGAAGTTCGCTCAGTCCTATGCCGTGCCGCAGAAGACGCTCGACACGATCCCGCCGGAGGTCTCAACCAAGCTCTACACCGGCCAGCCCTCGGCCGACATCGACAGCAAGGCGTTCACGCTGGCCGCCCAGCGACTCGGCATGGCCGAGCCCGATGCCTACGAGTCGCAGGCGACCGACTGGGCGAGCCTCGTCATTCTCACCGTCGCCAAGGCCAAAGAGGCAACGGGGACCGCCCTCAAAGACAACGTGAGCAAGATCAGCCAGGGCTCCGGCCAGAAGGTCTACAGTGCGGTCGACGGCCTCAAGGCGCTCGCCGAGGGCAAGGAGATCAACTACGAGGGCGCGTCGGGTCCGTGCGACTTCACCGACATCGGCGACATCCAAGGCTGCCGCTTCCGCTATATGGAGGTGGTGGACGGCAAGCTGAAGTTCCTGAAGATCGTCTGACCCTTCTCTGTCCCACGGTGCATCGCGCGCCTCTGGGTCTGACATGTCGGCATGACCCTTGGCCTGACGCACGCGCGATGGAAGTCTTACAGCTCATCCTCAACGGACTGATGTCCGGTACGATCCTGGCGGTACCCGCCATTGGGCTGACTGCGATATTTGCCGTCCTGCGGTTCACGAATTTCGCGCTCGCCTCGCACATGACCATCGGCGCATTTGCGGGCTTCGTGGCCAACGTAACCTTGGCATGGCCGATCGTACCGTCGCTCCTCGCAGCATTCGTGGTGGCGGGCCTCGTCGGCGTGGCGACCGACGAGGTCATCCTGAAGCCGTTCCGGGCGGCCGGGTTCATCACCACGGCCATCGGCTCGATTGCTCTCACCATCGCGCTCGAAAACTGCGTGCGATTCATTTTCGGCAATCAGCTGAGAGGCTACGACTTGCCGATCCGACGCGACTGGGTCATCGGCGGCGGCCTGCGCGTTGGGCCGCAACAGGTCGAGAACCTCGTCATCGCCGTGATCGCCATGGCGCTGCTGTTTGCCTTCCTCTCCTTCACGCGCACGGGCAAGGCCATGCGGGCTGTCGCCGACAATCCCATGCTCGCCTCAATCAAGGGCATCAACGCCGACATGGTGGCGCGGCTCGTGTCGTTCGTGGCCATGGGGCTTGCCGGTCTCGGCGGCATGCTGATCGGCCTCGATACGACCATCGATCCGCTGATCGGCTTCAAGACCATCCTCTCCATCTTCGCAGCCGCTGTGGTGGGTGGCCTGGGCAGCCTCCCTGGTGCCGTTGTCGGCGCTCTGGTGGTCGGTGTCGGGGAGGAACTCAGCCTGCTGTTCCTGTCGCCGGCTTACCGCAGCGCTATCGGCTTCCTCGCCATCCTGCTGGTGTTGACGCTACGGCCACGCGGGATCCTGGGCGCCAGAGCCTACTAGGGGGACGAGATGGAGCATTATCTCGTCGCCATAGGCGTGACCGCCGGGATCTACGCGCTGATGGCCCTCGGCATGAACGTCATCTGGGGTATGGCGGGGCTGATCAATCTGGGCCTCGTCGGCTTCTTTGCGGTCGGGGCTTATGTGTCCGGACTGCTGACTCTGAAGCTGGGTTTCCCCATCATCGTCGGTATGGCCGCCGGTTCCCTTGCTGCGGCGGTGTTCGGGGTGTTGGTGGCCCTCGTCACCGTGCGGCTGCGCGGCGACTATCTGGCCATCGTCACGCTCGGGTTCGCCGAGACGCTGCGCATCGTCATGTCAAACGAGCTGTGGATCGCCAATGGAACCGACGGTCTGTCCGGCATTCCAGGCCCCTTCCGTGGCGCGCTCGGCCCGCACCTTTTCAACCTGTTCTATCTCGGTATCGTGGTTGCAGCCGTCATCGTGCTGTTCTTCCTCGTCGATCGGCTGGCGCACGCTCCGTTCGGGCGTGTGCTGCGTGCCATCCGCGACGACGAGCAAATCGCTCAGGTGGCCGGCAAGAACGTCGTTCTGTTCAAGGTGAAGGCCTTCGGCTTCGGCACAGCGGCGTTGGGGCTCGCGGGCGCGCTTTACGGGCATTTCACGAGCTACATCGCACCGGACCTGTTTGCACCGCTGCTGACCCTCTACGTCAAGCTGTCGTTGCTGACCGGCGGCCTCGGCAACAGCAAGGGTGCGGTGTTGGGTGCCGTGCTTGTTGTCTTCTTTCTGGAGTCGACGCGCTTTATCGTGCCGCTGATCCCGAGCCTGTCGGCCGTGCAGGGCGCCGCGCTACGCGAGCTGCTGATATCGGTGGCACTGCTCGTGATCCTGCGCTTCTATGCCAGGGGCTTGGTGCCCGAGCGCATCCAACACCCGCCGCTGCCGATCGTAGCCGCCGCGCCAGCGACGGCTCGAAGCTGACAGCATTGAAGGGGACCACATGGCCGCTGCCAAACGCGAGCTGACGATGCAGGATGCGGGGGCAGTCATGGCCCTATCGGCCGAGAGCGCCGACCCGAACGAGGTCTATCGCGCGGTCGAACGCATCGCTGCCAACACGATCGGGTGGCGGCTCTTCACGGTCCTGCGCTATGTCGAGACCGCGCAAGCGGTCGAGCGTGTCTACTCGAGCGACGAAAAGGCCTACCCCGTCGGTGGCCGCAAGCCGCTGGACAAGATCACGGCCAGCCACGGTGCGATGGAGAGGGGTGACGTGTTCCTCGCTGCGACCAAGGAGGACGTGCGCAAGGCCTTCTTCGACCATGAGCTGATCTTCTCCCTCGGCATCACGGCCATCCTCAACGTGCCGATCCGGCACGCCGGCCGTCGCCTTGGCACCATCAACCTGTGCGGCGAGGAGGGGATGTACGGACCGACCGAGATCGCGCGCGGGAAAATCCTGGCGGGACTGCTGGTACCGGCGCTGCTGGCGGCCTGCGATTGACGGCGCGTTGCTATTTGCGGATGCTCGCCGAATGCCACAGACCGGGGCGCGCCGATGACGCAATACCTCTTCAAGAACTTCGAGATGCTAGACCCCGAGCACGATGAGCTGCTGGGCGGCCACGAGCTGCTCGTCGAAGGCGATAGGATCAAGGAGGTCTCGGCCAAGCCGATCATGGCGCCGGGTGCCAGCGTGATCGACTGCGGCAAGCGCACGCTGATGCCGGGCCTCATCGACAGCCACGTCCATGTCGTGCTGTCGGAGGTGTCCATCCCGCGGCTCGAGAATGTGCCATTGACACTGATGACGGCGCGCGCGGCCGTGCTCATGCGCGGCATGCTCGATCGCGGCTTTACGAGCGTGCGCGATACCGGCGGCGCCGACTGGGGCCTCAAGGAGGCAACCGACAAGTGGCTCCTGCCCGGTCCTCGGCTGTTCATCGCCGGCAAGGCGCTCGGGCCCACGGGCGGGCACAGCGATGGCCGCCGCCGCACCGACCACGGCACCCGCTGCCACTGCTGCGATGCGCTGCATTTCGCCATGGGGCTGGCCGATGGCGTTGCCGAGGTGCGCAAGGCTGTGCGCGAGGAGATGCGGCAGGGCAACGACCAGGTGAAGATCATGATGTCGGGCGGCGTCGCCTCGCCCTACGACCCTCTCGACAGCCTGCAGTTCTCGCTGGAAGAAGTGGCCGCCGCCGTCGAGGAGGCGCACGCGTTCGGCCGCTACGTCTGCGCCCACGCCTACACGGTGGAGGCGATCACGCGGGCCGCACATGCTGGCGTGCGCACGATCGAGCACGGCAACCTGATCGACGAAGCGAGCGCCAAACTGATGGCATCGAAGGGCATGTTCCTGATCGCCAATCTGGTTACCTACTACGAGATGAGGAAGCGCGCCGCCGAATTCGGCATGAGCGCCGACATGCTGGCCAAGAACGATCTCGTGATCGATGGCGGGCTGCGCTCGCTCGAGATCTGCAAGCGCGCGGGCGTGCCGGTCGCCTATGGCACCGATCTTCTGGGCCAGCTGCAGGTCGAGCAGTCGCGCGAGTTCATCATCCGCTCGGAGGTGCAGAAGCCGATCGAAATCATCCGCGCCGCGACACTCATCGGGGCCGAGATCGTGCGCCAGGTCGACAAGCTCGGTTGCCTCAAGCCCGGTGCCTTTGCCGACCTCCTCGTCATCGACGGCAACCCGCTCAGCAATCTCGGCGTCCTACAGGAGCAGGGCAAATACATCGGCGTGATCATGAAGGGCGGGCGTTTCCACAAGAACCGGTTGAACTAGACATGGCCCAGACCCACTTCAAGAACTTCAAGCTGCTCGAGCCCCAAAACGGAGAGCTTCGCGACGGCTATGAGCTGCTGATCGAGGAGGATCGCGTACGCGAGTGCAGCGAGACCTCGATCAGGAGCAAGGATGCGGAGGTCGTCGATTGCGGCGGGCGCACGCTGATGCCCGGCCTCATCGATTGCCACGTCCACGTCATCCACAGCGAGGTCAACATCCGGTTCATGGAAGCCATGCCGCTGACGCTGCTGACCGCGCGGGCGGCAACACGGCTTCGTGCCATGATCGACCGCGGCTTCACGACGGTGCGTGACACGGGCGGGTGCGACTGGGGGATCAAAACGGGCGTCGAGCAGGGCCATCTGGTCGGGCCTCGACTATTCATTGCCGGGCAATCGATCGGGCCCACTGGCGGCCATTCCGACGGCCGCAGGCGCACCGACGACATGGACGCTTGCGCTTGCTGCAGCGGCCTGCAGTTCAAATCGGCGATTGCCGACGGCACCGACGAGGTGCGCAAGGCCGCGCGCGAGCAGATGCGCCAGGGCGCGGACCACGTGAAGATCATGATGTCGGGCGGCGTTGCCTCGCCCTACGATCCGCTCGATAGCCTGCAGTTTTCGGAAGGCGAGGTGCGCGCGGCGGTCGAGGAGGCGACGGCCTTCGGCCGCTATGTCTGCGCCCACGCCTATTCTGCCGAGGCGATCACGCGCGCAGCCCGGTTCGGCGTGCGCACCATCGAGCACGGCAACCTGATCGACGACGCGGCCGCCAAGCTGATGGCGGAGAAGGGCATGTTCCTGGTCGCCAACCTCGTCGCCTACTACGCCATGAAGGAGCGGGCGGCGAAGTTCGGCATGACGCCCGAAAGCCTGGAGAAGAACGACATCGTGCTGGAGGGCGGGCTCAGATCGCTCGAGATCTGCAATCGCCATGGGGTGCCGGTCGCCTATGGCAGCGACCTGTTAGGCGAGCTGCATTGGGACCAGAGCCGCGAGTTCACGCTAAGGCGCGAGGTGGTGGCTCCGATCGAGATCATTCGCTCGGCAACGACGATCGCGGCGCAAATTCTGCGCCTCGAGGGCAAGGTCGGAACTCTGGCGCCGGACGCCTTCGCCGATCTGCTGGTGGTCGATGGCGACCCCTTGAAAGACCTTGCGCTGCTGGAGGGCCAGGGCAAGCATCTCTCTGTCATCATGAAGGCTGGCAAGTTCCACAAGCGCCGGCTGCATTGAGGCATCCTGGCAAAGCTGGCAGGCTGGCGCGGCGCTGCATCGGGCTGTCTTGGATCCGTCAGGAATTCATCGCAACGCCTCCGATCCGAAGAGATCCGCTATGGCCGATTCATCACCGAGGATAGTCATCTGCGGGGCGGGTATCGCCGGCATCTCGGCAGCCTACTATCTCGTAGTCGAGCACGGCCACGACAACGTGGTCATTGTCGAGCAGGGGCATCCCCTTTCGCTGACTTCGGACAAATCGACCGAGGCCTACCGCAACTGGTGGCCCGGGCCTGATCGGGCCATGACCGCCTTCATGAACCGCAGCATCGACCTCATCGAGGGGATCGCTCGCGCGACCAACAATCGCATCAATCTCAACCGCCGCGGCTACCTGTTCGCAACCGCTGATGCGAGCAAAGTCCCTTGGCTGCAAGAAATGGCGATCACGGCCGCGGCGCAGGGCAGCGGCCCCGTGAGACTCCACGAGACGGTGTCGAGCCCCTATGCGCCATCGCCCGAGCGCGGATTCGACTTCCCGTTCACTGGTGCGGACATCATCACAGACACGAGCCTAATCCATCGGCACTTTCCCTATCTCACGCCGGCGACCGTGGCAGTGGCGCACGTGCGGCGCGCTGGCTGGCTGAGCGCCCAGCAACTCGGAATGGTGATGCTGGAGGCGGCCCGAGAGCACGGAGCGAAACTCCTAAGGGGCCAAGTCGTGGGCATCGACATTGGCGGGGGGCGGGTTCGCTCGGTTCACATAGACCATCAGGGTGAGCGGCAAACGCTCGAGGCAACTCATCTCGTGCTTGCCGCGGGACCAATGCAGAAGGAAGTGGCCCGCCTCATCGGCGTCGAGCTACCGGTTTTCGCCGAGCGCCACCTGAAGATCAGCTTCCCCGACACGCTCGGCGCAGTGCCACGCGAAGCCCCGATGCTGATCTGGCTCGACGAGCAGTATCTGCCCTGGAGCGATGACGAGCGCGCTGCGCTCGCCGAGGACCAAGAGACGCAATGGCTCCTGGGGAAGTTTCCGCCGGGCGTCCATGGGCGACCCGACGGGACCGGCGCCAGTACGGCGCTGCTGGTCCTCTTCAACTATGACAATGGCCCGTCCGACGTCGTTTTTCCGCTACCGGAGGAGCCGTACTACGCCGAGATCGCGCTGCGTGGCATGTCGACCATGGTGCCAGCGATCAAGGCTTACACCGAGAAAGGGGCGCGGCCCTACGTCGACGGTGGCTACTACATCAAGACACGTGAGAACCGACCGCTCATCGGCCCATTGCCGGTCGAGGGTGCCTACGTGTCAGGAGCGTTCTCGGGATTCGGCGTGATGGCATCCTGCGCAGGAGGAGAGCTCCTCGCTCGGCACATCGCGGAGGGCGCGCTGCCGGACTACGCGCCAGCTTTCCTTCTATCCCGTTATCAGGACACAGAGTACTGCACTTTGCTGGATGGCTGGGGCGACGGTGGACAGCTCTGATAGCGCGCTGCCCCTGCGCAACCCGCTGGTCAGATTCGCTGCGGCCCCGCCGAGCTGGAAGGCGGGCGCTTGTAAATCGACGCACGCTCTTGAATCCGGTCGAAAAGCAAGCGTTGCTGCTTACACACTTGTTGCTGCAGGGACTGCCACGAGGCAGCCCCTCCTGGATACGGCGAAGGCCATCGCCATCGCGCATCACTCAGGCCGGTATTGCCGCATCCACCTCACCGCTCAGGCGTAGAGGTTCGGGAGCGACCCCACCGCGTCAGTAAAGGCGAGCGTTGAAATTGCGGGCTGGGTCCATGTCGGCCGTGAGGCGGTTGAGCGGGACGGCCGCCGGCCCACCGGTACGCGGGAGGAACGCGCCGGAGCCGGGTTTCGCGGCAAGCTTGCCCAGTCGCATGATGGCCTCGCCTCGGCGCAGGACTGTCTCGGGCCAACCCGTGATCGTGCGCCCCGCGTAAGGCGTGAAACCTGTGCGATCGTGCAGCAGACCATCGGCCAGGGTCACCTGGCGCTTGGGGTCCCACACAACGAGATCGGCGTCGGCACCGATGGCGATCGAGCCCTTGCGGGGGTGCAGATTGTAGATCTTGGCCGGCGCCGTGGCGGTCAGCTCGACGAATTTGGCGAGGCCCAGCCGGCCTTTCGAGACCATCGCATCGAACAGCAACGGCAGCCGCGCCTCAATCCCGGGCAAGCCGTTGGCGATCTGCTTGAAGTTAGGGGTGGGACCCGCCGACAGCTTGCCCGTCTCGTCGAACGCGTACGGCGCGTGGTCGGACGTGACGGTTTGCAGATCGCCCAGCGCCAGGCCCTGCCAAATTGCCTCTTGGTCGGACTCGGCGCGGGGCGGCGGGGAACACATCCACTTGGCGCCTTCGACACCGGGCTTGTCCAGGTCCTTGCCCGTCATGAACAGGTACTGCGGGCAGGTCTCGGCGAACACCTTTAAGCCCCTCCCGCGCGCCCGGCGGATCACCTCGACGCCCTCGGCGGTCGAGACGTGGAAGATCATGATCGGCTGATCGATAAACTCGGCGAAGGTGATGAGGCGGTTGAAGGCTTCCGCCTCCGACCCGCGCGGATGGCTGATGGTGTGATACTTTGGCGCCGTGTAGCCCTTCTCGACTAGGCGCTTTCCCATCCACGAGATCATGCCATGGTTTTCGGCATGCACACACACGAGCGCTTGCGACGTGCGCGCCGCCAACAGGATGTCGAGCAGCTTCTCGTCGCCCACCTGCAACAGGTCGTAGGTCATGAACACCTTGAGTGTCGAATGCCCTTGTGCAACCAGCGCCGGCACGTGCTCCTTCAGTGTGACGTCGGTGGGGTCGGCAATGATCATGTGGAACGTGTAGTCGATCACCGCCCCCTTCTTGGCGAGTGCCATGTAGTCGTCGACCACGGTCATCAGGTTCATGCCCCTGTGCTGGGCTGCAAAGCAGATGACGGTGGTAGTGCCGCCGAATGCAGCCGAGGTGGTGGCGCTCTCGAACGTGTCGGCATTGACGATGCCGGCAGCGGAAAGCTGCTCGATGTGGGCATGCGCATCGATGCCACCTGGAAGCACCAATCTGTCCTTGGCATCGATCTCGGTGGCCCCAGCGGGAAGGTTTCGACCGACCGCTACGATCTCACCCTCCTTGATGCCTATGTCAGCGTCGAACTCATCGATTGCAGTGCCGACCCGGCCACCGCGGATCACACAATCGAATGCGGCTTGTGGCATCTGGCATCTCTCCCTGGCTGGCTGGCCCTCGGCTTTGCGCTGGACGATACGTGCAACGCTCGCAACAATGGCGGGAAATCGAGGAGGATGCCAGCATGGCTTCGCGACACCGCCGCCGCATTCTAGTGGTGAACCCGAACTCCAATGAGATCGTGACCAAGGCGCTTGCCGACGCCCTGGCTCCCATCGCCTTCAAGGACGGGCCCGAGATCGAGTGTGTGACGTTGAAGGAAGGTCCCTGCGGCATCGAGACACAAGAGCACGTCGAGAGCGTCACCTTGCCCCTGAGCCGTTTGGTGGCTGCCAGCAACGGCACGGACGCATTCGTCATCGCTTGCTATTCCGACCCCGGCCTGCACGTCTGCCGGGATGCGACGTCGCGGCCAGTGTTCGGCATCAACGAGGCGGGGGTGCTGACCGCGCTGGCTCGGGGCGACCGGTTCGGCGTCATCGCCATTGGCCAGCGCTCGATCCGACGGCATGTTCGCTACATGCGCCAGATGGGCCTGCTCGAGCGCTTCGCCGGAGAGCGGCCGCTGAACATGAGCGTCGCCGAGACTGCCGCAGGCGAGAGGACGCTGGAGCGCATGATCGACGTCGGCAAGGAGTTGCGCGACAAGGACAGCGCCGACGTCATCGTCATGGGCTGCGCCGGCATGGCACGGCATCGCCAGGCCCTCGAAGCAGCCATAGGCGTTCCGGTCATCGATCCAACACAGGCAGCCGTCGCCATGGCGATTGGCGCTGTTCAGTTCGGTCAAGCCTGAGCCTTCTCGCGGGTCCGTCGCCACTCCGCATAGGTGATGCGACGCAGCTCGAACATGTCACGCTGACGCGCGTAAGCATTGCCGCAGAGGCGGCCGACAGGTTGCAACACGGCGAAATCGACGTTGAGTGTGGCCGGATCGACGATCCCCTCGCGCACGTGCACGCCCAGGACCTCGCCGATCAGCAGCTCGCGCTGCGGCCCGAACGCCATGCCGACCATACGGCGGCATTCAAAGGCGGCGGGTGCGCCGGCGAGACGAGGCGGCTTCACGAGCGTGGAGGCCGCGACCGCAAGCCCGGCAGCCATCGGCTCGCTCTCGCCGGGTGGGAAATCCGTGGCGGTGATGTTCATGCCCTCGGCCAGCGCCTCGTCGACCAGGTTGACGACGAATTCGCCGGTCCGGTGGATGTTGCGCGTGGTGTCCTTGGGCGTGCCATCCTCCTGATGCTGCAGGCCGAGCACGATCAGCGCCGGGTTCTCGGAGAACACGTTGAAGAACGAGAATGGCGCGGCGTTGACGACGCCCGCCGGGCTCAGCGTCGTCACCAGCGCGATGGGGCGCGGCACCACCAGACCGCAGAGCAGCTTGTAGCGCTGACGGGGTTGGAGATCGGCGAAGTTCAGGCTGAGATTGGGCATTAGTCCTCCGGTGGCAGCAGCACGCCGACCTGGGACGTGATGCGTCCATAGTGTTCGATGCGGCGGTGACGCTTGAAGTCGAAAATTGTCTCCTTGCCGAAACGGGTGGCATCGAGATCACAGTGATGCACCAGCAGCTCGTCCTCCTCGGTGCAAGTTTCGGCGACAATCTCGCCGTCGGGATTGACGATGGCGCTGCAGCCGAACATCGGATTCCCATCCTCGACGCCCGCCTTGGCGACCGCCACCACCCAGGTCGAGTTCTGATAGGCGCCGGCCTGCAGGGAGAGCTTGTGGTGGAAGATGCGCTTCTCCGGGCCCTCCTCACTCCTCTGTGAGTTGAACGAAGGCGTATTGAACCCGAGCACGATCATCTCGACGCCCTGCAGCCCCATCACCCGGTACACCTCGGGCCAGCGCCGGTCATTGCAGATGCACATGCCGAAGATGCCATCCATGGTGCGCCAGACCGGGAAGCCGAGGTCGCCCGGCTCGAAATAGCGCTTCTCGAGGTGTTGATGCGTGCGCTGCTTATCGAACTCGGCGTGGCCCGGCAGATGCACCTTGCGATACTTGCCGACGATTGTGCCCTTCCTGTCGACCAGGACCGAGGTATTGAAATGTCGGCCCTCGGGCGTCAGCTCGGCATAGCCGAGGCTCATCCCCATGCCGTGCCTGGCGGCCCGCTCGAACAGGGGCCGGGTGGCGGCGTTCGGCACCTCCTTCTCGAACCAGAAGTCGGCTTCGCTTCGATCCTCGTGATACCAGCGCGGAAAAAAGGTGGTGAGCGCCAGCTCCGGGTAGACGATGAGGTCGGCGCCCCTCGCTTTGGCCTGGTCCATCAGGTCGAGCATGCGCGCCACCACGGCCTGGCGCGTGTCGACCTTCTGGATGGCGCCGAGCTGGGCGGCGGCGACAGTGACGATGCGGGGCATTGGCGCGCTCCTCCTCTTTTAATGCGCTGCCACGCGGCGTTCGAGCCGGCTCACAAGCCGGACGAATGGCCACAAGATAGCAACATAGATGATTGCAGCGAGCACCACAGGGCTCGAGTTGAAGGTGAGGGAGCGGGCCATGTCGGCCGAGTAGAGCAGCTCGGGGAACGACACGACGCTGGCGATGGAGGTGAGCTTCACGACCTCGATGGTGTTGGAGACGAGGTCGGGGAGAACGTTGCGCACGGCTTGTGGCAGCACAACGTAGGTGAGCGTCTGCAGGCCGCTCAAGCCCGTCGAGCGCGCCGCCTCCCACTGGCCTTGGCCGACGCTCTCGATGCCGGCGCGGTAGATCTCGCCGTAGTAGCTCGAGGTGTTGCAGAAGAAGGCAAGGCAGACGGCGACCGTCGGGGTGAGGCGAATGCCGGCGAACGGCAGCCCCGAATAGAGCAGTATCAGCAGCACCAGGGGCGGCGCGGCGCGGAAGAGATCGACCAGCGCGATCGTCGCCCACACGACAGCGCGGTGTTTTGAGAGCGAAAGAATTGCCACCAGGAGACCGCCGGCGACGCCCAGAGGAATGACCAGCGCGCACAGGTAGGCTGTCGTGCCGAGACCGCGCAGCAGCAGCGGCCAGACTTTCTGCATGATCTCGAAATTGAGGAACTGGTCGAGGATCTGCTCCATCAGGCCCTCCGCCAGGCAAAGCGCGTCTCGATCCAGCGGCCCAGCACGACGACAGGGACGAACAGCACAATGTAGGCGATTGCCCCCATCATCAGCGGCGTGGCATTGCCGGTGAAGGACTGCGCCGTTGTAGCCTGGTTGAGGATCTCGCCCACCCCGATGACGGTGCCGAGCGCGGTGTTCTTGGTGATGGCAATAGTGCGATTGGTGAGCGGCGGCACGCCCAGACGAATGGCCTGCGGAAGCACGACGTAGGCCAGCGTCGCGGAGAAGGTGAGGCCGGTCGAGCGCGCCGCCTCCCATTGTCCCTTGGGCGTCGAGGTGATGCCAGCCCAGAAGATTTCCTCGGCGAAGGCGGCCAGCACGAACGCCAACACCACCCAGAGCACGACGAAGCTCGGCAAGCTGATGCCGATGCTGGGGAAGCCGAAGTAGATGAGCAGGATGGCGACGAGCGGCGGCAGCGCGCGGAAGACATCGACGAACACGACGATCAGGGCATTGACGGCGACCAGCCTGTAGGCGCGCAGGCTGGCCAGCGCCAGGCCGAGCGTCAGGCCGGTGACGACTACGGCAGCGGCGATCTCGACCGTCACCAGCACGCCCTTGAGGATGTCGGGCCAGTATTGCGCCAGCATCGCCGGTTTGAAGAACGTCTCGACGAACCGTTCCCAGGCGGTCATGGTTTGCATGGGCGCTACCGCAACAGCTCGGCGACGAACGCGCGCGTACGGACCTCGCGCGGCGCATTGAAGATGGCCGACGGCGGCCCCTCCTCGACGATCTGGCCCCGGTCCATGAAGACGATGCGGTCGGCGGCGTCACGGGCAAAGCGCAGCTCGTGGCTGACCACCAGCATGGTCATGCCGTGCGCCTTCAAGTCGCGCAGGACGGCCAGCACCGAGCCAACCAGCTCGGGATCGAGCGCCGAGGTCGGTTCGTCGAACAGCACGATCCTGGGGCCCAGCGCCAGCGCACGGGCGATGGCGACACGCTGCTGCTGACCGCCGGAAAGCTCAGCTGGAAAGCTCGACGCCTTGTCGCCGAGCCCCACCTCGCCGAGCGCGCGGCGGCCGATGTCGTCGGCTTCCTCGCGCTGCTTCTTGAGCACCTTGCGCAGCGCCAGCGTGACGTTCCCCAGCGCTGTCATGTGCGGATAGAGATTGAAGGACTGGAACACCATGCCCATTGAGCGACGCAAGGCGTTGAGCTCGGTCGCCCGCGATGTCACCTCGATGCCGTCGAAATGCACACTGCCGCCGCTAGGCTCCTCGAGCCGGTTGATGCACCTGAGCAACGTGCTCTTGCCGGACCCTGACGGGCCGATGATGAAGACTAGCTCGCGCTCGGTAACCGCCAGGTCAATGCCCTTGAGCACCTCGGTCGCACCGAAGCTCTTCCTGAGACCCGCAATGGTGAGTATCGCCATACCCTAGCGCCAGCCGGTTCATCGAGCGGAGGCAAGGCGCCCTGTCAGCCGCACTTCGACTCGCGCGGCGTCGCATCGTAGCCTGGCATGCCTGGCACGCCCGTACCCGCAAAGATCGTAACCGCCGCGGATCCTGGCGCAGGCTTGGTGCCGAACCACTTCTCGTGCATGGCTGCCATCATGCCGTCTTTCTTCATGCATTCGATCGCGTTCTCGATAGCACCCAGCAACTCCTTGGAGTCCTTGCGCAGCGCCGTGGCCCACACCAAACCGGTTGAGTGCAGGTAAGAGAGCTGGACCTGCGCGTTCTGCTTGGCCGCCCACTGGACCACCGTATTGCCCGCCACGTTCGCGTAGGCGCGCCCGGCCATCACCGCTTGCACGGCGTCGGTCTGCGTACCGAAGCTCTCGACCGTCCATCCGATCTCAGCCTCGAGCCCGCGTGCCCAGCTATCGTAGGACGAACCCTTGTTCACCGAAACCACCTTGCCCTTCAGCTGCTTGAGATCGGTGATGGGCGGCTCGCCCTTCTTGGTCAGGAACTGATAGTCGGTGTTGAGATAGCCTTCGGTGAAGAGATAGTTTTCCGCCCGCTCTTTGGTGACGGTGACGGGTGCCGCCACAAAATCGATGGTGCCTGCCTGCAGGGAGGGCAGAATTCCGGAGAACTGCGTGGCTGTGATTTCCACGGGCCGCTTCAGGCGCTTACCGATCTCGTTCGCGAGGTCGACATTGAAGCCCTGAATGCCGCCCTCGAGCCGCGGCATGGCGTGCGGAGCGAAGGTGCCGTCGACGGCGGTCTTTAGTGGTTGCTGGGCGAGAGCCTGGCTGGGGGCGAGGGCCGCAGCCAAGACAGCGGCGGCAAACATATGTCGGGAACGCATGGACAGTCACTCCCCTGGCTCGGCTCGCCCCAATGGCGCAGCCGCAATCCTAGAGTCCCCCCGCGTGGGCTGCCAATGCTATTTGCGAGGCATCGCCTGCCTTTCGCCTGGGCAGCTAGAACGATAGACAGGAGACGCCGGGCGACCTACGTCCGCCATTGCGCTATTGGAGACGACGATCTTGCTCGATGAAACCGCCTCGGGCGTCTACGTCATCGCCGTGACGCCCTTTCAAGACGACGGCCGCCTCGACGACGCCTCCGCGGACCGGCTGGTCGATTTCTACCGTGGCTGCGGCGTTACGGGCGTCACCATCCTCGGCATCATGGGCGAGGCGCCGAAGCTCGACACCGACGAGGCAATCGGTTTCTCGCGTCGGGTGATCGGGCGATCCGGCAAGCTGCCGGTGATTGTCGGCGTGTCCGCGCCGGGATTCGCGGCCATGCGCGCGCTCGCGCGCAACGTGATGGACGCCGGCGCGGCGGGCGTGATGATCGCGCCGCCGGGGACCGTGCGCACCGACGACCAGATCATCGCCTACTTCGCGCAAGCCGTGGAGGCCATCGGCACCGACGTTCCGTTCGCTATGCAGGATTACCCGCAAGCAAGCGGCGTGATGATGGCGCCGTCGACGATCCGCCGCATCGTCGAGGCGCACTCGTCTTGCGTGGTGCTGAAGCACGAGGACTGGCCGGGGCTCGAGAAGCTCACCGCTGTCCGGCGCCTCATAGCGGAGGGGGCCATGCGGCGGGTGTCGATCCTCGCCGGCAACGGTGGCGTCTTCCTCGATTTCGAGATGGAGCGCGGCGCCGACGGCGCCATGACCGGCTATGCCTTCCCCGACATGCTGGTCGACTTGGTGCGGCTGCAGAAGGCAGGTGAGCGCGACCACGCCCACGATCTCTTCGACGCCCACCTGCCGCTGATGCGCTACGAGCAGCAGCCAGGCCCCGGCCTCGCCGTGCGCAAGCACATCCTCAAGCTGCGCGGCGCCATCCTGTCCGACGCGCAGCGCAAGCCGGCCACCGCGCTGTCGCCCATCGCCCGCGCCGAGGTGGGCTACCTCCTCACCCGCCTGGCTGAGCGCGATGCGCGCGCCAAAGGGCTCGGCTAGAAACAGCCCTTTTCGATGCTTGTGCCTTGGTGCAGACTTCCGGCCGAGCGATTGGCCGGTTGGTGGACGGGAGCGGCAGCCATGCTGGACCTGATCATTCGTGGCGGCGATGTGGTGACCCCGCAGGGGGTCGTGCAGTGCGATCTCGCCATCAAGGGCGAGACTATCGCCGCCGTCGCCGCGCCGAACACGCTTGCCGACAGCGATGCGGCGCGCGTGATCGATGCCACGGGCAAGATTGTCATGCCCGGCGGCATCGACCCGCACGTGCACATGCGCCATCCCTTCATGGTGCCGGACGGCACCATCCTCTACACGCAGGGGCCCGACCAGGTCGGCATGGCGGCGCTCTATGGCGGCACCACCACCCTGATCGACTTTGCCTACGTGACGGCCGATCGCGGCGTGCGAGCCGCGATCGAGGCGCGCGATGCGGACTTCGCGGCCAAGAGCTGCTGCGACTGGGCCTACCACCTGATGCTCTCGAGCGAGCCGCCACACACGCAGTTCGCCGAGCTGGGCGAGGCGATCCAGGCCGGTTATCCGACCATCAAGATCTTCACCACCAACATCTGGCCGCACCGCACGGGCCGGCTCATTGATTTCGGCGACATCTGGGAGACCTTCAAGGTGCTCGCCAAGGAGGGCGGGCTCGGCGTCATCCACGCCGAGGACAACGACATCGTCATGCACATGTACGCCAAGCTGATCCGCGAAGGGCGCGTCGGCTTCGAGAACATGGCCGAGGTGCACAACTCCCTGTCCGAGGACCTGAGCTTCCGGCGCGTGCTGCGGCTGGCCGAGAGCGTGCCCGGCACCGCGCTCTACATGATGCACGTGTCGGCGGCCACCGGCGTTGCCGCCATCTTGGAAGCGCGCGCCAAGGGCCTGCCCATCTACGGCGAGAGCCTGCATCAATACATGCTTTACACGGCCGAGGACTACAAGCGGCGCAACGGCCAGATCTATCATACCTACCCCTCGCTCAAGTCTGGCGAAGACAACAAGGCCCTGTGGGAAGGCACACGCAACGGCGCCATCAACTGCGTTGCTACTGACGAGCTGTGCTGCACCTTGCGTGAGAAGACGACGGGCAAGCGCATCGACGACACCACCGGCGGCAACTCCGGCGTCGAGCCGCGGCTCGGCGTCATGTACACGGAGATGGTGGAGCGGCGCGGCTATTCGCTCAGGCAGTATGTCGATCTCATCTCCACCAACGCCGCCAAGATCATGGGCCTCTATCCCAGAAAAGGGGCGCTCGCCGTCGGTAGCGATGCCGACATAACGATCCTTGATCCGGCACGGCGCGGCAAGATTCGCAAGGAAGACCTGCACGAGACCGACTACTCGCCGTGGGAGGGCCACGACATCTTCGCCTGGCCCGTTGCGACGATCCTGCGCGGCACGGTCGTGGTTGAGAATGGGCAGTTTCTGGGCCGCGACGGTGCCGGCAAATACCTGAAGCGCAAGGTACCGGCCGAGATCATCGCCGGGCCGGCGCTGTGAGCGCCGGCGTTCCCGACCATGTCCGCGCGCTGCTGGTGCAGAGCCTTGCTGCGTGGCACGTGACCGGCGAGGTTCGCACCGAAGCGGACGGCACGCTGCTGCTCATGGCTGGCGACAAACAGCTTCGCGTCTCGCGCGCCGCAGGCGACCTGCCGTTCCGATGGATGGTGAGCGATGGCGAGCGCAGCCACGGCGTCACGTCGATTGCCGGCCTGCTGCGAACCGTCCGCGCCGCCGTCGATCCCGGCTACCGCCCGATCCGGCTGCACATCGCGCCGCTGCCGCTGCTGCCGCCATGATCCCCGTCTCGGTGCTGACGGGCTTCCTCGGCAGCGGCAAGACCACGCTGCTCGCGCGCCTGCTCGCGAGCCCGCAGTTCTCGCGCACGGCCGTGATCATCAACGAGTTCGGCGAGGTCGGGCTCGACCACCACCTGATCGAGACCAGCGAGGAGAGCTTCGTCGAGCTGCAGACGGGGTGCCTTTGCTGCACCATCCGCGGCGACCTGGTGCTGACGCTCGAGGACATCCTGCGGCGGCGCGATGCAGGCACGGTGGCGCCGTTCGAGCGTGTCGTCATCGAGACCAGCGGCCTTGCCGATCCGGCCCCAATTCTGCACGCGCTGATGAGCGATGCGGGGCTCTCGCAGCGCCTTGCACTGGCCGGCGTGGTGACGACTATCGATGCCGTCAATGGCCTCGCCACCCTCGCACGCCAGCCTGAGTCGGTGAAGCAAGTGGCGGTTGCCGACCGTCTGGTCCTCACCAAGACCGATCTGATCGACGGCGCGGCGGACGGCCTGGCCGAGCGTCTTGCCGCCCTGAACCCCTCGGCCAAGGTGTTGACAGCTTCATTCGGCGCCGGCGGGCCCGAGCAGCTATTCGACATGGGGCTCGACGCGGCGCCCGGCAGGCCGCCCGATGTGAGGGCCTGGCTCGGCTTCGATGATCACGCTCATCCTGGGCCCGCCCCGCACGACGCCCATCGCCACGGCTCACAGATTTCCTGCTTCGCCATCCTGCGCGACGAGCCGATCCGAGCCATCACGCTGACGCTGCTGCTGGAGGTCCTGGCCGAGCACTGCGGCGCCGACCTCTTGCGCCTGAAGGGCATCGTCAACGTGGCCGAGAGCCCCGATCATCCCGCCGTGATCCATGGCGTGCAGCACGTCTTCCACCCGCCCGCCTGGCTCGATCGCTGGCCGTCCGAAGATCGGCGCAGCCGGCTCGTCTTCATCGGGCGCGACATCCGCCAAAACTGGATCGAGACCCTGCTCGAGGCGCTCGACGCCGAAGTCGGCGAGGTGACCGGACGGCGGTAGCCAATCTGGCTGAGCTCACCAACTCGGCGACCGCCGAGCCGTCGAGAGGTGCCGCGACCGCTCTATCGGCGTGGGAGCCAAGCGTTTTCCACCCTGCCGGGATGACGCAAGTGGTGAGGGGTGCTCGGAGGGCGGCGCACTCTTTGCGGCACACTTCCATGCCTCTAGGATGGCGTGAGGTAGGGATCGCACCGGTGACGAGTATGGAAAAAGACCGCACGAGAGAGATCGCCGCCGCCGTAGGCTTGACGAAGGTCCACGCGAAGCATCTGGCCCAGAGCCTCGCCCCAGCGCGTGAGCTCGCGGCCAAGTTCAGTCCGGAGGATGACGATGAAGCTCGGCACTACGCTGCCGCTAACCGATATCCAAGGCGACCCGGCAACGGTGCGCGATTTTGCGCAGGCTGCAGAGGCGCTCGGCTACCACCATCTGGGAGCACCCGATCACGTGCTCGGCGTCAATGTCGCGAGCCGCCCAGACTGGGGTGCGCGCAACACCTCGAAGGACTTCTTCCACGATCCGTTCGTGATGTTCGGCTTTCTGAGCGCCTGCACCAAGACAATCGAGTTCTCGACCCAGGTCATGATCCTGGCACAGCGCCAGACGGCGCTGGTCGCCAAGCAGGCGGCCTCGCTCGATGTGCTCTCCGGCGGCCGTTTCCGCTTCGGCATCGGCGTGGGCTGGAACCCGGTCGAGTATGTCGGATTGAACGAGAATTTCGGCAATCGCGGTAAGCGCTCGGAAGAGCAGGTCCAGGTGTTGCGAGCGCTGTGGGCCGGGCCGCACGTCACCTTCAAGGGCCAATGGCACACCATCGATGATGCGGGCATCAATCCCTTGCCGACGCGGAGAAATATTCCGCTCTGGTTCGGCGGGCACGAGGAAGTCACGCTTCGGCGCGTTGCCAAGTGGGGCGACGGATGGATCATGCTGGCGCACCCCCTGGGCCCCGTGGCGAAAGCCGAGTTCGCCAAGCTGCGTGGCTATGTCAAGGACGCGGGGCGAGATCCGAGTGCGGTCGGCCTCGAGGTCTGGGTGTCCACGGGTGAAGGCGGCCCGGAGGATTGGCGAAAGCAGTTTGAAGCCTGGAGAGACGCCGGCGTCACGCATATCACCGTCAACAGCACGTACAACCGGGGGCCGCACAAGCGCATTGCCGGCAGGACCATGGCCGATCACCTGGCGGCGATGCAGCAGTATCACGACGCGGTGGCCGATCTGCTTTGACGAACCCAAGAGGCGCCCCATGCGTTGTGAGGAGTTGGGCAGTTTGGGAAGCGACCGGCTGGTCAGCCCCTCAGCGCAGCGAAACAAGGCGCCGATCGCCGAGGTGCTGGGGCGCGTCTTGCCCGAGCGCGGTCTTGTGCTCGAGGTCGGCAGCGGCACGGGGCAGCACGTGGTGCACTTCGCCCGCGCGATGCCCGCGCGCTCGTGGCAGCCGAGCGAGCGCGATCCACAATGCTTGCGGTCGATCGCTGCCTGGCTTGCAGCCGAGCCGCTCGCCAACGTGCGGGCGCCGGTGCATCTCGACGTCGGCGCATCTCCCTGGCCGATCAATTCGGCTGACGCGCTCGTGTCCATCAACATGATTCACATCGCGCCGTGGTCTGCCGCAGAAGGCCTTTTTCACGGCGCCGAAGCTCTGCTGGACGCCGGCGGCCTGCTTTGCCTTTATGGCCCCTTCCGCAGGCAGGGGCGGCACACGGCACCGAGCAACGAGGCCTTCGATGCGCAGCTGCGTGCCCAGAATCCCGATTGGGGTGTCCGTGATCTGGACGACGTCGCGCGCCTTGCTGATGACAACGGGTTCGATCTGCTGCGAACCTGCGAAATGCCCGCCGACAACTTGACCGTCATCTTTCGCAGGCGCGGGCCAGCAAGCAGTTGACCGCGCCTACGGGCGCATCGGGAAGGCGCGTGGGCCGGGCGTGCGCAGCGGCTCGGCGAGGGTGGCGAACTCGCACAGTAGTTTGCGCGTGTCGCGGGGATCGATGATCTCCTCGATCCAGAACGTCTCGGCCGTGCGGAACGGCGAACGGAGCGCGTTGAGCCGCGCCTCGATCTCGGCGAGCTTGGCCGCCGGGTCGGGCGCCGCATCGATTTCGGCCCGGTAAGCCGCCTCGATGCCGCCCTCGAGCGGGAGCGAGCCCCACCATCCCGACAGCCACGCGTAGCGAATGCACAGGCGTCCGGCGGGGACATGCGCGGCCCCGGCGACTCCGAATGAATTCCTGACGATCACCGTGCACCAAGGAACCGACGACTGGTTGATGGCGGCCATGGCGCGCACGCCGTACCGGATGGTCGCCGATTTCTCCGCCTCCAGGCCGATTAGGAAACCAGGGCAATCGCAGAGATAGACGACCGGCAGGTGGAAGGTCTCGGCCATGTCGACGAAGCGGACGGTCTTGGCGCATGCATCCGCCGTCCAGGCGCCGGCGTAGTGGTAGGGATCGCTTGCCAGGATGGCGACGGGCAGCCCATCGAGGCGCGCCAGGCCGGTGATGATGGGCCGGCCGAACATCTGCCCCATCTCGAAGAAGGAGCCCTTGTCGACGACAGCATCGATGATCGGGCGCATCTTGTAGACCTTGCGTCGGTCGCGCGGGATGACTGAGAACAGCATCTCCTCGCGCCGCCCCGCGGGATCGCCGCGCTCCCCCCGGGCCGGCACGCTGTGCACCGAGGACGGCAGATAGGACAGGAAGCGGCGCGCGCACTGAAACGCCTCCTCCTCGGTCTCCACCGCATGATCGACCGCGCCGGCCCGGCACTGCACCTCCCAGCCGCCAAGCTCCTGCTTGTCGAGCTTCTGGCCGGCACGTGCCACCACCGGAGGGCCCGCCACGAACATGGCGGAGGTGGACTTGGTCATGATGGAGTAGTGGCTTGCCGCCAGGCGGGCGGCGCCCAGGCCAGCGACCGAGCCGAGGCCCAGCGCGACCACGGGCACGGTGGCGAGGTTGTCGGCGAGGAATTGGTACCCGAATGAGGAGATGCCGAGGCCGCCCGGCAAGTTGGCGCGGCCGGTCGTCTCGATGGTCTTGACCGAGCCGCCGCCGCCCGAGCCCTCGATGATGCGGATGATCGGCAGCCGCAGCTCGTTGGCCATGCGCTCGGCCAGGATCGGCTTCATCGGGATGGTGGCGTCGGCCGAGCCGCCGCGCACGGTGAAGTCGTCGCCCAGGACGACAACCGGCCTGCCATCGATGCTGGCACGCCCCATCACGCAATTGGATGGCGTTAGGCTTTTCAGTTCTCCGGCCGCATCGTACTCGGCCTTGCCGGCGATCGCGCCGACCTCGTGGAAGCTGCCCTGATCGGCCAGCCGCTCGATCCGCTCGCGCACCGTCAACCTGCCGCCATCGTGCTGGCGCTGTACCTTGTCCGCCCCGCCCATCTCGCGGGCCATGCGCTCGCGCTCGCGGAGTTCGTCGAGCTCACGTTGCCAGCTCATGTGGGTGTCCTTGTCGTCGGGGTTTGGGACATGCGCCTTGCGGGCTCACCCTTTGAGGGCGCGCAGCACGCGCTCGGGCGTCATCGGCATATGCAAGATGCGGACGCCGACGGCGCGCGCGATGGCGTTGGCGACGGCAGCCGCCGGCGGCACGATCGGCACCTCGCCGACGCCGCGCACACCGTAGGGCACATTCGGCACGGGCGTCTCGATGATCACGCATTCGATCGGCGGCACGTCGAGGGCGGTCGGCATGCGGTAGTCGAGCAGGCTGGCGTTCCTCAGCCGGCCATCAGGACCGTAGTCGAAGGCCTCCATCAGGGCCCAGCCGAGACCCTGCACGACGCTGCCGGCGATCTGGCCCTCGACGGCGGTGGGGTTGAGGGCGAGCCCCACATCCTGGAAGGCGGTGTAGCGCAGGACAGTGACCAGACCCGTATCGGTGTCGACCTCGACATCACAGACATGAGCGCCGATCTCGACCCCGAGGGGCAGCTTGGTCGAGACCCCACGACCCACCACGGCGCCGTCAGTCAGGGTCGCTTGCATCAGCTCTGCGAGCGTAATGGCCGCCCCGCCCAGCTGGCGCGCTTGGAAGCGGCCGTGCGTGTAGTCGAGCTGGTCAGGTGCGCATTGCAGCTTCTCTGCGGCACGTGCGCGCAGCTGGCCCAGCGCATCGCGGCTGGCCTCGACCAGCGCTGCCGTGCTCGTGCGGGCAACGCGACTGCCGGCGGCGCCGTCGCTGTAGCCGACCGATTTGGTGTCGCCGGTGTGGATGTGGATGTCCTCGAGGGGCAAGCCGAACTCCTCGGCGACCACCTGGGCCATGGTCGTGCGCGTACCGGAGATGTCGACGGCACCCATCGTCACCATCGGGCGGCCATCGCCGGCAATAGTGATATGGCCGGCCGAGGTCATGGATGTGCCGCGCCAGTAGCCGAGCGCCAGACCGCGGCCGCGCGGATAGCGGCCCCTAGGGAGCGAATCCGTCCAGCAGGAGTGCGCGCCAACGCGCTCGAGGATCGTTGTCAGGCCGATGGCGGGAAACGGCGTGCCGATCGGCATGGTGCTGCCGGTGACCGACGCGTTGCGCCTGCGGAATTCCAGCGGGTCCATGTCCAGCCGCTGGCACAGGGCGTCCATCGCTTGCTCCATGGCGAACGCCGCCTGGATGCCGCCGGGCCCGCGATAGGCCTCGGTGCGCGGCTTGTTGGTGACGACGTCGTAGCCCTGCAGGTTGAGGTTCGGGCACTGGTAGAGCGCGGCCGAGGCCTGCATCAGCAGCGACGGGCTGAGCCCCGGCAGGCCGCCGGCATCCATGCGGTAGGTGCCCTCGATGGCGGTGAGGCGCCCCTCCTTGTCGGCACCCACCGTTATGTCGATCAGCGCGCCGGCGGCGGGGCCGGAACCACCCTGCAGAACCTCCTCGCGGGTCAGCACCAGCTTCACGGGCCGGCGGCATTTCTGCGCCAGGCGCACGGCGATGGCCTCGCCATGGATGGCGATCTTGCCACCGAAGGCGCCGCCCACCTCGAGCGGCACGACCTTGAGCTTCGACAGCGGCAGCCCGAGCATGCGGCCAATCATCAGCTCGGCCGTGAACTGGCCCTGCGTGGAGGCCCATACGGTGGCGAAGCCGTTGGCATCAACTTCTGCAACGGCTACCTGGGGCTCCAGGTAGCCCTGGTGAGCCGTATCGACCGTGACGCGGATCTGCGCGGTCGCCGGCGCCTCGGCGAGCCCCTGCGCCGTGTCCCCGCGCGCGATCACGGTGCGCGAGCAGATGTTGCTCGGCGTCCGCGGCCGCGGCTCCACACCTTTGGTGAAGACATGATCGTGCAGGACGGGCGCGTCGGGCGCCATGGCGGCTGCAATGTCGAGGACCGGATCGAGGCGCTCGTAGTCGACCTCGATCAGCGTCAGGGCGGCCTCGGCGATGTGCACGTCCACCGCCGCCACCGCCGCGATCGGCTGCCCCACCCACCACGCCTTGTGGCGCGCCAGGTTGACCTGCGCCACCATCCACATGTCGTAGCCGGTCTCGCCCATCGGGATCGTCGCGCCGACCGGCAGCTCGGGAAAGTCGGCCGCGGTGACGACGGCGAGCACGCCAGCCAGCGCCTCGGCACGCGAGGTGTCGATGTGCCGGATGCGGGCATGCGCGAAGGGGCTGCGCAGCATCTTGGCGTGCACCATGCCGGGCAGCGTGAGGTCGGCGGGATAGATCGCCGCGCCGGTGACGCGCTCGCCGGCGTCCACGCGCGGGAGGCGCTTGCCGACGACCTCGAGAGAGCTCTGCTGCGGCGCCATGGTGCTATGGACCCCGTGCTTGGATGGCAGCCGCGGCGATGGCCTCGACGATCTTGTCGTAGCCCGTGCAGCGGCAGATGTTGCCGGCGATGGCGTGGCGGATATCCTGCGGCGTCGGGCTCGGGTTCTCGTCGAGCAGGGCCTTGGCGCTGAGCACGATGCCCGGCGTGCAGAAGCCGCATTGGGTGCCGCCGTGCTCGACCAGGGCCTGCTGGATCGGATGCAGGCCACCGCTGCCGTCGGACAAGCCCTCGATCGTCAGGATATCGCGGCCGGGTGCCTCCTGGGCCAGCATGAGGCAGGCATTGACCGGGGCACCATCCACCAGAACCGTGCACGTGCCGCAGTTGCCGTTGCCGCAGCCTTCCTTGGTGCCGGTCAGGCCGATGCGTTCGCGCAGCAGCTCCAAGAGCGTGTCGCGCGAGTCGGCGAGCACCGTGTGCTCCCCGCCGTTCACGGCGCATATAACGAGCGTCTTCATGATACGGCGACTTCCACATTGAGGGCACCGCAGCAATCCGCCAGCGCGCGCGCCGTCAGGACGGCGATGAGCGAGCGGCGATAGTCCGCCGATCCGCGGGTATCCGAGATGGGTCGCGCATCGTCGGCGGCGAGGCGGCCGGCCGCATCCAACAGGCCACGCGTCGGGCGCTCCCCCTGCAATCGCTGCTCGGCGGATACTGCACGCAGGGGCGTCGGCCCAACCGAGGCCAGGACGATCCGCGCCTCGGCGATCGCGCCGGCTGCGTCGAGGCGGAGCCAGGTGCCGGCGCCGGCAATGGCGATGTCCATCTCCCGCCGCGGGGTGAAACGCAGGTATTTGGCGGCCGAGCGGGGAGCCGGCGGCGGCAACACGATCGAGATCAGAATTTCATCGGGCGCCAGTGTCGTTTGCCCGGGCCCGCGGAAAAGCGCCTCCAGCGGTTCCTCGCGTCGTCCGGTCGGGCCGGCAATCCGGACCCGGGCCTGGTGGCAAAGCAGCGCCGGCACGCCGTCCGCCGACGGGGCCGCATTGCAGATGTTGCCACCGAGGCTGGCCCGGTTCTGGACCTGTACGCTGCCGATGAGGCGCGCCGACTGGGCGACGGCTGGGTAGCTGACGGCGACGGCGGCATGCCGCGCGATAGCCGTCGCACTCACCGCGGCACCCAATACGACATCGCCGTCGGTAAGCGCTGAGATTGCAGTCAGCTCTGGGATGCGTTTCAGGTCGACGATACGATCGGCTTGGCGGCGGCCCTCGCGCAGCTGGGGTATCAAATCGGTACCGCCGGCGAGCGCCCGAGCGCCAACCGCTCCCATTGCGGCAACGGCGTCTTCGATCGTTGCGGGGCACTCATAGACGAAGTCCTTCAAGGAGAGGCTCCGCGAATGCCCTTGCGATCACTGCACCCAGGTTATCGCGTCGGTGCGCCGCGTTCCATGAATGAACTCGCAGATACCATTCGGGGGTCCAAACTACAACTACAAGGTGTCTTATGACCAGTGCTGCAACCAGGCCTTAGTCCGCTCCTCCCTGGCAGCAGACGTTCGGCCTCCGGCGTTTTTGACCCTTACCGATCCAGTGCGTGCGCCCCGTTGCAACGCGGCATTTCCAGCGCGATGGCCGCTCCAGCCGGCAGTGCATTCCACCTTCACGTTGGTTGAGGCTTTGATTTCCGCCTTGGCGCTGTTCGTTGTCTCTTCGCCGCGACCCGACGCGCCGCCGCCAGCGCTGCTCGCGCCCACGTGACAAGCTCATCGGGTTCGTCGAACAGCCGCTCCGGCGCGCGCCAAAAGGAGAGGTCTATGGTGCAGCCCTTCTTCTCGTAGCTGAGAGGCGGAAAGGTTTGGGCTTCCTTGAAGGCCGCCCGGTTGTGGTCATCAACCCGGAAGTAGAGCGTGTCGTCCGTCACCATCCCGAACATCAGCCCGTCGCAGAACACGCCGGTCTTGCCGAACATACGCCGCATTGTGACGCGGCCGAGCGGAGCGAG
>Ga0247727_10002893_pt1 | contig 38693 bp, 32 predicted proteins | sample WisWelCaveWW1625_FD_202498 | JGI IMG/M metagenome (GOLD analysis project Ga0247727, IMG submission 202498) | Biofilm microbial communities from Wishing Well Cave, Virginia, United States - WW16-25 | ecosystem: Environmental > Aquatic > Deep subsurface > Groundwater > Cave microbial mat | place...
GCTATAGGTACCGACTTCGTTGTCGATGGCTTCCACGATCTTTTGTCGCAGGTCTAACGAGTAGGCTTTCATGCTTATAAATATAAGCACCTCACGCCTTCTCATCCAAATAGAAAATGCTGTAAGCCGTTTGATTTGAGTGACAGAACTTTTCGGTTTGCCGATGCGATTTTGGACTGGGCGGCAAAATGTCCGCGCACGTTTTTGACGGTGGCGCTGCTGCGGCAGTTGATCCGGTCTGCCACCTCTGTTGGCGCGAATACGGAAGAAGCCGGCGAAGCGCAATCAGACAAAGACGAGGCCTCCAAGCTTGGAATTGCGCTTAAGGAAGTGAGCGAAAGCCGCTATTGGCTACGATTGCTCAGAAAAAGGGTAAAAGATCAGAAGTCGATTGATAGCTTGATTCAGGAAACCACGGAACTGGCGAATATTTTGAAAAGCCGGATTCGCAACCTTCAAGATGGTGAACACCAAAAAGCAAACGGCAAAGGGCAAACAGAAAAAGCGGACCCAGAAGAATCTAAACAACAGAGCGTGAAGGGATAGGGTGTTTTTGATTTTTGCTGTTTTCTTTTTTGCCTTTTATTTTTAAGACTTAAGAGAGAGTTTTATGTTTAGCGCCCATGCGTTTGTATTTCTATCCCTATGCTTGTGGGGTGCGATGCCAATTTTTTCGCAGAATGTGAACAGGCTGAACAATTCACTTCTCAACGAAATCCAATCCCGCGCCGCACAAGAATACCCCAGCCTTGATCAGCTTTACAAACAGTTGCATGCCAATCCCGAGCTTTCATTTCACGAGGCAAAAACTGCCGAGCGAATTGCAATAGAATTGGAGAAGGCAGGATTCACCGTAACGCGAAATGTCGGCGGCTACGGCGTTGTCGGTGTTTTGAAAAACGGCAGCGGCCCGACCGTTTTGGTGCGCACTGATCTTGATGCCCTCCCGATTGTTGAAAACACCGGCTTGGAATATGCAAGCCGTGTTCGCGTGAAAGACGATCAAGGCAGCGAGGTTGGCGTCATGCACGCCTGCGGCCATGACGTTCATATGACCTCGCTCGTTGGCGCGGCGCGCGTGTTGAGTCAGATGAAAGACAAATGGCGCGGCACGCTGGTGTTCATTGGCCAGCCGGCGGAGGAACGCGGCGGCGGCGCAACAGCCATGCTTGCGGATGGTCTGTTCACGAAATTTCCGAAACCGGATTTCTGTTTGGCGTGGCATGTTGCCGCAGATGTGCCCGCCGGCAGCGCCGGCTACTGCGAAGGCTACGCGCTCGCCAATGTCAGCTCGGTCGATTTGACGGTTCGCGGCGTCGGCGGTCACGGCGCATATCCGCATACGACAAAAGATCCCATTGTGATTGCCTCGCAAATAGTGCTGGCGCTGCAAACCATTGTCAGCCGGGAGATCAAGCCCATCGACGCCGCCGTGGTCACGGTCGGCTCCATTCACGGCGGCACCAAACACAATATCATTCCCGATGAAGTGCATTTGCAAATCACCGTGCGGTCATATCTTGATGCCGTGCATGAGCAGACGATCAAGAGTATTGAGCGCATCAGCAAAGGGATAGCTCAAGCTGCCGGCGTGGCGGAAGACAGAATGCCGATCATGAAGGTTGCCGACGATTACACGCCATCGACTTATAATGATCCGGCGTTGGTGAAGCGGCTGACGAAGTCGATGCAGACGATTCTTGGCGCTGAGAAAGTTGTTCAACGCGAACCGGTGATGGGCGGGGAAGATTTTGGCCGTTATGGCCGCACCGAAGAGAAAATTCCGATTGCGATGTTTTGGCTTGGAACGGTTGCCCAGGAGCGGGTTCAGCAGAGCCGGCGCGATGGCGTTCAATTGCCTTCGTTGCATTCGAGTTTATTCGCGCCGCTGCCGGAGCCGTCGATAAAGACCGGTGTGACCGCAATGGCAGCAGCGGTGTTGGATTTACTGGCTGGGAAAAAAGGCTTGTAGTCTTTTCAGCTTATGATTATAATTGGGTGAAGTTTTTTCGGAGTCAAAGATGACCGAATCTGAAAGAAAATCAAGACAGACGAAAGAACGAATCGGCATGTCGCGTTTAATACGGCGTGATCAACAAGATCGTGCCTTCGACATTGAGTTCTGGCAAAAAGTTGGCGCTCAAGGGCGGTTCGCCGCTGCCTGGCAGATGGTCAAAGATGTTTAGCTCATTCGAGGCAAAGATGAATGGCAACCCAGACTTCAGAGATCTGTTGCAGTGCTTAAACGGCGCCGGGGCTAAATACTTGATCGTCGGAGCGTACGCCGTCATTTATCATACTGAGCCCCGATATACGAAGGATTTGGATATCTGGATCGAACCGAGCCCGGAGAATGCTCTGAAGGTCTGGAATGCGCTGGCGAGATTTGGCGCGCCATTGGAAAATTTGACTATCGGTGATCTCAGCAACCCGGAGATGATCTACCAAATTGGCATCGAGCCGAATCGCTTTGATATCATCATGGATGTCGAAGGCCTTCGCTTTTCTGATGCCTGGCAAGATCGGGCCACGAGCGCTTATGATGATCAGCCAATTTATATCTTGAGCCGAGATGATACGATTCGCGCCAAGAAAGCATCTGGCCGACCACAAGATCTCTTGGATGTGCAGAGGCTTGAAGAGGGCAAGAATTCGGATTTATGAATCGCGTCGTTTCTCTTCAACCGTTTTTCTTTGATCAAAAGAGCCTGCGCGAGTTCTTTTGCAATTCTAGACGGCAACTCCACCTCATGCTTATCGCTTCCCACCGGATTAGGAATTTGCATCGTCCAAAGCAGTTGTGGTTTTGGTTTCACCATGTGACACCATCCCGGCGGGATGACGATCACGCCTTCAAAATCTTTTCGCACGACGGCAGATTCAAAATTCCCATCCTTCCAAATCGCGAACGAATGAAAGCCGCCGATATAAATCTCGGTTTTGATGCTATGAAAATGGCAGGTTTCCGAATAATTATCCTTGCCGACAGCCAATGAGATTTCCGGCGACAACACGTAGCGATTCACATCCCCGGCGTCAAACTCAAGGCACTCGCCGCTTAGTAACTCTGCATTCTCGATTAAGCGATCAACGAGAAATTTCCGTGCGCCCTTTTCCGCGCAAACTTCGAGCAATTGCTCTGCGACTTTTTCTTTGATCAGCACCGGCGCCGCGAGATGAGAGGCGAGCTGGTTTTTTTGCGAGCGTCCATCCAAGGCATCCAACACTTCGGCTGGATAAAGAATTTTTCCGCCGCTGCGAAATTCCGATGCCGGCATCCATGAGGCGATCGGATTCGCCCGTCCTTCATAATTTTCCGTCACTTCAAATTTCTCCCGACGATAAACTGCGGGATCGATAAATTCGGTGAGAAACACTTGCTTGATTTCATGATGCGGCTTGCCCTCGTGTTCAAAAATGTTTTCAAAATAACCGAGATGGCAAACGATGCGGATTTCCTGTTGCAGTTCTTCGCGAATTTCCCGGCGCAAGGCACCCTCGCCGGTTTCGCCAAACTCAATGCCGCCGCCGAGGAAGCGATAGAAAATCTCCGGTTTCACCGCATCATAGCCGTGCATGACCAACAGCTCGTTGCCGTTACGAAGAAAGCACCCCAGCGCCGTCGCGCGAATGTGAGCCATAAACTTCCTCATGCTGTGCGAAGCTATCCTTGACTTTCGTAGACAAAGTGATCACATTGAGCGCAATTTAGCCGCTCTTGACCAACAAGGCAATGACAAAATGCGCAAGCAGATCACAAATGTAGAGTTCCGTAGTGTGAAACAACTTTTCTCAATCGAGCTTGTCAAGCTCATTAGCCGCTGTCGTTGGCTTGCAGAGAGGCCTCGCAAAGCCAAGTTTTTCATTGCATTTTAGTGGCTATCAGGCTATATTTCACGACAAGAAAATGCCGGTTGCGCAAAATATATCGCATATTCGTGAACGTATTGCAACGGCCTGCACTCGTGTTGGCCGCCGGTCTGAAGAGATCACGTTGGTTGCGATCACCAAGACCGTATCGGTGCCGGTTATTCGCGAAGCTGTGAAAGCAGGTATCCATACGTTCGGCGAAAACCGTGTGCAAGAAGCTGCGGCGAAAATTACTGGGCTTGGTTCTGAAATAACCTGGCACCTCGTTGGCCACTTGCAGACGAATAAAATCAAGAAAGCTCTTTCACTTTTTTCGGTCATCCAATCCGTCGATAGTTTACGCTTGGCCCAAGAGATTCAGCGGCATGCAGAAGCTGCGAAGCAAACGGTTCGAGTTTTTATCGAGGTCAACACCTCGGGCGAATCAACCAAGCTCGGCATCGAGCCCAAATTAGCGCCGGAGTTGGCAAAACGCGTTGTTGAATTTCCAAATCTGAGATTGGGCGGTCTCATGACCATCGGTGCTCTGACGACTCAGACCGAGATCATTCGCAATTGCTTTCAGCGGCTCCGTGAGCTGCGAGACGAAATTCGCAAGAGCAACGTGCCTCGTGTCGATCTGCTTGAACTGTCGATGGGGATGACAGACGATTTTGAAATCGCGATTGAAGAAGGGTCCACAATGGTACGAATTGGCCGGGCGATTTTTGGCGAGAGAAACTAATTTCAACGCATGTGATTGTTTCCATCGCCATTAAAAAAATTACTGGAGGCAGGACTTGAAGCTGACCCCGCTCGACATAAAAAAGCAGGAATTCAAGCGCGTGATGCGCGGCTTGGATCCGGAAGAAGTCGGCGCATTTTTGGACATGGTCGCCGATGAGTATGAGACGCTTGTGCGCGAGCGCAACCGGTCTGAGGAAGAAAATATCAAACTGCGCATCCAACTACAAGATTATCAAAACGTCGAAAAATCGTTGAAGCAGACGCTGGTGACCGCGCAAGAAAGCGTGTTGCACTCCCGTGAAAACTCCAAACGCGAGGCCGACTTGCTGGTTCGCGAAGCGGAGTTGCAGGCGGAGAAAACCATCGAAGACGCGAAAATAAAACTGGCGAAGTTGAAAAACGAATTGCTGGTAGTGCGGGCGCAAAAAGATTCTTTTGCGCGGCGCTTGCGCCATCTTCTCGAAAGCCAGCTTGAGCTTATCGGCGTTTTGGAGCTCGACGATCTCGGTTTTGGCGACGGTGAAAAAAGAACCTCTCCAGCAAGTGAGTTTTCGACGCGTAACCGCGCTGAGAGATTGGCGCCGGCCCAAACCACTCGACCAGTAAACCGAAATGAGGCTTCAGCTATGCCTGGTCGTTCGACAACGATAAGGCCGCAGGATCAGCGCCCGATTCCCAATCAAAAAGCGGCCCCGGTTGTGAAGGAAGATACCTCCGAGCAGAAAATTTCGGATCATTTTGTGACTTGATACATGACGTTGCGCAGTGACTTCGACCTATTTTGCAGAGGTAGAATTCAATCGAGGATGATTCGAGATTTTTCAATGATTCGCTGATCACACGTTGCCACCAGCTTCATACAGGCCATTGGCAGAATCTGTTGTCGTCGATGACGTTGTCATTCGCTTTCAACCAAATGAAGTGAATAAAAATTGCCAAAATAGACCTGCTGGTTATTGAATCCAAGCTGGCGGCGCCGGAAGGGGTGACGCCTTTTTTATTTTAGGGAGCAACAAAACCTCATGAATGAGCTTCGGCAAAAAATCCAAGAAGCGTGTACACTGCTCAAAACCAAAACAAAAATTCAACCGGAAATCGGCATTATCCTCGGCACCGGTTTAGGCGCCCTTGCTAAAGAGATTGACGCCGAAGCGCGCGTGTCCTATCAAGAGATCCCGGACTTTCCTCTTTCGACCGTCGAAAGCCATGCCGGGCGTTTGATCTTTGGAAAACTCGGTCAGAATAAAAAGAACGTCGTGGTGATGCAAGGTCGCTTTCATTATTACGAAGGCTACTCCATGCAGCAAATCACTTTTCCGGTGCGGGTGATGAAAGCGCTCGGCTGTCACACGTTGCTCGTTTCAAATGCTTGCGGCGGCATGAATCCGCTTTATACGCCCGGCGATCTCATGATCATGACCGACCATATCAATCTGCTCGGCGACAACCCGCTCATCGGGCCGAATGACGACGAGCTTGGGGCACGATTTCCGGATATGAGCGAGCCATACACGAAATCGCTGATTGCGCTCGCCGAGGAAATTGCCATCGAAGAAAAAATTCGCATGCAGCGCGGCGTCTATGTGGCGGTGGCCGGGCCGAATCTGGAAACGCGCGCCGAGTATCGCTTTTTGCGCACCATCGGCGCCGACGTCGTGGGCATGAGCACGGTGCCGGAAGTAATCGTTGCAGTGCACAGCGGCATGAAAGTGCTCGGCATCTCGGTGGTGACCGATGCCTGTCTTCCCGATGCGTTGGAGCCGGTGAACATTGCGAAGATTTTGAAGATTGCCGCGGAAGCGGAGCCAAAGTTGACGTTGATGATGAAGAGAGTCGTTGAGCGAATGTGAAATCAGAATTATTTCATTATCTCACAAATAGTAACAATGATTTTTACTTCTTCGCCTAAGGTACGTTCGGATGTTTAAGCAACTTTCTCAAAATCTCGACATTCCCGCGATCGAAAAAGATATTTTGAAGTTTTGGGACGAGAAAGAAATTTTCAAAAAGAGCATTGATAACCGTGACCCTGCCAAGTCCTTCGTGTTTTATGAAGGCCCGCCTACGGCGAATGGCCGTCCGGGCATTCATCACGTGCTTGCCCGCGCTCTGAAAGATCTCGCTTGCCGATTAAAAACCATGCAAGGCTATCGCGTTGAGCGCAAGGCCGGGTGGGACACGCACGGGCTGCCGGTTGAAATCGAAGTTGAAAAGCAACTCGGGTTTAACCGCAAAGAACAGATCATCGAGTATGGCGTTGATAAATTCAATGCGCTCTGCCGCGAGAACGTTTGGAAATATAAAGCCCTCTGGGATGATTTGACCCGCCGCATGGGCTACTGGGTCGACCTCGACCATCCGTACATCACCTACGAGAATTCCTACATCGAAAGCGTGTGGTGGATCATCAGTGAATTCTGGAAGCAGGGGTTGATGTATCTTGGTCACAAGATCGTGCCTTATTGCCCACGCTGCGAAACCGCTCTGTCGAGCCACGAAGTCTCGCTGGGTTATGACGAAGTCGATGATCCGTCGGTTTTTGTCAAGATGCGTTTGAAGAATTCTCCTGACACTTTTTTCTTAGTGTGGACGACGACACCGTGGACGCTGATCTCGAATGTTGCACTGGCGCTGCACCCCGAAGTTGACTACGTGAAGGTGGCGCACAACGATCAAAAATTGATCTTGGCTGAAGCGCGCTTGCCGGCATTAAAAGGCGAATACACTGTCCTGGAAAAATACAAAGGCAAGGCTCTTCTGAATATCGATTACGAGCCGCTCTTTGATTTTTGCAAAATAGATGCAAGCACCGGCCAGCCCATCGGTCGGGCGCATTACACGGTTGCCGGCGAGTTCGTCACCACCGAAGACGGCACCGGCATCGTGCACATGGCTCCGGCGTTTGGCGAAGACGACTATCAAGCCGGGCGCAAGTATAATTTGCCGGTGTTGCAGCCGGTGGATAAGAGCGGAAAATTCACTTCGGAAGTCACGCCCTGGGCAGGGCAGTTCGTCAAAGATGCTGATCGCGACATCATCGGCCATCTCAAGAAAGCCGGACAACTTTATCGCTCAGAAAAATACCGGCACAGCTATCCGCATTGTTGGCGGTGCGACTCCCCGTTGCTTTATTATGCAAAGCGTTCTTGGTATATTCGCACCGAGCAACACAAAGATCGTCTGCTGAAAGCGAATTCGCAAATCGCCTGGTATCCGAAAGAGATCGGCGAAGGCAGATTCGGCGAATGGCTGCAAAACAACGTTGACTGGGCATTGTCGCGAGACCGTTTCTGGGGCACGCCCTTGCCGGTTTGGGTTTGCGAAAAATGCGGCGCACAAGAATGCATCGGCAGCGGAGAAGAGCTGCGCGCTCGCAGCGGCAAAACGCTCGACGATTTTCATAAACCCCATATAGATGCAGTGACGTGGAAATGCGAGAAATGCAGCGGCATCAAGCGCCGCACACCGGAAGTCATCGACGTATGGTTTGACTCCGGCGCCATGCCGTTTGCGCAATGGCATTACCCGTTTGAGAATAAAGAAATCTTCGAACGCAGCTTCCCGGCCGATTTTATCACGGAAGGCGTTGACCAGACCCGCGGCTGGTTTTACTCTTTGTTGGCAATCGCTGCGCTCTTGAAGGATCAACCGTGCTACAAAAGCTGCCTGGTGCTCGAATTGATCCTCGACAAAGAAGGCCAGAAGATGTCGAAGAGCCGCGGCAATGCGGTTGATCCTTTTGGCCTGATTGACAAATACGGCGCCGATCCGGTGCGCTGGTATTTGTTGACGGTCAGCTCGCCCTGGCAAACCACACGCTTCGACGAAGACGGTATTCTCGATTGCGTTCGGAAATTTTTTGGCACTTTGCTGAACACCTATTCTTTCTTCGCGATGTACGCGAATATCGATCGCTTCATCTACCCCGCAAAACCAAGCGACATTCAATCAAGGCCAGAAATCGACCGCTGGATTTTGTCGGAGTTGAATGCGCTCGTGGAGTGCGTCGAAGGTTGGATGAATCGATATGAGGTCACGCGCGCCGCGCGGGCGATTTCAGATTTCGTGATCGACGATGTTTCGAACTGGTACGTGCGGCGGAATCGCCGGCGCTTTTGGAAGTCGGAGATGGGCGCGGATAAGCAGGCGGTTTATGAAACGTTATACCACGTTCTGCAGACCGTCGCAAAACTCATCGCGCCTTTTGCGCCGTTCGTTGCCGAAGAAATATATCGCAACCTGAACGCACAGCACCAAGGAGGACCGGAGAGTGTGCATCTTGCGGCTTATCCATCTGCTGTGGATCCGCTTTATCAATTCCGCGAGCCGGAGCTTGAAAATAGAATGCGCGCCGTGCTCGACATTGTTGCCGCGGGTCGAATGCTGCGAAATGAAAAAAATCTCAAAGTTCGCCAGCCGCTTCGACGCATCATCGTGGTCGCGACGAATCAAGAACAGAGATCTGTTATCGATGGCGGCGCAAGCTTGATTCGTGAAGAGTTGAACGTGAAAGCCGTTGATTTTGTTGACACGCTCGACGCCTTGACGGTTCGCCGCGCCGAGCCTTTCTTCAAAGCGCTTGGGCCGAAATTTGGCAAGCGCGCCAATGCCGTGGCCGAAGCCATCCGTAAATTGTCTTCGCAGCAAGCTGCAAAACTCGAAGTCGGTGATACACTTTCGATTGAAGTTAGTGGAGAGGCGGCGACAATTTCCAAAGACGATGTTCGCGTTCAAGCGGAAAATGCGCCCGGCTTGGCGGTCGGCGCGAACGGCGCTTTCATGATTGCTCTCGATACCCAACTCGATCACGAACTGATTGCCGAGGGTATTGCTCGTGAATTCGTCAACCGTGTTCAAAACATGCGCAAAGATGCGGGTTTCGAGGTGGTCGACCGGATTCGCATTATCTATCAGGGTAGCAACGCGCTCGATCAAGCCGTCCAGAAGATGTCCGGCTACGTTCGCACCGAGACTCTCGCTGAAGAGCTTTCCCGCAATTCGACGAACGGCGGAATAGCGCGGGAATGGGACGTCAACGGTGAGACGGCGTGGATCAGTATTGAAAAAGTGATTCTGAAGTAATGGCCAACAATCTCACGCAAGATATGCGTTGCGCACGTAACGCGCAGCCGAACTTCCTTGCCGAGCATAACAAATAGTTTGCAGTTCCAGGAGGTTAAGATGAACGATAAGGATCAGGCGTTTTTCAAACAGCTTTTGTTGGACAAGCGCTCGGAGCTTATGAAAGAGCTCAGTCACCTCAAAGATTCCGGAAACAGCGATACCTTGAAGGACGCCTCAGGGGACAATTCATCGTACTCTTTTCACATGGCCGATCAGGGCACGGACAACATGGAGCGCGAGAAGGCATATTATTTTGCCACAAGGGAGGGCCGCCTTCTCTATCACATTGACCAGGCGTTGGAGAGAGTGCATACAGGCTCATACGGCAATTGCCAGGAATGCGGAAAGCCGATCACTCGCGAGCGCTTGGAAGCCGTTCCTCATGCGCGGCTTTGCATCACGTGCAAGGCCAACGAAGAGAATCTGAAATCTCAGCCTTAGCGCTTGATTGATTGATCGATGATTTTCATTCGAACTTTTTCCAGTTCAATCGACGCTATAGCGGGATGGAAGGCTATAAACAAACGGATCGCACGCATCTTATCAACTCTAATTTTTTTCATGAAAATTGAACACCTGCTACGCGGTATGAATGTTCTCTTTTTTTCGGCAATCATTCTGGTCGCGGATCAGGCGACGAAGTTGATGGTCAAAGCGCGTTTCGAGCTTGGCGATCCCGTTTCGGTGATCGGCGATTTTTTTCGACTGACCTACATCGAGAATCCCGGAATGGCTTTTGGCATCCAGCTCGGCAGCCCGATGTTCTTTACGGTATTTGCCAGCATCGCCAGCGTCATTATTTTTGTTTATCTCTATCGTATTCGGCATGAGAAATTTTTATCGCGATTCGCTCTTGCCATTATTCTCGGCGGGGCGTTGGGCAATCTCATCGACCGTTTTGCCTACGGCCGGGTGGTCGATTTCCTGGATTTCGGCCTCGGTGACGCGCGCTGGCCGATTTTCAATATCGCCGACTCGAGTGTAACCGTCGGGATGATTTTATTGCTTTCCATCGTTTTTTTTGAGAAAGAGACAGAAACGCAAGCGCCGGCAGTGTCGGTGGCGGTGCCATCCGAAGATCACAACGAACCCGCCGAGTCAAAACCCATTGCTCGCAGCAAGGATTGATTTTCAACATATGAATGACCGGCAGCATCTTTTTGGCGGCGCCGCGGTTCTTTTGTTTTCGGCGGTTGTCCTGGTTTTAGATCAAGCAACCAAGTTGGCCATTCGGCATTTTTTTCATCTTTATTATTCGCGGCCTGTTCTTGGCGACTTTTTTCGGCTCACCTATGTCGAGAATTCCGGCATGGCGTTCAGCATCCAACTGGGCGATCCGCTCTTCCTCACGATTTTCGGCGTGCTTGCGAGCGTGGTGATTCTTACTCTTTTAATTCGGTTGCGCCATGAGCGGTTCTTAACCCGTTTTTCGCTTGCCCTGGTTTTTGGCGGCGCATTAGGGAACTTAATCGATCGTTTTGCTCATGGCGGCGTTGTTGATTTCATCGAGATCAATATCGGCTCTACGGGATTGCCGGTTTTTAATATTGCGGACATGGCTGTGAGCATCGGCATGTGCATCCTTGTCGTCGTCGTGTTAATTGACAAGGAGCCGGCAGCGCCGGAGGCAGATCTGCGAGAAACATACGCGCCCAAGGCTAAAGCAGGAACGACCGACGAAGAGAGAATATGGGGTAATGTGCCCTGACGAAGTAGTCCAGGAAAAAACCGAGCAGAGACTTTCTTTCACGATCTCTCCAAATCAGGGACGAGAACGGCTCGATAAATTTCTCACCCAACAAATAGCCAACCTCTCCCGCGCCCGCATTCAAGAACTCATCGCCAGCGGCAATGTTACCATCGACGGCAAACCCGTCAAAGCCAGCCATTTGATTTCCCCCGGCGAAAGCATAGAAATTATCGTGTTGAGACGGCCCGCGCCGGAGATGGTCGCAGAAGATATTCCCCTGCGCATCGTTTATGAAGATGCATATCTTGTCGTCATCGACAAGCCGGCGGGAATGGTCGTCCATCCAGCCTTCGCAAATTACACCGGCACGCTGGCAAATGCTTTGCTCTTTCATTTCGATAAACTATCCGCGAGCGGTGGAACTGATCGCCCCGGCATCGTTCACCGTCTCGACAAAGATACTTCCGGTCTGCTCGTGGTTGCAAAGCATGACCATACGCATGCTGCGCTCTCAGAGCAATTTCGTGAGAAATCTGCGGAGCGCGAATATTATGCGGTTGCGTGGGGAAAATTTCGACCGAAAAACGGCCGCGTGGAAACTTTTCTGAAGCGCAGCGAAAAGGATCGAACCCGCATCGTGGTCCACAAAAGCGAGGGGCGTTGGGCAGTTACAAATTATGAAACGCTCGAGGAATTTGTTTTTGCGTCGCTGGTTCGATTGCGTCTGGAAACCGGACGCACCCACCAAATTCGAGTCCATCTTTCCCATCTTGGCCATCCGGTTTTTGGCGATGCGACTTACGGAGGCCGTAACCGGCCAGCCGCATCTCTTCCCAACAAGGAGCAAAGAGAGGATGCTGCAAAGTTGCTTGAAATGATGCAACGCCAGGCCTTGCATGCGCGAGTGCTTGGGTTTGTCCATCCTCAAACCGGCGAAAAGATGCGCTTCGAAAGCCCGCTGCCAGATGACTTCCAAAAGCTGCTGAATTCGTTGCGTGGTGGCGTGTCCGAATAACACAAGTCGGTCACTTTTCTCTGTGTAATCCAGCCATACTTTCAGTGCCCTCCTATCACAATAGAGTTTTCACCTTGTAAATTATATGCAATAACTCTTACAGGAAGAAGTATGTTTGAACACATCATGGCATGATGCTTGTAAAAATAGCTACAGAAAAAAATTATGAACAAAGTCAATTCACATATAAGAGATGGTGGAATGGAGGATAGTATGGTCCGTCTCTCAAAAAGCCGCATGTCCGTTCGTCTGCATTCTTTGATTTGTGCTTTCATTTTTTTATTGGTGTTTTTGAGTGGTGCGATCGTCGGCGTCGCCGATATCAAAGCGAGTGATAGACGGAATCAAGAAAACTTGAGTCAACGCGACCGCTCTCTTCGCCAGGCTGCCGAGCGCCGGTTTCTTAAAGATCGCACTTCAATCGTCATCCGTTACGTCGGCGATTATAAAGTACAGCCCAACGAACCGATTGAAGGAGACTTGGTCGTCACTGCAGGCAACGCCACTGTTGCCGGCGAGGTGCAAGGCACAGTGCTGGTTGTGCGGGGCAACGTAATTCTCGATTCGACAAGCCATGTGAGCGGTGATGTAATTTGCGTCGAAGGACAAATTGAACGACAACCGGGCAGCACGATTGATGGCGACATGGTAGAAACATCGGCGGGCGCACTGCAAAACGGCCATCGAGAGTGGAATGATCAAGATGATGACAACCGCCGCGCTCGACGCTGGCGCAATGATTGGGAGCGGTGGGATGACAATCATGAGGAGCCGTTTGTCTTGCGCTATAATAGAGTTGATGGGCTGCTTCTTGGGCCGCGCCTTCCGCGCGACTATGGTTATGGACGATTTCTGAATTTCGGCATCTATGGTTTCGGCGGCTACGGTTTCGCCTCCAAAGAGTGGCAATACCAGATCGGTGGAGAATTCTATTTCAGATTTTTTGGCCGCACGACCCTGGGGCTTGAAGCGCACGACATGACGACGAGCGAGGACGAGTGGATTATTCCCGAAGATGAAAACAGCGTGGCTGCTTTTCTCATCCGTGAAGACTTCCGCGATTATTATCAACGCCGCGGCTTTAGCGCTTACGCCTCGCAAAAAATCGGTAGCTTGAAGCTTACCGGCGCGTATCGTGATGCCGATCTTCTTTCCCTCAAAAAGGAAACCAACTGGTCTTTGTTTGGCGGCGGCAAAAGATTTCGGAACAATCCGGCAATAGACGAAGGCCGGTTGGTGAGTACGATTGCCGGCTTGCAGTTCGATACGCGAAATCACTCTCGCCGGCCTCATCAAGGCTGGTTGATTGACGTGCAAAGTGAATTTAGCAGGCCAGGCGACCACAGCGATTTTGATTTTGACAGGCTGATTGTCGACATTCGCCGCTATCAGCCATTGAATTGGGGACAAAATCTTGATTTTCGCCTGCGGATTGGCTCGTCGCGCGGCACCCTGCCGGCTCATTATCTTTTTGATTTGGGAGGCATCTCGACGCTGCGCGGTTTTGATTTAAAATCGTTTACCGGCAATAGAATGATTCTTGCAAATTTCGAGTATCGTCTTGATGCCGGACGCAGTAGCGCCCATGATATTTGGTTTCTCGAACCCTTCAATTTGATTTTCTTTGTGGATAGCGGCCTGGCATGGTTTGCTGACGACCTCTCAGCAATTGACAAGTCATTCGATTCTCTTACATGGAATAAACTGAAGACGGATGTCGGCATTGCGCTTACCGATAGCGACGGTCGAGTGCGTTTGAATTTTGCCAGGCGAACGGACGTCGGGGGGCAGGGTTTGGCGATCACCCTGCGGCTGAATAGAGACTTTTGAGTTGATAACTTTAATCAATCACGTAACTTTGGAAGGGCGATCTCGTAAGCTATGGCGTCCTGAGAGCACATAAACGGCTTCGAATGAAAAGCGAGCAGAGAAGACTTTCAATTCGAGAGGTTGAACCATGAATAGCAGACGCCATTGCAATGCAGTTTTCATCTTGATTGTTTTGCCGGCCTTAACCTTTGCCCAATCCGACCGGCGGTATGATGACAAAGGGAATGAAGAATATCGCAAGACGTTCAAGATGCGCGCCGCCGGCGACTCACGCCTGCGTTTGGATGTCGATGCCGCGGAAGTGCGGCTCTCCCCTTCAACGAGCAGTGATGAAATTCGCGTGTGGCTCTATTATACCAAGGATCAATTCACACATACGGTCACTCACGACGATCGCAACAACGAGCTTGACATTACACTGGACAAAAAAGGGTGGTTCGATCATAATAGCGACCATACGACCGCCAAGCTCGAGCTTGAGTTGCCAACCGAAGTCAAAATGCGCATCTATTCGCGAATCAAAGCCGGGGAGATTGATATGCAGCTCGGCGGGATGCACATCGTCGAGTTCGCATTAAAAACCTGGGCAGGAGAGGTTGACATCGACTTTGATGAACCGAACAAATCGGAGATGCGGTTGTTCGAGATCAACACCAAAGTCGGCGAAAGCACGCTGCGAAATCTCGGCAATGCGCGCTTCGTCAATGCGGACATCGACGGCGGCATCGGCGAAATGACGATCGACTTTCGGGGCGCTATGATAAAAGGCGCAACCGCCGACGTCGATCTTGATATTGGCGAAGCCGTTGTCATCTTGCCGGATAACAGCGGCACAAAACTTTCGGTCTCGAAATTCCCTTTCCTTTCGCAAGTGAATATGCCTTTCAGGCTCGAAAAGGAGGGGCGTTATTACTACACGAAAAACTATGAGCAATCCGGCCAGACTTTTGATCTGCGGCTAAACACCGGCATAGGTGAACTGCGTATCGAATAAGTTGCTCTTGCGGTTAAGCTGGGAACCAACTGTTGTGGAGGAAGATATGGAAAGGCGGCTAAACTGGAATTTTAGAATTCTTGTGGTGATCTCCATCGGCTTGATGTTTTGCGTCACCGCTGTATTGGGCGGCGAGCTAACCGAGAAATTTGACAAAACCCTTCCTTTGCCTCAGGGAGGCAAATTTGAATTGCGCAACACCAACGGCACCATCCAAGTGCAAACCTGGGATCGGAATGAAGTGCGCATCGAGGCCGAGAAGCGGGTGCGCGTCGGCGACCGCAGCGAGGCCGAGCGCTTGCTGAAAAAAATCGAGATTCGCATCGATGCCGGTAATGACTATGTGAGAGTCGATACGGAAATGCCGAGAACGCATGGAGGAGGTTTCTGGGATTGGATTTTTGAAGGCGGATCGCCTCAACTGGAAGTGACCTATTGGATTACCCTGCCGAAACGAGTGGAAGCGCGCCTTTCGAATACGAACGGCAAGGTGGAAGTCGGTGACCTTACCGGTAGCTGTGAGGTGAACACGACGAACGGTAGGATTGTCATGGCAGAAATGGCCGGCAACATGCGAGCTGAAACGACCAATGGGAGCATCGAATTGCGTCTTGTTGAATTGATTGGAAATTCGGATGTGAATCTTGAAACGACCAACGGCGGGATTGCTGCGGAGCTGCCGGCGAACTTTAGCGGCTGGGTTTCGGCTGAAACGACGAACGGCAGCGTCCAATCGGATTTTCCAGTGACGGTCGAACGCGGCTTTTCCAAAAACCGCCTTGAAGGAAAAATTGGGGATGGCGCCTCGCGCCTCCGCGCGGAAACCACCAACGGCTCGATCAGGTTGATCAAGCGCTGATCTTGCGCCAAAATTTGATTTGCCTCGCACAAAGGCGAGGCATTTCCATTTTAAAAATAAAAACGGCGGAGACCATAATGCATCTCCGCCATTCCAGGAAAGGAGGGGTGGATGGAAAACTTTATAAAGTAAATGAACAAAATCTTGTTGGATGTGCGTGATGTAGATGCTGATTTTGTTCTTGTCTTGTTCACTCCTCCATTGACAAGTATTGTGCCATTCTTCGAAAAACGCTGTCGATAACTCGATTAATAAAAGCAGCAACGAAAATCACAATAAAACCAACAAAGTCTGTATTCACACTGCGCTTTTGGTGGAAAATCAGCCTAAGTTCTCTAAAAAACATGATGTTTTCTTGTTCCACCATGAAACATTGTATTACAAATTTGGTAGGGCAACATGATATATGTGTGCCGATGAACGCGGCCAACAAACTTTCCGTTTTGTTCATCTTCCTACTTTACGAAATCCTCTTCACAGCTCAATTTTACGGCATCGCGCTATTGACTTTTGATTTCTTTTCACCTAAAATCTCACTCGCTTCGAACTCGCTTACAACTTATGATAAAGGGACTCTGCAAAAATCATCCTGACCGCACAGCGCGACGGCGGTGTTTTAGCTGCGGTGCATACATTTGCGCCGCCTGTCAAATTCGGGGATTACATCACTACTTTTGCAGTCCTCGATGTCAACTCAAATTCCAACTCGGTGAATTCGGCAATCATGCACTTGAGCTGTTGGATTCGCTTTTGCCATCTTTGCAAGTCAAAAACAGGAATGCTTTTCTCGGAAAGCTGATTGCCGGCAGCTTACTTGTAGTCTTCATCTTGCCTTTGTTTGCAATGATCCTTGTGCTCTTCATGAATCTCCGCCTGCAGAGCCGAATCGAATCCATCGAAACGAGCTTGAAGGACATTGTTGCAAGCTCACGATCGGCGCCGGAGAGCGCAAAGTTGTCCGATCCGAGATTACAGGTCAGTAATCCAGCTACAGGTACCATGCTGACAAGCAAACTCGTCAGCTTTGAAGGGATGGCCGATACTAACATTGTAGTCATCATCAGCAAGAACAAAAAGATTTTTGCAGCGTTGATGCCGAACGCCGGACGCTTCGTTTCTCCCAAACTCGAGCTTGACAAAGGCGAGAATCATTTTGAAGTGAACGCCGTAGATGTTGCCGGCAGAGTCGTCGGTTTTGAAAAGATAGTGCTGCGCTATCTTCCGCTTGTAGCGCCGTCGACGGCGACGGATTTCAGCCGGGGCGACCGGCGCTCAAAGCAAATTGCCCTGACTTTTGATGGCGGCTCAAACGACAACTCCGCTGCCTCGATTCTGGATATTCTAAAGCAGCAAAATCTAAAGGCGACTATCTTCCTGACCGGCGGCTTCATTCAGAATTTTCCCGATCTCACGCGCGAGATTGTTGCCCAGGGGCATGAGGTGTGTAATCACACATGGAGTCATCCGCATCTGACCAGTTTTGCCATGAACTATCAACAACGTACCTTGCCTGAAGTCACCAGAGAATTGGTGCATCAACAATTGACGATGACGGAGGAGTTATTTGAGAAGGCGACCGGAAAGCAGATGGCAAAGCTGTGGCGCGCCCCTTACGGAGAGCATAACGAAGAGATACGTCAATGGGCCGCTGAGCTTGGCTATCGCCATATCGGCTGGACACATGGCCGCACCGTCAACGAAAGCATGGACACGATGGACTGGGTTGCGGATACGACTTCAGTTGCTTATCGCTCTGCGAACGAGATTTTGCAGCGGCTCTTACGTATTGCGAGCAGCGATGGAGACGCTGCGAATGGCGGCATTGTATTGATGCATCTCGGCAGCGAGCGCCGCAGCGACGAGGCTTATCAAATGTTGCCGCAGCTTATTCAGGGATTGCGCGCAAAAGAGTATCAAATCGTTACGGTCTCAGAGCTTTTAAATTAAGCAACCTTAACTTTAAGCATTCTTCATATCATGCGGACTGGGCATGCTTGCATCGAAAAGGAGGCAGCACAGCAATGATCGAAGTCCAGTGCAGTAAATGTGGAAAGGTTGCGCCGGGGTTGGAGCAGGCGCCGTTCAAGAACGAGCTTGGCGCTGTAATTCTCAAGAACGTATGCGGGGCATGCTGGCAGGAATGGCTTCGCGCTCAATTGATGATCATGAATGAGTATCGCCTGAATCCGTTGAATGACGAGCACGGGAAATTTCTTGACGAACAGATGAAAGTTTTCTTGAAGTTTCCTTCTTGAGCTCATATTCTCAAATGTCCATAAATCGGCTTGTTAAGAAAAACGTGTTTCGACAAATCATCGCCGGAATTTTTTCTTGACATTTCTGGGGGTCGGTGCTATATTCGAATCGTTTGCCGTAACTGGGATACATATTGCGGCTGGATTTACCTGTGTAGACTTGCCGTTTTCGTTTCCCGGCCACCTCATCTTCTGACTCGCAGCGCGCACATTGGTTGGCTGGATACTTGGGGGATGGAGTTTCTCTTTCCGCTCACCGAGCCGATCGCTGCCTGCGTGTATGAAGACAAATGAATTGAGTATTATGGCGGCCAATGGCAGCCATGCAAACGCTGTCGACCACGAGAAGAACCTCTCGTCATTTGGGCGCATTCCGCAGCCTCACATCATTTTACCATACATTCCTCGCAAGCGACAGGAACGCAGCGGTTTATTGGTTGAGTATTTGTTCGTTCCCGCGGCGCCGCAAGGAACGGATTATTTGGAATTTTTGCTGCTCGGCGAAAATCGCTTTGGCGTGATTCTCGCTGATTTTTGCGGCACCGTTCCCGGAGATCATGCCCAAGAAACCATCCCCCTTCTCAAGTTGGCGTTGCGCTCGAAAAGCGCCGGCCTCTCCGCCGCAGCAACTCTCCGTTATCTTGACCAACACATCACCGAACATACCGGCAACGACGGACTGACCACGGCGCTTTATCTTATCTTCGATCAAAGCAAGCGTCTCTTGCACTATGCCAGCGCCGGCCATTTGCCGATGCTCTTGCATCGGCCATCTGAAAATAAAACTTTCTTATTGACGGCCTCCGGCGCTCCGTTTGGCGTTGACGCCGATGACGCAAAAGCGGCAGCGACGGCAAATGGCTTGAATAAAATTGCCGGCGAGAGCATTGCGCTTGTCCAAGGCGATCTCATTATTTTGTACAATAGCGGGTTGCTCAAGCAAAGAAACCGGAACGGCGACTATTGGGGCAGGCAGAGATTGATAGAGTGCCTGGGCAAATATGCCGACCTTAATCCGGTTTCATTATTGGCCGAGTTGAAAAAACGTCTTGACGATTTTCTCGAAGGCGAGCCGCAAGAACATGATGTTGCGATTATCGTCTTGAAAAATACGCTCAGAGATCCGGAAAAACCGGGAGCCGAGACCATAGAGCATGCCATCGGCGGCCGCTTCCTGACAGTGAATGATGAACAGATTATTCTCGAAGCCATTCGCGAAAATCCTCGTTTGCCCTTTGCAAAAGTAGCCGATGAGCTGGCGATGGACGGCCTGCGGCATCTAAAAAAGGAAAACGTGCAGTCCTACTTGGCGCAGACAAGCCACTGGCTTACGCTTTGGCCCGACAATAGCCGTTCCGGCGGAAATGGGATTCAGAATCACAACGGGACGAATGGACATGTCACCTTCAAAGCGCCGGCAACTCGGCGAACTGTGAACATTGTCAAGCAACTTCAGCAGGATATGCTGGCAGCCTTTCCTATTCGGCAGGTGTTCGCCAAGAAGTTTGAGTTTGCCGACTTCACTTCCGGTTTTTCGCGCGCATTGGAATTTTACACGAGTGGAGATTATCAGCAAGCGCTATTCGAGATCGCAAAGACACGACACGATCTCCCGACTTCTGTCGATCTGCACTGTTTTGTCGGTAATCTTTATTTGTTGTTGAATATGAGCTCTGAGGCGCAGGATGAGTACCAACAGGCGCTGGCGATTGACCAACGAACGGCGCATGCGCATCTGGCGCTGAGTTACATCGCCCTCGTGCAAGAGGACTTTTACAATGCCATCGATGAATACTCCACAGCGTTGAGATTAGACAAAAGCCTCCAGGGCAATAACCCTCTTTTGCAACAACTCATCACCGCGGTTGAGAAACGCGACAACCGGAGTGAGTGGCTCGTGTGACATCGATATTTCACCTACATCGTAGAACGCTCCGCACCAGATAAACGCCTTCGATTTTGTTATTACCCGTCCCGCTTGATTCTTCAACTCTCATTCGCACAAAATTTGGCAATTCTGAAAAGATGGCTTAATCTCGATTTCGCGACGACAATTTTCTTTTTATTCAGCGGTTGTTTGCTTATATTTTGCAACTTGAAATCAACAACGGAACGCTATGCCTTCTTTTGAAAAGCGTCTCTTAGAAAAAATCATCGTCTTCGACGGCGCCACTGGCACGAATCTGCAAGTGATGAACTTGACCGCAGATGATTTTGGTGGCGAATCGTTGAATGGCTGCAACGAGCATTTGGTTTTTACTCGTCCCGATGCCGTTGAGAAACTTCACGCCAACTTTCTCGAAGTCGGCTGCGACGTGATTGAAACCGATTCGTTCGGCAGCACACCGATTGTTCTGGGTGAGTATAATCTCGCAGAACAGGCTTACGAGCATAACCGCCGCGCCGCCGAGATTGCCAAAAAGATGGCGCGCGAGTTCTCAACCCCGGCGCATTCACGCTTCGTTGCCGGCTCCATGGGCCCGACCACCAAACTTCCGAGTTTGCAACACGTCTCTTACGCCGAAATGAAAAAAGCGTATGAAGTACAAGTCGCCGGATTGATGGAAGGCGGCTGTGATCTCTTGTGCGTGGAGACTTGCCAAGACTTGCTGCAGACCAAAGCCGCGCTCGCCGCGATATTTGAATATTTCGCGCAAAAGAGAACCAGAGTGCCGGTCATCGCCAGCGTGACGGTTGAAACGATGAGCACGATGCTGCTCGGCAGCGACATCGCTGCGGCGCTCACGGCGCTGGAGCCGTTTCCGCTCACCGCTATCGGGATGAATTGCGCCACCGGTCCGGCGGAGATGTCGGAAAATATTCGTTATCTCGTTGCCAATTCGCCTCTCCCGGTTTTTTGCATGCCCAATGCAGGTATGCCGGAAAATATTGGCGGGCGCGCGCATTACAAACTTACGCCGGACGAGCTGGGAAAATTCTTGACGCATTTCGTCAAAGACCTCGGCGTGCAAATTGTCGGCGGCTGCTGCGGCACGAGGCCGGAACACGTCAAGCGGTTGGCCGACAGCGCCGGTTCTCTTCAGCCAAAACCTCGCGTCGTCGATTTTGTGCCCTCTGCCGCGAGCCTGTACAATAGCGTTCCGCTGCATCTCGATCCGCCGCCTTTGCTCATCGGCGAGCGCACCAATGCCAACGGCTCGAAGCTCTTCAAAGAGCTTCTGCAAAAAGAAGATTGGGACGCGATGGTGTCGATGGCCAAAGAGCAGATTCGCGAAGGCGCGCACCTGCTCGATGTCTGCGTCGCCTATGTTGGCCGTGATGAAATGCGCGATATGATCGAAGTCGTCGAGCGCTTCAATGCGCAAATCACTGTACCGTTGCTCATCGACTCCACGGAATGGCAGGTGATCGACGCCGCATTGCAGCGCATTGCCGGCCGCGCGATTGTGAATTCGATCAATCTCGAGGACGGCGAAGAGCGCATGGGCCATGTGCTGCCGCTGTGCAAGAAATATGGCGCTGCAACCATCGCCTTGACAATTGATGAGCAGGGCATGGCGAAAACCGCTGACAGTAAGTTTGCCATTGCCAAACGCATTCACGACCTCACCGTAAATAAATATGGCCTGCGCCCGCAGGATTTGATTTTCGATTGCCTCACCTTCACCCTCGGCAGCGGCGATGAGGAATTCCGCAAAAGCGCGATCGAGACGATCAACGCGATTCGACGCATCAAGAATGAGCTGCCCGACACTCGCACGATATTGGGCGTGAGCAATGTTTCCTTCGGACTTTCGCCGCAGACGCGTCATGCGTTGAACTCGGTTTTTCTTTATTACGCCGTCGAAGCCGGCCTCGATATGGCCATCGTTCATGCGTCGAAGATCATGCCGCTTAATCGCATTTCCGACGAAGAACGCGAGCTGCATCGCCGGCTGGTTTTTGATGAGCGCAAATACGATGCAAGCGGCAAGTGCATCTCCGATCCGGTGCAGGAGATCATAGCTTACTATGCCGACAAAACGGCGCACAAAAAAGAAACTGTCGCGATGCCGGCAGTGGTCGAAGAGCGTTTGAAAAGACGCATCATCGATGGCGAGAAGCAAGGACTTGAAACGGATCTCGACGAAGCGCTTAAAAAATATCCGGCGCTGGAGATCATCAACAACATTCTTCTGGACGGCATGCGCGTGGTTGGCAAGTTATTCGGCTCAGGGCAAATGCAGTTGCCTTTCGTGCTGCAATCCGCCGAGACGATGAAAGCCGCGGTTCGTTTTCTCGAACCACACATGGATCGCGTCGACGGCCAGGCCAAGGGCACGATGGTGTTAGCGACCGTGAAAGGCGACGTACACGACATCGGCAAGAATTTGGTTGACATCATTCTCACGAACAACGGCTACAAAGTTGTCAATCTCGGCATCAAAGTATCTATCGAGCAGATGGTGCAGGCGGCGAACGAGCACCGCGCCGACTGTATCGGCATGAGTGGTCTGCTGGTGAAGTCGACGGTCATCATGAAGGAAAATCTCGAAGTGCTGAATGAGCGCGGCATCGACATGCCGGTTATTCTCGGCGGCGCAGCGCTGACGCGGCGTTATGTTGACGAAGATCTGCGCGCGATTTATCGCGGGCGCCTCGCCTATGGCAATGATGCGTTCGCCGGCTTGCATTTTATGGAAAAAATTTGTGGGGAGGAAAATGGTGGACGATTGAACAGTTCGACTCTTTCTACGGATCATATTAGGGAGAAAGCAAGGCCCTCCGCACAAAAACGCGATGATGAGAAATCATTCGGGCACACCAAGACGCCGGCATGGCAGCCCGTGGAAATTCCGCAACCGCCGTTCTTTGGCACTAAAGTGATTGCTGATATTCCGCTCGAAACGGTATTTTCTTTCATCAACCCGATAGCCTTGTATCGTGGGCAATGGCAGGTGCGCCGCGGCAAGATGGCGCCCGCCGAGCTGGACAAGCTGATCAAAGAGAAGTTCGAGCCGGTTCGCCGCGATCTCGAGCAACGCTGCATTGCCGAAAAGATGCTCGTGCCGCAGTTGATCTACGGATATTTTCCGTGCAACAGCAGCGGCGATGATATCGTCATCTTCGACGAGCGTGGCGAGAAGGAAATCGAGCGATTCACATTTCCCCGGCAGGCCGAAGGTGGCCGCCTGTGCATTGCCGACTTTTTTGCGCCGATGAATTCCGGCGAGCGCGACGTGATCGGCGTGATGGTCGTCACCGTCGGGCGACGCGCCTCGGAGATTTCGCGGCGACTTTATGAGTTGGACAAGTATACCGATTATTTTTATTTTCACGGTTTGAGCGTAGAGACTGCCGAGGCGCTGGCGGAATATTGGCACAAGCATATGCGCATCGAGCTGGGGTTTTCTGCCGATGATGCGCGTGAGATACAAAAGATTTTCCAGCAAGGCTACCGCGGCTCGCGATATTCATTCGGATATCCTGCCTGTCCGCGTCTCGATGATCAGGCGAAATTGTTCCGGTTGTTGGACGCAGAACGCATCGACCTCAGTTTGACCGAGGAGTTTCAATTGGTGCCGGAGCAATCGACCTCGGCCATCGTCGTGCATCATCCGGCAGCGAAGTATTTTTCCGTATGAAAGGCTGCACTCGCTCTCAGACAAACTGAAACGAAAGCACTTCGAGCAACACGTATTTCTTTGCTCGCTAAACACACGAAAAAACGCGAAAAAACAAACGTTTCTTTTCGTGTATTTCGCAGGACAGAACTTTCGGAATATGATTCTGGGTTTGATTCGGTAAGTCATTATTCCGATCTATTCGGGGTTATTCTTGCATAATTTTTTTGAAGCCAAATCAGGAGTAAGGGTAGGCATCGGAAGAAAAAAATCTTTCGCAGCACTTCATCGTTCATCAAAGGATTGTGATTGACAACATGCCCAAGTCATCTCGTTTACTTGTTACCGGCGCCAGCGGTTTTCTTGGCAGCCATCTGTGTCGTTTTGCTAAAAAAGAGTGGGACGTTGTCGGCATGCATAATCTGCACGCCGACATGCCCGCAGGCGTCGAAAAAGTTCAGATCGATTTGCGCGACCGCAAAGCGTTGCTTGTCGCGCTCAAAGAATTCACACCGAGCGTCATCATTCACGCCGCGGTTTTGCAAATTGACGATTGCGAGCGCCATCCCGAGCTGGCGCAACAGGTGAATATCGATTCGACGCTTTACATCACGGAATGGGCGGCGAAGAACAATTGCCGTGTCATTTATATCTCGACCGACATGGTTTTCGACGGCTCGCGGGGAATGTATAAAGAAGAAGACAACGCCGAACCGGTGAATGAGTATGGCCGGACGAAACTGGTCGCAGAAAGAATTGTGCAGGAGTTTTGCGAGAACTCGGTGATCGCGCGCCTGCCCTTGCTCTTCGGATTTCCCGCTGTCGGCGGCGCCTGCTTTATGTCCACCATGCTCGACAAGTTGAATCGCAACCAAACGGTCCAGACATACGTCGATCAATTTCGCTCGCCCGGGCTTGTGCAGAATATGGCCGAAGCATTGTTGGAGCTGTCGAGGAATGATTTTTCCGGCGTGTTGCACATTGCCGGAACAACGCGTCTTTCGCGCGAAGAATTGGCCCGGCAAGCGGCAGAATGCGCCGGGCTCGACGTGAATCTTTTGCAGCCGATCTCGATGCACGATCACGCTATGCTCGCGCTGCGGCCCACGGATGTGTCGTTGGACACCGCCAAGGCACGCTCGATTTTGCGGACGCCGTTATTGGAAGCGAATTGCGCGCTGAAACGGATGTTTGAAGAGAGAAACTGAGTTTCACGTCTGGCGCTTGAATATACAATTTGATAACCAAGCAACGAACTCAATTGTACCACCGCGCATTCTATACTTCTATTCTCCGGCAATTTCGCACAACGACCTCCGGCACCTCCCGCCACCGTTTGGAGAAAGCCCGCAACAGCGGAAGAAAACCTGACCGCATTCCACCATCATACATTTACAATATCGCAGTAGGGCGATAATTTATTTTGAGGAGAGGAATGGACATGGATCAAATAAGCTGCAAAACGAATCGCTTGAGAAGCTTGTTGTCGGCAGTCTGTATGGTTGTAGCAAGTTCCTTTGATTGGTCAATCGCGCAATTGCAACCGATGGCCCCGGCCCGTGATCTTGTTTTGCGCTCGGGCCCAATGGTCGGTTATTCGGAACTCACGGAAGTCGCCCTTTGGGTGCAGACCGTTTACCCGGCGCTCGTACAATTCCGCTATTGGCCTGATGGTCAATCGGGCGCGTCCATGGCAGCTCTCAGCCCGTTCATACAAACGACTCGCGAAGGCAATTGCATTGCGCAGGTTGTGTTGAGCGGTTTGAAATCCGGCTCGCGATACAATTATGAATTATACATTGATGGCCGGTTGGTCAATCGCGCTTATCGGACATCTTTTCAAACGCAAGCATTTTGGCAATGGCGAACCGAGCCGCCGGCGTTTACGGTAGCAATTGGCTCGTGTGCCTACATCAACGAAGAAGAGTTTGATCGCCCCGGCAAGCCTTACGGCAGTGAGTATGAGATTTTCACGACGATTGCCTCGAAGCAGCCCGATGTGATGCTTTGGCTTGGAGATAATGTTTATTATCGCGAGCCTGATTTTTATTCTACCGCACAGATGCGGCATCGCTACGAGCATGATCGCGCCCTGCCGGAATGGCAGTCGTTGCTCGGCGCTTCACATAACTACGCAATTTGGGACGATCACGATTTTGGCCCTAACAACTCCGACTGGACGTATCGCAAGAAAAAAGATGCGCTGGAGATTTTCAAATCCTACTGGGCAAATCCCGGCTACGGGCTTGAAGATACGCCCGGCGTTTTTTTTAACTTCATCTGGGGAGATGTGGAATTCTTTATGCTTGATGATCGTTATCATCGTTCGCCGAACGATGTCGCCGACTCCCCTGAAAAAGTGATGCTCGGCAAATCGCAGATGAGCTGGATAAAAGATGCGCTGGTTTCCAGCAATGCGCCGTTCAAGGTCGTCGCCTGCGGCAGCCAGATGCTCAATCCGCTTTCACGCTTTGAGGCTTTTGGAAATTTCAAGACAGAACAAACAGAACTCCTGCAGTGGATAAAGACGAACAAAGTGAAAGGCGTGCTTTTTCTTTCCGGCGACCGCCATCACACGGAATTGATCCGGATTGAAGACAAAGAATTTTACCCTCTGTATGACTACACCAGCTCGCCATTGACCAGCGGCACGCACAAGCCGGATGAGGAAGCCAACAACCCGGCGCGGGTGCCGGGAACGTTCGTTACCGAGAAAAAGAACTTTGGCGTTTTGCGTTTTGACGGCCCGCGCAAAGATCGCAGGCTGACGATGGAATGTTATGATAAAACCGGCGTGTTGCTCTGGAAGCAGGAGGTAAAGGCAAACGATCTGCAAGTGAAGGAAATCAAATGAGCTGCTGCGTCGATGCCACCGGAAAGTTTTTTGATAAACAAGCGCGCCGCATGGAGAAGTATTTCAGAAAGAAAGGCCTGCGCAAAGAGCAACAGTATCTTGTCGATGGCATTCGACAAAACGGTGTTGAGAATGCATCTATTTTGGAAGTCGGATGCGGCATCGGTGCGTTGCATCTGAGTTTGCTCAAAGCCGGCGCAATGACTGCAACCGGTATCGACATGTCGGAGAAGATGATCGCCGCCGCGCACAAACTTTCCGTGGGAATGGACTTGGCTCAACGCACGCATTATGTTCGCGGCGATTTTGTCGCGATGCACGAAGCTGCGCCGATTTCGGATGTAACGATTCTTGATAAAGTCATTTGCTGCTATGAAAACGTGCAAGAGTTGATCGCCCATTCAACGTCGAAAACGAAACGACTCTACGCGGTAAGTTATCCCCGGCAACATTGGATAGCTAAAAGCATTTTTCGTTTTGCGATGGCTGTGGCAAAACTATTTCGGTGGAAATTTCATCCCTACTATCACGAACCAGCCCTGATTCGGAATGCGATTACGGAAAGCGGATTTGAGAAGAATTACGAGCGGCAAACTATGATGTGGGTGATTCAGGTGTTCCAACGAAGGAATGGAACCGGAGAAGAAAGAATATGAAAAAGTTTTATGATTTGTTTATTGCACTGGCGCTTTCAGGTGTTTTTGTAGCATGTGCAGAGAAGGCGTCGTTGAACAAACAGAGCAAAGCGGACATAAGCGCCGATGATGTCAAGTATCATGTCAATTATCTGGCCTCGGATGCTTTGGAGGGGCGTCTTTCGGGAACACTCGGCGGAGAAACCGCCGCAAAATACATTGCGGAGGAATTTAATCGTTTCGGCCTGATGCCGGTCGGCGAGCGCGGGAGTTATTTCCAGAGATTTGATTTCATCGGCGGCGTCAAGCTCGGACCGAAGAACAAGATGACGTTCGGCGGAGCGAACGGCGCTTTGCGAGTGGGTGAGAATTTTATTCCAACAGGTTTTTCCGACAGCGGTGAAATTTCCGGCGCGTTGGCTTTTGTCGGTTACGGCATTTCTGCCCCGCAATTGAACTATGATGACTACTCGGCTATCGATGTCAAGAATCGCATCGTGCTTGCGCTGCGCTATTCTCCTGATCCGAAAAATCCCCACAGCGGTTTTCAAAAAATGGAAAGCCTCCGTTTCAAGACGCTGCAAGCTCGCGAACACGGCGCCAAGGCTTTGCTCATCGTCACCGGGCCGCAAGATGATCCGGAAGATGTTTTGCCAAGATTGCGCCATGAGCGCTCCGGCGGCGACGCCGGTTTGGTGGTTGCGCACGTTACGCGCGCGGTGGCCGATGCCATGCTGGCGGGAAGCGGCAAAACGGTCACGGCATTGCAGGAAGAAATCAATTCCTCAAAGCAACCGAAATCCATGCTGATCGATGCACAAACCTCATTTCAAATCGATGTTGTTAAAGAACGACGCGAAGCAGCGAATGTGGCGGGAATGCTTGAAGGCAGCGACCCATCTCTCAAGGAAGAATATGTCGTTGTCGGCGCGCATTATGATCATCTTGGGCGTAGCGGCGAAAGCGCCATGGATCCGGAAAAAGAAAACGAGATTCGCAACGGCGCCGATGACAACGCCTCCGGCACCGCCGGCCTGCTGGAGTTGGCGCAATATTTTTCTGCGCAAGCAACGAAGCCCAAACGTTCTCTTATTTTTCTCGCCTTCTCCGGCGAAGAGCTTGGCCTGCTCGGTTCCGCAAAGTATGTTGCCGAACCGCTTAAGCCGCTGGAGAAAACCGTGTCGATGATCAACATGGATATGATTGGCCGCATGGAGGACAGCACGCTGGTTGTCGAAGGCATCGGCACTTCTCCAACATTCCGGGAAATGATGGAGCGTTTTAATCAAACCTATGGCTTTAAGCTGACTCTGAAAAAGGATGGATTCGGCCCGAGCGACCATGCTTCATTTTACGGAAAAAATATTCCGGTGCTTTTCTTTTTCACTAACCTGCATGAAGACTATCACCGCACGAGCGATGATGCTGATAAGATAAATACTGCCGGAGAAGCCGCGGTTGTGAGAATGGTCGCTGATGCAGTCACGGAAATCGCCGGTGCCGAGGCAGCGCCGCCATTCACCAAAGCTGCTCCGGATAGCATGCAAATGGGACGCGGCTTCAGCGTCACCGTCGGAACGATCCCGGATTACGTCGCGGAAGTGGACGGCGTGAAGCTCAGCGGCGTGCGGCCGGGCGGTCCTGCGGAAAAAGCCGGGTTGCAGGGAGGAGATATCATCGTCAAATTCGGCAGCTTCGATATCAAGAACATCTACGATTATACTTACGCGCTCGGCAGTTTTAGCCCGGGCGACGAAGTTGAAATCGTCGCGATGCGCGCCAGCCGGAAAGTAACTGTGAAGGTAAAGCTCGAAGCGATGCGATAAGAGTAAAACGTAATGCGTATTGCATAAAGCGAAAGACGCTTAGCTTTTACGTATCACGAATTACGTTTTAACAACCAGAATCAAGCGACCAGCAACGAGCAATCAACTATGCACTATTTCGCATATCGCCATGGCAATCTGTTCTGTGAAGATGTCCCCATCAACGAGCTGGCAGCGCAGCAGGCAACGCCATTTTATCTTTACAGCCGGCGCACCGTCCGAGAAAACTATTTAACCATCGATGCTGCTTTTGCTGATCGCGCGCACACGATTTGTTACGCGCTGAAAGCAAACAGCAATTCGCGGATTCTTCGCGAGCTGGCCGAGCTTGGCGCCGGGGCGGATGTGGTTTCCGGCGGCGAGCTTTTGCACGCCCGGCGCGCCGGCATTCCCGCGGAAAAGATCGTCTTCGCCGGCGTGGGCAAGCGCGATGAGGAGATCGTTCTTGCTTTGCGCGAAAAAATCCGCGGGCTCAATGTCGAGTCGGAAGCCGAATTGGAAGTCGTCAATGATTTGGCAGGGAAAGAGGGATGCGTTGCCCCGGTGTCGTTGCGGATCAATCCAAACATTGATATCAACGGCCATCCGTACATTTCCACGGGCCGCAGCGCCGATAAGTTTGGCATCGAGCTTGAACGTGTTGAGGAGATTCTACAGCAGCTTAGCCGCCTCCGGCATCTGAGATTGGTTGGCCTCCATGCGCACATTGGATCGAGCATAAAAGAGTTATGGCCGTTCGAAAAGTCTGCGAAAACTTTGGCGGATTTGGCCGGGCGGGTTCAACAAAACGGCATTGAATTAAAATACATCGACGTCGGCGGCGGGCTCGGCGTTCGCTATGAAGAAGCGCTCCCGTTACAGCCGGATACAAAACCGCAGCAGGAGACGGCGCTCGATCCGCACGAAGTGGCGATGGCAATTTTTGCTGGCCTGGGACACTTGAGTGTGCCGCTCATCTTTGAACCCGGCCGCGCCCTGGTCGCGTCGTGCGGCGTCTTGGTTGCGCGCGTCTTGTACGTCAAAGAAAACCGGGGGAAGAAATTTATCATCGTTGATGCGGCGATGAATGATTTGATTCGTCCGAGTTTGTACGGCGCCTATCATGACATTGCGCCAGCGATTCTTAAAGCCGAGGCGCATGAAAAAGTCGATGTCGTAGGCCCGATCTGCGAGTCCGGCGATTTCTTGGCGCGCGATCGCACGCTTCCCCCGTTGCAACGCGGCGATGTTATCGTTATCATGACGGCCGGCGCTTACGGTTTTTCGTTGTCTTCAAACTACAACTCTCGGCCGCGACCGATGGAAATCATCGTGGATAACGATCGCGCTTCCATTATCAATGCGCAACAGCCTCTTGACAGTCTTTGGAAAAATTTATAGATTGGCTTGCCAGGTGCATGTGTGGAATTTAGGAAAGGAAGTTGATGGCACGCCCCTCATCCGCGCTGATGTTTTGGGTTTTGGTTATCGTCGAGATATCTCCTGCGCAAGACACATCAAGAAAGCAAATTATTGCGTGTTCGCCTTCCGATAGCACAACTTTTTTTTTCACAAACAGAACCACCGCATTTTATTTTGGCAGAGCCTGCGGCATGAACGCCAGCGCCATGCACGGTTTGAACGTGCTGACGCAGGAATATTTTGAAGATTATATCTTGCGGTTCGACGGCAATATCCTCGATCGCGCCAGCGCAGAGATTTTGATTTATCCAGACCGGATGGTCCGCAAATACTCCCCGCAACAGATCACCGAAGAAGTCGCACTCCTCGATTCGCTGAACGTCCTCTCGATCACCGTCACAAGTCAGGTACAAGGCGGCTTGGAGTTGATTCCGAGCTTTCCCGGCTCGCGACAAGCGCAAGATTTTGAAATTCGCTGGGAGAGAGAGTTCGGCTTGTTGCACCTCAGGCAGAAGGCGTTGATGCAGAATGATCAAGCGGGCAAATCTCCGGCATGGACTGCAATCGCCACGCGGCCAGTGGCGAGCTTTGCTCCTTTCGATGCGCGTCAGCGCGAAGCCTATGCCAAACTTTTTCCATTGCCCTCATTCGCGCCGGGTTCACTGTACGCTACCTTGCAAGACGTTGCCGTCTTTTACGTTATCGTCGGCAGCGATACGAAAAAGCTGATCGCGAGCTTGCACTCAAGAAAGTGATAATCGAATGTGCATCAGTTTTTTGCACTGAGAAGCAGATGTAGTCTTTTTGCGCGCAAAGAAAATGGGGGTCAGTTTCTGTTGGGCGAAATTTGAGGAGGACACATGTCTGATGATTTGCGGACGCTCATTCGCGAACAATTTGGCCGTGCGCCAATCGAATACTCCATCAGCCCAAGTCATAGCGATCCAACGATGCTTCAACGCATGTCGGATATGTTGGAACTGACGTCGAGTGATTGCGCCCTCGATCTTGCCACGGGCAGCGGGCATACTGCTTTGCAGCTTGCGCAGAATTTTTCACAAGTCATTGCTTTCGATGTCACGCCGGAAATGTTGCGGGAGACGCGCGTCAACGCTTTAGCCAGGGTCAAAGAAAATGTTCGCCCGGTTCTTGGCGATGCCGTCGCGTTGCCTTTTTCCGACGGCGCTTTCGACGTTGTTGCCTGTCGCATGGCGCCGCATCATTTTCAGAATCTCGACGCGACCTTGAACGAGGCGGCGCGCGTCTTGTGCGCTGGCGGAAAGCTTTATGTGCTCGATTGTTCCGGCCCGGATGATCCCGAAGCTTTGGCGTTTATTGATGAAATAGAAAAGCTGCGCGACCCGTCGCATGTAGCTTTGTACATGCCTCAACGGTGGCTGAAGTCGCTCGCTGCAGCTGCGCTTACAGTCAAAAAGATAAAACTGTTGCCGCGGCGGTATGATTTGTTTTCGTGGCTCGATCGAGCGCGCACCACAGAGCGGGCCCGGCATTTGATTTTTCGTAAAATTGCCCGGCGCCCACCACGCATCGCAGAATTCTTTCGTGCAGAGCTTGACGGCTCGCAACCGTATTTGCAATCCTATTTCGTGGAGATCGTCGCAACCAAGGAATGACCCGGTGAGTTGACGCTCGCCTGCCATTCATTCTGTTTTATCAACCTGCTCAGGCGATTTCCAAAGACTTTTTCTTCGGAGCGGCAACCGGAGCGCGGAGCTCATCTTTTTCCGTCTTCTTGCCTCTTTGTAACACCTGATCGAGCAAGCCGATCAGCAGATTTATTCCTCCCCAGCCGCCGATGAAACCAACCAGCAGCGGCTGCACTAAGACCAGCCATGCTGGTCCATAGGCGGAGCGAAACTCGATATAAATCGGCGACACCTCGTTCAGCAAGTACAGCAAAAATGCCGCAACCATGCTGATGGCTATTTCTCGAAACGGCGCTACTCGTTTACTCCACTTCTCCGGCAGCAGGCTCACGCGCAGATTCACCGCCGAAGAGGGATTCGCCATACGGCGCATCCAGCCTCCAAGAAAGCCGCCGAGCAAGATCACCAGCCACAGCAAGATCGGTAGGGAAACTTCGGTGATCTTTGTTGGCGTCTTGTAATTGCATGTCTGTGCAGTTAATTTCACCTCGCCGCCGGAAAACCAACGAATTTTGCCGATTGCTTGATCCTGGTTTTTGCGCAACACCAAGACATCTCGACGCTGCTCGTCGTCAATCCAGAACGACGCCCCGGGAGTTTCGATGTTGATCAAAATTTGTAAATCATCTCTCTTCTTTTTCTCTGGAGAGTAATAAGGGTAAATCTGCACCTCGGCTTCATAGCGGAACTTGCGCCATTTGAACTCGCCAGGATATACTGTGAGGCGGAGGGAATCCGGGCAGACGAATTGTGTTGCTGCGGAATCCTCCTGCGCCTTGGCAAGCAGCGGTGCAAAGCTGGTCACCGCCATGCTGCAGATGAACATCAATTGTGGGACTCGCATAGGATGCTCGCGGGTAGATAGGACAATTACTGAAAGTTGATTTTATGATAGCCTTTCAATAATTTAAAGACAAAAATTTTGGTTGAAAATCCCAGTCTTGGAAAATAATTTAGCTATAGCACTCCTCGGCTGAAATAGCCCGGAAGAGGTCCGAGCTTTTTATTTTCAATCCTCCAACGCGTTTTTCTTGCAAGTCCAGCCGGTATGGATGTTGCTGATAAAGTGTTCGTTTTCTGTGACAGCCGTCGTCTTAACAGAATGCAAGGCTTTTGGGGTACGATTGTGTAATCCATCTTCAGGCCAATTACAATTCGGGATGAAAAAAACGTTATCGGAGAATTCCGTGAAGCATAGAGGACTGGCCGCTGTTTTGATTGCCTTGTCGGTAACGGCGTTGGGGACTCCAATCGGGGCAATGGCGCATGGGCCGCTGCATGAACAGATCGTGCGGCTGGGCAAAGCAATCGAGCAGTTTCCCGACAACGCAGACTTGTATCTTCAACGTGGCGAGCTGCATCGCCACCATCAGGATTGGAATGCGGCATTGGCTGATTATAATACCGCCGAAAACCTTGCTTCACGTTTGGCGTTGGTGGACTTGTGCCGCGGAAAACTTTTTCTCGATGCCGGAGAACCAAAGCAAGCAAAAGCCGCTCTCGACCGCTTTCTCGCAAAAGCGCCAAATGATGCAGAGGGATTCTTGACGCGAGGCCGGGCGTTGGTACAGATTGGAATGTATGAGGTCGCCGCAGAGGATTTTACGCGCGCCATCCAAAACGTGGAAATGCCGCAGCCGGAATATTACTACGAGCGCTCGCAAGCCCTCGTCGCCGCAGGCCGGATGATCGAGGCCCTGCGCGGCATGGATGAGGGCATGAAGCGGCTCGGCGAAATCGTCACGTTGCAAGTATATGCCATCGATTTGGAAATCAAATTGCAATATTACGACGCGGCGCTGGCGCGTCTGGAGAAAGTAGCCTTACAATCGCCGCGCAAGGAAAAATGGCTTGCCCGCCGCGGTGAAATTTTGCAGATGGCCGGCCGCGATGACGAGGCGCGCCAGGCTTTTCAAGCCGCGCTACGCGAAATTGAATCGCTTTCGTCGCGGCATCGAAACACAAAAGCTATTATCGATTTGGAAAAACGTGTGCGCTCAGCGATAGGAACTTGAATTTTGCATCAGGATGGTCAGTGTCTTGAATGGGATCGGCATGTGAAATAACACATGCAAGATTGGCGATTTTAAACATCGACACAGAGATGAACTCTGCCGGGAACGACAACGCTGTTTGATTCCATCTTAAGCAAGGAGACAGTACATGGGTAGTCTGAGAAAGTATATATTATGGGCGGCGATCATTTCGATATCCTTCATGGGAGGAAAATCTTTTTCCCAAACAGTGAATAGAGGTCCCTACCTGCAAAGCGGCTCGCCCAATAGCATCGTGCTGAGATGGCGCACCACTCTGGCAACCGATAGCCGCGTGCGTTACGGCGCGGAGGCGGCCAGCCTGACGATGACCGCGGATAACGCAACTTCTACTACCGAGCATATCGTCACGCTCTCCGGGCTTTTGCCGAATACCAAGTATTACTATTCCATCGGCACTACCGCCGCGACCTTGGCTGGCGGTGATGAGAATCACTTTTTTATCACCTCGCCATCTCCCGGCTTAAGCAAGCCGACGCGCGTATGGGTGCTGGGCGACGCTGGAACGAAAAACAACGACCAACGCGCCGTTCGCGACGCTTATTATAATTTCACCGGCAGCCAGCATACCGATCTATGGCTGATGTTGGGTGACAACGCCTACGACGACGGCAAAGACAGCGAATACCAGCTCGCGATTTTTCAGAACATGTACGAAGCGATGCTGCGCAAGTCGGCGCTGTGGGCGACCCGTGGCAATCATGACCGCACGACCAGCGGCGGAAGCTACGTCTATTATGATATTTTTTCTTTTCCAACCGCTGGCGAAGCGGGCGGCCTGGCCTCCGGCACTGAAGCTTACTATTCGTTTGACTGTGGCAACATTCACTTTATATGTTTGGAATCCACTTCCAGCACTTTACGCGCGAGCAATAGCCCGATGTGGACCTGGCTGGAGTCGGACCTGGCGGCGAATGATAAGAACTGGACGATTGCCTTCTGGCATCATCCGCCCTACAGCAAAGGCTCGCATAACTCCGATAGCGAGGGTGAATTGATCGACATGCGCGAACGTGCGCTGCCACTCTTGGAAGACGGCGGCGTCGATCTCGTGCTCTCCGGTCACAGCCATTCTTACGAACGTTCATACTTAATCGACGGCCATTACGGCAATTCGAGCAGCTTCACGGCGGCGATGAAGATCGACGGCGGCAATGGGCGAACCGACGGCACTGGCGCCTACACCAAGGCAGCGTTGACTCCGATGCCGCATGCCGGAGCAATCTATGCCGTAGCCGGCAGTTCCGGAAAGACCAGTGGCGGCTCGCTGAACCATCCGGTGATGTTCACTTCGCTCAACGAGCTTGGCTCCATGGTGTTGGATATCGACGGCAATCGCCTGGATGCGAAGTTCCTGGATGATGCCGGAACTGTCCGTGATTATTTCACGATCCTCAAGCAAGGCGGCCCGATTGGCCCGGCAACACAGCTTGTGATGATCTCCGGCAACAATCAAACCGGACAGGTCGGGGCTGCGCTCGCGAATCCTTTTGTCGTCGAGGCAAGAGATGCGAACAACAATCCGGCGCCGGGTGTGGCCGTCACTTTTGCCGTCGCCTCCGGCGGCGGCAGTTTGTCGAACGCCCAGCCTCAGACCACCGGCGCGAACGGCCGCGCCTCGGTGGCGCTTACGCTTGGCGCAACTCCCGGTATGAACACCGTGTCAGCAACTTCCGCTGGTCTCAGCGGCTCGCCGTTACTCTTCACGGCAAGTGGAACACAAGCTCCAGCAAATTTACCAACCATCGCGACGTTTACGCCGATGAGCGGCGTTGTCGGAACCCAGGTGACGATCACTGGCGCGAATTTTACCGATGTTTCCAGTGCGAAATTCAACGGTACAAACGCCGCTGCGTATTTTGTCGATTCGTCGACGCAGGTGAGAGCGAATGTGCCCTCCGGCGCGACGAGCGGAAAGATCAACATCGCTACGGCAGCAGGCATTGCGGAAAGCGCGAACAGTTTCACGGTGAGCTCTTCGAACCCCGGCACCGTCACCGTGAATCCTAAGCTCGGGCCATTGAAACCTGGGAACAACGCCGATGATCCAGCGATTTGGATTCATCCCACCGACAGTAGCAGAAGTTTGATCTTTCTCTCCGACAAAGATGCCGGCATTTTTGCGTACAGTGTAAATGGCGCGCAATTGCAGCATGTTGATTTCGGCACGGCCTTGAACAACATTGATGTGCGCAACGGTTTCCAGCTTGGCGCTCAAACGATCGACATTCTCGCCGGCAACTTGCGCAACGCCGGGCAGCTCACGGTGTTGAAGATCAATCCGGATTATGATTGCGCGTCGCCGAGCAACTGCGCGTCGCCGCCGTTGACGGTGCTCGCTGATGACAATAGCTCGAACAACGGGATTACCTCAAACAGTTATGGCTTCACGCTGTATCGCCGGCCCGCAGACGGAGCGATTTTCGTTTTTGAAAAACCCGCCAGCAGCGCTCCCATCAAGCAATATCTCATCGATGGCAGCAGCGGCCAAATCGTCGTTACCCCGGTGCGAACCATCGATGACGTTGCCATGGGACAGTCCGAGGGATTCGTTGCCGACGATGAGCTGGGATACGTTTATTTTTCCGAGGAAGAAAAGGGCATACACAAATACAACGCCGATCCGAACAGCAGCCAGCTCACCCGCCTGTCGTTTTTTGCCAGCGGCGACGGCACGGCGTCGGATCGCGAAGGGTTGTGTTTGTACAAATGCAACGACAGTACGGGTTATTTGATTTTGTCCAGCCAGGGCAACTCCTCGTTCAAAGTCTATGAACGCCAGGAGAACAATCGCTTTGTAAAAACTTTCACCGCCGCACAGTCAACCGTCACCGACGGCTTGGATGTCAATTCATCTGCCATTCCCGGATTTCCCAACGGCTTTGTCATCATTCATGATGATCCGGAGATGCAATACTATGTGTATGATTGGGCCGACGTTGCCGAATTGGATTTGGCCGTCTGTCCTGACGGCGCGCAATCATCCGCGCCCACGGCCACTTCTTTCAGCCCAATCAGCGGCCCTCCGGGCATGGAAGTGACCATCTTTGGAAACAACTTTACCGGCGCCACGCAGGTTGCGTTCGCCCTCACCGCGGCGAACACCTTCACGGTTGATTCCAATTCGCAGATTCGCGCCATCGTGCCTGCCGGCGCTATCACCGGCAAGATCAGCGTCACCACGCCCGGCGGCACGGCGATCAGCGCCAATGATTTCATCGTGCTGACCACCGGCGTTGATGATGGCGCGGATGGTCTGCTGCCGCGAACGTTTCAAACTACATGTTATCCCAACCCGTTCAATGGGCAGATCACCATCGACTATACGTTGCCGCAAGCCGGCGCGGTGCGCTTGACGATCTATAACTATCTTGGGCAGGCAGTTCGCAAATTGGTCGATGAAACCCAGCCGTCCGGCGGCAAGCGCGTGCAGTGGGACGGCCTGGGCGAAGGTAAAACTCGGCTTGGCTCCGGAATTTATTTTTATCAAGTGGAGTTTGGCGCGCAACGGCTGACCAGAAAAATAGTTTTGCAGCAGTAGCCGTCGATTGATTTACCCACGGAAAATAAAATCCCACTGAAATCTGTTTCGGTGGGATTTTTTTCTACTGGCAATTTCTTTGGCGCAACTTGGTGGCGTATGCTCATTGAACCCATTCCTGTTTTCAAATTTATATTGACATTGTCTGAATCCAAAGCTACCTTTCCCGCGTTTCGCCAAGTTAGGAAAGCCTTTTCCTTCTGACTTCGACCAGCCCTCCTCGTAACCTACTCGGCTCCTGATGGCATTAACGGAAATAGGTATCCTTGCTTGCCAAACAAGAGGAGAGAAGCGCTCGCTAGTTCTCGCCAACGGTTAACCTTTTTTAGGGCATTCACTTGCTCCAAATATATTGAGAGCGAGGGTGAAATGATCGGCCAAACCATCTCCCACTACAAAATTCTCGCAAAGCTCGGTGAAGGCGGCATGCCTTCCTTAGTTCAAGATTAGGATAGCTTGATCCCGCGAAGCGGGAGGAGGCATCAATGATTGGAAAAAAGATTTCCCATTATCGGATTCTTGAGAAATTAGGAGAAGGGGGCATGGGCGTGGTCTACAAAGCCGAGGACACCAAGCTCAAGCGCATCGTCGCACTGAAGTTTCTCTCGGCAATCGCGCTCGGCGGTGAGGAGAAGAGTTGCTTTCTCCGCGAGGCGCAAGCGTCGGCGGTGCTGAATCGGCGGCAACGGATAACCGTGTTCTAACTCAAAAGCAACGAGCAGGGCTTTCCAATTCAGCGAGGGCTTTTCGGGTGTTGGCGCGACGGTAAGTGGCGCGGCGGGGTCGAC
>Ga0247727_10002894_pt1 | contig 38689 bp, 38 predicted proteins | sample WisWelCaveWW1625_FD_202498 | JGI IMG/M metagenome (GOLD analysis project Ga0247727, IMG submission 202498) | Biofilm microbial communities from Wishing Well Cave, Virginia, United States - WW16-25 | ecosystem: Environmental > Aquatic > Deep subsurface > Groundwater > Cave microbial mat | place...
TTCCCACACTCGTCGTAGGGTGGGCTGGACCCTTCGTAGGAAAGGTGGTGGTGGTGCCTCAGACCCGGAGCTGGCTCTTTGCAAACAGCAAAGTGTCCAAATTCGAAATTTGGCGAAAATCCGCGCGCCCTACTGTGCGTAAGTACGTGGACGGTGCTCCGGTTACACATCGGGCGCCGTGGACAGGGAGTGGCGTCTCTTGGGTCCAGGTGTGACTGCATAGCCTACAAAACTTGTGAAATTTGGGCTGTTCTCTCACATTGAACATATATGAATTCTAATGTATCGATAGGCTTCCCCGGGGTATGGATATCGCCGCTGCTGAGACGGCCTGGGGCTCCAAGACACGAGTCCTCCTAATAACCGCACCCCATGCCTACTGTCCTGTGGAACCCGTGGTCTGTGATCACAGCGCATACCGTCTTGCAACTGCATTACGCATTGCCGCGCAGGCAATGCATATGTCCGGAGTCACACTCATTGCCAAGAATCTACGCGAGGACTGCGATAACAACCGCAAGCGGTGCAGACGCTGGCCGTTCTTGCAGCGCGTGATAAGCTTACTGCCCGAGGCATCTATGGCAATCGACGCACATAGCTTTCCCTCGGACTACAGCTGGTCTCTAGCACAGGTACCCAGCCTAGCGGTGATCTTGCGACCCTTTCGAGGCCCTTTTCGGAGACCAGTCGATGATTTGATAACGCGCAGGATTTCCGAATTCGTTGGCAAAGACGCGCGTGTTTACTCGGATGAGGCGAAGGAATCCGTGATTGTAGCGGATGGGACTGGAAGTATCGTATTTGCCTCTCTTGCCGGTGGGTGGCAGAATGCAATCATGAACCTCGCCGTCGCACGCGGAATCAAGACGGTGATACTGCTCGAAGTGAACGATAGTGCTCCTGATTCGATGGTTGCAGAACTAGCAAGGATTGTGGTGGCATCCGTAAACGAAAGTACATAGAACATCACTTTACATCTTTCACACCACACGTATATCAAGGGCATGCTCCTCGTTTCCGACAATATCCTCCAAGAAAACATTATCGCGACCGATCCTCTGACCACAGAATGCAATGGTCAGCTCGCCTCTGGGGAATCCCGGTAGAGAATCCTCGTTCGCATTCGCAAGCATGCGTCGAAACTGGGCGATGGTTGTGTTTGGCCGAACGCGCAAGAAGCAAGCGAACCGCCCACCATGACGGCTGTGGTATGCGATTGAGATGAACGTTACGGGTTCGTTGGAATCGCAACGTACAAAGTCCAAGCGCTCGCCGTCGTCCTCTGCAGGCATGCAAGTTAGAAGAACTACACAGATCAGATCAGTTTGATTTGTAATGACATTGTTTTTAAGGAATTGTGTAATGCACTAACTACAAAGTAAAGGAAATCGCATAAGCAGTACGTTTACAAAGGAATCACATGCGCTCGAAATGGCCGTGCAGTCCCGCACGAGAGTTCGATGCAATACAACAACAAAAATGACGACGAGTTCTCCTCTTGCCTAACACGAACGTCCACGTCCGTTGTCAGATACACGGCAGGTTCAACTACCACCTTGATTGCAGGGAGACTGGTGCCGATGCTTTGATAAGCTACATAGTCTTGCATGGATGCCCACACGATGCAGATGGTCGCGCGCGGTCTTATATGATCGCGCACCAGTGCCGTCAAGCGATTGAGCAATACGGGTGGGGTAGGAAGTAATCCGTCTTTCATGGGATTGATTACGTTGCTGGTGCATTCGGTGGAATCTGATGTGCTTTCGTCCTTGTTTGTTACTAATTACATCGTTAACATTGGATTCGATCAATGGTTTACATCAGCATAGTTCGTACGCGCAAATATACGTCAAAGCATGCGGAATCACATGATCTGTATAGTCTCGTACTCGTAACCCAGTCGCTAATCCAGTCAAACAACCATCCCCCACCACATAGATACGCTAACACAAGAATAATACGGAGCAGGGTCTCGTCCACAGTACCGTATCTAACAGATGGAACCACCATAAGATATGGATGTCCACAGACGTACATCATGATATTCGCAAAGAACGTGAATATCGTGTTAGCCAGCATAATGACCAGGTTTGCATTATAGATCACAACAGTGTTATATGTTCTTGTAATCGGTGCGTCGTCATAACGAGAGTACTCTAGTGCAAGAACGGCAACCAGCCCGCCAACAGACAGCCCCTTTGTCAGCCATGCGAAACGTATGTTTGTTGCATGAGCTTTATTCTGTTCGTTCAGTTGGACAACGGCCAGCGGAAGATCACCCATTCCGTTCTTAATGGATGTTTGTTTGAACCCGGACGATACGGTAGTTGGTACTTTGTAAGCACGATATACAGTTGGCTATATTTTACATTTTCCATTAAATTATCATCCGCCAAGCACGTCCGCCGTGGACATAACCCGGGACAGTTTTCCAACAACCACCCGTTTATCGTGTCGAAGAATGAGTTCTCGCCCAGTAGCGAGCACAACTATACTTACGCCGTAGTCCAGATCGTGATCAACCTTGATGATTTCCATAAATACATTGTCTTCCAGCAGCAACGAAAACTCTTGCAGCGAACTTACGGACCACTCGACCGTCTCCAACACACATGTTGGCTGTATTCCGCGACCCACCAAAGAGCGCGCATGATCGTTATCAACAAAAGGTAGAATCTCAGGAGCGTTCTTATCGATCGGGTTTGGAGGCTCGTCTCCCATGGAAGCATATATTGGAAACGGCCACGGTCTCAACACTAGCACATCACCACCAACCGCCCCACGAGTCGACTCGCACATGAAATTATCATTATCAATGCGTGTTTGCAAATTATGACACTCGCTGCGATCACCTCTCCCGTTATAGCTCGTGTATAGGTACAAAATCATTCCCGCTCGATACCTCGACGAAGGAGTGATTTGCGCTGATTTTGATGTGGGCGAGAAATCTGGCATCCGCATACCTCTGGGTTCCTCATGTAGGGACAGACCCCATGGTCCATCCATTTCCCGAGTGGGTCCGTGGCGCCCATGTATGGGACGCGTTGATTCCTGTGCGGCGTATTTTCGCTTGCACAATTCCACCAACGCGGGCGAGTGTCTGCGTTTTCTAGTGCACAGCCCATTCACCTCTTCGAGCAGAAGAGAGTTCTTGAATTGCTTCTCCTTTTCAGATGGGGATAGTGCTGCTTCTACGTCAGTGGGTATCTTGCCAAACGCGAATGGTTTCTTCCGTGAAGGGTCCGCCGCCATCGCTCAATTATTACAATTCGCTCATAGAAACAGATTATAAGCAACAAACACCCCCTTCCTTCAACTTACATTTTTACGCTTGCGGTGGTAAACGTTGGATAAGACATCTGTGCGTGCATATTTCCAGCCGAGCATACTCACGAGGGTTGCCTTCAAACTGGCCAATGTGTACCCTGTGTTCTGTGAATCCAAGATCCACAATGTACGGAAATATCGTCAAATTAAAAAGCTCTGTGGCTGTAGCACTTTGTCGTTCGTAGTTTCCTTTACAGCCGTGTAACCATCCCTGTACCTTGAACACGATCAATATGGCGCTGGGATCTGTGACACCGTCAAAAAAGGTGGGAATCTCTGCGGTAATTGGAGTAAATCCGAACAACTCTTTCCGATGGCTGTTAAGTCGCAGAAATCTTTGAGAGTTGGCTATTAGCTCCGCAGTAAGGTCTGCCATTGATAAGGCAGCTCCTGGCGAATATTAAATGTAATTAAAGCTGCCATTTCCGAAATTACTTACATGGATCTTTCAGAGGGTTGTTGGTAATCATGAAACGACGCCTGTCAGTAATAGACGATGAGTACCCGTCTCCTTTCATTGGCATCGATCCTTCGCAGTACGAGCAAGAAGAGGGCGTGATCCGTCCTAAACTGGTACCAGCCAATGCGACAGCCGCTGCAGACGACACAATACAGGAAGTCCATGTTTTCACTAAAATCAGCAAAGCAACGTACAGCCCCACCCAAGACACGACCGTTGACGTGCTCAACGGAGCCACCACCAGCATTTGGAGCTTCAAAGTGCGAGATCTCACACCCGAAACCGATACTGCGATCACTGCCCTCTATTTTTATGACGTCATCCAAGATCTACTGCAAGTTCAGTTGCAACTAGACGGATGTGCGACCAAGAAGAGATCGCGCTCGGTCGATAAAGAACGCTCATTGTGTGTTTTTCTCGGCAGCGTGGATTTCTTACTTTCTTCTCGCAAGATTACGGGCCACACTCTGCACGGAGTTCAATTCACGCGCGAAGATGGCTGGACCCAAAAACTTTTCATTAGTTCGCTTATGTTCTTTAAACGAAGCGTTACGGGAGATCTCAATCTCCTGATGATCGCAGCGCTTCCTCTTGCAGTTGAGTGTCGTAACCTCCGCCTGTAAACTCGCCATGTGTCACTTCGGTTTTTAATTATCATCCAACAAGCGACCCAGCCCTATCGACCGCAAGTGCGATGGGTGCCACAAAAGGGGTCGGCTCGCCTTCGCATGCCCGCACATTCAACGCGTGCATGAGCACAAGTGCTGAAACCAAATGGGAATTGTCCTCTACTGATACTATTCTCTTCGTGAGCCGTGCAGTTGTGAGGAGGAATTTTTTCTCCAGTGTGGTGCGGAGGTCTGTATCTTCCGCGAATTGTCCGGTCTCGCCAGACAGGGTTTGTTCCTCACAGACCGAAAAACATGCCTGCAAGACAAGGAGAGTCAGTAACAAGTCCGCCACCAATTCCCCATCACTGTCAGCAATGTCCCCATCCGCAAAGTACCACACATACTCTCGTAGATGTGCTTGCATGCGAGAGACGGCAGCCACACATCGGCCCATGATCGGTGATATCTGCGGATTCGGATCCGTGCCCTGATCAGGAAACGGAACCATCTGCGGGTTATCGCTCATGTGTCGCAAGGTATTCAGAGTCAGATCGAATCCGATGTGCGACGACATCTGGCCCATGACGTCGGCGAGATTGATACCTGGCAGCTGGTAGATCGCCGCCACGCTTCCCTCTCCAATGTCGTCGAAATTCGCACGTGCTCTGTCAGACAGTGGCGTCTCTTTGGTGGTTGCAATGAGTGTTCGCAGCATGGCATAATAGGAGAGCTGCAAGGTCGCGCTATGACTGACACCGAGCATACCCGGGGCGGGGGCCGATGGTATATTCATGGCAAGCTGCTCCTTGCATGCGATGCTTGGTAGCGACACATACTGGGCGTGCCGTGCTAAGGCAAGGATGTGGTGGACTACTGCTTGCGAGGCAGCAATCGCGCTGGGCTTGGCAGCGATATCGCTGATTGCCTTATTCGCGCACCTCCAAGCAACGCGCGCAGCGGCAGCAACGTCAGAGAGAGAGTCGTCGACAGCCACGTCGGTTTGCTCGGGGGTGGACAGCTTTAGATCGCGATAGAGTCTCTCGCGAAAGGCGGCAGCCTTGGATCCGGATTCATCCCCAAATTCACTTGGAACCACGACATCGTGCACTAAAGAGGCCGCTAGCGCATCGCGGACGTTCAACTGCACCAATCCATTCATCAGCTCCAACTGGCGATTTAAAGCCGCCGCCATGTCCGGAGTGTGGCACGCACTGGCGGCGATGCTCAGTGATACACGCGGGAGTAAATAGCGAATCAACTGCAGATTGGTAGAACGTCGCGCCGCTGCCAACAATTGGAGGGCAGTTGGATAGAGAACGGGGTCGAATTTTGCATCTGTGTCGACGCTGCGATAGATGTCGGCGAGAGATGAAAGCTCCTTTAAATACTGCTGCGCATGGCGCGCGGCGGCTTGTCCTGCCATTTGTCCGTGTAACTAGAAATTAAATCAGTCTTCATTTTCTCGCTTTCTTTGGCGGCTTTACCATTATTCGCATTGTTTTGCTGTCTGCAGGAATGTTCCTTGCCACCACGACGCGACACATCCGGCTAGGGACGATGGTACCCAGTGCACAGTTCGCCGACACAGCGGCTCCTCCGCGCCCTGAATTGAATCCCGCCCATCTCATGGATTCGTTTTCAGCTGCGATAACGGAGGCCAGGCGCTGCCAGGGCGGCCTGGGCACGCGCGACCTGGACAGCGAGCCCATCATGGTGGTGGCTCCGAGCCACGACTTGCCACCGGGATATGTCGCACCTAACGCAAACACCGGGAAGATGACGGCGTGTTGGATGGCAGATGTTTCTTCGGTTGATGAGATCGCAACCATACAGGCGCGCATCAGTACGGCGTTGCGCGTCAAGTGGAACCTTCACCCCTTCCACCCAACAAACATGTGGTGCGGACCTGGATTCTGCCTCTCTCTGTTCTCTGCCGTTGAGAATCCATCTATGAAGTCTGTGCCGACGTTCGTTCTTGCTACGCTATCCTTGGAGCACATAAGCAAGTTCTCCCTATTTGCTGTGGCGTACGCGTGTGCGTGTGCTGTTTACCGCTCCCGTGCGTTCATAGTCGGAACAGCGCCAGTTCCGGCCGCGGTTATGGAAAGTGCTGCCCCTGTCCCGGAGGGACTCACTCCACTGAATCTGTCGTTCTTGGACGATGAGCCGGAAGACAGCTTGCTCTCCCCTCTACAGAGACATCTGGCTAATGTGGCGAAGATATGCACGCCGCCCCCGATTGCACACATTGAAGACGTGCCACAAGCCGCGCCGGAGCCATTGAGCGTGGATGAGCCAATTCCTCCGTCAGCCGAGCGGCTTGCGCGTATCGTATCAACCGGCATCGCCCAACCCCGTCTTTGCGACGGAGTTGCTGCCGCCTTTGTGGTCCTGCGATACGATGCGCAAAACACGGTAGTGTTGTTCACGGAGGCGCCGAGACCGTACAGTGCACTGTTGATTCCCAATGCTCCTTATTGCAGCGATATCGTCGACATGGATCGCATGCGGTTGCTCGTGGAGAGTCTGGATGGCAGTTCGATTTACTCTCGCAGGGGCGACAACAAGCAACACGTCAGCGCAAGGTACCCGCCGGAGTTTTCCATCGTGCGCGTGCACATGTCGACCGGCTCACGCGGGGATCCTGTGCTTGGAATCCGCGTTCGCTGCACTAATGAGGCGACGCTTGTCATGATCCGCATGGCTTTGCGCGACATGGACGTATCGGCTGATCTCGCGGACTATCGCGCCCCTTCGATCGACTCACTCCTCAACAGTGCCGACAGTGCGGTGGTCGAAGGGCGCATTGTCCCCCCATACGGGACGGTTGTCACTTTGAAGCTGCCCGACGACATCAGTGCCGCGATCCAGCCTGGGGAGACATTTATTCATATGCCATCGATTTGTGAGCTCGTGGATTGTATGGTTGTCACGGCATCTCACGGTGAAGGCATACCGATGGCTCGCGTACTGTTGTTCGCGTCCAACGCGGCGCACGACGTAGTGACTTGTGCAGACGTCACGGTTGGGTGTTTGGCTACGGAATCCACATACATAATCAACGAAGTGGCGATCGCAGTTCGAGGATTGGAGCTCGAATCATCCCAACTCCCACTCGTAGATTCGGATCACACTCCTAACCTTGCGGCGTTCCTGAAGATCGGGAAGATCAGTGTCCATACGTTCTACAACAACCTGAACGATCTTCCGATGCTGGCCACGGGGCTGTTCGACGGCATCGCAGTATATAAGACATCCAAAGAGGATGCGGTGCTGGACACCTTCTTGGTGACAGACGCGCGTGCAACCGCGGGAGCTCGACCGCGCCGCGGGGTGATCGACATTGTGGGCGAGTATATACGAACATATCTGAATCCGCGAGAGGGGCGGTGCCCCTACACTCCCGCAGCCACGCTGGTGTTCCCTGGCATCGACGAGAGTCTCGGCACGATGGGCAGGATTCGACCAACGGAATTTCTAACGTGGCCGAAGACATCTGTCTATACGCGATTTCCGGGTCAGTTCGTCATCGACTGTTCGAAGCTCGCTTCGACCAACACGTACGACACATTAACAGCCCTGGATGTGTCTATGCTTGCGCGCCTACCAACAGCCGCGCCTGCGATAGAGACTGACTATGTATCGTCTCTGTGCACCCATGTGCATGCAGTGGCACGTGCATTCCATGTGCAAGCTAGTTTTGTGACGAGTGCCGCTGCTATAGCACATCTACTGCGTGTTCCACTGGATACAACCGCCCGCAACAGTCATCTGGAATACGCACACGCAGCTTGGCTACGTACCACGCACGAACACAACGCGCGCGTTCGCATGAAATACGTGAATGCGCCCGTCCACGCGCAGTGTTGCATCGTAGACAGGGGTGATCTCGACGCGCGCGATGTCACGCACAACGGCAAGCTTGAGAAACTGTTCCTCCAGGCCAGCAATTTTACGTACTTCCCCTCGCAGACACTGATGCGAATTCAGACTGCCATTGCTCAAAGGAAGGGAAACAAACGAGGTTCCGATGGCACAGGCGCGCCATCGGCCAAGCGGCCGTGTCTGGGTGGGGAGACAGATGATGCTGATGCCGCGCTTGTTATGCATCTGAATCTGGGCCTTTGGTCTCCACTTGCGAAGCGTGTCTGTGTTGATAGTACCGAACGCGTGCGCGGGCTCTCGAAGGCGAGAAAGGCATGCCCTACTATCCGTGATGTAGGTCGCCAGCCAACAGCCGGCGTGGTTGTGTATTACTCCATCGACAGGCGGCGAGCATTTCCGCGTGTCTGCATCAACACCGCAGCGGGTCTTCACACCTTGCGTACGGAGGTTCCCGATCCAGAGAAGTGGATTCCTTTGAATGTGATCCTCCCTACGAACGAACCGTTTGTGGTCTTTGCACCAGGTCGTAGATCAGATGCAGACCCCTGTGGGCCATTCTCGATGGAGGCGCAGCTGTCGCTCCTGCTGGAAAACGTTGGAACCTCTCTGAGTGCACTGGTAGCAGGGCGCGATGTGACAACCAATCAGGTGGCAGCCCTGCTGGAACACGTTCGCGGCCAGCTCAAGACCGTGTCGACGTCGTTGTTTGGAGGGGCAGGTCGTAGTCCGTTCGAGTACTTGCGCGATTACGTTCATACAGAGGTGCCAAACAGCTCCGAGCTCTCCGAGCTCGCCACCGTAACCGGGTCGCTCCTAAAGGACATTGTTACCGCGGATACGAGCGCGAGTCTGTGGAATCTCCTAGCCAAGCTTGGAATCAGCGGGATTGGAAGCAATCCGTTCGATCCACTAAAACAGCAAGGCAAGACGGTCCCGGGTGGTCTTGCTAAGCACGGCGTTCTTGGCGCGTGGATACGTCGCTTCACTGTTGACGGCGCAGAATGGGCCATGCACATTTACGATCACAAGAGTGTCGACAAGGTCACCGAGATTATACGCGGGATCATCGAACGCGAGTGCGGCACAGGTGGTGTGCGGGGTGAGGTGGCGTACAAATTCGAACAACTAGAGACGCTGATATCCTTCGCAAAGGGATACAAAGACAGTGCCCTGCTCATTGGCCGTCCCAAGGCGACTGCAACAGGGAAGCGACGCGCAGTCAAGATCATTCCGGGACCCGATAAGCTCATGACACTGCCGCGGTTCGTTCGCCGCCTCGCGTACATCTTTGCAAAGGGGGATCACGGCCTTACCGACATGGTAACCATGGTCAGGGGCATGCTGCGTGCGCTCGAATACAACATGCTGCCGCTGGGAGAGCTCTCCTTTCACATCAACAACAGCTCGCGGAGATATGTGAAGTATCTTGATCCGGCTGGGAAGTCAGTTGACGTTCCTACCGAGGAGGCCTTGCTTGGCGAGGCCGTGATTGATATCAAGTATTATCAAGCGCAGCTGCTCAGCCGCCTTCCGGTGCTGAGCGACGAGGCCAAGTCATCATTACTATTTAAGGGGGCTATGGACGAGTATCTCAATCCCGATCCAACCAAGACGCAGACATGCAATTTTCTAATCGAGTCCTTTCCGTTCGAGAAAGCATATGCTCGGCTTGTAGGGATCCACATTCATAATATGTCAACGGCAACAGCGGTGATTCCGACCGTCCGGGATGTGCTGGCAGCCTGTTGGGCCGCTCAATGGGCGTGGTTGAAACCCTTCGTGCCTGCCGAGTGCACATGCGCGACTGATTGTGGCCCATTGGGATGCGGGGCCTGTGCATATCACGGCCTTGCTCCCGACCCAGTCATCGGTAGCCTCAACAGAGCCCAGTATGACAAAGTTCTGCCACGGCGCGTGATCGCCAGAGATATTGCGCCACATAAGCCACGCCCTGGCGTGTCGTACAGTGGGCAGACGATGATTGTGCCCGTGGGGTCTGTATAGTAAACGGAACAGAACTATGTATGCAGTTTATTGTGTCAGCAAAGTGTCCGAATAGAAATTTGGCGAAAATCCGCGCGCCCTACTGTGCGTAAGTACGTGGACGGTGTTTCCGGTTACACATTTTCACCGCGGCCAGGGAGAGACGTCTCCCTGGTTCATGGGTTGCCCGCGGATCGGCGAATGCGACATCAAATTGGCGCCGGTCGCCGCATCAAGCGAGCGCTTATTATAGATCCGTAGTTATTCCACCATACTGCTAATCGGACTGTTATTATCATCATAACAACGGCAACCATGACTGCTGCGAGGAATTGCGTACCAAGCATTGCAGGATAGTCATTTCGCCAGATTTTGTCTTGTTCGCTGGTTGTGCCGAGGATGACTACGCTCAATGTCTGTCTTCGGACAGCGATTGTAAACAACAGCGCGGATGCAAGCAGCATTAATCCGATAGTGACAAAGCTAAGGGTGCGGTCGAACCTACGCCCGCCTTCGTCCATGTGATAAAGCGCCTCCTAATCCTGGTGATTCGGTGCCAAAAAATATTGTCGGTGTGACAATGAATTTACTTCCACAGTGATTCATTGCATTATATTATAATCTTTTGGCGATATATGTGCTATTGCACGTAGTGTATTTGGCGCATTAGCTACGTGTGAAGTACTACCCTACTAATTGAAATACACGAGGTAATGACATTTATTGAACAACTCCAATGAAGAAACAACAGTTCAGCCATAAATTATGGTGCACGAGCAGCCCGTGATGCCTGCTTCATCCAGTGAGGCAGCGCCCATCGGTAGAAATTCACACCTCTCTAGATGATAGAGCTTGACCTCATCCGCAGTCAATGTCTCACCCAGAAGCGAGGCGAGGTTCTTCACTATACAGTTCTTAAGGCGACGAGGGTCGCACTGCGACCGTTCTCCGCGTACAGAAAAACAGTTCGTGCCACTGTAATTCCTGACACGGATGACAACCACATCCTCGTCCTCCTTGAATCGCTTCGGGGCATGATCGACGTTGGAGTTGTCGTGGGATCGTTTGCGCCCGATGGGAGGAGGCATACGTTGCGCCGGGTCACGTGCGACGGCCTTGTTCCTACGGCCACACGTGGCCTTCAGGGCGTGACGCCTCTGCGCGGCCGGACCATTGCAATCCCTGCAGTTGCAGCAATAGCATTCGACGTTTGATGACATACCAATATTGGGACGTGGTCATGGGTAAATCCGAAAATGGCATTGCTTGGGTGGTGTATGGTATGGATGTGTGTTAGGTTTTATGGTTATTAAGTGGAACCACACATACTGTTAAAGATGTGGTTCCGCCCTGTTTATCCACGTGGTTCGATGATTAGGAATATGTAAGTGTTTACATAAACGTCACAACGGAGCGGATCATATATCGTTTCCCTCTATGTTCACGCCAACAAGCCGTGCCTGAACGTTAAGGTTTGGGTATGAGTCTCACAAAGAAGGCAACAATTGCCCCGGCAACAACACCTTGTGTGGACAACTCCACATCATCTTCGATTGGTTTTCCGTTTGCACGCAAACGCTGGCTCGCCACCGGAATCTCTTCGCGTCGTTCGAGTTCTTGTTTTATTGTCAGACCCGTATCGGACCCACGAATTTGAATGGGTATCAAATCGCCGCTGATGGGTTTGAGGAAGACCACATATGCGGCATCGGTTGCTGATACTGCTTGAGCCATTAGTAGTTCAAAGACAATAACACAATTGGAGTGTTGTTTTTATTGCGTGCACATACATCAAACTACAAGTAACACCTTGGAAATTGTCGTAGGTTACAAGACACATTCAACCTCCCTTGAGGCGCGCGTATCGGCCTGCCAAGGCGCCTATCTTGTAACGAATACCCAGTCTCCACGCATCGGCTTCCGTGATTGACGGATCCAGTTTGCATAGTATCGTCATTTCCATGCGATTGAGCTCGGTTTTCAGTGGAGTTGGCACCGTGACCGCATCGACATATGACACTCCTGGCTCGTGTAGCATTCCATCGTCGCCAAAATGCTTGGCCAGCGGATTTTGCGATAATTCCTTCGCACAACGTATGACCTCGTCACAGATGTAACACTTCACACTCGCAATGGATGGGTCGTCATTGAGCTCGAATGCCTCTTCCAGTCTCTCAATGAAATCGCGTTTGTACGGGTCATTGGAAATGGCCTGCATGAGAGATTCTTCAAGTACGGCAGGGTCGTCGTCTCTTTCCAAGGTGAGTGCCGCACAAGGAGTATCATCGTCGCTGAACTCTGTCCAACCGAGCCTTAAACCCCCACCCAGAATGGAAACAGGGCCTCGCTCCAGTCGTTCGCAATCTGCGCGGCCCCATGCAGCCATCGCTCAATTTGCAATCACACTGCAGAAACACTCATTTTTAATTCACGCACATACAAATAAATGTAAGTAACATGGCAGAAATTGTGATCTAACGCACAAATTCTATCGGATGATAACTATCTTGACCACGCTGCCTTTCAGAGGCACGCATAGGATCAAATCTTTGCTTCCGTATTTGCACCCAGACTTAGATTCCCCTTGCGTGGGTTTCTCGCAGGTCTCTATGTACAGCACACTCAATCGCTTACTAGCAAACAACGTTCGCATCGATTCTTCGTATCGGTAGTCACGCGAGGTATTAAGGAAGTGGCGACTCGTTGGTTGACGCCATACATGCAACTCGGTTAATGTATTAGAACGAGCAAGTGCTCTACAAACATTTCCGTCAGCGATAATGCTAATGTGAAGGCAAACCATGTGATATCGCCAACCCGTCACGAACTTGCACATAATAGAGGGGGTGATTGGGATGTTTCTGATGGTAGCATAACGCCACTTGGCAATCTCCACAATAAAACGACGAACGGCCACCGACGTAGCCGACAGGTTCACCATTGTTCGGGTTCGCAGGAACTGAACGATGTAGATATACGGAATGAGCGCAGGCGGAACGATGTCGGTTAATGAGACCTGCATTGTTTCCCGGTTCTCTATTTTCCCTCTGGGTATCCTGATGCGATGGATATCCAAACCTATTTAATATACGGATCATCGAGTGTATACATTTTATTGACTGCGCATGCACACGAATGTAAGCAACATCCCGGAAACGGCGGGCCCGCCCGCGAATCCACTGCGAATCGTCATGCCACTGAGAAAGGACAGCGTGCCTTCCTTCGCGGGAAACATGTGTGTTTCCTTGGTGTCTAGCTGAAATACATATGGTAATGTGCATGCTAACGCGGTTGCAATCGCCCAATTCGTAGCTGCAAGCGCATCTCCTCCACGCGACACCGGTGCGTCTCTTTGTCGTGTTAATGCAGCCACAGTAGCGCACACCTGCAGCATGGCTGTATGCGATTCGCTGGTTCTGATCTCTGCCGCAACGCTCAGAGCCTGCGTCTCAAGCACGGGAATCATACTCCCAGTCTTCAAGTCCGCCGTTTGGTATGTACCATTGAAGATCGCGAGCGTCGAATTAGCTGCCGCATTTGCCGCCGATGCATAGAGGGGCTTGGTCATGTCGAAAAAGGCCTGTTCGCCGAGCTTGTCGTACTCGTCGCAGATGTCAAGAACCGGGTGCATTGTTGCACAGAGTTGTTTGGTCAGCAAAACCAAGTACATGCTACAGACGGAGAGGCTGCGCGCACAGCAGTTCAACAAGCGGGCAACTAAAGAGGAGGGCACAAAATCCTCGGATTTGGTGGGTAGCTGTTCGCGCGTGGCCTGTTTCATGATTGCTGCCATCGCAACTCGTTGCTCGGCGCAGAGTTCCATTCGCATTAGCTCCTCCGGCCACATCAGGTCGCTGGGGGTGCTGCTGATCAACCGCGCCTGGTCGCTGGGTTCGGGCTCTTCGTTCTCATTGGGAATATGGCAGTCGTACAAGACGAACTCGGCCTTCTTAACCACCTCCATCATCGAATCCAGCATTTCCGATGTCATAGGCGGCTCGTCTTCCGTCAATACACGTGCACCCGCGCGCAGGGTTTCCAATTCCCTTGCTACAATAGTTAACAGCATGTGCCGAGAGCGACCGATTCTCCCCTCCGCCGTGGTTGCAGGATCCGTGGTTTCGCCTTCCACTGGAATCGTCAAGCGACGCTGTGCCTCCACCTCCTGCCAGTTAGATTCAAAGTACGCCTGCTGGGCAGCCGGCACAGCAAGCTTGTCCGCAAGCTGCAGTGTCGCGTCTAGGACCGCATGCAAGATCTGTATCAGTGGACGTTCGTGCGGCTTTCCGATCCGCCCCGCGATTTGCAATATCACCGCTCGCGCCAGCTCCGGGGAGGAGTCGTACCGGGATATGCGCGCGCCACTCACTGACGCATCACATGCCTGCACTGCGTTTAGTGCACTTAGCATGGCGACGGAGGACTTGGTGTCTTTGTCCTCGCGCGCCATATCTTCAAAGATGTCCGCTGCATTGTGCAGCAATACTTTGCGCAATGTATCCATGCACACCGGCGGCTCACTCAGAAAAAAAGAATTCGTCTTAACTTTGGTGCCACTTTGAACAATGTTACTATGTCTACTACGCGCCGATGTGCTGCTGGCGACGCTGATGAGTGTAGTTATCGCCCTTGCACCATTCTCTCTCTACAATCTGTGTTGGTTCCAAGTGTGGCTCATGCTTCTAGCCGGAGGAACCTTCTTCGCAACGGCCACTTGTGATTGCGTGGGTGTGCAATGGGGTCTTTCATCATGTGAACCATGGCACACCTTGGAAATATACTCGTACTATGCCAACCTGCTTTCAATGGGGATCGCATTGACTTCACGCCTAGTCTTCTGCCGGCGACAGTTTCAAACCGTAACCGTCAACATGGTATTGCTGACAGTATTGTTTACGCGCTTCGTCGACGGGAACACGGGTGTCACGGTCTTGGCGGTGGGCATATTTGCACTTGCTGCAGTGGCAGGATGGTTCGCTGTTCTTTTCATGCAAGGATCTGCGTTCAGAAGAAAGGGGCTTGTTATAAACGTCACGGCCTTCATGTCACCTGTTATAATCTTTGCGGTCGCTGCGCTTCGTTGGTTGGATGCCGGCGAGTATACAATTACGATTTTGACAGCCCTGGAGGTTACTGCTACCATGGCGATGTTGAGTTTACTCTGTGTGGTGGCAGCCATAACAGCGCATATGTTTCCTCGAGACATGTGACTTAGTGAGTTTATAATAAAGTGTATGTAGTCTGCTATGCACATACTGTTATCATAATCGAGTGTTGCCACTGTCAACATGCTTGGTGCATTTACACAATTTTTGACAACCATCGCCGGTGCTGCGGGTGGAGCAACCCTTGCCCTCAAAATAGGAAGATGGCATGCACGGAACCATGCGGATGTTGTGATCATTCCAATTGCTATCGGACAGGGATTACTCCTTATTACGGTGGGAGGATCGTTAGGATCCGGAGGTGGTTTTGTGGCTGGGGAGGTTATTCGCAACCGATATTTTCGAAAGTAAACATATACAATGACATGATTGAATCTGTTAATGTAAATCAGCTGAGTCACTGTCTAGACGCCCGTGCTGGCGCATTAGGATTTCGCACAAGAGCCGATGCAGACGGCAACGGATCTACGGGCATCCCTGCAGACGCAGGACCCAAAACGCCCATAAGGCGCATGGCGGTGCGGTAGCTTTCCTTCGGCGAGCGCCAGAAGACCTCGCGCCAATACGGAATCATCAGCGCGCAGATCAGCAGATCGTCATTGTCCTTCCCGCGTTTTCCCGTCAGTTTAAATATCTTCTCTTGGAAGTTTTTTCGTCGTAGTGCGTTTGTCTCCTCCCATCGGTAGGCGTTGAACTGCTTCTCGAGTTGCCGCAACATGTGCGTCCGCGCCTCCGCCGAGCCTGGCTTGAGTGAGAGGCGCTTCTGATCCGCCTTGGTTGGGATGCCAATGCAGTCGTCCGTTACCGCGAGCGATCGCGAGGACAATGTAGAGCACATGAATGTGTGCATCCCCAGAGTTGTGGTGCCGGACTTGCGGACCCCGTACCACGACCCCTGACCCTCCTGCATAGTCACTAGACGCCGGTCCTTGATGTAGGTCTCCAAGTGCGCCGCCTCCAGGCCGAGATTCTGCTCGGGCATGAACACGATGACGCATTCCTTGTAGCGCTCACGTAGTCGGTCGCGAACGTCGCGGATGAAAGCCTCGTGTTCTTGAATGCCATCGCATCCAAGGGCCGAAGCAATCAGGCAGATCTGCAGCGAGTATTAAAATATGTGTGTGATATGGACGAGCTTATATTAACGAGTATAATAAGAATAATGGATTGTAACAGAGCTTTTGTGCGATGGCAGACTTGGTTGATTTTCCGGATGCGGTTCCTCAGAGTGTGCTCGAAGACAGTCTAGCCACCGCTCGCGAGTGCTTCCCGGCGCCAACGTGTGGGCACGCAGGATGCGCTTTCCACAGCCGCGACGTAGTCGCCCATTTGATGCCAGTGCTCGTGCAAGTCATCAACTGCCGGGCGACCGTCATACTTGCAGACGAGCTACCCGCAACCAAGCCTGCCGACTCGGTGGACGACGAGGAGCCCGGTGCAGACGGGTCGTCCAGTGAGGACGACATCGTCCGCACGAAGGAAGCGCGTGCATCGGCCAAGCTACGCAACATCGCCCCTCACATCACAAGCGACATTTCCTGCACGTTCACCACCATCATCGAATCCTTGATCTTGCGATCCCAATGGCCGACCGCAGAAATAGACCGATGGAAGGACGTCAGCAAGATGAACGACTTTCCGTGGTATCAGCGCCTGACGGAGGCGCAGCGCTTGGCTCATCGTACTCTCCTTAGGTATGTCATGTGGTCGGAAATCCCTAAAAATCCAGAACTATCGAATCTAATCTACGCAGGGTGCTGTCGACATCAGCGGGGAGAAACACAGTTTGTTTCGGCGTTCAAGGAAGCGGTTTCGGCTGTCATCAAAGACATCGAGATCTTCTCGACTGATCAACTGAACGTGACCGAAGTGTGGACATTAACAGTTGATCTATTATATGAGCTCTACCAGAGAGGTTCGATCAAGCAGTGTCTAGGTGCCCGCCTCTGCTCGCGGCAGGCGCAGCACGCCAACAGAAACGACGAAACGGAACCGCTGGGAGTGCCGTGGCCAATCCACCCCAGAAACGCGCGATTTCGCGATTTAACTCCACAAGAGCGGGCTGGACTCTCCCAGGCTGAGATCGATGCAGCTCCTACTAAGGCCCATGGTCACGGACCTCGACCGTAAAGAATATTGTATGTATGCGATACCTATCTATACAAAAATAAAGAGACGCACCGACAGGCGATGGCCGTCCTCCACTGCCGCCACGACCGCGAACTCGCTTGGCCCGCCACCCGACGGGTCCGCGGCCAGGTAGACGCATTTGACGTTCTCTGATCGGATGTCACGCGAGATGTTCGTAAAGAGGGCGCGTACTTCCTCTGTGCGGAAGGCTTTCTTGTCCGAGTTGGCAACCCCTCCCATGATTTCTCGAATCATGAGATGCGGGTTGTCCTCGTAGAGGGGTTCCATGCGCGCAATCTTCGTTGCGCTCTTCCACGAGGGCACAGCGAAGTTCATGTGCCTGCATTCAAGCGCGCGCCCTGCATCCACGCAAGCCGGACACACGCGCCCGGCCTGTATCACGTTGAACAGGGGTTGCGGTGGGGTTTTGGTCTTATCCAATAACCGAATCAACCAGGTGTAGATGTTGTCGTCTCCCTGTGCCGTGGAGATCCCAAGGATACACGTGTTTTTCTTCATGAGCATCGGAATTAGCGTACCCATGAGCAGCTCCTCTCTGACAAACGCCATTTCGTCCACCGCCACCACGTCCACCTGCGTGCCACGCGTCGTGGTCTCGTTCTGTGGAAGCCCGAAGCACACGCGGAGGTCGAGTTCGGACTCGCCACGAAGTTCGATGCGCTCCGACGACATTCGATAGATCATAGTCCGTCCTCGTGGGTGGGATAGCAACAGCTGCTGAATAATCTCCAGCACCATGGAGGACCCTCGCTGGGAATGGCCAAAGACGGCGGTGCGAATGCCCGGGCAATTAATCAGCAGGCTGGCAAAGAACAGCGCCAATGCATACGTCTTTCCGTCGTTACGTGCCGCCACGACAAACACCTCCTGGCGGAACTCTGTCCAGTTGTTCTGCGTGAGGATGCGCTCAGCGGCGAAATCAAAAGCAGAGCCGTAGATCTTGCGAGCCGTTGCGTTCCAGAAACCCCGCAGGAACATCTGCTGGGCATCTGAAGGGACAATCAGCTCTCCCGAGGCGTCGGTGAACTCGAAGAGCGTGCGCCAGACCGCGGCGAATCGCTCGTCTCCTTGGTTCTGCTGCGCGATGTTTGCAGCAACGTTGTGTTGCTGCTGCCAGAGCGGAAGGGGTAGCAGTTTGCTTTCGACCGCGCGATACTTGGCCTGTAGGCGCGCCTGCACCGCAGCGAACGCTGCCGCGTACGGGACGAATGCAGGTGGTGCCGGTGTTGGTGGGTTGGTTGCTGCAGCGGACGCAGGAGGATGCCGTTTTGCTTGAGGAAGATCGCCTTCATCGCTGTCACGTCGCCGGCGTCGACCATTTGCTGGCTCTGTGGTGGTTCGCGCACGTTTGGATGGATGGACGTCGTTCTCGCCAGAAGAAGACGCCGATCTTCGTCGGCGTGGCATCTCTTTTTCACACTGAAAAGTTGGGTTGAATAAATAAATGGAATCATTAACAGGGAGGTACTTGATGGATCCCGCGGCTCTCGTCGGTCGCTGGGGTTCCCAGCTAACATCTGACCGTCCGTCGATTTTGACAATGGAATATGATGCATCGAAGCGACGAAAGGGACTAATGCAATAGCGGAAGACACAGATAGGGATTTTCGTGAATGTGAACGGGAACACTATCGTCGCAATCACTACACGGATTACTCCAGGGGCTACGACATGGTTGCAGCGTGTGTTATTTTGCAGTTCCCACCCGAAAAAAGGATCAAGCCGTCTAAAAAATATAGTGATCAGCCTGAAGAAGACGTCGATCCATCTGAAGAAGATAGTGACCCGTCTGAAGAAGACGTCGCTCCATCTGAAGGAACGGTGCAATTCCACCTGGTGCCAGATAAATTAGAATGAACCCTTTAGCGATTTATTGGTCGAATAAATAATTGAGTTGTGCAAGGTGGGGTATTCTATGGAGAACACAGGTCTTCGAGGCATCACACTAGACCCCGCAGTCATGTTCGGCAATTTGGGGTACATTAGCATGTTTTTCCGTCCTCCTCAGATTGAAGGGGGGATACAACCGCCTCTGGTCAATGTTTCAGATCCGGCTGCAGCCGCAGCCCCGGTCCCGGCTTCACAAGAAACACAACAAGAACCAGCTACTGGACCTCCTTCACCCTCTGTGCCCGTTGCTGTTCAGGAGCACAGGGGTTTGCATCTTGTTGTGACGCCTTACGAAGAGAAACACACGCCAATATTCGACTTCGACGAGCGGTTTGTTGACGCGAGCTCTCAGGTGAGCAGCGAGTATGATATTACCGGCTGGGAGGTATCTAGGCACAAAGACACAGGACGACTTATCCATCTGCCAATGTGCAGACAGTTCAATGCACAAAAGTCCTACAATCCCATCAGACTGGACGAGAAACAGCCGGAGGCTCAAGATATATCCAGTGCCAATAAACGCGCAGCAGTCGCTGAAAAGAGCCATGTCACGGCCATACGATGCGTTCAAGGAGTGTCACTGTGGAAGGCACCAACCGCGGCTACCATGGAAAAACGACCGGAGCGTCTACTAGAAACAACACCTATTGGATCGCGTATTCGATTCATAGAAAATGAATGGAACCTTACTATTCCTTTAGCTGACACCGCTAAATCAACAGAAGACGTCGCCATCCGTCTTTACGGACTGTTCCACGGGCAGGGAAACATTCACATTACGGAGGATAGTAGCGGGTTGGCTATTACATCGGCCACGGAAGCACTGGAATTCTTCAGCAACACAATCCCGACTAACTTCGATAAGGCACTCGACAAGTATGTCGAAAGCATGTATGCACCAGATAGCCAGCAGGGGCTAGAGAAGTTACGGGATGATATGGCTGGTAATGTAGCTCAAGAGCTCGCGCAGGCTATTGAAACAGCGAACAGTGAATGGATAGTACGAAAAACAAGATCCGTAATCCCGGTGCTTCAAAGAAAGAGTGCATCAAACGCCGACAAGGAACGGGCGTTTGCGAATTCCATCGGCGCGTGTGCGTGTTCGATGGTGCTTCATTATTCGGGTGGGTTATTTGGCGATTCGCAAATATTCCTCGTCAGTGCAGGAGGCAGCTACACAACCGTGACCACACCCCCTACCGAGGCACCCGCGCCCGCACCTCCCATAGTAAAGCGTACGCGTGGCAAACAAAGAAAGGAGGAAGTTCCGCTCAACAGGCCACCTTCAAAAGAACTCGAGATCAGCGGACGGATACAAGCGAACGACGACATGCTCATCAAACTAACACCGATGGATTGGTTACATTATCCAGGGCTCGCTGGAACAGGAGCATGGACCAGATCACTCGTTGGATTAGTGGCGATCCAGTCTGGAAACAAAACAGAATCGGAGTTGTTTACAGATGCTACAAATCTGAAGCCTATTCGGGATGAAGGCAAGGAAATCCCGTGGGCAAGCAGTATTGTGCAACAGTTGCAGTCCCTTGAACCACACAGCCCAGATGAAATTTCACGTGAATTGACTGAAATGGGCCTTCTAACTACTACATATCCCCTCGTGGACACCGAAATGATAGTATTGCACACCGGGCGCAACGACACTAATTGCGAAGTCAGAAAATATCTGGGGAGAGTGAAGGAACCATTCCACTCGCTTGCGGCTGCCACCATCGCTACCGGTGTTGTCAATGCCATTGCCAAGGACGATGACGATTCATTCCGCGCGTGTGCTAGGCCGTATCGGCGTCGGAATCGATACACCGATTACTCGACGGGGTACGACGTCGCAGCAGCTTGCATTGTCCTGCAGTTCCCGCCAACAAGCACACCGGCATGATCCAGATTACTCTCTGTAAAAACTACAAAACTTCGCCAACGCTAGTTTGTTGTTTACACTTAATAATCCCATGCGGTCGGCCAATCCAAACAACAGCGCTGATCCATCAAATACGACCGATAATATATTACTCCCACCTAGTCGGCCATCCGTGATCAATATAATGATCCATCAGTCTTATGGCTTTTATCTGCTGTTCCCGAAACCAATTCATCTCTGACTCGTCCGTGCAATAACGACATCGGCGACCAAAAATATGCACAGATACACGGTCACAGTGGTAGACAATCTGTTCTGTTTCGTTCTTGGTATCACAATGTGTGCACATCCTTCGAAGGTGCGGATACAATTTGAATTGTCCCTCGCCGAAGTAAAGGCAAATACGTCTGCTATTTGTGCAAATCCAACACAGTGGCGGTTCAGGTGGATAATGTGAAATATGGTGATCGTTTGCATAACCCGTACACGGACTTGCAACACGTGGTGCTGCAGGTAAAACCAACCATACACGCCATATCAACGAAGCCAGGGTAAACATGATCGCTGCCGTCGACACACATAACGTCCACGCGTCCACAAGGGTGCAAGACATTTCTCACTAGTGCAAATTCATTCATTAGCACGTCGGTAATACAGTAAAATGCAACACTAATTACACAACTGGCAACCGTTTACTAATCCCAAGTAGTCGGCCATTCGGAGGCAACATAGTGGTCGAACAAATCACGCGCCTTTCGCCTGCGTTCCACATACCAATTCTGCTCTGAGTCATCCATACACCACCTACAACGCCGGGCAAAAACTTTAGCGGTGAAGAGGCGCCAAATAAAGGTATGATTAACTACTTCACCTCCTCGTTCACAGTACGTGCATATTTTAACAGGGTACGGCCGTCGTCGAAACCGTTCGCCATCAAAAATCAAAAGAACGCGGTTTTCCTCTGCGTAGAATCTATTTCGCGATTCTATACCACGTATGACGCTGTTTGTGTATTTTGGGATGTGTGACGATTCGTCACAGGCTCTTATCATGCGGTATAGTATCGCAGCAAACAGCGTTGCCAGTATCAGTCCTATGCCACGCCACCCGAACCACATGTTTGCCAACGTGGAATACATCTTCCGCCCAACCGAGTTGCAGTTGTTATAGTTTCGGTGAACTGTAGAACTTTACTGACGACAATAATTACACTTACACCCAACTGGTGTTTACACTGCGTACAATTGTTTAGTCAGGACAAACGAGGTTAAATCGTTCCGAGATTCGTATTGGACGCGCCGTTGGAACAATGCGACGCCATCGCTTCCATATCGACGCGTCAATAATTCGAACGGAATACTGACTGTTGGGTTTCTGTCAGAATTTGAAGCTAGTTCTCGCATGGACGCGTGATCGACTCGCACACAGCCATTGATATACAACGGGGATCGGGTGTCTCCACCAAAGAAACTCTTCTGCTCTGCTGTCTTTCCCCAGGGATACAGTTGCCCGCAACAGGGATAGGCGTCCCGGTCGCTGTTCCAAGGAACACTGGATGGCCACCAATCGTGTCGGATCAGCATCGGGGACCACTTCGTGCAAGGGTGCATCGCGCATTGCAACGAGCCGATACTATCAAGCTCGATGAACAAGGAGTTGCAGCGCGCGCACACCGCTTCGGTGGTGAGCTGGCGTTCGCGCTCGTTCAAAATGCGGGCGGCATTCTGGGTATCAATACGACTAACAACCGAGAACCCAAAGAGACTCGCATACGCAGACGGTCGTGAATGTTCGGGTGGAGGAGATGGTGTCGACGGAGGCATCGCGATTCCTTCGCCTGGGGATTCTCCGGTAGGAGCAGGTCCTGCCTCCTCATCCTCAGCACTAAAATAATCGGCTTCATCTACTTCTTGTCCTCCTCGACGTGCGCGCAAATCGAATCGTCGCATGGTTTATAAAGATAGATAAAGACTCCCGTCTCACTTCTTTTTATTTTTTACGGCAGTACAAACAGTCGCATCCCGCATACGCCTTCTGCGCGCCCATGAACACAATTTCGGCAGTCTCGGCCTCCAAGCGGTACGAACAACTCAGAACAACCTCGTCGGGGCTGCAATTGACGACCGCGGACCCGAGGAATATGGGCATCTGTTTCTTTGTCCCTCCCGAGCGTCGGAGGATACACTGCTGCGTGTACTCTTCGCGCGACATTCCGCCGACCTTCACACCCTCTGCACAGTGTTTGATACAGCATGTCTTTGCTGACACTTGGATCACCCGAATGGACGGATGTACGTTGATCTCCATGAGGGGTAAGCACTCGTCTATCGTGGCCGCGACCAGGGCGCGCATGCAAGCATCATATGCCGCTGCCGGCTGGTTGCTGGTGACGCTGAGGCGATATGATCCCTTCTGGGGGGTAGATGGTGCCGTCTTTGCCGCGGGTTTTTCTTGTTTGGCGGGGGCTTCGGCCTCTTCTCCTTCTCCTTCTCCCTCACCTTCGCCCTCATCTGCATCCTCTTCGTCTTCCTCTGCGTCTTGATTGCCCTCACGCGCCTGGTACTCCGAACAGTGCGCGTGTCCGCAATCAACATCCGCACCAGCAAGATGATAGCTTTGGGGGGTTGGCAGTGCGACTGGTTGTACCGCAACCGCCAGTCTCCCACTTGCTTCGGATGGACTCTCCGGCAGCGCAGCACGTAAGACGTCGTGTTCGCGCCCGAGATCGTACGGATCAATGACGATCATCGACGTCAACGCATACGGATTGACGCGCACGTGATCACCAGCGCCAATCGGATGCGCGCACTTGCTGACGTTCTCGGCGATGTACACGTCTGCGAGAATCTTTGAGTCGTCCCATGCATTCAGCTGCGCATGAATGTTTCGCAGGCTTGTTAAATACTTTGCAAACGCATCATCGCTCGCGAGTTGCTCGCGAGCGAGCTCGATCTGATACCGCTGTGGCGGTCGATGCCGACAATGGACGGTTATTTCGACGGGCGCGTATTTGGCGCCATAGTGCTTCGGTGTAACCCACGAATGACCCCAGCTTCCCATATGGATCCCGATGGGAGGGGGAAGGTTGTGCGAGGTAGACTTGAGTTCTGTATACACTGCCAATGACACTTTGTATAAGAAAAAATTCGACCCTTTTTGTAAAAAATAGTCACGGGTTCGACAGAAAGGGCACACCAAATGGTAGAAACCGCCCGTGCGATTGCGGAAACCCTGCGCTATTGTCATGCTGTTAGCAGACGGCTGTCTTTAACGGACGACAGCGTAGATTATTCGGGCGGTCAGATGTACGATGTGTTTGCCGACTTTGTGTTCCCGCAGGATGTGGAAACGGTCGCGGACAATGCCATCAAGCTCACGGTCATTCCGTCGGGGGGTGAGGCCTCACCGAGCATAAAGCGGGCGGACCGCGCGGTAGCGGACTGGTTGGCTACGTTGCTAACCGAAACTCCGCATCGCTTTCGACCAAGTGATGGTCACCCGGTCGAGATACGTCTTGCGCGGCTGTTTGCACCGTATGTGCTGCTACGAGCCAGCGATTGCTTGGAGGCCGTTACCACAAACGAGAAGGATAGATTAGATGCGTGTCGTGACATCGCGAGCGCACTCACGAGCGAGATTGCGAGGGATTTGTACCCCCAGCATTACAGATCGAGGGAGGATCCCGTATATCCGTTTGCGGCGTGGACGAAGGTTGCCGCCTGGGTAATTGTCCTGGTATTGCGAAAGGCCAGGATAGGACGCGGATTGCAAACGAACGTAGCGGCCGATGCGGAAATGGCGCGCCTCAACGTACGCACACCGACGATTATGCAAGGACTCGACAGCTGGGTCTCTGAGCAGCCGTATTCAACGCGAGATCCGCGTATTATGTTGACGGAAACGACCAACGATCTGATGCGCGAACGGGCGTTCGAAGCAGACCTGGGAGGGCCTGTGTTGCCGATCCAGCCAGACGAACTGTCCCTCTTTTTTGATTTGTGTGTCGCCCCGGGGTTGGTAGGTAGTCTTGCGCGCACAACGCTTGCCTCGATGGGATAAGAAATTAAAAAACCAATTGTGTGCATGACAATGCTTCGTCATTGCTCGTATTGTAAGATATTGCCCAAACCTCCGCGATTGAAAACTCTTCATTTAACAGCACTCAAAACCCAAATAAAAGGAAGTGCGCCGGAAGATAATCCGACTGCAAATGACAGACATTGCAACTGCGCAAGATTCCGAATACAAAAAACCCAAACATTGCAAGGAATTTCCGTTCCCACAACAAGTGGTTTTCTGGCGAATGTTCCAGAAAGCGCAGCAAAGGGCATGGGCATTTCGCGCCATAAACCATTCGCCAAAAACGCAATATGTGTGGGCAATTCTCGTGATCATGCACATTGTTTGGTTGACATGCTACTACGTGTGGTGCGTCGATTTACCCATACTTTGGAAATTCGAATTAGCTATCGAGGTTGTGGTGGCGTTTCAACTTTACTTTGTCCTCCATCACATGCTGGCGCATGCACTGTTTCTGAACTATGATCGGTTCGACCCAAATGCGTACGGAGATAATGTGTGCATTGACGAGCAGCTTCCAGATCCATGGAGATTGCTTCCCATTGACTTCACAGTCGGAGATTACTCTGTCTGGTCCCGTTCCACGTTGGTATACTACGTTGCCTTTATGCATCATCACGAGTTCACGGCGAGGGCCGACATTCAGACGATCACATCGGCACACTGGTATTCATTTACGTTGATCGTGGAGCCCATGTATATTCCGATTGTGGGAGTTTGCATCACACAGCATCCACCGTCGGCGATACTGTTCGCAATGTGGGAATTATGCGTCCTCTTGCTGCCGATTGCGCACGGATACCAGCATCCTTTACGAAAGGATATAGGAATATTGTATCCTGCAGTCGACCTTTTAGTGCGGTGGGGCATCTTGAGTGGAAGGGAAGAGCATCGCCGGCACCATAATCATGAGCACGAGTGTGTCTACCAGGGGTTTGAGTCTAGTGGGCTAAACATTGCACCGGTTGGACCCGTATTCGATGCCGTCTGGAATCTGTTTTTCCGTTCCGCCGTTCGAAAGAAAGTTCCCGTTTCCGATGTGATGGGGGTGATTGTGACCGGAGGATTAACCGTTCACGGCATATGGCTGCTGCATAGAGCAATAACACTATCTCACCTGATGTCCACATTTTTCATCCTGTTGCGCCGCTCGGTGGAAATTCCTTCGCTCGGACCTTTGATATATTATGTGATAGGTGGACCGCTGTGGATGTAGATATGGGGAATTGAAGTTCGAAAGAGAATCATCCGTTTGTAAATAATTTCTGTTCCAAACTGTAACTGTAGTGTTTGTCTTCGGATAGTGCAAAAGTAGTATAGAACAACCGAGGGTATTGACGCATATGACTACCTTCGAAGTTTCTATGGACATCCCGACGGTGGACGTCCGATAATTGCGAGATACGCTTGCCTCAATGGAATAAGAAATTTAAAACCAATTGTGTGAATGACTATGTTTCGTTATTGCTCGTATTGTAAGAGTCGCGCAGTCATCAAGGCAATAGGCGCCGATCGCCAGAGTTGTGCTGCGCAAGAATGCATACGTAAGTTTCAAAGCGCGGCGCCTCCCGAACAGATATTGCCCAAACCTCCGCGATTGGGGACTCTTCATTTAACGGCGAGCTTGAATGTATCCGAGAAACCATATTTTATCTCTATCGAGCCATTAGTCGATTCAAATGCAAAGCAGTTCAAAGTGACGAAGCACATGCCGCTCGCCGAATTAGCATTTAATGCAGCCCGTGCATTTAATATGAACCCTGCGGAGGCACGCTTAGTGTACAAAACAAATCCATGGTTTGATGAACTGACGTATCGCGAGCTTGAACAGCATCAAACCACCGTTGGAGACTTGGATCCTATACTCAACTATACGACCATTGCCGTAACTACTCCTAAAAACCCCCGCAATTTGCTCATTTATTACGCACCGGCCGAAAGAACTGTAACCATTCCTGTCGATGACGCTACGGCGGTGGGAAATATAATTGATATTGCTGCTGAGATGTTCAATGTTGATCCTGACAAATTTGGGTTGAGATGGCACGACGCGCATGATAATTGGAACCTGCTAGATGAGCACCAAACGATGGGCGAGATCTCATTTAGATCGAACCGTGTTTTCTTCTTGGTGGACTATCCACGTGTACGGTTGGGAGGAACGGACAAGTCTGCAAAGTTTTGTTGGGAGTAAAAACGAAAGAAAAAAATGGGGTGTCGGCAGTCCCGATGCGTCGTTGCTCCTACTGCGACCGCTGCGGGGTCGTGAAGGCAATAGGCATCGATCGCCAGAGCTGTGCGGCACGAGAATGCATGCGCAAGTTACGAAATGCGGCACCCCCCGAACGGGTGTTGCCCAAAAAACCTCCGCGACTAGGGGCACTGAAACTGACGGCAGTTCCAACCACAACACCAGCAGCAACAACGGAAATGTTCGCAAGGCAAGTGATGTTCCTCTGGCGAACACGGTGGCGGTATGAACTTGATCCGCAAGACACCCCTTCGCCACGAGCCAACATGCAGATCTATGGCGTCATTGAGGATGGATTCGATTTCTCGAACGCATCCGCGTTGTCACTATATGGAAATTTGCTCATGCCCGCCGTGGAAGATTGCAACGAGCGGCAACGAGAACTACGCAATACCCTAGAGGAGGGAGAATTGTGGTGTCCTCCATACGAATTCGAGGTCGATGGGTCGGCTATGTTATTATGCATGGTCGCACGGCAACTAACACTCCGATTAACATATGATCAGAATGTTCGCGCATGGCCAACGATCATTGCCGAAAATCCCGTTGTTCGTCGTATCTCTGCTAAGACAACCAAGACACGCGGAAAGGTTCTCGATCGAGTGGTAGACTCGAAACCGACTGGGTATCTTGTCGATCTGCTTTTTTCGGAACGTTCCATTGGTCGTACGGTCGACTTAATACGTCGCAGAATTGCCCGTCGTGTGCGGGAAGGGAAAGAAATTCCTGAAACATTGCTCGGGTTTGCATTCATGGTGGCTATCCGTTTATTCCGTCACACGCGTGGCAGACCGTATGCTCTCGTACCTAAAGAAGCTGAGCTATTTGGTGCTAAGTTCAAATATACAACCATGTTTACTCTTTCCGTGGAGCGCAAGGACGCGATATTCGCCGGACAGACCAAGATCCCTGGGTTTGTGAGCGCCGCTTTGTTTCGACTGTACAAAGATGAACTTGGTACGTACATCACTCCAGCAGAACGGAACGAACGCATTAGGCATTTATTTGACCCGCTACCATTGTATGATCAGGATATCGGCATGGTCACAGTCGATCTAGAACAACCTTTGTACAGGGCTCTTGTTCGTACCAACCACAGCTTGTATCGCAGACCAAATAATCTATGGGAGAAATTCCCAGCGGGAATCAGACAAAGATATTTTCCGGAAAGTAGAACCATGTACGACGTCGTTCGCGCTTGGTATGACCACGAAAGGTCACCGTTTGCACAGTACGCGCTCGATGACACGACCAATGTCGATTATGTTGCAGCTTTGCCTACCATTCTTGCCTGTATGCATGATCGAGCCCAACAACTGAGCAGCCTCAGTCTACTCGGCCTGAAAAAAATAGTGGCTACGAATGAAAGTTCGCATTGGCTGTCACACATCAAAACCATTTACAAGAATGATCCTACGTTCGACGGAGTTAAGGTCCGGACTCTGATCAGAGATATTAGCGAACTGCATGTCCCAGCGAGAGCTAATTTCGATTACGCGTATTTTATGGAGCCCAAAACACGAATGGCATTGCGTAATCTGAACAACACGTACTTCCCTCGTCTCCGCAAACAAACAAAGCCAGTCGAGGAAAAGGAGGAGGAAGAGGAAGAAGAGGAAGAGGAGGAAGACGAAGAAGAATACGTGCCTGATCCGGAAAGTGGCAGCGGCGCCGAGGATTATAGTGAGTCTGGCTACAGCAGCGAAACCGGGGAACCTCCGGCTGCACCGAGAGAATCATCATCCGCAACGGTGACGGTACCAGTGCACACAAATAAGATGACTCCGGCGTCTTTGTGAAGAGAGAATTTGGGTGTGTATCCTGTAAACATAAAATGCCGTTGGTGATTCAAAAACGAACAATTTTCCATTGCTTGTGAAGGTGCCCGATGGAGACATGCTCCTTCTGTGACGCACGCGCGTCTCTGGGCAGCACTGCACGCGCGCTCAATCTGCGATCGTGTCGCGCGGGTGGATGCATTGCGAAATTCAAAAGCGCCGTGCGTGCTCATTGCGACAAATGTGGCCACGCAATGACAGCCGGTGCTCTGAACCTAGAGGCCCTCTCCGCAACTCCTCTCGAAGAAAAGAGAGAATCATTTGATTCTCCCTGGATCAACACAACGTTACTTCAAGGAGAATCATCTGAATCTCCTTGGATCGACTCAACGTTGGTATTGTGGAATGCGGTTTGGTTTCGCACATCGACTAATGATTACGTAGCCCCCCGTGCAATCGGGTATATTGATGTGAAACTTCCAGAAACCGCAACGAAAAAGGATATCGATAAGGCATTCCTTCGATTGAAGAAATACAAAAGCCTCATTATCGACCAGGAGGGTGGTCGTACCGACCAAAAACTTCGTGCGCAATTAGGCAAAAACAACTTGTACTGCCCAAAGACGACGTTCCGACTCGATCCGTGTTGTATGTTGTTTCTGCTGGTGTCCGATGAAGCGGCTCGTGTGGCCAGTGGTAAGAAAGGAGAGGGTATTCCACCATTGTATGTATATCCATTCGACGGAAGCGCTCCAGAACTCCTTCTCGCTTATTTGCAAGACAGTCTTCCGTTGCCACTGGAAGGGGACCGTACAGGTCTAACAAACACTCCAAAACCAATACCCATAAAACTAAATAAAGACACGATCAAAGACACTGCGCGAACTCTGTGTGTTCGCAAAATCATCGGCACTGTCGATATTGTGCAACAGTCACCGGAAGGAGTTGAAATCAGAGAAACGCAGAACATAGTAGAACGCCTTTCCGCATTTTCATTAACAACCGTGCTGCTGGACAAGGCGGATCGTACACCTGACAGACTACATGAAGCGTTAATTGGTGCCGTACGTATGACGGCAGTTGTCCCACCACCTGCGCCACCAATGGCCCCCCCAATGGATCAGCCGATCGTCAATCCACCAGTGGTTCCAGAAAACATGACTGTTCCGACATGGGTGGAGACTCAGGTTAGTGAAGATAAGTTGTGGATTCGCAAAACGCGTCTAGATTTCAAAGTTAACTCCGAGCCATATCGTCAATCGACTGACGTCAGAATGAGTCACGATTTGATACAGACTCTATTCGATCCGCATGCATACGTCGGCAATTACAAGAGCAACTCGACGCACAGGGAATTTGGGTACATGTTTAAGGAGTTCAAGAAATTGGAGGGGCGTTTAAACGCGACACAAATTCTCAATACTGTAAAAGTCGGGCCACTGGGCACGAATCGCGATCCCAACAACCGCGAGATTATGGATGCTATTCACAGTCTAGATATTGATACCCTCGACGAGCAACTGGCACTTAGAACTACGGATAACGAAGAGCGCAATGTAGACCCAAAGTTACCCGACTTACAAAACATGTTGTTGTATCTATACAACTGTTCGGCCAGCCTTGCTGAGTCCCAACCAAAGCCGAGGAGAAAAGCACATCCGACTGTCAGTGCCACTGGCGACGGAGCTAAGTATTGATTGATTTTCCTGTAAAAGTGACGACAAATGGGGACGAACGGAAGTAGGTGGAACGCGCCCGCATCCAAACAAACAATAGGGATATCCTCTGCCTCACTCTTACTTGGCCATACAACCTCGTTAGGAGTTCAAGTCACCCTGACATTGGCCGCCTCGATGGTGCGTCTGCTCCCATCTGGATCAAAAGTGGTCGCGGGTATTCTGATCATTATGCTGGGTGTTACAAGTCTGCTTCTAGGGTTTTTAACATTACACGCTATCCACCGAACGTTGCGCATGAACAACAGTGTCTCCCACCGTACGTTCAACAATGGAGCATTTGTTGCTTTGGCAATTATCAATATCCTCATAATGCTCACAACCGGGACTAATGTGGTACTGTTGTTTACGTAAAGTTCATCAATTGATTGGCAATTCGTCTTCTCGCTCGCGGCGTTGCTCTTGTCGTTGTTGCATGGGTGGTGGCCACTGTGAACCCCGCACATGAAGTCCGTAGCGTTGAAACACAATCTTACCATCCACGTTTAACAAACCCGTGCCTTTGATACGCTTCCACATAATGGGACATGGCGCGTGCAACGGAATACGTTGGTCCGTTTCCATAGTATCTCGAGGATCTGTCATTGCTTTACGATACTTCGTAAGGCAATTATAGTTTAGTTGGTAAGAAGCATCCACATGGTTCAAAGACACAAGAACATTAATCATACATTATCAATTTACTTTCGTCCCTTCGGATGCCGCGGGTGCCCCTGCACGCTTGGCCTGAGCTGCCATCTTGTTGGCCTCAATCGAAGCCAATATCGGCTCCAATAACAGTTCGCGCGGGCCGAGATCGTAGGAGGTTGTTTGCCCCGATAGTGGAATGTGGTACATGCGGCCGGCCATGTCACGGAACTCGTCGGGCGTAATGACTCCGTCCAGGCAGGCCTGCCGGAGATTTGCGTAGTCTAGGAATGGGATGTTGTTGAAGATGATGATGATCTTGTCCTGGTGCATGGCCATGCTCGTTTCGGCGGTCAACTTTCGCTTCTTCTTGGGCGGAGGACCTTCGTCCCCGTGATGCTTCACGGGGCGCGAAGATGCAATCAGTTCTCGTAGAAGCGGGGCGTAGTACGCCGCAAACACGCGCTGCAGAAACTTCGACAACGGCTGCTGCAGCGACGACACCATCACCGCCAGCTGGCGCCGAGACGCCTCCACGCCTGCTATCAGGCGGGAGCCACCGCGACCCTCGTTGCCTTGCAGGTACTCGGCAGTCACACCAAACGTTCGTCCAATAAATGTCAAAATCTCCTGCACCATCTCTACGTTGGAAGCAATGTCCATTGTTGGACCTTTGCTCTCATTGGCAAGCGTGCGGCCGGCACTGAGATCTGCTACAGCGCGCCCCTGATAGCGGACCGTGCCCTGGATGGAATTCGGGATTTCGGCGGCTGCATTAGCGGTGCCCATCCGGTTGCGTTCCACAAACGCGTGCGCATTGCGGATAGCCTTGCCAGCTGCACTACGGCTTGCAACGTCAATACGACGCAATTGGACGCCTGTGTCCGGCTCGAGAGTTGTGGCCATAAACGGAATGTTTTCCTCTGGTGTGCTCTGTGCAACTGCTTCTGTGAAGATGGGCGGCTGGGCTTGGCTGTGCACGACGTCGAGGTATGCGCTCAGTACTTCGTTGATGGCGTTCACGTAGGGTAGCGTCTGGCTGACGGGCGACGTCAACTTGCCTGCTTTGGTCGGATGATACATCGTCAGCACAAACGAGTTTTTGATCGGCTCGGTGACAGGCGGCATGTTGGGCATCATTGACTCCCCGCCACCAGTCGCGCTGGTGAGGAACGAAGTGTTGAGCAGCTGCTCGGACGGAAACGCCTTGTACACGCGCTTGAAATTGCGATAGCCCCACCGCACCTCGTACGTGTCTGCATCTGGGACGAACAAGCGATCATCCGAATCCTCCGCTTCGGCATCTACGATGATGACAGCATACCCGCGCGTGAGTAGGCAACGCACAATCTCCGCATTGACGGGCGTCCATCGGTCGTGCACGTCGCTGGCCTCAAAGTAGTCGGCTATTTCGACGCGTTCGCCGTCCAATTCTAGATAGGGCGTGAAACCTCCGTCGGTGGAGTTGCGCGTCACAATCTCAATGATGCCGCGCAGAATGCAGCTGCTGTCGCGCGCTTCGTCGACCGCGCGGACATTCTCGCGGTCGGGTTTGAACTGATATTGCAGAAACGGCAACTCGGCGCTGGTGGTCATCGCAGATACACAAGATACAATCGTCACTTTTTTTTACGGACGAACTTCCAACAGAAACAGTAATAAACCTTCTTGTCATCTATCTAGTTTTTGGTGCCCTTTTCCTTGCGTCGGCGGGAGCTTCCCTTATCCGCATCGCCACGCGCAGCCTTGGCTGCGCCAGACCGCACTGTTGCCAGTGCGGTCACCTCAGTTTCTGCGGCGCTTGAGTATCCTTCAGAGGCGGTCGATGATCCTGCCTTGGCTGGCTTTTCGGCAGATTCAGTCATGGCCCAGCTCGCATTCTGGAAGTAATAGTATATGCCGAGAATGGTGGTAAATGCGACACAAATTGCATAGAGCAAGTAGACCGCCCAGGCGAACGCCAACCCGGCGGGCTTGGTGTCAAATTTGAACAGGCTGAATCCAACGAGACTTGCGACGGCCACAGCTTCAAGGAAGTGAAGCACGATCAAGATCATGAGTGGTGCAGGGTTCGATCCGTGGTACATGACCGCGATCTTGAACGCCTCGGTGAACATCATGCCGATAATCACAAAGAGGGTGGCTGCGTACAGGTCGAACGAAATGGTGTGATTGGTGCGATGGGGCGCCCCGGTCCACCAATAGAAGATGTTGGCCGCGAGCAGCGCCGTGTACATGATGGCACCGGCGGCGATCCAGATCCAGGTGTAGTTGTTCATAGTCTCCTCGATCTTCCTTCGCCAGGAACCCACGTAGCCCCCACTCTTGCGCCCGTAGTGGCCGAACTTGTGGATGAGCAGCAATGCGAAGGGCATGTAGGTAAGGAATGCCCACAGCACCGACAATACGGTGAGAAGCTGTGCATCTTCCGTGCGCGTCAAGAACTGACCCGGAATGCCTGACATGGCAGCGTCTCCGTCAGCAGGAAAAATTTAAAACCCTTTTTAGGTCAGGCGCCTTGATTGTCTAATCTTTTTTGTTTTCTTTTTCCCCGACGGGATGGATGCCGTGGTTTGGTCGCAAGGAGGCCGCGGAGCGTACGGCTTGTTGCGCGCGAATACCGCATACAAAGAAGAACCCGTTACATGGTGTCTGCCTGCGTGCTTGGCGCACTGGGTTCGCATGTGCTGTCCATGGGGTATGAGAGAAGTTCGTGTCGACACTGTAAGTTGATTGTCGTTGCCGTGCATTAAAATTGCCTAGTTTGCAAGAATAGAACGCTATCGTCGCATGTACGGGCTGCCGCCCACTGAGGCGCCGGCTGAGTTCCGTGCACCGCCGCCTGCATACACCCCCGGCTACGTAGCAGATCCCAATGATCCATATGCAGCATATTCACAGCCATACACAAGACCGGCAGCGGGACCAGCTTGGCTCGAGCCACCACCACCGACGTTCGGGCGTGACTTTTGCGGACCTGAAAGCGTGGCTCCGGATCTCCCGGAAGCGGTCTCAGCGTCCAGCGAGTACACAGACTCGAAGCACAGCAGCGAAGATCCGTGCGATGCCACCGAGTACCTCACCACAGACTATGGATTGGATCCCGACCTTCTGAATCAGTACGTTCGCACGGAGGCTATACTGCGACGGGAGAAGGTCGAAGGCACGAATCGCATTGGGGAATTGCGCGCTACGGTGACTCCCGCCACAGCGCCCGGGGTCGTGGTGGAACCGACTGCACCCGTCTCGCAGCGACCGTGGTTGCGTAATCCAAAGCTGGCCTTGACGGATCAGCTTACGAAGCTTAAGATGAAGGGAGCCGAGGAGCCGCGCGAAAAGCTTCTGCGCCTGATCACTACAAAGGTTGCGATCGAGCGATGGGCAGGGTACGACTGCGATCCGCGAATCGATCATGGTATTTGGGAATTGATGGACGACCTCGCCTCCAACGAGTTTGCGGACGACTGTTTCTTGGATCGTCTTGAGGCGTGTGGATGGTCTCTGAAGCACGCAATGACCCGCTACCGGGTCATGAACCGAGTCACGGCCACCGTGCTAGAGCAATGCGATGTGCCGCGGTTGTGGGTTTGCTTGTTGTCGTGGGGGTTCACAGGAGCGTTGTTTCGCCGCCCTCCGCCGCGGCGCGCCGTTTGGTTCAATGCGGCGTTGTTCACAGGCGCAAACATCGGCCTGACTAGACTCGCAGGCGAGGCTGCCCTCAGCGTGATAGATCTCCTTGAGGGCAATGTCAGCGCGGAAGAACTTCGTTCTATTGCGGCAGTTGGTACGGCGGCATCTCCACTGCCGTTCATGGTACAAAAAATGTATCTTACCCCGGAAGGGTTTGCTATGTTCACTTACACACCCGAGCAATGGCGCGACGTTTTGAGCGTGGACAAGCGCATGCTGCTGACCTTTGAAATCCTTGCAGCGAAGGATCCTAGCAATGTCGATCGCGTGCAGGAATGCGAAAGAGCCCGACGAATGCTGCGCAACGAGCGAGGATGGTCACAAAGAACACTGATCGAGGTGTTTGGATTTACACCGGTTAAGGCCACGGAGGTGGGATTTCGCTCGCGGCACAAGTCAAAAGAAAAGGCAAAGCAGAAAGCAAAGAGACCCAAAAAGCCCAAAGTAAAGGTGGAAGAGAAGGCGCGGTCCGACGGATGTGGTCGTATGCTGATGGACGTGTGAAAAATGTAAAAATTCCAAAGTCTAACTTGTCTGGTGTATGAGCACATCGGCAAACGGATACGCTTATGATCCTCCTTTGGCGCGCGCCTTTACCTTGACGTCACACGCTCCGCTAATCTATGCGATCTTCCTAGCGTGGAAGATCCGTGAAGACGTCCCGTTTTTGCTCTATTCGTTGATCGCGTGTTTCGTGGCCTCGAATTATTACCATGCCTGCTACCAGTACCAGACGTGCTACTTCGACGACATCATGTATCATCGGCATCTCGACTATTACTGTAGTCTAATGGCCATCCAGGTTCTCTTCACGGTGGCGTTATGGCGGCGCAGGATTGTAGGTAAGGCGCCTACGCCGCCATGGCTGCGCGTTGTCTCCAGATGGAAATGCTCCCGCAGGCGCCGCGCATTTTTCGAGCCCATCTTGCGACATCAAGTGCCCGCGAACGTGGACGACCCGGGCTCCGGGTCGACGGTGCTTGAGTATTACAGGCCATGGATTGTTAATCCATTGACCTTCTTGATGCATGTGATAAACGCATACGTCCACATTCACCAGGGCATAGGTCGGCTCGGCTCGTTGACATCGTTCATTATCGCGTTGGTTGTCTTTGGTGGATTCCACATCGGCGAAATCGTCCGATTCAAGCTTAAGATGCGCGTCGGGGTGTTCTTTTTGGTGGCGACACCCTTTGCCATTTCGTATTTTGTATTTTTCACCGACGAGAGATTTGGGGCCATTGGCCACTCGATGTGGCACTTTCTTGGTATGTCAGGGATTGCCCTGTACCTGAAATTCCTTCCGATCTTTGTCGAACATGATGGATCGCATGTCTTCTTGGGATTCGAATAAATGCACGGCGGATGTCATCAGTTGCGTGATACTGCTACTAATGGTAATTATCATTGATTGCATGGCAAGCGCGCTTGTCTCGAACAACAACCTGGACATCAGAATGTTCATTCTCTACGGACTTTACAGTGGTTGTAAGGACGGGATGCGCTTGTTATCAATTAATGGTGATCTGGATGCGGTTGCAACATTGACAATGATTTTGTGTGCGGTGCATATTGGCATCCACCGGTTGATGGTCTGGACATACACTAGTTAGCATACAGTATGTGATTAGTAAACGAAGAGAAGCGGACACATTGCTTACGTTGTCGAATGTTATGCAGTCAGTCGGAAGATGTTGTGTTTGCTCCTATTACAAGCGTCCATAGTCATCGGAACGACTACCCTACCCGCGGAAAACGTCACGGTCTCCATCTCAACCCTGCGGCTATTTGCACAACAAGTGGTATATGCAGCGGAAACATTAGGAGATGATTTGCCGGCGGTTGGCTTTATGTTGAAAAACATCGATACGCTACAGCTCCGATGGGCGAATAGCAGCCTCGAATTGATTGTTGATGGTGGAGTGGTTAGTATTGCTCCAATCGGACGACTTCTTCTGTGCATGTGTTCGCTGTACGGCGCCATGGCTTTTGTGAAAGCCATGATTACGTATGCGCTTATCGTGGCTGGCTGTCTTATTGTTGTTCACTGTCTGGTCTATTGTGGATTAGGGTTTCTGCTTTCGTGGATTGTCATATTGTTAACGAATCTACTCGCAATGATAGCCGACGTAGTTAATTGGATTATCCCGTACTACAACGCATGTGTACCAATTGTGAACTATGGACTGGCGATTTGGTACGATGCCGCTAAAACGTCGCTAATAGTACTACTGGAAGGAATTGTTGCGGCATTGAATTTCATAATACGCGTGGTTTTTCGTCCTCGTAATGAAGTGCCATTAAACCAACCGATCCAGTGCTCGCGTTTACATATATTTAATGCACACCACGCGGACCATCAAGTCAAAACTGAGGCCATCCTGGTCAATGTCGTGCGCAATCCGCTCGTCATCTACCTGCAACCAACGAACTTCCCGTGATCCAAACAACAGATTCTCACCGACAGACAGTTTAGATGCGGGTCATCCTCACTGTTCTTGAACTTGACCCAGGCACGGTCAGACCCCGTCCGCAGTATGTGCGTGCTCAGGTCGCCCATCGTTGCATTTCCCGGTAGGAAGTACCACTCCACTCCACAGGTTGGCCGATGCTCAGTTGAGTCGGCACACCAGCCCATGCTTGCAACGGCTTGGATGGTCGTATACAAGATGGGCAACGTCCTCCTGGTACCGCAGCATTTCTTGGCCATGTGCTTGGGGATGCGACCATATCCGATTTTGATTGTAGGTGGTTCCTGGGAGACATTGTCATACTGCGCAAGTGTACCTCGCATGCACTCCGTGCTCGCGCGCAATGTTGATCCCACGTTAGCGGCACCTCCATCCCGTCGTCATCGTCAATGAGATTCAATGGCACATCGGGTTCGGCGGCACTGCTGCTCTGCGACACCTCAAACTACAAACAGTGGTGAGCAACACGACACAGGACAGCACCTTGTCATCGTCATCGTCCGAGGAGTCTGGTGTGCTTGCGTGATCGGGAGTGCCCGATGCAGGGTGTGAACCGCCATCACGTATTTCCCACAGGTAGTCTCGTTCCGTCATTAATAGTTGGTGTTAGATCATTACCGCCACGGGTACTTTTGGGCCTATAAGGTGGAACCACATCCTATCATATGGATGTGGTTCCACCCTGTTCAATCGTAAAGGATGTGGTTC
>Ga0247727_10002895_pt1 | contig 38682 bp, 35 predicted proteins | sample WisWelCaveWW1625_FD_202498 | JGI IMG/M metagenome (GOLD analysis project Ga0247727, IMG submission 202498) | Biofilm microbial communities from Wishing Well Cave, Virginia, United States - WW16-25 | ecosystem: Environmental > Aquatic > Deep subsurface > Groundwater > Cave microbial mat | place...
CTCGACTCGGCGCGCGCGGCGGTGCGCGGCGGCGCGACCGAGGTGACCATCGTGTCGCTCGAGTCGTTCGACGAGATGCCGGTCCTGAAGACGACCCAGGGACATGAGGAGTTCGAGGAGGCGAAGAAAGAAGGCATCCGCTTCATCCCGCGCCGCGGGCCGAAGCGGTTCGCCGGCGACGGGCGCCTGGCGCGGATCGAGCTACGGCGCGTCACTTCGGTGTTCAACGCCCAGGGGCGCTTCGCGCCGGAGTACGACGACGCCGACGTCGAGGTCATCGAAGCCGACGCATGCATCCTGGCGATCGGGCAGAAGGCCGACCTGTCCTTTCTCAAGCCCGAGGACGGCGTGGCGCTGACCCCATCGGGGGGTGTGCGCATCGACCCGGAGACGCTCGCCACGTCGGCCCCCGGTGTGTTCGCGGGGGGCGACGTGGCGTTCGGGCCGCGGAATCTCATCGAGGCGGTGGCCAACGGCAAGCGGGCGGCGCGATCGATCCACGAGCACCTGTCCCGCGCGGGCGGCGCGGGCGGATCGGGCGGCGCCGGTGCGGCGGGTGGCGGCCTCGAGCGGCTGCTCGAGATCGAGAAACTCCCGGCGCGGACCTACCGCATGGCGGCCGGCTTCGAGGTGCTCGACCGGGCCACGCCGCCGACGCTCGACATCGGCCGGCGCACCGGCATCGCCGAAGTCGAGACCGGCTACGACGAGATCGAGGCGCGGCGGCAGGCGACGCGCTGCCTCGTCTGCCACGTCCAGACGATCTACGACCCGGAGAAGTGCGTCCTGTGCAGCCGCTGCGTCGATGTCTGCCCGGAGTACTGCCTGGCGATCGTGCCCTTCGAGGACCTCGACCTGCCCGACGACGAGCGCCGGGCGCTCGCCGGGCGCGCCGACGGCAACGGGCTGCCGCTGGCGGCGATGATCAAGGACGACGACCGCTGCATCCGCTGCGGGCTGTGCGCCGTCCGCTGCCCCACGGACGCCATGACGATGGAGAGATTCACCATCACCGAGCGGCTCACGAGCAGGGAGACCTCATGCGCGTGATCAGGAACCGTCGCGACTTTCTTCTCAAGCTCGGCACCGGCGCCGGCATCGCGGCGCTCGGGGCGCAGGCGGGCGCGTCGCTGCGCTCGCTCGTGCCGAACGTGTCGTACGACGCGCCGACGACCGTGAAGATCGGACCGCCGGCGGAGTACCCCGACGGCCTCAAGTTCCTGCCCGACCAGCGCCTCTTCGTGTTCCGCGAGGGGAACACCTTCCACGCCATCTCGGCGGTCTGCACCCACCTCGGCTGCACGGTGCGCGCCGAAGCGCTGTCGCAGGTCGAGACCAGGACGGTCGAGGGGGCGCCGCTGCGGATGACGCACAAGTTCATGTGTCCGTGCCACGGCTCGGCCTATTCGGGCGACGGCGGCAACGTCTCGGGCCCCGCGCCGAAGCCGCTGGCCTGGTTCCACCTGTCGGTCTCGCCCGACGACGGCCAGCTGATCGTCGACCTGGCGCAGGAGGTCGGCCGGGATTTCCGGCTGACGGTCGGATGAGGCGGGAGCGATGAGCGATCTGACCAGTCGCGCCGGCGCCGCGCCGCGAGGGCCGGCGGCTCCGGCCGGGCCGGCGGCTCCGGCCGCGGCCGCTTCGGCCCCCGGCGTCCACCCGCGGCCGCTGTGGTCGCTGCGGCCCGAGTCCGACCGCGCGTCGGGCGACGCGGTGGTGTCGAACTTCCTGCTGCACTGGTTCCCGGCGAAGGCGCTCAAGGCGTCGCTCGACTGGAACTACTCGCTGTGGCTCGGGACGATCTCGGCGGCGCTGCTGCTGCTTCTCACGCTGTCGGGGATGCCGCTCCTGTTCCTGTACGTGCCGTCGGTCGAGCGCGCCTACCAGTCGATCAAGGACATCGAGTACGTGATTACGTTCGGCTCCTGGATCCGGTCGGTGCACCGGCTGGCGGCGCACCTGATGGTGGCGGTGGTGGCGCTGCACCTGGCGCGGGTCTTTCTCACGGGCGCGTACAAGAACGGCGCGGGGCGCGGCCAGCGGCGCGAGTGGAACTGGGTGATCGGCGTGGCGATGCTCCTCCTGACCCTGTTCCTGTCGTTCACGGGATACCTCTTGCCCTGGGATCAGTTGGCCTACTGGGCGGTCACGGTCGGCACCAACATCGCCTCGTCGATCCCGTTCGCCGGCGCGAAGATCCGCGAGCTGCTCCTGGGCGGGAGGGTGATCGAGCAGCCGACGCTCATCCGCTTCTACGTCCTGCACATCGTGGCGCTGCCCGGACTGCTCGGGGTGCTCTTCGTCTATCACATGTGGCGCATCCGGAAGGACGGCGGGCTGGCGCGCGCCGACCGCGAGGCGCTGCTGCGCGAGCGCGCCGAGGTCGCGCCGGCGAGGACCAAGACCTACACGCTCCTCGGCATCGCCCGGGGGACGGCGCCCACCATCCGCGCCTCCTCGGTCGAGGCGGCGGACGTCACGGTCAACGCGGTTCCGGATCTCACGCGGCGCGCCGCCATCGTCAACCTCGGCACCATCGCGCTCCTGAGCATCCTGGCGGTCTTCATCCGCTCGCCGCTCGAGGAGCCGGCCAACGCCCTGGTCACGCCGAACCCGGCGAAGGCGCCGTGGTACTTCCTGTGGCTCCAGGAAATCGTCACCGACACGACCCTGCACATCGGCTCGTTCACCATCAACGGCGCCCTCATCGGCGGCGTCATCCTGCCCGGGCTCCTGGTCACGCTCCTGACCGTGTGGCCCTGGCTCGACCGCAGTCCGGCGGGCGCCGCCGGCGTCTGGTTCGGACGCGACCGGCGCACGCAGAACCTGGTCTTCGTCCTGCTGGCGCTTGGCGTGATCGCCCTGACCCTCGTCGGCACCTTCTGCCGCGGCCCGTACTGGCACTTCTACTGGCCGTGGCAGGCGTGGCCCGAGATCCCGGGGAGGATCTGAGATGGAACAGCGGACCGACTCCCCCTATCCGCGGCGCGATCGGCCGGTGCTGGCGATCATCGGCGTCCTGCTCGTCGTCTCGACGGTCCTGTTCGTGCGCAGCGATCGGATGCGCGACTTCTGGTACTACCAGTACACCTTCAAGCAGATGGTCGCCGAGCGTCTCGGCGAGGAGAAGGCGCGCCAGGTCCCCGGCGGCTTGCAGCAGGTGTGGGTGCCGGCGCTGCGGCGCGCCGATCGCTGCGTCACCTGCCACCAGGCGGTGGCGTGGAAGGGATTCGAGACCGCCGACGAGCCGTACCGCACCCATCCGCCCGAGCCGCTCCGGAACCACCCGATCGAGCGCTTCGGCTGCACGCCGTGCCACGGCGGCCAGGGATGGGCGGTCGACACCTACGAAGCGCACGGCCAGGTGGCGCACTGGGAGGAGCCGCTTCTGAGCCGCGAGCTCGGCGAGGCCTACTCGCTCGCCGACAACACGAACGCCCTCATGCAGATGAACTGCAACGTCTGCCACCGCTACGACCGCGTGACGAAGGGGATGGAGGCGATCAACCACGGCAAGGCGCTCTTGCGCGACAAGGGGTGCCGCGCCTGCCACGTGATCAACGGCCGCGGCGGCACCATCGGCCCCGACCTCACGAACGTCGGCGACAAGGCGCCCGAGCAGTACGACTACACGCGCATGTACGGCCAGCGCACGGCCTTCGCCTGGCACGTGGCGCACTTCAAGGAGCCGCGCGCCCTCATCTCCGACACCGTCATGCCCAACTTCCATCTGACCACGAAGGACGCGCAGGCGCTGGCGATGCTGGTGCTGTCGTGGCGGCGGACACCGATGCCGGCGGACTACGTTCCCGGCGCGCCGCGCACCGACCCGGTCACGGCCGAAGAAGCCCACGCCGAGCAGGAGATGAAAACCGGGCCGGGGGCCTGGTTCGTGAAGACCGGCTGCTTCGTCTGCCACTCGATCGGGGCGTTCGGGGTGAAGAGCCCGGCGCAGATCGGGCCCGACCTCTCGAATGCGGTCGAGGACGTGCAGGCGCGCTTCGGCAAGACCATCGACGACTTCCTCGCCAATCCGACCGGCACCATGGCGGTCGTGCTGGCGCGGCAGATCATCCTGTCGCCCGAGCAGAAGCAGGAGGCCATTCGCAACTTGAGGGCCGCGTTCGCCGAGTATCAGCGGCAGAAGGAAGAAGGGGCGCGCAGCGGCGGCGCTCCGAAACTGCAGGGGTCGCACTGACACCGGCCGGAGCGGCCGGGCCGAAAGGAGAGGCACGATGATCGTTCGACACCGTGGCGGATGGCTGGTGGCGGCCCTCGTGGCCGTCGTCGTCGCAGGCGCGTTCCTCGGCGCCTGCGCCCCGAGCGCCCCGAAGGGCGCGAAGCCGGGCAGAGCGGCCGGCGGCGGCGCGACCTCCGACATGGCCGTGGCGGCCGGCAAGGTCTACGTGGCGCCGGGCGACCTCGACGAGTACTACATGTTCGCCTCGGGTGGCCACTCCGGGCAGGTGTACGTCTACGGGCTGCCGTCGATGCGCCACATCTCGACCATCCCGGTCTACACGCCGTACCCCGCGACCGGCTACGGCTTCGACGACGACTCCAGGGCGATGCTCGGCTCTCTGACCTGGGGTGACGTGCATCACCCTTCGCTCAGCGAGACCGGCGGCGACTACGACGGACGCTGGCTGTTCGTCAACGACATGAACGGCCGCGTCGCCCGCGTCGATCTCCGCGACTTCAAGACCAAGCAGATCCTCGGCCCGGTGCCCAACGTCTCGGGGAACCATGGGTCGGCGTTCGTGACGCCGAACACCGAGTACTCGATGATGGCGTCGCGCTTCTCGATCCCGATCCCCAAGGGGACCACGACCGGCATCGACAAGTACGCCACCGAGTACAAGGGTGTCCTGACCGCCATCAAGGTCGAGCCGGCGGACGGCACGATGTCGGTCGGCTTCCAGATCGTCACGCCGCCGTTCAACTGGGATCTCGGTGACGCCGGCAAGGCGATGTCCGAGGGCTGGATGTTCTGGTCCTGCTACAACGCCGAGCGCGCCACCGGCAAGCTCGAGGTCACCTCGACCCAGCGCGACCGCGACTACATCGCCGCGGTCGACTGGAAGGCGGCGGCGAGGGCGGCGGCCGAGGGCCAGGGCGACATGATCGGCGGCATCAAGGTCCTCGACCCCAGGAAGGTGCCGGGGCTCGTGTGGCTGATGCCGTGCGGCAAGTCGCCGCACGGGGTCGACGTTTCCCCCGACGGCAAGTGGATCATCGGCTCCGGCAAGCTGCAAGGGGTGACCACCGCCTTCAATTTCGAGAAGGTGCAGACGGCCATCCGCAACAAGGACTATGAGGGCGAGGAGGACGGCATCCCGGTCCTGAAGTACGAGTCGATCAAGGACGCCGAGGTGCCGGTCGGTCTCGGCCCGCTGCACACCCAGTTCGGCCCCGACGGCATGGCCTACACCTCGCTCTTCGTCGACAGCGCCATCGCCTCGTGGCGGCTCGGCACTTGGGAGATCGTCGACAAGGTGCCGATGTCGTACTCGATCGGCCATCTGACCGCCGCCGAGGGCGACACCGTCAACCCGGACGGCAGGTACCTCGTCGGCCTCAACAAGCTGTCGCACGGCAGGCATCTGTCGGTCGGCCCGTCGCAGCCGGAGTCGTCGCAGCTCGTCGACATCGCCGACGAGAAGATGAAAATCCTGTCGGACACTTTCACCGAGCCCGAGCCGCACTACGCCCAGATCATCAAGGCCGACAAGCTCGAGCCGATCGAGGTCTATCCAAAGGAAGAGAACCACCACCCGCTGGCGATCTGGGACGTGAAGGACGCCGGCATCGGACGCCAGGGCGGCAAGGCGGTGGTCAGGATGATCGCCGTGCGGACGTCGTTCACGCCGACCGACTTCACCGTCACCCAGGGCGAGACCGTCACCGTCGCGGTCACCAACATCGAGCAGACCACCGACGAGCTGCACGGCTTCGCGATCCTCGACTACAACATCAACATCGTCATCGACCCGGGCGAGACCAAGACGGTCACCTTCAAGGCCGACAGGAAGGGCGTGTTCCCGTTCTACTGCACCAACTTCTGCTCGGCGCTCCATCAGGAGATGCAGGGCTACATGATCGTGAAGTAGCGTCCCGAAGGAGCGGGTCATGCGCGCCTGGATCGAGCACAGCACGCGATTCCTGGAATCGGCGGTCGACATCGGCCCGCGCGCGCTCGTCCTGCTCGCGGTGCTGCTGCTCATCCCGGCCTACATCTTCCCGCTCTGGAACATGACGATGTTCGCGCCGCAGTACCCGGAGGGGCTGCGGCTCGACATCTACTCGTACAAGCTCGGCGGCGGCAACGGCGGCCTCGACGTCCGCGAGGTCAACGTGCTGAACCACTACATCGGCATGCGCGATCTGACCACCGAGTCGTTCACCGAGTTCAAATGGATCCCGTTCGTCGTCGGGGCGCTCGGGCTGCTTTTCCTGAGGTCGGTGTTGCACGGCACCATGGCCGGGCTCGTCGACGTGACCGTGATGTACGTCTACTTCGCGCTGTTCTCGCTGTGGTCGTTCGGCTTCAAGCTGTACACCTACGGCCACGATCTCGACCCGAAGGCGGCGGTGACCGTCCCCGGCTTCATGCCGCCGCTCTTCGGCTACCGGAAGATCGCCAACTTCGAGGTCTACTCGTACCCCGGCCCGGCGTCGTACGCCATGGGCGCGGTCCTCGCCTTCCTCCTGGCGGCGCTGTTCCTTGCCTGGCGCCAGTTCCGGCGCGGCGCCGCGCCGCCGGCCGCGGCCGGCGCCCCGGCCGCCGCCCGCACTGCCGCCGCGGCGCCGGCGCGGGGCTGAGATGCGCGCCGCCCTGGTATTGGTGGCGGCGATGACGGCGGCGGCGGGGACCGCCGCCGCCGAGGCCGGCGCGTCCGCCGCACCGGCCGGCGCGTCCGCCGCCGGCGCCGACGCCGCGCAGCATGCCGCCGCTCCCGGTGCCCTCGAAGGCCGCCCGGCGCCGGCCGAGGTCTCCCCGCTGCAATCGCAGATCGACGCGGCGGCGCCCGGGGCGACCGTCACCATCGATGGCGGCGAATGGCGCGGCGACATCGTGATCGACAGGCCGCTGCATCTTCTCGGCCGCGGCCGCCCGCGGCTTCTGGGCTCGGGCGCCGGCAGCGTCGTCCGCATCCGCGCCGCCGGCGTGACGATCGAGGGGTTCGACATCGACGGCCGCGCCGGCGGCAACCTGGCGCGTGACTCTTCCGGTGTGCACGTGGCGGCGACCGGGGCCGTGGTGCGCGACTGCATCATCGCCAACGCCCTGTTCGGCATCTACCTGCGCGAGGCGCACGGGGCGGTCGTCGAGCGCTGCACGGTGCGCGGCATCCCCGGCCGGACGCCGGGGGAGAAGGGGTCCGGCATCCACGCCTGGAACACCAACGAGTTCCGGTTGATCGACAACCTCGTCGAGGACGTGCGCGACGGCCTGTACGTGCAGTCGTCGTCGCGCGGGGTGATCGCCGGCAACACGGCGCGCAACCTGCGCTACGGCCTGCACTACATGTACTCGGACGACAACCTGTTCGAGGGGAACACCTTCGAGGGGGGCGCGGCCGGCACCGCCATCATGTACTCGAAGCGGATTGTCTTCAGGCGCAACCGCTTCATCCGCAACCGCGGCTTCGCGTCGGTCGGGCTGCTCCTCAAGGCGTGCGACGACGTGCTGGCGGAGAGCAATCTGATCGCCGACAACGCCCGCGGCATCTTCCTCGAGGGATCGAACCGCAACGTCGTGCGCGGCAACGTCGTCGCATCGTCCGACATGGCGATCGTCCTGTACGACTCGTGCGCCGGCAACCGCTTCGAGGGGAATTCCTTCATCGCCAACATGACGCCGCTTCTGCTCGTCGGCCGGCGCACCGACACCGTCTTCGCGGGGAACTACTGGTCGGGCAACGACGAGGCCGATCTCGACGGCGACGGCGTCGGCGACCGCCCCTACCGCCTCACCAGCGTCTTCGACCACGTGCGCGGCAACCTGATGGCGGCCGACCTGTTCACCGCGGGTCCCGCGGCCCTGGCGCTCGGCGCCGCCGAGGAGGCGTTCCCGGTGCTGCAGCCGGTGGGCGCCCTCGACACGCGGCCGCTGGTGCGCGCGCCGCGGCTTCCGGAGGTGCCGGCGGCGCGACGCGCAGGACCGGCCGCCGACTGGACCGGCATCCTGGGCTCGTCGCTCCTCGGCGCCGCCGGCGCCGTGACCCTGGCGAGCGCCGGCCGGAGGCGGGCGTGATCTCCTACCGCGGCTTCGGCAAGCGCTACGGCCGCCACGCCGCGGTCACCGCGCTCGATCTCGAGATCGAGCCGGGCGAGGCGGTGGCGCTCCTCGGCCCGAACGGTTCGGGGAAGACGACCACCCTGAAGGCGGCCGCCGGGCTCCTCCGCCCGGGCTCCGGCGAGGTCCTGATCGGCCGGCCGCCGCGGCGCGCCTCCGACCCCGCGGCGCGCCGCATCCTGTCGTACCTGCCGCAGCGGGTGTCGTTCCCCGACGCCCTCACCGGGCGCGAGGTCGTGGAGTTCTATCGCCGCCTGCGCGGCACGGGCGGAGGCCGCACCGCCGACGTGCTGCGCTTCGCCTCGCTCAACGGCGCCGGCGACCGCGCCGTCGGCACCTACTCCGGCGGGATGACCCAGCGGCTCGGCCTCGCGGTCGCGATGCTGCCCGAGGCCCCGGTGATGCTCCTCGACGAGCCGACCGCGGCGCTCGACCCCGACGGCCTGTGCGCGTTCTACGGCGTCGTCGAGAGGCATCGAAACCGCGGACAGACGATCCTGTTCACCTCGCACCAGCTCGGCGATGCCGAGCGTCTCGCCGACCGGCTGGCGATCCTGGTCGAAGGGCGCCTGGTCGCCGTGCTGAGCGCCCGGGCGCTCGCCGAGCGGCTGTCGGACCGCGGCATCATGAGACTGCGCTTCGCCGCGTCCATGCCCGGCGTGCTCGAGACCGTGCGCGCCGTCGCGCCGCGCGCCATGTGGGCCGGGGGGGAGATGGTGGTGCCGGGCCCGACCGCGATGCGCGCCGAGGTGGTTGCGCGGCTGGGCGCCGCCGGCGCCGCCGTCACCGCCCTCACGGTCGAGGAGGGGCGCCTCGACCTTCTGTACCGCGAGCTGGTTGGCGGCGATGCGGCGCCCGGCGGCGACGCGGCGGGGGAGGCCCCGTGAAGATCCACCTCGCGGCCATCCTCGCGCTCGGCGCCGCCGGGTGCGCCTCGGGGCCGCCGGAGCCGGTCGCGATCGACACCCTCAACGACCAGTGCGCCGCCTGCCGGATGGTCATCTCGGACCCGGCCTTCGCCGCCCAGATCGTCGCCCCCGGAGAAGAGCCGCGCCTTTACGACGATCTCCGGTGCCTGCGCGACGGCCTCGCCGCGGCGCCGCCGGCCCGGGGAGCCCGGATCTTCGTCGCGGACCGCCGCACCGGGGCCTGGGTCGCGGCGGGCGCGGCGGTCTATGCGCGCGTCCCCGATCTCGCGACGCCGATGGCGTCGCACTGGGCCGCCTATGCCGACGTGGCGTCGCTCCGGGCCGACCCGTACGCCGCCGCGAGCGTCAGAGTGGCGGTGTCCGAGGTGCTCGGCGGCGAGGCCGCCGGCGCGCCGGCGCGGAACCGATGACGCCGCGGAGGGAGCCATGAGTCCGGTCCTGCTGTGCGCCCGCCAGGAGCTGACCCTCGCGCTGCGGTCGCGCTGGACGCCGATCTTCGCGCTGGTGTTCGCGGCGCTGGCGCTCGCCGTCGCCTGGTCGGGGTACGTCATGACCGGCGGCCACGGCGTGCAGGACTTCGCGCGCACCGCCGCGTCGCTGACGCAGCTCGTGATCCTGCTGGCGCCGCTGATGGCGCTGGTCGGCGGCGTGCTGGCGATGACCCCCGACCGCGGCGCCGCCGAGCTGCTCTACGCCCAGCCGATCGCGCGCCGTTCGGTGCTGTTCGGCAGGATGCTCGGTCTGTTCATCGCCCTGGCGGCGGCGCAGGCGGTGGGGTTCGGCGCCTCCGGCCTCGTCGTCTTCTCCCAGTCGGGGTCGTACGGGATCGGCGGCTTCCTGTTGCTCGTCCTGGGCTCGGCGGTCCTGACCGCGATCTTCCTCGGTGTGGCGGCGCTGCTCGCCGCCGGCGGCGCCGGTCGTCGCCGCGCCCGCGCGCTCGCCCTGGCGCTGGTCGTCTGGTTCGGCGCGGTCGTCCTGTTCGACGTAGCCGCCCTGGGCGCGGCGTCGCTCTTGCCCTCGGGCCTGGCGTCGCGTCTCCTGATCGTCTCGGTCCTGCTGAACCCGGTCGACGCGGTGCGCGCCGGGGCGCTGCTCGGCGCCGAGGGGACCACCGCGTTCGGAGCGGCGTCCCTGGCCTTCCTGCGCTTCACCAGAGGACCGCTCGGCGCCGGGCTGCTGATCGGAGCGTCGCTTCTCGCGTGGCTCGTGCTGCCGCCGCTGGCGGCGGCCTGGCGGCTGCGGCGCACCGACATCTGAGACCGGGCGTTCGCGCCCGCGACCCGCCCTCCGCCCGGCCGGCGGCCGTGCGGGGGCGCCGCGCGGCGGCCGCTGCTCCCTCTCGTGCCCGCCGGGAAGGTCGGTGATCACCGCCTCGGCGGCCCGGCGCCCCGAGACCAGGGCGCCGTCGATCGAGGCGTTGTCGCGGTGGTCGCCGCAGACGTAGAGCCCCGGACCGGCGCGCACCGGCCGCTCCGGCGGCTCTAGGGCCGGCGGATCCTGCGCCGGCTGGGCGTGCGCGATCCGATCGATGCGCAGCAGCCGCCAGTCGCGCGCCGGGCGCCCGAACCAGATTTCCATCTGGCGGCGCACCGCCGGTTCGAGCGCCGGGCCGGCGGTCTCCGGCACCCCGAGGACCGTGGCCGAGATCAGGGCCGCGCCCGGCGGCGCGTAGGCCGGAGCCACGTTGCTCATCACGGCGAGGTTGTTGATCGGTCCCTCGCCGGCCGCGTCGAGCACCGGGAACGGCTCGCTGAACGGCGCGCGGTCGGCGGCGAAATGGAGGCAGGTGACGCCGCGCGACGGCCGGTCGTACTCCGCGCCCAGGAGACGCGCCGCGTCGGGCGCGGCGGCGGCGACGACGACGGCGCGCGCCGAAAGCGTGCCGCCGCCGCGCAGGGTCACGCCCCCCGGCCGCACCGACGCGACCGCCGTCGATGTCAGCAGCGTTCCCGGCGGCAGCCCGGCGGCGATCTGTGCCGGGATCGCCCCCATGCCGGCCGCCGGCACGACGGTGTCGCCGGTCGCCAGCATCCTGAACGCGAACTCGAACATCCGGCTCGAGGCCGCGAGATCGCGATCGAGGAGGATCCCGCCGAATAACGGGCGGCAGAAGCGATCGATGATGGCGTCCGACAGTCCGGCCGCGCGCAGCGCCGCGAGCGTCGTGGTTTCGCGGCCGGACATCGCCTCGGGCCCGGGCGCGGCCCCATGGCCCGGCGTGGCGTCGCGCCGGCGGCGCATCAGCCGGCGGCGCAGCCGGCTGAGACGGAACTTGTCGGTCAGGGTCCCGATCGGCGACAGGATTGCGGCCGGCAGCCGCCCCGGGAGGCGCCACGGATCGGAAACCCGGTGGAACCGCCCGGCGTGGCGCACCCAGGCTTCCGGCGCGAACGGCTTCAGATCGAGGGCGGCGTAGTCGAGCACGGCGCGCGCTTCGGGGTAGGCGGTCAGCAGCACCTGGAACCCGCGGTCGAGCAGGAAGCCGCCGACCTGGTCGGTGCGCACCCGCCCGCCCGGGCCGTCCGAAGCCTCGAGGATGATGGGGGAGAGGCCGCCGGCGGCGAGACGCCGGGCGCAGGCGAGGCCCGCGAGCCCCGCCCCCACGATGATCACATCGGCGTCGACGTCCATCCCTGTCGCTCTCCGTCCGCACCCCGCGCCCGCCGCCGGCCCCGACCGGGCCGCGCGGCGTCCCGGCCGCGCGGTGCCCGGCATGATATATGAGCCGGATCATGGCCGCGGCGGGGCGGCCGGCGTACAGATGGCCGCGGCGGAAAGGAAACGCCGGCCTTGCCGGCGACGGTCCACCCGACATGACCCAGCGACCCGACCTCGATGTGCGTCCACTGCCTCCCGGAGAGCGCCACGAACGCGTCTTCGCGGCGTTCGATGCGCTGCCGCCCGGCGGGGGATTCGTCCTGATCGACGATCACGACCCGAAGCCGCTGCTCTACACCTTCCAGGCCGAGCGCCCCGGGACGTTCGATTGGAACGTCCTCGAGCCGGGACCCGCGCGCTTCCGGGTCGAGATCGTCCGCAGGCCCGCGGCGGCCGCGCCGCGCGAGGTGACCGAGATGCTCATGAACGACCACGCCCGTCTCGACGGCATCCTGACCGATGTCAGCAGCCTGGTCATCGACGGCCGGTTCGACGCGGCGGGTTCCCGGTTCGCCGAGTTCTCATATGGTCTCCTGCGCCACATCGCCATGGAGGAGCGCATTCTCTTCCCGGTGTTCGAGGCGGCGACCGGTGACCGCAGCGGCGGTCCCACCGAGGTGATGCGGCTCGAGCACGTCGCCATCAGGCGGTCGATGGACGAGGCGGCCGCCGGGATCGCCGGCAGGGACGCCGGCCGCCTCGGCCACGCCATCATGGAGCTGCGCGCGACCATCGGCCCGCACAACATGAAGGAGGAGCACATCCTCTACCCGCTGGTGGACGGACAGGCGGGCGATGCGCGCGGCCGGGACGATCTCGTCAGGCGGCTGCAGGCGCTCGACGCCGGCTGAAGCGGCGCGCGCCGGCCATGGATCAGGCGCGCGGCGCCGGCGCCGGGGGACCGGCGACGACGACCCCCGCGGCCACCAGCCGCCGGGCGACGGCGGCGGCGATCGCCACCGCCCCCGGCGTGTCGCCGTGGATGCACAGCGTCGTCGCCGCCACGCGCACCCGCCGGCCGTCGAACGCGGTGACCGCGCCGTCGCGCGCCAGCGCCAGCGCCTGGCCCGCGGCGTCCTCCGGGTCGTCGAGGAGGGCCCCCGGAAGCGCCCGCGATCGCAGCGTGCCGTCGGCTTCGTAGCGCCGATCGGCGAACGCCTCGGGCGCGACCGCGTATCCCTCCCGCTCCCAGATCTCGAGGCAGCGCGAGCCCGCGAGACCGACGAGGACGATGCCGGGGGCCGCGCGGCCCGCCAGCGCGCGGTCGACACCGCGCGCGATCGCCAGCGCCAGCGCCGTGTCGTGCGCCGCCTGGTTGTAGAGGGCGCCGTGCGGCTTGACGTGGCCGAGGCGCACCCCGAGCCGCGCCGCGACGTCATGGAGGCGCGCCACCTGCTCCTCGACCGAGGCCGCGACGGCATCGGGCGAGAGGGCGAGGGCGCGCCGCCCGAAGTGCGCCCGGTCGGGGTAGCCGGGATGCGCCCCGACGGCGAGACCGCGCCAGCGCGCCGCGCCGATGGTCGCCGCCATGGTGTCGTCGTCGCCGGCGTGGCCGCCGCAGGCGACGTTCACCGAGGTGACATGCTCCATGAGGGCGTCCTGGGTGCCGTCCTCGATGAGCGCCGCGATCTCGCCCATGTCGCAGTTCAGGTCGATGGTGCGCCGCGCCGTCATGTGAGGTCCCGCGTCATGTGAGGCTCCGCGTCATCCGAGGTCCCGCCCGCGCGTCTCCGGCAGCAGGAACACGAGCCCGAGGCCCGCGATGTAGAAGCCCGAGGTCAGGGCGAGCGCCGCCCCGTACCCCATCCGGTCGGCGGCCGCCCCGATCGCGAACGGCGCCAGGGCGCTCGCCGCGCGCCCGATGTTGTAGCACGCTCCCTGGGCGGTGGCGCGGATCGCCGACGGGAACAGCTCGGCGAGCATCGCCCCGAAGAGGCTGAAGTAGCCGTGTCCGAGGAAGCCGACGAGCGGGCCGAGCGCCAGGAGCGCCGCCGGCCGCTGCGCCATGAGGCCGTACACCGGCACGACGAGCGCGGCGCCGCCGACGAAGAGGATGAATGCGGGCCGCCGCCCGACGCGGTCGGCGATGACGCCGAAGAGGTTGTACCCGAGGAAGGCGCCGATCTGCATCGCCACGATCCACGCCGATGAACGCACGATGCCGAGCCCAGCGCCGCCCTCCGACACCGGGCTGGCGAGGAAGGTCGGCATCCAGGTGAACAGGCCCCAGTACGCGAACAGGAGAACGGTCGCGAGCGCGGTGGCGGCCAGCGCCAGGCGCCGCAGCGGCGGCCGCGCCAGCATCCCGGCGGTGGCGCGCAGTGTCGGACCGCCGCCGGCGGCTTCGCCCGCGGTCGCGCCGGCCGGCCGGGCGCGCGCGCGCCGCCAGATCTCCGGCTCGGCGACCCGGCGGCGGATCCAGACGGTCACGAGCGCCGGCAGCACACCGAGGACGAACAGCGTCCGCCAGCCCCAGCGCGGCAGCACCAGCGCCGCCAGCGCCGCGGCCAGCAGGTAGCCGATCGCCCAGCCCGACTGCACGAAGCCGATCGCCTTGCCGCGGTGCCGCGACGGCCAGGTCTCGGCCACCAGCACCGACCCGGCGGACCATTCGGCGCCGAGGCCGAACCCGACGAGCGCCCGCCACAGCGCCAGGGCGGCGACGCTCCCGGCGGTCGCCGTGGCGGCGGTGAACACCGAGTAGACCAGGATCGAGACCACCAGCACCCGGGCGCGGCCGAAGCGGTCGGCCAGGTACCCGGCGACGGCGCCGCCGGCGGCCGAGGTCACGAGGGTGACCGAGGCGAGCGCCCCGACCGCGGCGGCGCTCAGGCCGAACTCGCCGCGAATGGCGGTGAGCGCGAAGGCGTACAGCATGATGTCCATGCCGTCGAGCATCCAGCCGAGGAAAGCGGCGGCGAGGGCGCGCCAGGCCTCGGGGCCGACCTCGCGCGGCGGCGTGACGCCTGGCGACGGGGCGGCGCTCGACAGCGGCGGCGCGCTCACAGGACGACCATCTCCGTGTCGTCGAGCCAGCGCGCCTGTTCGAGGAGGAGGGTCCGCGCCTCCTCGAAGGTCACGCGCGCGAAGCGCACCGGCTCCCCCGGCCGCAGCTGCCCGAGACGCGCCAGGTCGGCGGAGATCACCGCCGCGATCACCGGATACCCGCCGGTCGTCTGGTGATCGACGCAGAGGATCACCGGCCGGCCCCCGGGCGGCACCTGGATGGCGCCGAGCGGCATCCCCTCGGTGATCATCTCCCCGCCGCCGGCGTTATCGACCCGCGTCCCGTCGAGGCGGATCCCCATCCGGTCGCTCGTGGCGCTGACGGTGAAGGAGCCGTCGAGAAACGCCTGCCGCGATGCGGCCGGGATGGCGTCCCACTGCGCGCCGCGGGTGACGCGGATCGCCGGCGGCCACGCCAGGCGCACCAGCGCCGCCGCGCCGAGCCGGCGCAGCGGCGCGGCGCCGCCGTCGGGCGCAGGGCCGTCGGCGGTCGAGGGCGTGCCGGCGGGCGGCGGGCCGAGCGGCAGCCGGTCGCCGCGGCGCAGCGCCCGCCCCTCGAGTCCGCCGAGGGCGCTGCTGACGTGCGTCGAGGCGCTCCCGAGCACGGAGGGGACGGCGATTCCGCCCGCCACGGCGAGGACGGCGCGGGCGCCGCGGCGGGCGGCGCCGCAGCGCAGCGTCGAGCCGGCGCCGGCGCACGCGGCGGTCCACGGCGGCAGCGCGCGGCCGTCGAGCGACGCCTCCATGTCGGCGCCGCCGAGCGCCACGACCGCCTCGGTCTCGAACCGGAACGCCCCGCCCTGCAACGTCATCTCGAGCGCCGGCGCCCCGTCGGCGTTGCCGGCCAGGCGGTTGGCGAGACGCAGGGCGATCGGGTCGGCGGCGCCCGCCGCCGAGACGCCGAGGCGCGCGTGGCCCGGGCGGCCGAGATCCTGGATGGTCGTGAAGAGACCCGGCTCGAGAACCTCGAGCGCCCGCATCACCGGGGGCCGCGCGCCGCGCGCGCGGCCGGGCCGCCGCAGGCCTCGGGGACGAAGCGCACCCGGTCGCCGATCTCGAGAAGCGCCATCGGCCGGCGCCCCGGGTCGAAGAGGCGCAGATCGGTCCGCGCGATCAGCCGCCATCCCCCCGGTGTGGCGCAGGGGTAGATGCCGGTCTGCGAGCCGGCGATGCCGACGCTGCCGGCCGGCACCGAGCGGCGCGGGCTCTCGAGGCGCGCCGCGGCGATGGCCGCGGGCACCGTCCCCATGTAGGCGAACCCGGGGCTGAAGCCGAGGAAATGGACCTCGTAGGTCGTCGAGGAGTGCAGGCGCACGACCTCGGCGGGGGAGAGGCCGGCGGCGCGCGCCAGGTCGTCGAGGTCGGGCCCGTCGGCGCCGCCGTAGCGCGCCGGGATGGTCATCAGCCGCGGCGGTGGCAGCGGCTCGTCGTCGAGACCCGCAAGCAGCCGGCGGACGTGCGCCGCGGCGGCCGCGTGGTCGAGGCGCAGCGGATCGAGGCGGACCAGCACCGACGCGTACGCCGGGCTGGCATCGACGATGCCGTCGAGCGGCGCCGCGTCGAGGCGCCGCAGCAGGCGCAGGACGCGGCGGCTCGCGGCCGGATCGATGGCGGCGCCGAACGACACCCTGAGGGTGCGGTCGCTGCCAGGCAGGAGGTCGGCGTCCGGGGGCGCAGCGCGCATGCCGGGATTCTACCGCCGGCCGCGCCCGCGCCCCCCGTCGTTCCGGGCGTGCGGGGGGTCGCCCGGCTGCGGGGTCGAGCCGTTACGGAACCGGCTCGCTCGGGCTGGGCGGCGGGAACAGGCGCGCGCAGAGGAGCGCACAGATGAGGATCGCCGTGACCGGGTACCGCACCCTCGGCTCCAGGATGCTGAGGCAGCAGTTGTAGCAGGAGGTGCGGTCGCCGACGTTGGTGCACGTAGTCGAGACCTCGGTCGTCGAGAATCCCGGCGGCACCGTGGCCGCGGCGATGGCCACAGTGGTCGCCGCCTGGCTCGCCGCGGCCGGCGTCATCAGGCCGGCGGGGTCGCCGCTGACCGTCGCCGGCAGGCCCATCTCGCGCATCATGTCGGCGGCGCGGCCCTCGGTCAGGGGAACGCCGAGATCGGCGTCGATGTGCACGCCGGCCATCCGGAGCGTGTTGCTCGCGGTCTCCGGGTCGTCGGCCGGATAGCCGAGGGCGCGCGAGATCTTCACGGCGAACTCGCCGACCGTGACCCTGGGCCTGGCCGTGGTGAGCGGAGCGGCGGAGGCGACGAAGGCCGCCAGGGTCAGGGTGGCGGCAACCGGTACGATGCGGGATGAATTGGTGAACATCAACTCCCTCCAGAGGACGCGGCGACCAGGGCGATTTCTGCACCCGGCCCCCCCGCGCGCAGGGAGGCCCGGCCGCAGAGGCTTCTACGGTGAAACCCGCGCCCGGTCAAGATAATCCCGCGCCGGGCCGGGTGATGTTTTACGATACGGAGCGCAGGGACCCCGTCGCTCAAGGAGGCCGCTCCGGCGCGGAGGCGACCCGTCCCGGTGCGATAATCCGCCCGTGCTCCCCGGCGCCTTCCATCCGCTCGTGCGCGACTGGTTCGGGTCGCGGTTCGCGGCGCCGACGGCGGTGCAGGAGCGCGGCTGGGAGGCGATCGCCGCCGGCCGCCACGCCCTGCTGTCGGCGCCCACCGGCTCCGGCAAGACGCTCGCGGCGTTTCTCGCCTGCATCGACCGGCTGGTGTGCGCCGGGCTCGACGGGTCGCTCGAATCCTCGCCGCGCGTGCTCTACGTGTCGCCGCTCAAGGCGCTGTCGAACGACATCCATAAAAACCTGAAAGAGCCGTTGGCGGAGATCGCCGCGCTGGCGCGGCAGCGCGGCCTGGCGCTGCCGGAGATCCGCATCGCCGTGCGCACCGGCGACACGCCGGCGAAGGACCGCCAGGCGCAGGCGCGCCGGCCGCCGCACCTGTGGATCACGACGCCCGAGTCGCTCTACATCCTCCTGACCTCCGACAGCGGGCGGCGCGGCCTGGCCGCCACCGGTACCGTGATCGTCGACGAGATCCACGCCGTCGCCGACGACAAGCGCGGCGCCCACCTGGCGCTCAGCCTCGAGAGGCTGGCGGTGCTGGCGGGGCGGCCGCTGCAACGGGTCGGCCTTTCCGCGACCGTGCGGCCGATCGAAGAGGTCGCGCGCTTCCTCGTCGGGGCCGGGGAGGCCGGCGGGGCCGGGGAGGCCGGCGGGGCCGGGCTTCCCGGCCAACCGGGCGGCTGCGTCATCGTCGACGAGGGGCACCGGCGCCCGCTCGATCTCGGCCTCGAGGCCCCGCGGGACGAGCTCGGGCCGATCGCCTCGCTGGCGATCTGGGACGCGACGCTCGACCGCATCGCCGCCCTCGTCAACGAGCACCGCACGACACTGGTCTTCGTGAACACCCGCCGCCTGGTCGAGCGGGTGGCGCACCAGTTGGCGGCGCGGCTGGGCGACGCGGCCGTGGTGGCGCATCACGGCAGCCTCGCGAAAGCGACCCGCCTGCGCGCCGAGGAGCGGCTCAAGTCGGGCGAGACCCGCGTCTGCGTCGCCACCGCGTCGCTCGAGCTGGGCATCGACATCGGCAGTGTCGACCTCGTGTGCCAGGTCGGATCGCCGCGATCTGTCGCCGTCGCCCTGCAGCGCATCGGCCGGTCGGGGCACGCGCTCGATCGCGTGCCGAAGGGGCGTTTCTTCCCGCTGACCCGCGATGAGCTGGTGGAGTGCGCGGCGCTCCTGCGCCTGGCGGCGAAGGGAGATCTCGACCGGCTGTGGATGCCGGCGTGGCCGCTCGACGTCCTGGCGCAGCAGATCGCCGCCGCCTGCGCCGCCGAGCCCTGGGACGAGGAGGCGCTCTACGCGCTGGCGCGCCGCGCCTGGACATACCGCGACCTGCCGCGGGCGCGCTTCGACGCGGTCGTGGCGATGCTGTCGGACGGTTTCGCGACGGCGCGCGGGCGGCGCGCCGCCCTCTTGCACCGCGACGGCGTCAACCACCGCCTGCGCGCCCGGCGCGGGACGCGCCTCACCGCCCTGACCTCGGGGGGCGCCATCCCCGACAACGCCGACTACGACGTCGTCCAGGATCCGGCCGGCACGTTCGTCGGTCGCGTGAACGAGGACTTCGCCATCGAGAGCATGGCGGGCGATGTCTTCCTGCTCGGCAACACCGCCTGGCGCATCCGCCGCATCGAGCGCGGCCGGCTGCGCGTCGAGGCGGCCCCGGGCGCGACGCCCACGGTGCCGTTCTGGCTCGGCGAGGCGCCGTCGCGCACGCCCGAGCTGTCGCGCGCCGTCGGCGACCTGCGCGCCGAGGTCGAGGCCGGCCTCGCCGACCCCGAAGCGGCGCGCCGGGCGCTCGTCGAGGGCGGGTTGCCCGAAGCCGCCGCCGCGGCGATCGTCGCCTACATAGAGGAGGGGCGCCGCGTCCTCGGCACGGTGCCGACGGCGAGGCGCATCGTCGCCGAGCGCTTCTTCGACGAGAGCGGCGGGCAGCAGGTCGTGATCCACGCGCCGCTCGGCGGCCGCATCAATCGCGCCTGGGGGCTGGCGCTCCGGAAGCGCTTCTGTCGATCATTCGACTTCGAGCTGCAGGCCGCGGCCACCGACGACGGCATCAACCTGTCGGTCGGGCCGCAGCACTCGTTCCCGCTCGGCGACATCTTCAAGATGGTCCGGGCGCGCGGCGTCGAGGAGGTCGTGACCCAGGCGGTGCTGCCGTCGCCGATCTTCACCGCCCGCTGGCGCTGGAGCGCGACCCGCGCCCTGGCGGTGCCGCGCTTCGAAGGCGGCCGCAAGGTGCCGCCCCCGCTGCTAAGGATGCGCTGCGACGACCTGCTGGCTGCCGTCTTCCCGGCGCAGGTCGCCTGCCAGGACAACGCCCCGGGCGGCGACATCCCGATCCCGGACCATCCGCTGGTCTTCGAGACCCTGCGCGACGCGCTCGAGGATGCGTTGGACGTCCCCGGCCTCGCGGCGCTGCTGCGCGAGATCGAGACGGGGCGCATCGAGATCGCGGCGCGCGACACGCCGCAGCCCTCGGTGTTCGCGCACGCCATCCTCAACGCGATGCCGTATGCCTTCCTCGACGACGCGCCGCTCGAGGAGCGCCGGGCGCGTGCCGTCGCGCTGCGCCGCGCCCTGCCGGAGGATGCGCGCGATCTCGGCCGGCTCGACCCGGCCGCGATCGCCGCCGTCGCCGGGGACGCCTGGCCGCGCCCGCGCGACGCCGAGGAGATGCACGAGGCGCTGCTCGGCCTCGTGCTCCTGCCGGAGGCGGCGGTGCACACCCGGTTCGCCGCCGAGGCAGGGGAGTGGATCGCGACGCTCGCTGTCGAGGCGCGTGTGGCGCATCTGCCGGGAGCGGTGGCGGCCACGGAGCGTCGCGAGGTTGCGGCCGCGGCCCTTGAGGGGCGCGACGCCGGCGTGGCGGCGGTGGTGCTCGGCTGGGCCGAGGTGTCGGGGCCGTTCACGACGTCGGCGCTGGCGGCCGCGACCGGCCTGGCTCCGGGTGCCGTCGACATCGCCGTCGCGGCGCTCGAGGGCGAGGGGGTGGTGCTGCGCGGCGCATTCACGCCGGGCGCCGGCGCGGCGGACGGCGCCGCGCGGCCCGACGCGCTCGAATGGTGCGACCGGCGCATCCTGGCGCGCATCCACCGCGCCACGGTCGCCGCGCTGCGGCGCGAGATCGAGCCGGTGCCGCCGCTGGTCTTTCTGCGCTTCCTGGCGTCATGGCAGCACGCCGCGCCCGGCACACGGGTGCGGGGCCCCGACGGGCTGCTCGCTGTCATCGAGATCCTGCAAGGGTACGAGGCGCCGGTCGAGGCGTGGGAGGGCGCGATCCTGCCGGCGCGCGTCGAGCGCTACGACCCGGACGACCTCGAGCGGCTGTGTCTCGGCGGCCAGGTGGCCTGGGCGCGCGCCGCGCGGCGGGCCGCCGAGGGCGGCGCGAACGGCGGCGGACGCGGCGGCACCGGGCGCGACGGCGCCGGACGCGGTCCCGGCGCCGGACGCCGCGGGCGCGGCCGGCCCGGCGGCGTGTTCCACCGCGGCAGCCTGATTACGCTGGCGCTGCGCGACGATCTGGCGTGGCTCCTGCCGCGCGCCGCGCGGCCGGCGCTGTCGTCGCGGGCGGCGGCGGTGGCGGAGCATCTCGAGGCGCGCGGCGCGTCGTTCCCGGGCGAGATCGGCACGGCATTGCGCCTGCTGCCGGCCGAGCTCGACGCGGCCATCGGCGAGCTGGTCGCCGACGGCGTGGCCACCCTCGACGGCGTGGCGGCCCTACGGCGCATCGCCGGCATCGTCCGGCGGCGGCGCGGCGGCGCGGCGGGGACGGGTGCCGGTCGCGCGCGTTTCGTGCGCCACCGCGGTGGCGCGCGCCCCGGTGCCGAGGGGCGCGTGACGCTCCTCGACCGCGCCGCCGGAGAACCCGACGACGCGCCGGAGCAGCGCGCGGGACAGCTCCTGCGCCGCTGGGGCGTGCTGTTTCGCGACCTCCTGGCGCGCGAGCCGGCGGCGCCGGGGTGGCGCGACCTCCTTCCCGTGCTGCGGCGCGCCGAGGCGCGCGGCGAAGTGCGCGGCGGGCGGTTCGTCGACGGCTTCACGGGGGAGCAGTTCGCGCTCGCCGAGGCGGTCGACGCGTTGCGCGCCGAGCGGCGGGCGGCGCCGAGCGCCGAGCGCCACGAGATCGCCGCGAGCGACCCGCTCAACCTGGCCGGCATCCTGACGCCGGGACCGCGCGTCCCGTCGGCGGGGCGCGCCCGCGTCCGGCTCGCGGGCGGCGTGCCGGAGAGCGCAGCCAATCCGGCGTGAGTGCCGGCGCGCCCACCGGCGGACCGGCGGGCGGCGTGCCGGAGTCCGCATGCTATCATCCGCGCCCGGTGGAGAGCCGATGAACGAACGCCGCCCCGACACCCGCTGGCTCGCCCTCCTCGCAGCGACGATCCTGATGCTCTACCTCTGCTGGGAGATGCTGCGCCCCTTCCTGCAAGTGGTGATCTGGTCGGCGCTGGTGGCCATCCTCTTTTATCCGGCGCACCGGTTCATCCTGGCGCGCGTGCGCCGGCCGGCGCCGGCGGCGGCGCTGTCGCTGCTGCTCGTGATCGTCGTGGTGATCGCCCCGATCGCCTTCGTGACCACGGCGGTGGTCAACGAGATGGCGAACATGGCGCAGTGGCTACAGAACACGATCCTGGCGCTGCGCGCCGATCCCGAGGCGGCGAGGAGCCTGCAGGCCGCGCTCGACTCCGCCCGCCAGTACGTCGACGTCGATCAGGTGGCCAATCCGGAGAAACTCGCGCCGTACGTCCAGCAGGTGAGCCGGCTCCTGCTCTCGAAGTCGGCCGGCTTCGTCGGCGGGCTGGTCGGCGGCCTCATGAGCCTGGCCTTCACCCTGTTCACCCTCTTCTATCTCTTCCGCGATGGCGAGGCGATCGGGGCGCGGCTGCCGGCGATCCTGCCGCTCGATCGCGCCCGTTCGGAGGCGCTCCTCGAGCGCACGCGCACCACCATCACCGCCTGCGTCTACGGGGTGCTGGTGATCGCCATCATCCAGGGGATGTTGGGCGGAGTGATGTTCGCCATCCTCGGCCTGCCGTCGGCGCTCTTGTGGGGGGTGGTGATGACGATCCTCGCCACCATACCGATGGCCGGGGCGGCGGTGATCTGGGCGCCGGCGGCGGCGATCCTCGTGGTCGCGGGAAGCTACACCAAGGCGGCGGTGCTGTTCGGGTGGGGGCTGCTGGTCATCAGCACGGTCGACAACTTCCTGCGGCCGCGGCTGGTGAGCGATCGCGCCAATCTGCACCCCCTGTTCATCTTTTTCTCCGTGCTCGGCGGGCTCAGGGCGTTCGGCATCGTCGGGCTGCTGATAGGGCCGGTGGTCCTCGCCATCACCATCGCCCTGCTCGAGGTGCTGTTCGCCGACCCGGCGGCCGCCCGGCCGGCAACCGCCGGGGCGCCGCCCGATGCGGCGGCGCGCCCGGCGGGCCGGACGATCTGAATCTGGCCGGGGGCCCGGCCGCCTAGACCGAAGCCCTGCCGCCCGGCTCGACGACGACGTCGCCGCTGCCGGTGCTCACCTCGATCCGGATGCGCGCGTCGCCCCGACGGTAGCCGATGACCTCGCGCCCCTTGACGATCGCCTGGGCGTCGGAGAAGCGGCTGACGAGATCGCCGCTCCCCTGGTCGGCGTTGACCAGGAACGAGGCGTTGGCGCCGAGCCGCAGGATCACGTCGCCGCTGCCGGCTTCTGCCACGACCTTCGCGAGCCGCGCTCCGGCGTCCTCGAGCATGACGTCGCCCGAGCCGGTCTCGCTGACGAACTCCTCGACATCCATGGCGATGGCGTCGACGTCGCCGCTGCCTGTCTCGACGGTGACCCTGCGTGCCGTGCCCGCGCGCAGGGTCACGTCGCCCGAGCCGACCTCGCAGACGATCGACTCGCCCGAGAAGCGCTCGATGGTGACGTCCCCGCTGCCGGTCTCGACCGAGAGCGTCCCGCCGCCGTCGCGCGCCCCGACGTCGCCCGAGCCGGTCTCGACCCCGATCGTCCCCGCGACCTTGTCGAGCTCGATGTCGCCGCTCCCTGACTCGAACGAGAACGCCCCCTCGACCCCCTTCGCCGTGATGCTGCCGACGTGGTTCCTGAGCGCGCCCGACCCGGCGCGCGCCGGCACCTGCACCTCGATGTCGGCGTACAGCAGCACGCCGTCGTTGCCGCTGACCGTGACGCGGGTGCCGTCGTACTTCAGGTTGCTCGTCCCGGCCCCGATCCACGACAGCCATGAGGGGACCTTGCCGTCGCCGCCGCGCGGGTAGCGATAGGTGGTGTGGGTGTCGACCGGGTACTTGACCCGCAGACCCGGGCCGCTCGTGCCGCCGTCGACCTGCTCGATGGTGATGAGCGCGGCCACGGCGTCGGACTCGGCGTGAATGGTGGCCACGGCGACGACGCCGGTGCCGGTGCCGGGGACCACCTTCATGGTCCCGACCAGGTTCTCGACGAACCACGGGCCGGAGCCGGTGGTCGAGAGATCAGCCTTGACGGTGCGGGTCACCTCGGCCGCGGCCACCCCCGGGGCGGTCACGAGGGCCAGGGCGGTGACGGCGAAGAGGGCAATCAGGACGGCGGATCGGCGCATGGATTCCTCCCCAGATCGTTGCGGCGGGCCATGATACGCTCCGGTCACATGACAGGTTCCGTGGATTCCAAGGGCTGGCCGATCACCTTCGAGGACATCCTCGCGGCCCGCGAGCGCCTCCGCCCCTACCTGCGCCCGACCCCCCTGCGGTCGTACGCCCCCCTCGACGCCGCCATCGGCCGGGGGATTCAGGTCTGGGTCAAGCACGAGAACCACAACCCGACCAACTCCTTCAAGGCCCGCAACGGCCTGTCGGTCCTGACCGCGTTGCCGGTCGAGGAGCGCCACGGGGGTGTCGTCGCCGCGACCCGCGGCAACCACGGCCTGGGCCTGGCGCACGCCGGCCGCCTGCTGGGGGTGCCGGTCACCATCTGCGTGCCGCGCGGCAACAACCCCGAGAAGAACGCCGCCGTGCGCGGCCTGGGGGCGACGCTCGTCGAGGAGGGGAGGGACTACGACGAGGCGGTCGAGGTGGCCGCGCGTCTCGTCCGCGATCATGGACTGAGGGCTGTGCACTCGACCGACGAGCCGCTGGTGATGGCGGGGGCGGGGACTCTGACGCTCGAGATCCTGCTCGAGCGGCCCGACATCGACGCGCTGGTCATCGCCGTCGGCGGCGGGTCGCAGGCGGTCGGGGCGCTCACCGTGGCCCGCCGCCTGCGCCCGGGCCTCGAGGTGCACGCCGTGCAGGCCGAGCGGGCGTCGGCGGTGCACGACTCGTGGCGCGCCGGCCGCCTGGTCGAGACCGCAACCGCCGACACCTTCGCCGACGGCCTGGCGACGCGGAAGGTCTACGACATCGCGCTCGCGCCGCTGCGCGCCGGGCTGGCGGGGTTCGTCACGGTCTCCGAGAAGGCGATCGCCGAGGCGATAGGGCTGCTGATCCGGACGACGCACAACCTCGCCGAGGGGGCGGGGGCGGCGGGGCTCGCCGGGCTCATGGCACTGCGCGACCGGCTCTCGGGGCGGCGCGTCGGGATCGTGCTGTCGGGGGGGAACATCGACGAGGCGACGCTGCGGCGGGTGCTCGACGGGGCGATCGGGGAAGCGTAGTGCGTTGAGTCCATGGTTTCTTTACAACGCTTGACCTTGCACAGGATCGTTGCCGCCGTTCCCACCGGCTGCGCGGCCCGCACCACAGCCCTACTTGAAGTCCACCGTGGCGTCCTGCAGCCACAGGCCCCGAGGGTTGTACGCCTTAATCCGTGGCGGCTCACGAGCACCAGGATAGTTGTAAAAATCCGCGTACACCCCGGACAGGGCGCCGCTGGCCTTCGCCTGGAGTTCCAGATAGGTGTAGGCGGTATAAGTCTGGCCTTGCCTGAGCGGCACGTCGTTGAACGTCACTATCTCCTCCCGCGCCATGACGAAATCGGCGAAGAGCCCATCACTGATGAGGTAGGTCAGTTCTGCCGCAGCCTCTACGTAGGGGGGGACGACCGACTTGTACCTCAGCTTTCCCTTCTTATTGCGCACGATGCTCTTGAGCGAGATCGGGATCCGCTCCTCCTTCTTTGTCGTGAAGGTGACATTCCTCCTCAGGTAACCCGAATCGACCTTCGTGAGATCGGCACCGTAGAGGAGGCCCGTGACCCACTTGACCTTCCAGTCGGTATCTCCCACTTGCAATCCGAACAACTTCGCCTCGACATCGTCAACGACGCCAAGCGCCGCTACCTGAAGGTCGATGTCGGCGAACGTGGTGGAGCCGGAAGGTCCGTCTACCTCGAACGTCCGATAGACGATCAACCGGGCGCGCTGCGTGTCCTTCCACTCCCAGGGCGCGCACTTCGTGTCCTGCACGCAGGGTAAACGGATGCCCGACTGGACCCTCAGGCGACCCCGGAACTCGTCCTCCGTTTCGACGTAGTCAAATGGCGAAGACCCCTCAATGTCGATGGGACTGAAGCTCTTATCAGTCACGCTGAAGCTCCAGGGTCGTTCGCTGACCCGCACCATGTTCGTGTCCTCGTTGTTCTGCTCGTTCGGTTCCGTCGTGGAACCGTCCGGATCGACGATGGCTTTGATCTGGTAGGCGCCCGCCCTTCCCGGTGTCCATTGCACGCTGACCCAGGCGTGTCCTTCAGGCGGAGCGCAGTCGTCCGCGGCAGCCAGCGTCACAGCGTCGGAGGTGCCAATCGCGGCGTTGTTTGCATAGAACTTCACGGTGGTCGTCGCCGCCATGTCGCCGATGTTGTCCACCATCGCATATAAACTGGCGGTATTGCCCTCCCTCGGATTGCGCGGGTTGGAGACCACCCACAGCGTCCGCAGATCGGCGCTGTTCTCCTGGAGCTCCACGTCCAGGGAGACTCTGTTGTCAAGCGTGTCGCTGTCCCACAGCGTCGGCGGCGGATCGAAATCGCACCCGACAGAAGGCGATCCGGACATCGTCGCCGTCGCGATCAGGCTGTAGGCTCCCGGCGGAAGGCTCGCCGATGCTGGATTCCACGTGAATCGGTGGGTTGCCGACTGTCCCGCAATGACGTTGCTGACGGTCGTCGTGCCGATCGTCGAGACGCCCGCGCCATCCTGGTAGTCCAGCCTCAGGTCAAAGGAGCCCGAGCCGCGCTCTCCCGCGTTCTGGACCTCGACGTCAACGGGGATGGCGGTGTCGTCATGGAACAGGTACGGGCAGTCCTCGGGCAGGTCCAGTGGCTGCACGACGAGGTTTGGCAGATCGGGTCGGACGCAGAACGTCCGACTGTCGTTCAGAAGGGTGTCGTTGCCGTCGTTGTACGTGGCGCGGATCCGCACTGTGTGCTCCCCGGGCGCGGGCCCGGTCAGCGTTCGGAGGACCCTGATGCCGTCCCGGAAGTCGAGCGCTCCGATGAACTGTTGCCCCAGCGACGCTTCGGCGCCCCCCGGCGCTGCATGAAACAGCTCGACGGTCACCTCCGGCGACGGCGATATGTTCGCGCTATCGTTGAAGAAGGTGGCCCCGACCTGCAGATCCCGGTTTTCAATCGCCTCACCGGGATCCAGATCGAGGGTGCCGACGCTGATCGTCGGCGGCTGGGTGAGTTCGAGGACCTCCATGACCGTATTGTCGGTCTCGTCCGACTCCTTGAGGGTCCCATCCGGGTCGAGATGGACGCGGAAGATGTACTGCCCGGGCTGGCTGCAAGGCTCCCCCGGCTGTCCGCAACACCCGGCACACTCGAGGTCGAACGTCCCGGTGACATCGAGCGATGAGTAGACGGCCAGGGAAGCGACCGTCTGATCGAGCGACCTGGTCACCACTCCCGAGGTCGTCGGGATGACGAAATCCGAGCGGATCGGGAGGTTCTCGATGTCCTTGTCCCCTGTGTTTTTGACCCGGGAGGAGGAGGTCACCGTGGTGTCGGTGTAGATCTCCGGGGGGGATAGTAAAAAGTCCCACTCGTAGGTCGCGTCCGGCATGCGGATGTGGATCTCTTCGACGCGGCGGTTGTTCTTCTCGTCGGTTTCGGCAATCACACCGTCGGTGACGAGGTCCGCGTCCGCGTAGGCCAGGATGCTGGCGGGAAAGTACAGGCCGGGTTCGTGATGGTACAGAACATCATAGAACTGGTTCGGCGGGAGCGGCGGGATGGTCACCTGGTGGATCATCTGCCACCCCGAGGTGGCATCACTCGTCGGGGTGCCTTCGCTCTTGTAAATCGTCACCTGGACGTTCACCGCCGGCGTGGCTCCGCCCTGGTTTTTGACCGTCGCCCTGATGGTGACTCCCTCGCCCTCGATTGGAAATTCGGCCGAGTCGTCGGGGGTGACCCCGATGTCATGAACGATGAGGTCGGATTGCGCATCCGCGCACGTGCACAGCGGCGTACAAACCCGGGTGCCGCCGCAGCTGGCCCCGGGGGGATCGCACTCCTCCCCGATCCCCACCACGTTGTTGCCGCATCGAGGCAGATCGATCGTCACATACACGCTGATACTGGTTGGATCGCCGGCTCGCGCGGTCACCTCCAGCGCGAGCAGGCCGACGGTCGCGATCATGACGAGGACGGCCACCGGCCGCATCCTGCGGAGCAGCAGGAGCGAGACCCCCGCGAGGAGCACGACCAGGAGAGCGAACCCCCATGTCGAGAGCGCCGGGATGCCGGGCGCCGCGCTCGCCACCTGCAGCGGAGCCACCACGGGCTGGGCGAAGGTCAGGTTATCGAAGACGCCGGAAACCGTCAGCAGGAGGCTGCCCGAGGTGCCCACCTGGACCCCGGGCGCGACATCGAACCTGTAGTCGGCGACCCCCTGGCTGCCCGCCGGGATGGTCGCCGGAGCGGACACCGGGCTCAGGCGTTCGATGAACGGGGGTGCATCGACTCGGACCTGGACTCCCTCGATCGCAGTTTGTGCGTCGGGGTTCGCGATATGGACGAGGAGACGATTGTCGCTCGAACCGGGCGTCACGGGTGATGCGAGGGCGTCGCGTGGGGCGGCGATGGTCAGGCCCACGCATGCGACAAGGGCCAGGCGCATCGCGGTCGCACTCCACCGCGAGGGATCAGCAGTGCGTCTGGAGAATCGCATGGCAACCTCCTCCTGGGGGAAAAGCACCCGGCCGGTCAGCCGTGCCCGGCCGAGACTTGAATGGGGGCCAGCCGCCTCGCCTCCGGTGGCCAAGAGGAAAGTGCCGCGCTGTGCGGCGGGATGCCTGCGAGGCGTCCGTGGTAATCGGGGCCGACGGGCGGGTCCTCCAGCTGAGGGTCATGCCGGGTCCTTCGGTAAGCCCCGCTACCAGATAGCGGTCCATTCCTGGATCCCGACAGCAGGCTACGGGTTGCGGAAATCTTGTCGGGACAGGTTCGGGAATTTTGCCGTGTTGACCTCCTATACCATTGGCGGTCGGATTGTCAAGCCCCAGGAGCAGCCCCAGGAGCAGGATTGTCAGGTGCCGGGTTCAGAGGGCGGGGCCGTCGGCATGGCATGGTGATCTTCAGACCGCAGCCGCGGACCATGACACGGTCGAGTTCTGCTAATCCATGCCCCGGCCGGAGCCCCGCCCCGGCCTGATCCCCTCCACCCACGCGACCGCGAACCAGAGCGCCGCGTCCGGGCGCCGACTCCAGGCGCGGAACCGTGCCACCGCCGCCCGCACGTGCCGCCCGCTCACGAGGCCGGTTGCGGCGATCGCCGCCGCGGCGCCCTCGAGGATGCGCGCCAGGTTCTCGACCAGCGTCGGGAAGCGCGACTCGCCGGCGCAGCCGCCGAAGAAGATCCAGTCGCAGCGGCGCGGAACGGCGCCGGCCTCGTGGAGCAGCGCCACCAGACGCCGGCCGACCGACGGGTCGTTGCCGGCGCGCTCGTACGAGCGGATGTAGGCGCGCCAGACCTCCATCATCCCCTCGGGCTCGGGGAACAGGCGCAGGATGTCGTGGTCCTCGTCCTGCAGGACGACCCGGCCGCCCGGGCGCACCGCCCGCACCATGACGCGCACGAGGTCCACCGGGCGCGGCAGGTGCTCCAGCAGGAAACGCGTGTGCGCGGTGTCGAAGGTGCCCCATTCGTCGGGCGCCAGGGGCGGGTCGAGGGCGTCGCCGAGGCGCAGGTCGATCGGCGCCCGCGCCGGGGCACGGCGTGCCCCGCCGTCCTCGACACGCAGGCGCCGCCGGGCGGTGCGCAGCTGATCTGGGCTGCGCTCGATGCCGACCACCCGCCCCGAGCGGCCGGCGGCGCGCGCGAAGGCGCGGGTGATCTGGCCGAGACCGCTGCCAAAGTCGACGATCCACTCGCCCGGGCGGATGTCCATAAGCCCGAGCGCCCGGTCGTTGATCAGCGTGTTCATCATCCCGAGGCGGGCCTGCTCGCGCCTCGTTGTGCCGTGCACGTAGATCGAGTCCCGGCGTCGTGCGCGCATGCCGGGATCATAGGGGATCTCTGCCAAGGGGCGCACGAGCGGCTGGCAGGGGGTCGTGGCTCGGTGCGGGGACCCGAGGCTGCTCAACCGCCTCCTCGGTCCGCCGCGGCCCCCCTCAGGCTGATCTCAGAGGGGTCGGGACGCGGATCCCTCGACAATCTGCGCCCAGGCGTACAGCAGCCCGCACGCGAGACTCAGGAGGCCTGTCGCGACCCGCAGGCCGCGGTGCAGGCCGGGCCGCGCGGCCGTGGCGGCGAACGGCAGGCTGATGGCGAGGCTCATGATCGCCATCCCGCCTATGGACCCCATGCCGAACAGCGCCAGGTAGGCCAGTCCGAGCGGGATCGACGCGATCCGCGCCAGGACGAGCAGCGTGAGCGCCGCCGATCCGGCGAGGCCGTGGACGACGCCGACGACGAACGGCTTGATGCCGGGCCGGCCGATGCGGTGCTCGCGATGCCCGCCGTCGGCCGCCGGCGACGGCGCATGCGCGTCGTCACCGTCGTGGAAGTGCAGGTGGCGGTGCACGACGCCGTCGTGGACGTGCTCGTGCGAGTGGACATCGGTGCGCGCGCGCAGCGCCCGCGCCAGAGCGGCCCCGCCGAGGCCGATGATCATCAGCGCCACGGCGAACTCGAGGACGCGCGCCACCGGCCCGGGTATGGTCAGACGCAGCCCGAGGATGAACAGCCCGGCGACCACGATCGACAGGGTGTGACCGGCGCCCCACAGCGTTCCGGTCGCGACGGCGGCGCGCCAGCCGCGGCGCTCGCTGACCATCGCGCCGACCGCCGCGATGTGATCGGCGTCGGTCGCGTGCCGCAGCCCGAAGAGGAAGCCGAGGCCGAGGATCCCGGCCATGCCGGATGCGGAGCCGAGCCAGGCCGGAAGCATGGCCGCATCCTACTCGAACTCCGCGCTCAGCGCCCGGTGCCGCCGGGGATGAACCAGCGCACGCCGATGATGGCGTTGAGCCAGGTGTCGTTGTCGGGCGTGAGATCGACGATCGGCGCCAGCTCGAGGTAGGCCTCCCAGGAGCGCGGCCTCCTCCCGGCCAGGTAGTTGAATCCGAGGGCCCCGCGCAGGCCGATGCGCGTTCCATCGACGTGCTTCACGCGCGCGCCTGCGCCGAGGTAGAAAGCCGTCGCGCCCCTCTCCGAGTGGGTCACCGTCGCCACGTGCCACTGGTGCTGTGCGTGGAAGTCCACACCGCTGTCGCCGGCCATCGACCAGCCGAGCCCCATCTCCCAGGCACGGGTCGGGTGAGCGGGACTCATCACCCGGACCGTGCCGCCCGAGGGCTCGCCGGCCATGAAGCCGACCGAGATGATCCGCTGGGGCCTCGAGACCGGCGTCGCGGCGAGCGTGGCGGACGGCCCGGCGAGCGCGGCGCCGAGGACGAGAGCCAGCGCCGCCGCGCGCCGGGCATGCGCGCCCCGCATCAGTCGCCCTCGGGGATGATGAACCAGCAGAGCAGGTAGACCAGGAGGCCGGGGAACGCCGCGGAGATGATCGAGACGACGACGTAGATCACCCGCGCCAGCGTGCGGTCCATCCCGAACCGGTCGGCCAGGCCGGCGACGACGCCGGCGAGCATGCGGCCGCCGCGCGGGCGGCGGAGAGCCTGGGTGGATGACATCGGCTGCCTCCTCTCAATCCAGGTGGCGTTTGAGCTTCGGCCCGGTGAAACGGAACCCGCGGGACTCGTAGAAGCGCCGCGTCCTCAGCCAGCGTGGCGACCCGGGCGCGGTCACGTCGAGACGCGACCAGCCGCGCCCGCGGGCGTACGCGGCGGCGGCCTCGATGAGGGCGGCGCCGACGCCTGCCGACCGGCGCCCCGGGGCGACGTACATCTCGTTGATGACGCCGTAAGCGCCGCCGGCGTAGATGGCGAACGACTCTAACAGGGTCAGGAGCCCTGCGACGGCGCCGTCCGGCGCGCGCGCCGCAAACGCCTGAAAGCGATCGCCGGCGGCGCGCCACGCCGCCAGCACCGCCTCGACGTCGGTCACGCCGGCCTCGTCCCCCTCCTCGCCCAGTTCCCTGAGGAGGGCGTCGACCGCCTCGAGCACCGCCGCCGCCTCGGCGATCGACAGGCGATCGATGCGCAGGCCCGCGGGCAGCGCGGCGGTGTCGGGCGCGCCGGCCGGCGCGGCGGCGGCTGCGGGGCGGGCCGGGGCGCCGCGTCGGTCGGCGCGCGTGGCGCCGCCCGCCCCCGCCTCGTCGTCGCGGTGCACGGTCGCGGGGGAGAACGCCGGCAGGCAGACGGCGACATACTCGGCGCCGCCGGGGTGCGGCGAGGCGTAGCGCACCCACTCGCCGGGGGCCGTGACCACGGCCTCGCCGGCGCCTATCTCGACGACACCACCCTCGTGCTCGACCCGCAGGGTGCCGCGCAGCACCACCGTGATCTCCTCGAACTCGGGACGCTGGCCGGGCTCGCTCCAGCCCTGCGGCGAGACCATCCGCGCCACGCTGACCGCGGCATGACCGCTGTTCACGCGGCCGGCGTACTCCTCGATCCGCTTCGGCGGCAAGCCCGCCGCCTCGATGACGGCGGGGCGATCGATCTTCCTCGGCATGTCACAGCCTCCGGGTCACGGCTTCCAGATCGCCAGGCCGACCACCTGGCCGTCGTGAAGGTAGATGCCGGTCTCGGGTCCGCCCGCCTCCGCCGGCTCGCAGCGGTCGGCGAGCCCGCGCACGCCCGCCGGGGCGGTTGCCCAGAGGGGATCGGGCGCGGCGATCGGCGCGGCGCGCCGGTGCATCTTGACGACGAACGCCTCCGGATCGCCGGGGCGCACGCCGCGGCAGTCGGCGATGACGCCGGCGTCGCGGGCCGGCGTTCCGCCCCCCGGCCCCGCGCCGCCGTCCACGCCGCCGCAGTGGGGCAGCGACGTCGCCAGGATCGCCGTGAGCCGGCGCCCGCCGCCGTCGGCGGCGGCCCGGAACGAGAGGTCGAGGTCGGCGTCCTCGAGATGAAAACAGCGGCGGTCGCCGGGATCGTCGGGGCGATCGATGGCGTCGAGGGTCGCGAGCGCCTCGGCCTCGGCCATGCCGAGACAGAGCCGTCCAAGGCAATCGCCGCTGGCGCGCCGCGCGGCGGACGGCGCGGCGGACGGCGCGCCGGTCGCCGCGCCGCCGGCCGGTGCGCCGCAGGCGGCGAGCACGGCGAGCGCCAGCACCGGGCACGCCATCGCGCCCGCGGGACGGGTGGCGGCGACGCCGAGGGCGACGCGCGGCCTCATGAGGCGGCCCCGGCGGGCGTGCCCAGCGTGACCACGATGGTCTCGCCCTCCACGACGATGCGCGCCGACCCGAAGCGCATCGTGACCTTCTCCGCGGTGAGCGTGACGCCGTCGTCCGACTGCGTGACCACGGGTCGGGCGGCCAGGCCGGTCACGGTCACGCGCCGCAGGCCCCCGAAGAGAGGGTGCGGGCCCGCCGCCACGGTGAGCGCGTCGCGCCCGAGGACCTCGATCGTTCCACCGTCGACCGCGAGGTCGAGGTAACGCGTGTGCAGCACGCTGCCGCCTCCGAGGTTGCGGACGTTGAGCGGATCGAAACTGCGCGGCCGGAGCGGCGCGGCGGCGGCCTCGACGACGATCCGCCAGCCCGGTCGGCCGAGGACCTCGCGCTCGAGCGCGGCGAGCCGCTCCTCGAGCGCCGCGACGTCCCGGAGCGCCCGCGCCGACGCGGCGTCGATCTCGGCGGCGCTGAACGAGCAGGGCGGCGCCGGGGTGGGCGCGGGTGCGGCGGGCAGGCCGGCCTGCGGTGAAGCGCCCGCCGCGCCGGCCTTCGGCGCCGTGGCCGCCGGCGGGGCCGGAACGCGCGCCGTCAGAGCGGCCGCGAGGATCTCGTCGAGCGGCCGGGTCGGGCCGGCCTCGAGCGTCGCGCGCCAGCCGGGGGCCATCCGGTCGAGCAGCCGTCCGAGGGCGAGACCGGAGAGGTAGCCGCGCTGGCGGACGCCGTCGGGCGGGAACTCCTCGGGCGGGAGGGAGCGACCGCGATCGCCCGCCGGGGAGAGGACGGCGCGCGCGCGTTCCTCCACGTAGGTCGCCAGACCTTCGTTCAACTCGGTGCCGCGCTCGTAGGCCGCCGCCGGGGCGCCCAGCGCCGCGAAGCGGCGGCGGCGCTCGTCAACGGCGATCCGCGCCCGGCAGGCGGCGGCGTCGTCATCGCCCACCGAGGTCGCGCGACGCAGCGCCTCCCATTCGAGACGCCGGCCGGCCAGCGCCGCGGCGTCGTCGGCGGGGTAGCCGAACAGGTCGGCCTCGTTCGCCATCCAGTCGGCGTGCCGGGCGCGCTGGAACACGTGGAACCCCTCGTGCGCGGCCAGGCATGCGAGATCCTCGGGCGCCCTGGTGCCATCGTCCATGAGGGTGGCGGTGCCGACCCCGGCGAGATCGATGCTGGTGTTGGCGACCATCTCCGGCCGCCGGCCGGGCGCCGAGAGCACGCCCCGGGCGCCCGCGACCGGAGCGAAGCCCTCCGGCGGCGACGGGTGCCGCGCCAGCCAGGTCTGCGTGCCGTCGTCGATCATGATCGGGATCGCGCCCAGGTCGTAACCCGGCCACAGGTCGGCGCCGGCAATGCGATCGATCGCGGCGTAGATGGCGCCGACCCGCCCGGGCGCCACGATGGGCGTCCGCACCTTGATCTTCAGCGATGCCGCGGGGGCGCTTGCGGTCGCGAGGGCCAGAATCACGGCGGCAAGCAGAGGGTCATGGCGTCTCATGGGCGGCATTCTACAGGCCGCGGCCCTCGACCGGCCCACGGCGATACCCGGGCATCCGCCTTCGCGCGGCGGCGCGGCGTCACCTCAGGCGTGTGGTCCGCTCCAGCGCCGCAGCCTCGGGATCTTGCGCGTGAAGAAGCCGGCGACGAAGCCGGGGAAGCCCATCTCGCGCAGCTTGCCGCGCACGAGATCCTGCATCTGGGCGGCGGTGACGTCGGCCATCGTGAAGCGACCGCTCCGCCAGCAGTGGCTGCAGTACACCCGGCTCCGCGTACCGTCGGCGTTCGTGCCGCCGCCCTCCTTGTCGCGCTTCAGCGGCATCCCGCAGGACTGGCAGTCCTTGAAGCTCTCGTCCGTCATCGGGCTCCTCCTTGATCGGTGGACTGGTGCATCGTCGCGGCGCCGGCTCCATCGATGGGCGCCAGGATCTCGCTGACCGCCCACAGGCGGGCCGCGGCGGCGGGGTCGCGGGCCGGCGCCGACGGACGCGCCGGGCGTCCCTTGTCGAAGCAGCGCCGGGTGACGGCGGCGCACTCCGGGTCGGCGGCGAGCATGACGATGCCGGTGGCGCCGCGCCGCGCGAGCGCCGCGGCCGCTTCCCGGCAGATGCAGGAGGTCGCGCCGGTGACCAGGCACACACGGCCGCGCATGCCGGCCGGTTCCTCGGGAGCGGGTGCGCGCCGCATGGCGGGATTCTGCGTGCGCCGGCCCCGTGGTGGCAAGGTGTACGGACACACTCCTAACGGTAGGCCGCGGTCATGCCGCCGTCGACGATCAGCGAGTGCCCGGTGACATACGACGCCGCGTCGGAGCACAGCCAGACCGCGGCGGCGGCAGCCTCCTCGGGGCGTCCGAGGCGGCCGAGCGCGATGAAGCGCAGGTACTCGGTCTCGGCGCGGGCGCGCGCCTCGGGATCGCCGCCGCCGATCGCGTCGAACACGCCCTCGAGCATCGGCGTGCGGTGCGCGCCGGCGACGAGCGCGTTGACGCGGATGCCGCGCGCCGCGTACTCGAGCGCCGCCGACTTGGTCAGCGCCAGCACGCCGGCCTTGGCGGCGGCGTACAGCCCGCCGCCGGGCGTGCCGCCGAGAGCGTTCACCGACGAGGTGTTGACGATCGCCCCGCCGGCCGGCGACTGCGCCAGCATCTGGCGGATGATGGCGCGCAGGCACAGCCAGACGCTCTTGAGGTTGACCGCGATCGCCGCGTCGAACTGCTCCTCGGCGACGTCGGCGGTGGCGCCGAGGGCGCCCTCGAGAGTGGCGGCGTTGTTGAACGCCGCGTCGATGCGGCCGTGGGCCTTCACCACGGTCGCGACCAGCGCGTCGACGTCCCCGGCACGCGTCACGTCGGCGCGCACGAAGCGCGCCTCGCCGCCCGCCGCGCGGATGGCACGGGCCGCCTCCTCGCCGCGCTCCGCCCCGCGCGCCGCGAGCACGACCCGCGCCCCCGCCCGCGAAAACGCTTCGGCGGCGGCGCGGCCGATGCCGCTGCTGCCGCCGGTGACCAGGACCACCTTGCCGTCGAGCGTGATCATTCCGACCTCCGCCGCCACGAGTCTACCGGGGAGGATCCGGGCATGCCCCGCCCCGGGCGCAGCCGACGAACGCCTCGATCGCCGCGACATCCTCCGGGCCGATGGCGCTGGCTTCGTGCACGCGCTCGAGGATGCCGTCGTACTGGTCGGCGCTCAGCCGCGCGTACCAGACCGGCTCGGTGAGGTCGAAGACGGCGAGGGCCCGGGTGATCGAGGTGTCGAGATCGCTCCGGTGGCAGCGGCCGCAGTACTGCACCAGGACGTCGCGCGCCGGCTCGGCCCAGGGGATGACGACCCGGCCGGTGGCGGGCCCCGGGCCCGGGGCGGGAGAGTGGGCGGGAGCGGGGGCCGGGGCGGGACTGGGGTCGGGGGCAGGAGCCGGGGCCGCGTGCCCCGGCTGCGCCGCGGGCGGAGTCGTCGGGACCGGATCGACCGAAGCGCAGGCCGCGAACGCGAAACAGGCGATGCCGGCGCCCCACCAGTGCAACAGTCTGCGCGCCACCGTAAGGGTGCTCACCTCCGAGCCGCCGTCGGCGCGCGGCCCGTCGCCGCGGCGCGCCCGGCGGCCGCGGCGCGGACCAGGGCGGCGACGATTGGCGGCACGCGACCGGCGAGGGCGGCACGCTCGGGCTGGAAGAGCGTGGCGGCGAAGAAGGGGTGGCCTTCGAGCTCGACCCCGCGCACCTCCCCCGCCGCGTCCACCGCCGCGACCCGCAGCGCCCCCGACAGGAGCGTCTCCCGGAAGGCCGGGTTGAGACCGTAGCGGCAGTGGTACTCCTCGGTCGACTCGGTGGCGCCGTATGCCGCGGCGAGCCGCGAGCCAGCGAAAAAGCGCACGACGCCCGTCGCCTCCACCAGTTCACAGGCGAGCGGCGCCACGACCAGGCGCACGACCGCGGGGGTCACTCGCGCCGCCGCGGCCGCGGTCCGGGCCGCGGCGGCGCCGATCCCGGCGCCGATCGCCGCGGCGGTGCCGGCGGCGGTGCGCGCAGCGGCCCCGGCGGCGGTCTCGGCGTGGTCGGCGTCGTCCCAGCCGAGGACGGCGCGCGCGTACTCGACGAGCGCGTGCTCGAAGCCGCCGCAGGTGCCGAGGAAGGGCCGCCCGCGCGCGCGCGCGAAGCCGATCCCCGCGAGGGCGCCCTCCATGCTGCGGTACGGGGTGGCCGGCACGCACCAGAGTCCGTCGAAGCCGGAGACCAGGCCTTCACCCCTGATCGCGTCGGTCGGCAGCCAGGTCGGTTCGACCTCGACGCCGGTCGCCGCGGCGGCGAGCGCCAGGGCGCGGGGGATGGCCTGGTGCGCCACGACCGTCGGGTCGTGGTCGCCGATGAGGCCGATGCGCACGGCCGCCGTCATGCGCCGGGCCCGATGACCGGGGCCATCGCCAACGGCCCGATGACCGTCGTCCACTCGCGCACGCGCCAGCGGGTGACGACGCCGTTCCTGACGTACGGGTCGCCGGCGGCGAAGTCCTCGGCGATCCGGGATGACGACCCCTGGAAGAGCAGCACCGCCCCGTCGGCCGGGTCGCTCAGGGCGCCGCCGAGGACGAGCTCGCCGCGCGCCACGGCGCGCTGCGCGTAGGACAGGTGCTCGGCCCGCCAGGCCTTGCGCCGTTCGGCGTAGTCCGACACGACGTCGTAGAAAAGCAGGTAGTGCATGGCGCACCTCATCGATCGTTGGATGACATCCCTCGAACGCGGCCGGCGGACTCCGCCTCGATCCGCCGCCGGCGCGCGGGCGCCGACGGCGCGGTCACGTGGCCGGGTCCCCGGTCAGCGCCCGGAACAGGAGCGCGCGCGCCACGCGCCAGTCGCGATTCACGGTTCGCGCGTCGAGCCCCAGGATCTCGGCCGTCTCCTCGATCGACAGTCCGACGAAGAAGCGCAGCTCGACCATCTTCGCGAGGCGCTCGCTGATCGCGCCCAGCTGGCCGAGCGCCTCGTCCACCGCGAGGATCTCCTCGGTGCGCGGTGCCATGCCCTGCGCGGCGTCGTCGAGGAGGGCGGCGCGCACCCCGGCGCCGCGCTTGAGCGCGCCCCGCCGCCGCGCCCGGTCGACGACGATCTGCCGCATCGCCGTCGCCGCCACGGCGAAGAAGTGGTTCCGGTCGCGCCACTCGGCGCGCGACTGGTCCACGAGCCGCAGATAGGCTTCGTGCACGAGACTCGTCGTGTCGAGCGACGCGCCGGGTTCCTGGCCGCGCAGGCGCGCGTGGGCCATCTCGTGCAGCCGTTCGTAGACCAGCGGAACGAGCTGGTCGAGCGCGCCCTCGTCGCCGTCGCGCAGGGCCAGGAGACGCTGGGTGATCTCTCCCGAGGCAGCCATGGGGTCGTGGACCGGCGCCCCGGCGTCGGTCGGGGGTCAGATTAGCCCCTTCACGCGCGCGCCACAAGGGCGAGGCTGCAGGGGGGTGCACGACACCGTTGTGAGCCGGGGATGTCTTCGAGGGGTTGCGTGGGTGTTCTTTCGGCTATACTACCCGAAAGGAGGGTCTATGACCGACGCCCACGAGGTACCC
>Ga0247727_10002896_pt1 | contig 38682 bp, 23 predicted proteins | sample WisWelCaveWW1625_FD_202498 | JGI IMG/M metagenome (GOLD analysis project Ga0247727, IMG submission 202498) | Biofilm microbial communities from Wishing Well Cave, Virginia, United States - WW16-25 | ecosystem: Environmental > Aquatic > Deep subsurface > Groundwater > Cave microbial mat | place...
TCCTCCTTAACTTTAAAAATTTTAAAACAAGATACTCATGTCCAAGAAAAATTCCACAACGCGCAAAAAATTGTCTACGATGTCGTGACACTTATTTTGTCTACGATGTCCTGGCACTCATCACTTAGGTCATAGACCCAGGTCTCATCGTCATAAGAACCGTCGTTCCCGCCAAATAACAGCACTTGGTCGCCGCCGAGGAGGCCATCGCATGAAAATGTCGCGCCGAGGGTTTCGTGGCCGGGCTCTTCAGCGTCCAGATGTTGTCGCTTAGGTCATAGACCCAGGTCTCATCGTCATTAGAACCGTCGTGCCCGCCAAATAACAACACTTGGTCGCCGCCGAGGGAGGCCATCTTATGAAATACTCGCGCCGAGGGTTTCGTGGCCGGGCTTTGCAGGGTCCAGTCATCCTGGGCTTGCAGGGCCGGGGTTAAGAACAAGCCTAGCCCGCAGAGAATGGTGTTCAGGGTTTTCATAAGGCAAGTCTCCTTTGGTTAAAACTCAAACACCCTTGCGAAGGCTACACCCATCGAGTGGATAATCTTCGCAAGGATTCAATCTCGTAGCGCAGGCCTCCTTGCCTGCGAACAAGTGCAGACTGGAAGTCTGCGCTACGAACTCACTTCATCAACACGAGCTTCCTCTGTGCCGTGAACTCGCCGGCTTTGATCACATACAAATACACCCCGCTCGCCACGCGTTCGCCGCGCTCGTTCGTGGCATCCCACGTGAGATTGTGCTGGCCGGCATTCATCTCGCCTGCGACGAGCTTCTTCACAAGCTGCCCATTCGTGTTGAAAATAGAGAGCGTCACTTCGCTCGCTTGCGGCAATGCGAAAGCGATCGTCGTGCTCGGATTGAACGGGTTTGGATAATTCTGTTCCAGCGCGTAGCTAGTAGCTGTTAGCTGATAGCTGTCAGCTTCTTCATCAACAAAAGAAGACTTCGGCAAATTGCCCGGCCCCGGCAATGAACCCGGCGAACTATGATGCAGGAACAAGCAATCGCGCTCGACTAAAATTTCTTTCGCGCAAATGGAGCCGCGCAATTGGCTGTTCTTCACGAGCGTCACTTTCGCGTTCGGCGCGTTGAAGCTTCCCAACAAATAAGCTTCTTTGCCGAAGTTCACGGCACTGCTTTGCAGCGTGTTGAAAGTGACGAGTTTGCTGTCGCTTTCGCCGTTGGGCAGAAGTTGAATCGCAGCCTCTTTGCCCAATTGCAAATTGCTCTCGACGTTGATAATGACTTCATCGCCGCTGGTGAGATCGATTTCAATCACGGTCTCGGAGCTTAATGCGCGCAGCTCTTTCATAAAATACTCGCCGCTCGAAAGTTTGAGCGTGCCGCCGCTGTTCACGGTGACGATGCCATACGAGCCCGGCGCAAGGGAAAGCGAGCCGCCGCTCGGTACGGTTTTGTTGTCGCCGCCCGAGGTATAATTCAAGCTTGGCAACGCTTCGGTATCAACCGGCTCGACGCTCGGCGTGCCGTTGATCGTGCCGGAATTGCTGATGCTCGTTTGCGAAGTCACATCGCCGTTGACCGTGTTGTCTTTTTGAATGGTGATTTTTCCGACCGCGGTGAGATTGGAATTGTACGTGCTCGGATCGCCCTTCTCAATCGTCAACGCGCCGTTGGAGTGCATATCTCCGGCAGGAGTATGTTGCTTCGTGCGTTTGAGCGTGATCTTGTTGGCGAGGAAGACGAAGGCTTTGACGGGAGGCGCATTCACCGTGATATTCTGGCTCGCGCTGTTCGTACAACTGTTGCCGTCGGTGAAGGAATACGTCACCGTGTGCGTGCCGACGCCCGCAACGCTCGGATCGAACATGGTTCCGGAAATGCCCGGCCCGGAAAACGTTCCGCCTGCCGGTGAGACCGCGGGCGAAAGATCAACCGGCGCATCCGTGACCAAGAACGGGCCTACCGGATTGAACGTGACCGTCGGCAACGGATTGACGACAATGTTCTGGCTCGCGCTATTCGAGCAGTTGTTGCCGTCGGTGAATGAGTACGTGATCGTGTGCGTGCCCGCGCCCGCTGAACTCGGCGTGAAAATTCCTGCCGCAGTCACGCCATTGCCGGAGAACGTTCCGCCGGCGGGCGAAACATAACTCGTCAAATCAATCGCCGGTGCATTCAAACAAACCGCGCTCACGGCATTGAACGTGACGGTTGGCAACGGATTGACCGTCACCGTCGCGTTGCCGGAAGAAGTGCCCGTGCAATTCGCGTCGGAAACTGAGGTCACGGTGTAAACCGTCGTTGCCGCCGGACTCACGCTGCGCGTTGCCGGACTGCTCGCCACGCCGTTTTGCACGAAGCCATCAGACCATGTGAGATTCCACGGGCCAGTGCCAGTGAGCGTCGCAGAGATCGTGGTCGAAGCGCCGGCGCAAATCGTCGCATCGCCGCTCACAGTTGCGGTGGGCAAAGCATTGACGGTGATTTGCACTTCATCAAAAACCGGCGCGACCACGCCGTCATCCACCGTGAAGCGCAACACGTAAACGCCCGCAAGCGTCGGCGTGAAAACCGGATCCTCCAAAGTTGCATCGTTGAATTGCGCGCCGCTCGTGTTCGGGCCGGATTGCACGGTCCACGCGAACGTATACGTGCCGCTGCCGCCCGTGGCTGTGCCATCGAGATTGGCTGCTCCGCCAAGGCAAACCGTGTCATCATTCCCCGCATTCGCGGCCAGCGTGTTGGCATTCACCGTCACATTCTTCGTTGCGTTATTGCTGCAAGTGGTCGAGCCATCGGTCACGCTCACATTCACCACCATCGTGCCGACTGCGCCCGCGGTCACGCTCACCGTGCTGTTGGTGTTGCTGCCGTTGATCGTGCCGCCCGTAACGCTCCAACTATAACTCGGGCTGCTCGCGTTCGTGTTCGCGGTGTAAGTGTGCGTCGTACCGGTGACCACGGGATCGTTGCCGCTGATGCTCACCGTCGGCAGCGGATTCACCGTCACCGTGGCGCTGCCCGATGAGGTGCCGGTGCAATTCGCATCGGAAACTGAGGTCACAGTGTAGGTCGTCGTTGCCGCCGGACTCACGCTTCGCGTGGCCGGACTGCTCGCCACGCCGTTTTGCACGAAGCCATCAGACCACGTGAGATTCCACGGCCCAGTGCCAGTAAGCGTCGCAGAGATCATCGTCGAAGCGCCGGCGCAAATCGTCGCATCGCCGCTCACAGTTGCGGTGGGCAACGGATTGACCGTCACCGTCGCGTTGCCGGAAGAAGTGCCCGTGCAATTCGCGTCGGAAACTGAGGTCACGGTGTAAACCGTCGTTGCCGCCGGACTCACGCTGCGCGTTGCCGGACTGCTCGCCACGCCGTTTTGCACGAAGCCATCGGACCACGTGAGATTCCACGGCGCCGTGCCGGTGAGCGCAGCGGAGATCGTCGTCGAGCCGCCCGCGCAAATCGTCGCATCGCCGCTCACCGTTGCAATGGGCAGCGGATTGACCGTCACCGTCACTTGATCCGTGGCCGTGCAGCCATTCGCATCGGTGACGGTCAAAGTATAAGTCGTGGTCGTTGCCGGCGAGGCCGTGGGATTGGGGAGGCTCGCATCATTCAAGCCGGTGGTTGGCGACCAGCTATACATGTACGGTGTTGCGCCGCCGGTTGCGGCCGGACTGCCGCCAATCGCGGTCGAGCCGCCCGCACAAATCTCCGCGTCCATGCCGGCATTTGCGAGCAGCTCATTCGTGACTGCAATGCTCTTCGAAAATTCCGAAGTGTTGTTGCTCGGATCAGTTGCAGTCGCGCTCACAAATTGGCCGAGCGCCAAAGCCGTGGGCAAGCTCGCCGTGAAATTCACATTGCCCGTGCCGTCGGTGGTCACGGTTGTCGAAAGCTGAAACGTCTCGCCTTCGCCAAAGCCGGAAGGATCGGCCGCAGCGTTGGAGAAAAATTCCAACGTGAACGTTGTGTTCGCGGTGCTATTGAGCGAGCCTTTGACTTCGGTGTTGCCGCCGCTCGGATGCGCGCAATTCAACACCGGAAAGTTTTGCAGATTGTTCGCGCCCGTGTCGCCGTCGCCGAGGTCGTTAGCGGTGACGCCATTGTTCTCGAGATCAAGGCCCAGGCCGGTATTGCTGAAAATCGAATTGCCCTGCACGGCATTATTGGTCGGACTGGTGGGGCCGCCGGTGGTGATAATCGCCACCCCGTCAAAATTGTTGAAGGCGATGGTATTGCCGGCGCCGCTCGCCGTGCCGCCAATGGTATTATTTGAAGCGAAGTAATAAATCAACACGCCATGCTGGCTGTTGCCAATCGCCCCGGTGCCCGCGGCATTCGTGCCGATCAAGTTGCCTTGCACCACATTGCCGTTTGAACCCGAGTCTTGGATCAACACCCCCAAGGTGGCATTGCCCGAGATGACATTGCGCGCGCCGGCAACAGTTCCTCCAATCGTATTGTTCGCGGCGCCGCCGACAATACCCACGCCGCCGCCATTGCCCAATGCCGCCGTGCCAGCGGCATTGGTGCCGATCAAGTTGCCTTGGACAAAATTTCCCGTCGTGGCGCCGTTCTCGAATCTGACCCCGGCAAGAACGTTGCCGGAAAGGACATTGCCGGCCCCCGCGCTCGCGCCTCCGATCGTGTTGTTCGCGGCGCCGCTCAAAAGAAGCACGCCATGGCCGGCGTTTCCTAAACTCAAAGTGCCGGAAATATTTGTGCCGATGTAATTGCCCTGCACGAGATTGCTCGTCGCGCCGGCGCCGTTGAGCTCCACGCCGTCGCCGTTATTGCCGGAGATGAGATTGCGCGTTCCGGAAGCCGTTCCGCCGATGGTATTGCTTGCAACGCTCGAGACCAACACACCATTAGATAAATTGCCGAGATCGGTTGTGCCATTCACATCCGTCCCAATGAGGTTGCATTCGATGCGATTGCCGCCATTGCTGCTCATCTCGATGCCGTCACTTGAAAACCGGTTGATCACCAACCCGCGCACGGTGCTGTTGCCTGCGGTAATCGTCAAGCCATTCACGCCGCTGCCTGCGCTCGCGCCGTTCAATTCGATCTTCAACGTCGGCGGCCAGCTCGAACAGCTCGCGCCCGCTTGCGTGAGGCCGTCGATGATCACCGGATCAGTAATCGTCGGCAAAGCCGAAAGCGGAGCAATCGTAAACGGCCCGGTGCCGGAAGTGATGTTGAAGTGAATGAGATCGGGCGTGGAGGCGTCGAGATTCGCATGAGCGTTGGCATCAATGATCGCCTGCCGCAACGAGCCGGCACCGGTATCATTTGTATTCGTGACCGTGTAAGTCATCTGGCCGGGCAGCGGCTCCGCCAATTGAAAATCGCTGAAGCTCGTCATTCCCGTTGCTTGCGTGCTCGTCGCCGTGCGCGTGCCGACCGTGGGATAGCTCCAATTCGGACTATTGAATTTGCCGATGCTCAAATTGCTCGTGTTCGTGCCGCCATCGAGGTCGCCGCTCACGAAGTTGAACGTCGCATCATACGTCGTGAATGAAAGGCTGGCATCGCTCGCGAGCGTCCAGTTGCGATTGACGCTCTTGCTCGCATCCAAAGTGGAAGAAGAAATATTGGAATGATCGCCGGCCGTGGATTTCGCGGTGACATTTCCCGCCGAACTCACCGAGGCAATCGCCACATCCACCGGCGTGTAATCGCTGCCCGTGCCGACTTCAAACGTTTGCGTCGAGGCCACGGCAAAATGCTTTTGCAAATTGCCGGCGACGTGGCCGCTCGTGCGCGCCACCACGCCGCCGGCCGCGATGATCATTTTATTCGTGCCGGTCGTCACGTTGCCATTTAAAAGTGTGAGCGTGTTGTTCACGGTTTCATCCGTGAGCAAATTGACGCCGCTGGCATTGTTGATCGTCAAATTGTTGAACGTCGAGCCGCTCATGGTTTGCGGATTCGCGCCGTCCATCGTCACCGTGCCTGTGCCCGGCGTGAACGTGCCGTTGTTGCTCCAATTGCCGGCGAGGTTGAGGTTGAGATTATTGGCGTCGAACGCGCCCGCGTTGATCGTGAGATCGCCGTTGACGTCGAGCGCATTCGCCAACTGCGCCGTGGCATTGGCGCTATTGACCGTGAAATGGAAAATCGGAATCGCGCTGTTGACCTCTATAATTTGAGCCGCGGGCGTCGCCGCATTGCCGATTCGAAACGTGCCGCCGGTGATGCTCTTTGCGCCCGAGCCGCTCGTGATCACCAGCTCGCCGCCGCCGGCATTGCCGTTGGCGCGTTCGAATGTCACCGTGCCGCCGGTCATCGTGAATTTGCCCGTGGCGCCGAGATTGAAATTAGGATCCGCACTGCTGCTGTTGCCGACCTTGGTCACGACCACTTCTCCGCCGTTGATCGTCAAGCCGCTGCCGGTACCGGAGCTAACGACGCGAACTCTTCCTGCCAGATTCAACGTGCCGTTATTGATCGTCGCTTCCGTCGTCGCCGCATTCATGGTCAGCTCGTTTCCGGAGCTGCTGCCAATGGTCAGTGTGCCGTTGTCAATGATCAGCTTGCCATCCAAATCCAACGAGCCTGTGCTGCCCCAATTCGACACCGCGCTCGCATGATTGAGATGAAAGCCCGCCGCCGCCGGAATCGTCTCGGAGCCGCTAAACGGCGTGAAGGTCGAGGCGCTCGAAATTTTCAGCGTGCCCTGCGTCAGCGTGAGGTTGCCGCTCGTCGTCGTAATCGCGGAGAGCGCTTCCACGATGTCCGTGCTGCTGCCCACGTTGATCGTCAGAAAACCAAAATTCGTGGTGCTGCTGCCGCTGATGGTTTGCGTGCCCGTGCCGTTGAACGTGACCGTGCGCGAGTTGTGGTTGAAGGTGCCGTTGTTCGTCCAATTGCCGGCCACGTTAATATCGCCGCCAATCACGTTGCCGAGATTGAGCGTGCCGCCGCTGGAAATGACGACGTTGCCGGAAACCGTGGCCGCGCCGGTGGTGTTATCGAAATGAATCGTGCCGGCATCCACGCGCAAATTTCCGCCGATGGTCCACGTCGAGCCGTCCGTGCTGCGGAAAATTTGTTGGCCGGAGGAATTCATCGTGAAATCAAAAACGCTGATTGCGCCAAAACCGGAAATGTCGCTCGCGCTGTTGAACACGTAGCTGTTGCGCGAAAACGGTTTCGTGCTTCCGCCGTTTGCCGTGTTGCTCACGGTGAAGTAGCGTTGTTCCCGCGCCGAAGTGCCGATAAATCCCTCGCCGTTCTCCACTGGCATCTCGCCATAAACGAAGCCACCCGGCGGTGATGTGCCTAGATTGGAAGTGACGTAGCCGAACCAATTGAAAGCAGAAGGCAGGCCGCTGCCGGTGATATTGCTCCACGGAATCGCGTACTCGCGCACATTGCTCAGGTTGGAAAAAAAACTGCCGGAGGGAGAGTTCGCGCCGGACCAGCTATTCGAGCCGTCCGCAGTGCGATACTCTTGATAGCCTTCCTTGAAATACGAAACATAATCCGCGCGAAATTGCAGCGCCGCGAAACTGGTTCCGTCATAATTCTGGCCGACCAGCGTGCCGTCCGCATTCGTGCCGCCGTTGATCGGCGCAATGGGATTGCCGTCAACGTAAATCACCGCGGCTTCGTTTACGTTCGCGCCGGAGATGCCCACGTAAAGATTCGCGGCATCCCACGTCATGTACCACACCGTGCCGCCATTTGTTTGCTGATTGCTGCCGTCGGTGTGCGTGCCGTATTCGCCCGCGCTGATCAAGCCGTCGATCGTGGGCGTGTTGAATTGCGCGAGCAGAGTGGAGGCTTGCCAGCTCATGATACCGGCACAAACAAAAAAAATCGCCGCCAGCTTCGCCGGCACCCGGTCTCCGAAACGGAGGGTTCGCTTTTGCGATGCCATAATGTGCTCCCGAAAAAGATTGTTGGGTTGAAAACGCTGCTACCTGGAGGTGAAATGCAGAAGGAGGTGTTACGGCCAAAACTTGTGCTCACGCGCAGAGCACGAAAAGCTTGCGACGCTAAAAGAAATCTCCGGTCTCTCGCAATGGTTTTTTTGCTCGCTGAGGTGAAAACCGTCCGGACAGAAAATAGAGGTGTCGCCGATTTGGGAATCCCCGAATGTCGAGAGTGTTTTTTAATGCGAGGGCAATTAAAGAGATTTTTTCGAAATGACAACAGGTTTTTTTTGCGTGGAATCACAACATCTTCATTCGCATCCATTCGCGGTTGTCCCTGTTTGGCTGCGGCTGGCCGCGTTCTACTGCAACGTTAAGCTTGGAATTTCACCCCAAACCTCGATCCTGTCATTCAGAAGGAACCTTTTTAGCGCTTGGCACAAAGTTCATTCGAAGGCTGATTCCAGTGCTTAAAAAGATTACCACGAAAATGCCGTAGCGCAGGCTTCCAGCCTGCGTGCAGACAGGATGTCTGCGCTACATTTTCATCATGCCCGGGTGTCCAAACGGACATGGCAATTCTTTCAGAATGACATGTTTGGGGGAGGATACCGACTCAACGTTGTAGTAGCTCCAGGCTTCGATTTCGAGAATTCGCGGCTCGTTTCGGTGTCTATAACCTTGCAAAGCCGGGAACCACGCGCTCTTGCTCCTCTCTTGTTCGCTTGATCAAATCCTAACCCGGCCGAGCCGGAACCAATCAGACAAAACAATTTCCGGCAAAACTATTCTTTTAATCGTTTTGCCGGAAATAGTTTTGCCTTTTGTGTTTGCTCTAAGAGCAAAGAGTTCACTTTTTTAATGTAGAGCCGTTTTTAACGCGCGCCCTTTCGCGCAAATTTAGCTTGGAGGCGAACCATGATCTCGCGTTTTCGTTTTCAGTTACCGCTCGTGTTGGGAACGTTTTTACTGTATCAGCTTCACACCGCCCTCCTCCGCGCCGCCGCAGACGCGCCGATTACAACGCCGGACTCTTTGCGCCTCGGACGCGCCGCTGACTCGGCCAAGGCGCTGGAGTATGCGCCGATTCTGTGGTTCGAATCCGGCGAGAAATATTTTCCCACCATGCCGTTCTTCACCGCATTCAAATGGAATCGCGACGACACCACGGAGTTCCGGCTCACGCCCGAAATGATTCGGCCGGATAGCTCCTGGTATGGTTTGATGAAAACCTATGAGGCGCGCACGCTCGCGCTGCGCGGGCAACATCAGCAGCCGGAAGTTTGGCTGTTTTGGGACAAGCGCGAGTTGAGCGTCAAAGAATTTCAGCGTTATCTCGAGAGCGACCGGCAGTTTCGCAAACGCGGCAAGGCTTATTTCATGCGGTTGCGCCGCGAAGTCGAACGTATCGAGGTGTTCTGTTATTGGATCTATTATCTCAACGACACCGGACTCGAAGGCCACCCGCAAGACCTCGAGTCCGTTTACGTTTTCGCTCCGGTTTGGCGCAAAGACACGAAAGTGGAAAAGGAATTTTTGACGAAGCCTTTGGCCGTGGTCGGCGCCGGCCACACGGAGATGGTTCCGAACAACGTGCTCTTGTGCGATACGCCGCTCGACTCGATCGTGATTTTGACGGAGCTGGGCGGACATTCCTCTGCGCCGGACCGCAACGGCGACGGCCGCTTGAACCCCGGCTATGACGCCAACTGGCAAGCCGCGAATTTGTGGGGCACGCGCGATACGCAAGCCTCCTCCGGCTTGGGCGCGTTGGGCAATTATGAATCGTGGATGACGTTTCCGCGCAAAGAGGAGATGCGGTGTTTTCCTCCCAAGGAAAAATATGAGCAGCTCTGGCATTATCGCCTGGCGGCGGCCGAAGATTTAAAAAAACTTTATGAGGCCATTCGGGATTTGCAGCCTCACAGGAAACTGCGCACGGCCGCGGATTCCACGCAGTGGTTGAGCATGGGAGAAAAGTTTGAGAAGATGGGAGGCCCGCGTAGACAGAGTTGGATCGCAATGGCAGAATCCCGGCGCGATTCGCTTTTTGAGCGTTTACAAAGCTGGCGAGAGGATCAATGGACGTACAAGAAAAATCCTGAGACCGGAGGTTTGGAGAAGAAAAGCCACGAGAAGCTGGTCGCGGCGAAGCACATGCCCTGGCAACACGCCAATTACAAAGGCCCCGTTAGCAATATTTTCAAAAGGCACATTTTCCCTCCCACCGGCGATTGGAGCCACTGGATGAGAGGGGCGTATTTGCGCTACGCGGGCCGGAGTGAAGCCTCTGCGGGTTTAGTGCTCCATGTGACCGAGCCCCCGGTTATTCGCGATTTGTTCAAATTAGCCGGTGTGGTCGTGTTCGAGGGGGGCTATCGTCGCGTGGCAAATGACACCTCTAAAATCGAGGGCACGCTTTTTACCGGCACAGATCAAATTGCAGCGCGCTTGCTCTATGATGTGACTTACAACACCGTCTTTACCGGGTATTTCGGCTGGGGCGTTGAAACTGATTACAAACGCAGCGCGAGCAATCACACCAGAAAATTTTTCTATGGCGGCGTGAAAGCGGAGTATTACTTGGAGTGGTTGCCGGGGAGCTTTAATTTTCTGCAAGTCCGGTTTGGCGTGCGCATTCCGAATGCGGGACATCATTTGCGCGCCAATCAAACCGTTTTAGAGCTGCAGATCGGATTGCACCGTTGAGCGCGTCTGAATGGAAGTGTTTGAAGTCAGGTTCCGAGGCGAACTTTTCATTTGATCATTCCAGCATCATCTCCCGACGACGCCTCAAGTCGCAGAATGTGCGGCGAAAATCAAACGAGAGTTCGGAGACTTGCCTCACGCAAAACTTATTTTCATCTCACCGCTCTTGCCGGAAAAATTTCGTGCGCACCAAAGCTTCGACGTCTCGCGCCTCGATGTTTTGTATCGGCGCAGCGCCGGAAAATTCATATTGCCGTCCGGTCGCCGAGCCGATGACGCGAATACGCGCGTTGGCCAAATAACGCAGCTTGGCGGAAGCGTGAGACGTCGGTGCGCTAACGGCTCTTTGTGATTCGGTTCGCACCGGTTGCGCAGCTTGCGGTGAAACTTGGCGATTAATCGGCGCGCGCGTTGCCGGCGGCGCGCTCTTCAGTTGTTCCCGTCTCTGACCGCAACAAGACATCGTTCATTTCTCCAGAGTTGATTTGAGGAAGCGTTTGCAGCACCGCAGGCTTCTGCGTGATACGTTCCAGCAAACACGCCGCACCGGATAGCGCCAACCAAGCGAGTAGTCCTTCCCACAGTTGATTGGAAACAAACAGCGCCATCGGCGCGGCGATCCATAAACTGAGACAATAAAAGCAATCCAACAATTTTCCGAGCACGCTCTCTCCTAAGCGCGCCCGGAAACGTGCAACCAAATCCGCCGGCCAGTCCTCGTTCGCCAACAAGTGCGTGACGCGCCACGTGGCGAGGGCCGCGAGGAGGAATTTGAGTTCGAGGCTCATGAGAGATTACGAGGCTGCGGGTTCCAGCGCAAAGGCGGCGGAAGCGAGGCCCGAGTCCAAATAATCCAACTCATCCGACCAGCCATCGGTAGCTATGGCATTCACATAGAGTGTTTCGGCGAATGCAGCCTTATCACAACTACCGAGCAAGTTCGAAACTGCGACTGACTTCGAGAAAATGCTGGCAGCATTGCGCGTATAACCATCTACAACGCTGTCGCCAACCGGACCATCTGCTTGTTCGACCGGGGTAATTGTCGTGCCGCGTCTAATCATGAATATGAATCTTGCGAAGTTGTGCGGATGAAACGGACGGAAGCGAATAAGGGCATTCGAGCTGACCTTCGAGGCGTAGCTCACGAAGCCGCATTCATCGGCCGTCGCGCTGCCATCCACTTGCACAGAATAGATCCTGGCGGTGCATTTGTTGTTATCCACGTGCAGCACGAGGCGAAACGCAATGATCTCGCTCGCGGCGTTCCGAATCAAATGTTCTTCTGTTGGCGCTACCGTGGGAACCATGCCCACGCCAAACGGCCCGGCAATCGTTGGCACTTTCGGCAATACGCCTTCGGTGGTCCAATTAACCAAAGAGCCGTCGCTTTTGAATAATTCCAGCTTGAGCTCATATTTGCCCGCCGCCATGAGCGCATTGCCGCCTTCCAACAAGTGGCTCAGGAAGAATGCGCTGGCGGTATTTTCGCGGGCATCGACCTCCGGCGCCCATGAAGAGGAATCAACGCCGGGATTCAACGGCGGAATGAGCGGGCGAATTTTAGACAGGCTTTGTCCGGAAAATGCCGGATCCGGACCGAGCACGAAAGGTTTGAAGTGCAACGTCGTGTCCGGCATAACTTCGGCGTAGTGGCGTACCACTTCGCGATCAAGTGCAAGCCAAGCGCCGCTGCTGCCTAGCCGGCGATACGACCAGCGATAGTGCGTGATGCCGGAGGCGATCAACGCGTCGCCGAACCAGACATGCGGCTCCAAGCTGCCGCCAAACGGCCGATCATCAGTCGTCAGGCCTTCGTTCGCACCCGCGGCTTGGCCTTGAATTTCCGCCATACTCACTTTATTGCCGATCAACATGACGGCGACTTGTTTGCCGGCAACCGTCTCACCGTCACTGCACCAAGGCACGCGCGGATCCGTAACGCGAATGATAACGTCGCTGCTGCACACATAATCCCAATGTGTGTTGCAAGCCATGGGCGGCTGATACACCGTAGTCCATGCGCCGCCGAGGCAGTATTCCACCCAAAAATAAAGATCGGGGTGATCTGCAACGCAGAGATAGAAAATCAGAGTATCGAAGCGTCCTTGGTTGTCGGTTTCAATAACTGCAAGCTCGTCGCAGGTGTAAAAATACGGCCACACCCATTGCCAAAAGCAGATATACGGCCGGATCACGAGCAGGTTGTCGAGCAAAGCCTGTTTGATGACCGCGATGGAGGAAGATTGCAGCGCCGCCTTGAATGCGAAATTGTTGAGAAAGTCCGGCACTGCCGAAGGCGGTTGTGAAGGATCACGCTCGAAGCCGCCGATGCGATCCGGGAAGAAACTCGGCGGGGGTTGCGGATTTGCAAGGTCGAAGTCTTCGCCCAATTCAAATTCCGGCACGCTTTGCATGGCGGCAATATTCCGGGCCGAGAAATCAAATACCCGCGGATCGAAACGAAACGGCGGCGGGTCCGGAAACGGCGGGCGGGGAATAGGATGAAGCAATTCTTCACGTATGCGAATGATGAGATCATCCGGCAAACGCGGAATGACGATGCGGAGAGTATCGACTTCGCAGACGTGCACGCGCGCATGGCAGACCGGCTTGTCGTAGGTGACGCCATTGATCGTTACCGGCCTCACAACGCGGCCGCGCACACGGCACAAGCACCACAGCCACCATTCCCAATGAAATTTCGGAATGGGCAAAAGCTCATAGGCGCGCTTGCGCGGCTCGAATTTCCACAAGGGTTCATAGGCGCGAAGGCGTTCGAGTATTTGCGGCGTGATCTGCGCTTCCTCGCGTCCCTTGGGCAAGGCCAGGCTCAACATCAAACGTGCATATTGCGCTTTTTCAGGGCCGAGTTCGAGTTGAAATCGACCCTCTTTGTTGACCGGCGCGCTCGCCAGCAAAGCTCCTTGACTGTCAAAGGCATAAGCCACGAGCTTGATTTCCTCGCTCGGCTGCCCGTCAAACTCGACCTTAAAGCGCAATGACTGTGACTGCGCTCTCTCCTGGATGGCATTTTCCTTTTCCATAAACAACACTCCTTGGTCTTTTGGGTTCGGCTAATGTCATTTGTATTTTGGCAGGGCTTCCCATTAGCCCCAGGACGCCCTGCCGAATATGAATTACGCCTTCAACACAATCCGAATCGCGCCTATTCGTATGCGGTCTTCGACTTTGCCGATGACGATGCGAAGATTGAGTTCATAGGCGCCGAGGATTGGCGCGTCCGCCGCGTCGCTGCGATAACACGTCGGCGTCGTCGAATTCAAATCTGTCCCGTCGTCATGGCGCACGAACGCAATGTTCGGGGTGGTCATCTCGGTCAAACGCACTTGCGAGATGAACGTGCGCTCCGGCGCTTCGGAGATCACATCGTAACACACTTCGATGGAATCGATTCTCCACGGCTTGCACTCCGCGTTGAAAACCGGCAGAGGCAGATCGACATTCACCCATTCGAGATCGGAATCCAAAACCGTGGCGCTCGTGGTAATGATCAATCCCTGCCCGAAGGTGTCGTCATTTTTTAAGATGAGAACCGTGGGCGCTGCGCCGGCGCGGTCGGCTTGCGCAGTCATGGGATGAAACCAAATGTCTTGTCGCTTACAAATCTCGACGCCGTTGCGAGTACACGCGGTTTGGCAAACCACGGCAAAGCTTGCCAACAGTAAAGTCAGCCAATATTTCCTCATGGCGATTCTCCTTATTTGTGTTGGAATGGATAAAATGCGGCCCACCCGCTCAATTTATATCATGGCAAGCACGCCTAGAGGCTTCCCCTCGGCGGCAAAGGAATGAAGTCAAAACAATGCGTTTGCAAAGAAAGATCGAGCGCTAAAACCGGCCGCTCACAAAGATGATGTTGGCCACGCGGCGTTTGCTCGTACGAGTTTGTGGTTCTATTCCCATAGGCACATTTCTCCCAAAACGCTCTCACATTTTTTTAGGCAAAACCATTTGGGGCAAAACGATTAAAAGCAAAAACTTTCTGTAAGCGGATTGAACGGATCAAGCGGGTAAACCCATTCAGTATCCGCTGAACCCGCTTACAGAATTCTTTTTGCTTGCGGCTCGTCCGCTTTGCAAAGGGGTAGGTTTGGAAGAATTGCAGGCATGCATGAATCGCGCAACGTGATCGTTGCCAAAACGCTGCACGTGAAAATGGCGGGTGAGGAGTCGAGGCGAATGAGGCGCTATTTGCGCGGCGGGGTCTTGTTTACCAAAGCCTGGGGCATGACGGCCACGACGCGAAACCCGAGATTGTTGCTGCGAAACATGGGCGGCGCGCCGCGACGATATGAGACGCGCAGCTTGTCCGGCGTGTCGCTCCACGAGCCGCCGCGAAGCGCTTTCTCCGTTCCGCCGGCCGGCCCTTTGGGATTGCTGATCTCTTTTTTTTGATACACGGCCGCCTCGTACCAATCGCCGCACCATTCCCACACATTGCCGGTCATGTCATAAAGCCCGAATGCGTTCGCGCCGAATTTGCCCGCCGGTGAAGTGTAGATATAGCTGTCGTTGTACGCGCGCCAAATCATGGACAAATTCGGCAGCACTTGCTTGAGCGACTCATCCGCGACGTTGCCACCTTTGCCGACCTGCGGCGCGCCCTCGCCCCAACTGTATTTGATTTTGCTATTGCCGCCGCGTGCGGCGAGTTCCCATTCCGCCTCGGTCGGCAAACGATATTGCCACGGCCCTTTTTGCGAGAGCCATTCGCAATACTTTCTCGCATTATCCCAGGTTACGCCGACGACCGGATGTTGCGGATCATACAACGCGGCGCCGAGCTTTTTATAAAAACTATCCGTGCCGTTTTGATAATGATACTTGCTGTCGGAGTCCATCCACTCCGGCAGATTGCCTTTGGTTTCTGCAACGAAGGCCATGTACTCTTCATTCGTGACTTCGTGTTTGCAGATGTAAAAATCGTAGATGCGCACCCAATGCACCGGCCGTTCATTCGCCGCGCCGTCGCCGAACGAATCGCCGCGCTGATAGACCGTGTCTTTCACGAACACCATGGTCGCGGGCAACTTTGCGGCCTCGTTTCTGTTGCGTTCGATTTGCGGTGCGCGCGCTCTTACGGCAGTTCCGTTGCGATTTGCGGTTGAACCGTTTCCTTCGGCACGAAGCGGCGCGATGCGATTGGACGCGAGCGTTGGTTTGGTAAGCGGTGCTTCCGGCAAAACTTTTTTGCCCGTCGTATCCGCAGAAACCTGCTTGCCGTTTGCCAAGGCCGAAGGCAAAGCATTGGCAAGCACGCGCGCAGTGTCCGTGCGCGCCGTGAGTTGCTTCGCGGGCGCGCTCCGCACCGGCCGCGCCAAAGCCGGTTCATCGGAAGCGCCATGCACGAGCGCCGCGATTTCCGAGAAAGGCCAGCGGTCTTGCAACGTGGGCCTTCCGCTCAATATCCACCAACCCAAAACTGCCACGGTTGCAAATGCGGACGCCGCGAGAGCCGAACGCGCTAAACGTTTCAGCTTGCGCTTCAACCTGCGGCGAATGGAACGCGGGCGAAAAACCGGCGCCACGTACACGGCTTCGGGCACCGGCCGGCTGGGTTTATGGTTCGCGCTTTTTCTTTTCGGTGTTTGATTGACGCTGCGAGGTTTCGAGGCCTCCTCGCGCCGCACGCCGTTTACGGGAAAATCGGCCGGCGCGGGTTTGCGATCCTCCGCGCGGCGCTCGTCTTCATAGAGCAACAAAGTTTTTTTGCCGTCCCGCAAAGTTTGCAAGCAGCGGCTCACTTCCGTGGCGTCGCGCGGACGGTCGTTGGGATCCTTTGCCAACAGCCATTGCACCAAATCCGCCATCAAGCTGGCAAAACCCTGAATTTTTTCATCCAAGCGCGGCGGTATTTTGTGCACGATGGCCGCGAGCAAATCGTTTTGGGTGAGCGCCTCAAAAGGCACTTGACCGGTGAGACATTCGTAGAAGATGACGCCGAGTCCGTACAAATCCGTGCGATGATCGACGTGTTTGCCCAAATACTGCTCGGGTGAAGAATACACCGGCGAGCCGATGCGCGCCTGCACGCGCGTTAATTGATAGTCGTCTTCCAAAATTTTTGCGACGCCGAAGTCCACGACTTTGACGGCCCATCCTCCTTGGCCGTCGGGCACGAGCATGATGTTGTCCGGCTTGAGGTCGCGATGAATCACGTTGTGCTCGAGCATGCAATTCAACGCTTCACAAATTTGAATGCCGAGATCGAGCACCTGCTCCAGCTCGCGCGGCCCCTGCTTCTGCAGCAACTCGCCGAGCGATTGGCCCTCGAGAAATTCCATCACGAGATATGCGAGGCCCTCCATGGTCTCGCCGAAATCATAAACGGCGACGACGTTGGGGTGCTTCATGCGCGCGGCGACTTTCGCTTCGTGATAAAAACGCTGCCGCAGGTCTTCGCTCGCCACCACCTCCGGCCGCATGAATTTGACCGCCACAAAATCGTTGATGAACAAACGCCGCGCGCGAAACACGCTGCCCATGCCGCCTTCGCCCAGCTTGTTGAGCAAGCGATACTTCTTGTCGATCACCATCCCGATTTGAGGCAGCGGCACGTGGTCGAAGTTTTCCGCGCCGCGCGGCTTGGCGCAAAAGTGCGGCTTCGAGGGATCGTAAACCGCGGAGCATCGGGTGCATGTTTTAATCGTCGTCTTCATCGTCAACGTCCAATCGCAAAGCTCGGCCCAATTTGCAACGCGAAGAAATGAATTGCCGGGCCCTTATCGAGAAACAAATTATAGGCAAGCGTCGCTTTGAGCCAAACCGTTTTGTTCAGCGGAAACAAACGCGCGAGCGCGAGCATCCAACCCCATTGGCGATCGGAAAGCGAGGCGGATTGGCGATTGCCTTCCACCTTCACTTGCGGCAAATATAATCCCGTTCCCAAACCGGCTTCCCAACGCGGCGCGAAACGATAATTCACGACACCGCCGATTTGCACGAGCGAAGCCGAGCCTTTCAAACCGTAACGCAAAAGCTGGGACTCCGCGCTCTTGCGCAAGCGCAGCGCGAGGTAAGCGTAATTCAAATCCAACGAGAACTTCGTCGAGAGCGGCAACGCGAGCCCGGCTTGCAACGCCAAGCCATTAGTGTAAGCGCGCGACATGTCGATCTCGGCAATGACGCGGTTCGAGCTGTTGGTAATTTGCAAGGCCATGTTCATGCCCATCGAGCGGGAAGCGCCGGGCAAGGAGTAAAGCCCTCCGGTCATGACATTGAAACGTATCGGGCCGCGCTGCGGGCCGCCAGTTATGGGCAGGATTTTCTTTTCAGCTTCGGCTTGCGACGGCGGCGCGCTTATTTGCGGGGCGCGCTTGGCGTCGAGCTTGTCGAGCATGGGATCGTATTCGCTGCGTTGCAGCTCCAACACGTCGCCTTTTTGAATGGTCGCGTTCTCGGCCTTCGCCAGCAATTTGATGCCGGCAATTTTCGGGCGGACGATATAGACTTTGACGCGCCCCACCCAATACACGAAGTCGCCCTCGTAACGATTCACTTCGAAAATTTCGCCGAGGTGAATGTCGGCGTCTTCGCCGTGATCGATGACGCCGGTGCCGTTGTCGAAGCGGAGCACTTTAATGGCCGTTTGCGCCGAAACGGCCGAGGTCGGCCACAGCATCAACATCGCGACAAAAAACAAAGCTCGAATCATATCGTGTGTGCAGCTTAGTGTAAGCGTGAAGAATGACTCCTGAACGTCCGTGTGCGGAAAGTCGCGCATAATGATGATCGTGAATACCATGAAGCACTAGCAAAGCAATTGCCAGAAACTAAAACCGGCGGTAAAACGTTCGAGAGATGTTTATTTGACAGGAAGGCTTTGCAAATCCTGCGGGAACGGTGTAATCCCAAGCGCCAAACAAGGCGGTTTTTTTTATCACGCGACGTTTGCGTTTTGTGAGCTTACGAACATGTGTCGCGCGCTTGCAAATTCGTATCTAGTGCTATAACGTCAAGTCGATGCTCCCACCTCAAAATGTCATTCTGAAAGAATCTTCCCCGGCGCTTGGCAAACCTCTCAAAATGGGTTGTGTATCGAGCACGAGGGCAGCTTCTTCCAGAATGACACCACTGAGAGGCGCCACAAACCAACCAGTGTCAATTACAAAGTCTAGCGCGCCTTGCTCAACACCTGCTGAAACTCCTCCAAACTCCCCACGCGCACCGCGCAACCGTGCGGGCAATTCGAAACACAAGCCGGGCCGTGATTCGTCTTATAGCACAAATCGCATTTGCTCGCCAACAAGCGCGGCTTGCCGCGCAGTATTTCCGGCAGCATATCTTGCGGCCAGAGTTCATTCGTTTCGTGCATGACGATCGCATCGTAAGGACAGTTGTTCGCGCACGCTTTGCAGCCGATGCACAGATCATCGATAATCTCCACCACCTCGCCCACGCGCGCGCGATGAATCGCGCCGGTCGGGCAGCCCACCAAACACACCGGATCATGGCAATGATAACACGACTTCGTGATGAGCAAATTTTTATATTTGTCGCCTTCGCGCACGAAACGCGGCCGGCCCTCGTGCGTATCCGCGCAGCCGCGCACGCAATCATCGCAGCGCGTGCAGCGGTCGAGGTCGATCACCAAAATGCTGTTGCCTTCCACCAAGCCTTTTTCCAACGCCGTGTTGAGAAATTCCGAGGCGTGCAGATTTTTTTTATTCGCGCCCCGCGCTTTGATGCGCGCCACGGCCGTTTCCATCAACATTTTCCCGGCATTGGGATAGCGCTTGAGCAGAACTTGCAAATCCGCCCGAGAAATTTTCACGAGGTCCGAAAACTCGACTGAGGTCGCAGTACACGTCCACCCCGGAACGCCCTCGACCAACAATTCGATCTCGCCCATGGTTTTGCCTTTGGAGAGATACGAAACGACCACCTCGCCTTCGCCCAAACGCTGCTCGAGTTTGATGAAACCCGCGCGCACCAAATACAACGCCTCCGCCGGCTCGCCTTCTCGCGTGATCACCTCGCCCGGCTCGCACGAGATCAATTCCACGCGCTGCGCCAAAGCGGCCAAGAATTTTTCATCGCAATGTTGCAGCAGCGGCGCGGTTTTCAATTGCGTGAACAAGGCGCGCTCGCGATAAACTTTATTCAAACGTGCTTGGAACGCTTCAGAGCGGCGCTTCAACTTGCGCAGGGCGGGCACGCGAATTTGCAGCAGCACGCATTCCGTAACCATGCGCGCCGTGACGGATTGCGGCCAGCCGTTCATCGCGCCGATCTCGCCGAGAAAATCTCCGGCGCCGAGCTGCATGCCTCCGCTTGCGGGCAGATCAAAATCCACGCTCGACAAAAAAGCGATTTCGGGTTTGACAGGCTTTTGCGGTTTGGAAGATTTTTTAATCTGATTCAAATAAACTTCCACGCTGCCTTTGACGATGAAGAAAGCGAGATCGAGATACGCGCCCTCTTCAAACAAAATCGCGTTGTTTCTCCACTTGGCGAGCGCGATGTCCGGGCTTAACTCTTCCAGAAAGTCTTCCTCAAACTCGCGAAAGAGCTCGAGCTTGCGCAGCTCGCTCGACGAAAGTTTTTCCGAAAGCCCTAAAAGCCCCGCGCTTCTGCCGAACGCATTCCAGCGATCTTGGTGTTGCTCGGCGCGTTTATTCTCGGTGTTGCCATGATTGCCGTTTTTATACATTCATCTTCCTTTGAACGTAACGCAGACTTCCAGTCTGCCTGGCGCGGCAACTTTAAGTTCAGGGTTCGCCGCAAAACCCCGGCTTTGCCATTCAGAAGGAACCTTTTTGCGCGCCGGGTACGGTGCTCATTTGAAGGCTGATTCCAATGCTCAAACGGTTTCTTTCAGAATGACATATTGAGATAGCACGACTGACTTAACGTTGCCATGCACACAAGCAGGCAGGATGCCTGCGCTACGAAATTTTATTTCGAATTTGATTCTCTCACGCGCCCATAAATCAATTCGAGCCGCTGTTTGAGCAGCAACAAAAGCTGCGGCACCGAGGCCGTATCGCTCACTTGCGGAAACGGCGGCAATAAAAGCGGCGTCAGGGGTTGACTCATCTCCATTGCCTCTGCTTGAAGAGGAGCGTTCGACTTGGTTGCGCGCTGCACCTGAGGCCGCGTAGTAATCGGCGTAACCGCAGGCTGAGGTGTTTCAAGCGGAGCCGCTTGCGGCGCAGACTCAACAACAATCGGCGTCGGCACCGGCGTTGCCGTAGGCATGGGCGCAGGCGGCGGCGCTTCCACTTTGACGATTTGCGCAATCGGCCCTTTCGCGCTCATCGCTTTCTCGAACGGCGCTTTGTTTAAATCCGCCTCCGCCGGCGCGCGCCGCCAATGCTTCGCGACTTTTTTGATGCCGGAGACATAACTAAAATTCGCGCCATCGGGATGCCCGGCGGAAATGAGTTTTTGATCCGTGATGTAATGACACTTCACGCACGCCATGCCGCGCTTGTCCACGTTCTTCAATTCGACCATGCCGAGCTGCAAGCCTTTGATATAACCCGGACGTTGCAACCCGAGTTTGGGATCGCCTTCGGAATGCGGATCTTTATAACCGCTGCCCGGCCCGTGACAACTTTCGCAACTCACACCGTCTTCAACTTCGCGGCTTTCTTTGCCGGAGAGAATCGTGCCATGACACGTCATGCACTGTTGATTGCCTTTGAGCATCGCGTCCGCGCCGACGCCCGCGAGCTTGGCGATTTTTTCATAAGCCGCCGGGTCGTCATAAAACGCATCGACCGTGACTTTGTGCGCGTCATCTTTCCACCAGGTATTCTCTTTCGCGTGGCAATTGTTCTGCGCCAACCCACAACTGCCCGGCCCGAGGGTTTGATGTTGCGCGTGCGCGCTCGCAGCCAATGCGCAAACAACGAAGATGATGCGAAGCTTCAAAGTATGTTTAAAAAATTTGGCAAGCCGACAATTCCCCCCTCGAGGGGGGTGTTGCGCAACCCTCAACAAACCGCTTGACTTTTGCAGTGAGTTCGATAGATTCATGCGAGAATCATTCCGATTGATTCAGTATCAGCAGGAGAAAAAGCATGGCAACAATAACGACCGATCACATGGAAACGACGCCTCTGAGCGAAACGGCACGCCCCGACACTCTCGTCGCGGACTTGCGAGCCGCCGCAGAGAAGAACGCGCGCTCGGCTTTCGTCGATCTTGTCGAGAAGACCGACTGGCCTAGCCGCACGCCCGAAGAGCTGCGCGAAGCCCTCGATCTGAGCCTTTCGCTCGACATGGTGCCTCTTGCGCGCGAGTTGGCTAATCTCGGCACGCAGCTCTTCCCCGAAAACAAAATTTTCGCGCGCGCCGCATACGTCATTGCGCCGCCGCAAGTGATCGGCACGCGACCGGCAGATCCGATCAAATTGGAACCTTCGAGAAAATGGCTCCGTGAGAATGCCGGCCAATATCCCGGCGCATGGGTTGCCGTGCGCGAAGGAAAACTTTTAGGCACGGCGCCCACGCTAAAAAAACTTCACGAAATAATCGGGCCGGAGAATAGAACTCCAGGCACGATTGTAGTAAAGGCATTGGGCTAATGACTAAATTCGGTTCGGCGCTTTTTGACGCCGATTTTGCAATCGGCGCAATCCATTACGATGATCACTATCTTGGCGATGACCGGCAAAACCGCATGGTTTTGAGCGTTGCGCGGAAATCAGAATCGACGCTGATACCGACATGATCGTTGACAGCGGCGCGCCGTGGTGCTTGCTCAATCCGGAGTTCTACGAAGCATGGGGCCTGGAGTTTGAGGCGGACTATGAGCCTGCTCACGCCATGTGGATTCGCGGCATGAGGTGGCTCGGGCAATTGACGCGAACGAGCCTCATTCTCAAAGCCGATGACGGAGAAAATCTGATCGTTGCGGCAACTTTCTTCATCCCCGCGATTCAATCGTTCGAGATTTGGAACTATCCCAACTTCCTCGGGCTTGATGGCTTTCTCAATCGCATCCGCTACGCCGTCGATCCCTCCGAAAACGTTTTCTACTTCGGCCCGGTGTGATTCGCGTTGCTTCTTTAAGCGAACGAACCTTCTCTTCAATGTCATTCTGTAAGAACCTTCCCTCGTACTCGGCACAAACTTCGAAATAAGATTTGATTCCGGCACTAGGAAAGTTCCTTCCGGAATGACATTGTCACTTCGAAAAGCCAAACCCTAAACTATGCAAACCAACCCCGCTTTCGGCGCGCATTTACAACCCTTTGCCGGCATTCCTTCTTTTATGCGCCAACCCGCAACGCGCGAGCTTGAGGGAGTCGACGTTGTTATCATCGGCATTCCATACGACGGCGGCACGAGTCATCGCAGCGGCGCGCGCTTCGGGCCGCGCAAGATTCGCGAAGCCTCGCTCATGCTCTGGGGCTATCATCACACGCAGCAAGTCGCGCCGCTGGAAGTTTTGCGCGTGGTGGATTATGGCGATATCGAGGTCTCGCCGGTCGATATTGAAGCCACGAACACGGCCATCACGAATGAAGTTTCAACTGTGCTCAAAAGCGGCGCGCAGGTTATCTCTCTCGGCGGCGATCATTCCATCGCATTGCCGCTCTTGCGTGCGCACGCGGCGCAGCACGGCCCACTAGCAGTCATGCACTTCGATTCGCATTGCGATACCGGCTCACCGGAATTTGCGGGGCGGCCTTATAGTCACGGCACGCCCTTTCGTTATGCCATACAAGAGGGCTTGATCGACACGAGCGCGTATTTGCAAATCGGCATTCGCGGCCCGAGCAGTCGCGCCACTTATCGCAGCGACGCGCAAGCGCTCGGCGCGCGTGTGATCACAATTGATGAAGCCTTCGAGATCAGCATACCTAATGTCATCAAAGAGATTCATGCGCGCGTGGGAGCGCGGCGCGTGTATGTTTCGCTCGATATCGATGCCGCTGATCCTGCTTACGCGCCCGGCACCGGCACGCCGGAAGTGGGCGGCTTCACCAGCTATCAACTCTTGCAACTCGTGCGCGGCCTTGCAGGGCTCGATCTCATCGGCTTCGATCTCGTCGAAGTCTCGCCGCCGTATGATCACGGCGACATCACAGCGATACTCGCCGCGAATTTGGCGTTTGAGTTTTTGGCTCTGCTGGCGAGGAAGAAGGTTGGCAACACAAGCCCATAACGTGTCATTCAGAAGGAATCTTTTTCAGCGCTGGGAATTGTCTCCAGTGCTTAAAAGGATTCCTCCTGAATGACAATGACGAGAGGATTGCTTTTACTTCTCCGTCACCTCCACCTTTCCCTCCTCCGAAACTCTCCACACTTTACCATCTCTCAAATACAAACGCCGCTGTTCTTCCAAAGTGAAAGGCCTGGAGCCTAATCTTCCAAACACGCTCACTTGATTGCCGCTTTCATCCACTGCGCGATCGCGATCCATGCCTTTTGAAACCGCGAGCGCGATGCCGTGCGTGTGGCGCGTGGCAATCAACTTGGGCGTGGGGCGCGGACTGAAGCCGAGATAGTTTGGATTATCACCTGCCGGTGAAGCAAGCTGAATCACGCGCAAACCGTTTCTGCCATCGGCCACGTAGGCGTAGATGCTCGCGTAACTCGCTCCCACTTTCACGCCGCGCGCGTCGTTGATGTTGTTGCCCGCAGTATAAACCTGATCGATCTTCAACGCCTCAGGCTTCTCCGCATCGATAATAACCAAGCCCTGCTTGCCCGCCGCGACATACGCATACGTGCGCGCCACGTAAATATCGTGCGCCTCTTTCAACGGCACAAAACTGTTCTTCACCAACTCAGGTTTTTCCGGGAAAGTCACATCGAGCACCTTCACGCCTTCCGCATCGCACACGAACGCGTAGCGGAATTGCACGGCTAGCGCTTTCGGCATTTTGATTTGCGGCGCAGCGATGCGCGCCACAATTTTCGGCTTGAGCGGATCGGCAATGCGCACCACTACCAAACCCGCATCGCATCCGATATAAACATAATTGCCCGCAATCGCCAAACTCATTGCGCCATTCAACGCGCCGTTGGGATTGAACGTGAGCGCGCGTTCGAGATAATTATTGCGCGGATTGTTATCCACGAGTGTCATCACATCAACGAGCACGAGGCCCTCATACTTGTCCGTGATATAAGCATAGCCATACGAAGGATGCAGCGGCCCTTGCTCTTGATTCTCGGGGCGATACTCGCGGTTCGTATCGATCGGCATGTTTGTGGGAAGCGCTACTGCGGTCGCGTATTTCGTTTTCACCTGCGTATCCTGGCCGAACGGCGAAACCGGCGCGGAAACAACACGCTCGGAAAAACCTTTGTTGTCCACGTTCGCAACGTCGTACACGCGAAAGCCGTCGCTGCCATTCGCAGTATAAAGATACTCGCCGCGTTGCTGCACGCTCAAAATTTCCGTGCCGCCGTGATGGTGCGAAGTTTCGAGCTTCTTGCGGCTCTGCAAATGCTTTTTATGATTCTCCGGAAACGCGAGCTTGTGCAAATAGCTCCCGATCACGGCTTGCGGCTCATCACCTTCCGTCACTTGCACGGCTTCGAAACCATCTTTGCCGGTCGCGACAAAAACATACTTGCCCATGAAGTTGACGAAGTTCGTGCCTTGCAACAGCGCTTGCGCCATCCACGCATTGTTGTCGTTGCGCTCGGAAATATGGCAATCATTGCACGTCTTCGTCTCTTTCGCGCGCACCGTGTGCGGCGCATGCGTGTTGAAGGCCTGGCTGCTGAACCCCGGCGCAGAAACCGGCGCTTGTTGATTGTAAATCTGCTCGCGGTTCGCATTGCGCGAGCTGAGCATCACCGCGCTCGAAGAACGCACGGGCAAAGTTTTATGGCCCTTCGTTGCGCCGCTGATACCGAGCATGAAACCGTCGTCGCGCAAGATTTGCGGATTGTACGTCGTCCAATTGCGCGAAGTCTCGCCCTCGAAATGATTCGTCTCTTTCTTCCAATTCGCTTGCTGCGGCAGATGGCAGCCGAAACAATTCGTCACCCATGACGTGTGGCAAGTATAGCACTCCATCTTTTCCGTCGAATGCGCGAGCAAGTCCGGATTCATGGGGCTGACCCATTCCGCGCCGCCTTTGGCAACCAACTTCGCCGCGCGCGCTTTGGCGTTATATTTCGGCGAACCCGGATTGATGACATCCACCACTTGCGGAACTTCCCACATCAACGAATCGTGCACCATCGAACGCTGAAAAATTTTCTCGCCGCGCTTCACGAATCTCTTCTCGTTGAACGGCGTGAAAGTTTCCAACAGCGGTGTTCCGCCCTCGGGCGCGGCGTTGCCCGAAGTCAACAACGTCGCGCGCTGCATCACCGTGCCGTGACAATCCTGGCAGCGCACTTCGATGGCGTTATGAAACTCGCCGTAGAGTTTGCCGTTGCCGTGATTGTCCTGCTCGGCATGGCAATCGATGCAGTGCATGCCTTTCTCGGCATGAATGTCTTTGAGGTGCACGGCCTTTTGCGAGTTGCGGCATTGCTCGTTGCAAATATCATCAGCAGGATGCTCGAGCGGCACCACGCCGTGAAATTTGTGTTTCGACTCCGGCGGAATGATCTTATCGTCTTTATCGAGCAAATTGCCTTTGCGATCTTTTTTGAACACCGCGCGAAAAATCCAGCCGTGGCCGTGATAATCCGCGAACTGCGTGTTCTTCAATTTCGGATTGAGCTTCGTCACCGTGCGCAGAAAATCCGGATCGCCCCAATTGCCGCGCAACACCGCCTCTTCGGGGTTCGCATCCAAGCGCGCGAATTTTTCCACGGAAGAAAGCTTTTGCTCTTTGGGGGGATAAAGAAACTTGCCGTCGGTTTCATAATCCCACATTTGAAAACCGAGATAGGTATTGATGAAGCCGTTCGGCTGGTGCATGTGACAGGTCATGCACTGGCTCGTCGGAATCACGCGCGTGAATTGGTGCTTGATGGGATGGCCGGATTCGCGCTTTGAGATATTATCATCCGCGCTGAAACTGAAGCCGCGATTGCCGAACTTCGCATACGGGCCCGCGTGCGTGATCGAGCGGTCATTCGCATACACGACATGACACGCGGTGCAGCCGCTCGAACGATAATCGCCGGAATGATCGTTCGTGCCGAGAAAGGAAAGATGCGGATCGTTCAAGCGCGTCTTTTGCATGTTCAACACCGGCGAGCTGATCAGCAATTGCGTGCCGAGGCCGCGATCGCTGAGCTTGTTGTCGGGCTTGCCCGGCTCTTCCAGAAAACTCGGAATGCCGACGTCCGAAGCATTGATGCGCGGCAATCTTCCGCCGCGCTCGAAGCTGCGAAAATTATCGCCCGGCTGCGTGATCTCCCAACGCGGCAGCGGCATGAGAAACTTCAGCACGCCTTTCTTCAGCATTTCGTCGGCGGTCGGCGGCGGCACGGTGTTGATCATTTGCGGCGCGCCCTCGCGGCTATAGCTTTCGCCGAGAATATAATTTTTGTTGGGAAGAATGCCGTTGTTATAAGTTGCGCCGCCCCAAAAGAGCGCGGTGGTTGTCATCATACTTTTTTGAACGCGCAAAACTTCTTCGGCGTGACAAGAGCCGCACGCTTGCTGCGCCACGCGCAAATCGCCGGGATTGATGAATTGAATGAAATCCGGATTCTCTTCATTCAATAAAGTATACGTGCGCTCCGGGTTCGCGGAGGTCGCCCAACGTTCCGGAAATCTCGGCTTGATGTGCGCCTCTTCGCGCGTCGTGCCTTCGGGGTTGCCGAGATGGCAATCGATACAACCGAGCTTCACTGCAGGCGATTGATGCATGCTCTCCACGCCGGCATGGCACTTCACGCAACCTTTGCTCTTGCGATCCGCCTCGGCTTGTGATTGACGGAGCAGATCGGATTGCGCGAAGGCGCTTGAAACAACGAACAAAATCACAAGCGTGAAAATAGATGTATGGTTCATAAGCCTTCAGAAACGCAATTTTATGATTCGTTGCAATAGAGATCAAAATCGTTGTACCCAAGTTGGAAAGCGAAGTAATGCCTCAGTTATGTGTGGAGTAGCGCAGGCATCCTGCCTGCAGACAAGATGTCTGCGCTACGTTCTCCACCAATAACTGAGGTATTACAAAGCGAAAGAGATTTTGTTTGACTTTCTTTAATAGGCCGCTATATTGAAACCACGCAGGAACACGGGCCGAGCTTACACGTTCTCGCCGGTTTATTTGAGTTTTGGCTTCTAACCTTACAACGAGCGCGAAGGGAAATATGAAATCAGAAGCTGCGGCATTTAAAAAGGCTGAACCCAAGCCGCTTTTCTTCGAAAAATTTACGCCAGAGCAAATCGATAAACTTCTCGACAATGGGCAAAGAGAGCTCGATAATCGCTATCGTTTGCAAGGCACGAATCGCTGGTTCAATCTGGTTTATGTCATGCTTAGTTTGGGAGTTTTGTTCTTTTTGATTGTCTTCTTTTTGCCGAAAGACAAAGACTTCCTCGTGGATTTTTTAACGCTCCTCATCGTCTTCACCGGCGGTCTCGGCAGCGGATATGGACTGAAGTCATATCAGGAAAAGAAGCGCTAACTTTTCAACAACTCAACTCGAGAGGTGCTTGCCATGCCCAAACTACTCGAACAAGAGCTTTTGACTTATCAAGCGCACAAAAGCGAGTTGCTTGCCAAAGCCAGAGGCAAATTCGTTTTGATCAAGAACGATCAAATCATCGGCCTCTTCGAGACTAGCAAAGATGCTCGTCGCGAAGGTTATCAGCGTTTCGGCGTTGTGCCGATGCTCGTGAAAGAAATCTTGGAAGTCGAAACGCCTCTATTTTTCTCAGCTAGACTGGCAGGCGCATAGATGCCGTCGTTCACGACTCAGATTCCCAATCTCCGCGTTCGCGGCCCCGTCATGTCGATTCAAATAGCCATCGACACGATGACAGAGGAATCCTTGCGTTTGCAGGGCGATAGCGTTCCCACCCCTGTTTCAGTAATGGCAATGGTCGACCCAGGCGCAACTCAGACTATCATCCGAGAAGACTTGGTGCAACGGTTGAACCTCAAACCTCTCAGTGCGCTTTTAGTCACGACCCCAGTTTCGACGGAAGTAGAGTGCTATCAATTTCCGGTACGACTCTTCTTATTTCCCGAAGTGGCTTTCGAGTGTGCGGCCATTGCTGCTTCTTTACAATATCAAGATATCCAATGTCTCATCGGCAGGGACATTTTGCAGCACGGTATTTTCATTTATCTCGGCCACAACGAAAGTTTCACTCTGAGTTTTTAACCATCCCTCCTAGCGATATCTCCAGCGAGTAAAAAGATTCCTTCTGAATGACAACCTCACCCTCCTCTGAATATCTCCCGCTCAATACGTCAACACCACCGACGCGAACACCGAGTACAGCGTTCTCTTCGATTGATAAATGTCTTGAAAGCCTCCGAGCGGCGTCAATGCCGTGGCGGATAAAGTGAAGGTCGCTTGATTGTTCAAGAACGGGCGATAGATCAAGCCCAGGCCGTAATCGAGACCGATGTCGTTGCGCACGTTGGATTGATTGATGAACTGCTGCAGGGTGGCCGTATTCACGAAGCGCAGATAGTTCGCATTCAAAATCGATTTCAACTTCGGCGTCCACTCCGCATCAAACGCCGCGTTGAAGATCAACACGCCGGGGTTCACGAAGTTTGCTTGTCCCTCCGTTTTGCTCGGCCGCAAACTCGGCACGAGGCTTTGGCGATTGACCAGCCGCACGCCGAGCAAGCTGATCCCTTGAAAATTCCAATAGCTGAACGGCCCGCCCGCGAAGAGCGGTTGATCGACAATCGTATCGAAGCCGTTCGCCGCGCCGTCCATTGGCTTCGGGTCGCCCGAGGCATAGAACGCTGAGACTTTATAGCGCTTCCAATCAACGTCAACGGACAATTCGAGCGCGGCCATTTGCGCGTTGATCGTCGTCGATTGATTCGCAATGGGATTGAAGCCGTCGCGGCCGACTACTTGATAGAGCGCGTGATCGACGTTCCATCTTCCAAAGTGGCCGTCGCCGGTCCAGCCGAGATAATACGCATTCACTTCATGCGGGCGCGAAGCGCCGATCAAAGCTGGCCGCACGGGAAAACCATTGGTGTCGTAATAAGTGCTCGCGCGATCTTTGTTATAATGAAAACTCAACTGGCCGGTGTAGCCGAGCGTGAACAAATCCTGCCGGTACAAATTCACCACGTACACTTCTTGATTGCGATCTTCGAAGAGCGTGTTCAATTCGCTGTTCGTGTCTTTTTCCAACAAGCCGAAATAAGCGGCGTTGAATTGATAACGATTCGAAGCGAGATTGCCGAACAAACGCACGCCGAGATTGTTCTCGCTAAAAATGAAGCCGCGAAAATCGCTGCCGAAGCGCAGAATGCCCGCGCGCAGCGAGACGAAATCATAATGATCGCTGAGATCGAAGAGCTTCTTCTCCAACGAAAGTTCTTGCAGCGCGAATTGCCGGTCCGTGCGATTCGTCGTGCGCCGCGCGCTGATGTTGAGATTGTTGCGCTCGAGCAGATCGAGAAAATTGACATTGAATACCGGTGTGACGCGAAACTCCCAATCGCGAGGGCGATACGCTGCGCTGCCGTGATAAAGCTCGACCGTGACGCGCAAGTTTTCGATCAACACAATGCGGTCGCCTGAGCCGAAGAAATCTTGACTCTGCGGCGTCGCTGTGCTCACGCCGCTGGGCGTGGGCAAGTTCGCGGCTTCGACCAAATTATCCGTGCTCGCAGTGAGCAAGAGAAACGTGTTGCGCCCGAGAATGGGATAATCGCCTTTGAGCACGTTTTGATTATAAGGATCGTACCAATGCCCTTTCACATTCAGCTCATACGGCGGCGGCGTGATGTCGCGCCAGCGATCGGTGATCGGCACGAAGTGCGGCGTTTCCGTTGCTTCCGCTACTTGCTCCGATTTCGTTGTCTCTTTTGTTTCATCCGCGGCGTCCACTTTTTTGCTCTCGCTCTCGGCTTTCTTGCGCGATGACGTGTTCGGCTTCGCATTCTTTGCGGGCGCGCGCTGATTGCGTTTCTGCGTTTCGGATTTTTTTACAACCGGCTTGCGCGGTTTAGTCACGGAAGAATCGGGCGCGGTTTGGCTCCATGAAATTGCGCAAGAAAGCAGAAGCACGAACAGCATTGGCGACAATGTTCGATAAAGCGAAGAGGCCTCACGTATTCCCCCCTTGAGGGGGGTTAGGGGGGTGTGCTTTGCATCTGCAACGTCACTACAAACACCCCTCCGGCCCCCCTCAAGGGGGGAATTGTTGTGAGTATACTTTCGCCCGACATTTCTATTTTTTGTGTTCATCTTACAAACTTCTCTACCATCTTCACAACGCGGACGAGCCGCAACCCAAAAGAAAGTCTCCAACGGATAGAAAAACCCAACGGATGCAAGAAGCGTGATCAGTTGGGTTTTTCTATCCGTTGGAAAAATCTTTGCTTTTTTTGCAACGATTGAACTGGTAAGGGAATAATGAATTGCACACGCTTCACTTCAAATTCGGCTGCCGCGGAAATTTCATATACGGCAACACGGTGTTGTTGTAACGATATTGATCCGTGCGCATGCTGGCCGGCGCTTCGAAACCGATTGTGCCGCCCGCGGCGATGTAATCATCTTGATCGATACCATCGCCGCTCACACCGATGCCGCCCGCGAGCACGCCGTTCTTATAGAGCGGAATGCCGCCGGCAAAAATTTGAATGCCGTTTTGAAAGGGCGGGCGCGTGGGCAACAACCGCATGTATTGAAAATCGAATTGGCCGTCGACATACGTGTAAAGCGGCCCCATCTCCGGCGGTTGCGTGCGAGGTCCGGTGCCTTGATCGATGCCGGGCGGGAAGAAACGCTGGCTCAAAAATCCAATCGCGCGGGTGGAAGCCGCGAGTGGCGCGCCGTTGGGCACATTCAAAATCGTGCGCAGAATAATGCCCATGCCGTCGTTCGGATTGCTGAACGCAACCACGGTGCGCGCTTTCTGCGCGGAGACGTCGTAACTAAACGAAGGCGCATCCGGCGTGCGCCACATGCCGAGAATCGTGCCGTCGAGATCAGCCACGCAAATGAACACTTGCGCCGCGCTGCCAATGGGCCGGCGAATCGCCGCGCGCGTATTGCTCGCGCGGTTCGCGGCGTTCGTCAAAATTTGTTGCACCTCCGCGGCGCTCAATACTTGGCCGCTGATCGGGCTGTAATTACGCGAGCCGTCGGCGAAGGTCACATAACCTTGCTGTGGAAAATTTGCCGGCGGCGTGGCGCGAATTGGAAAACTCGGATTCACGCTGCCGCGCGCGGCGAGGCTGTCGAACGTGAAAGCAAAATTTCCCGAGGGCGCGGGTTGATTGGAATACAACAACTGAATGCCGTCGAGAAAAACATTATCGCCGCGCAGATTCGCGGGCGCAGCATAATTGCCCAATGCGCCGAGCGCAATCATTTCATCGCGCGTAACGCCGGCGCAGGCGTCATTGATCGTATTGAGCTGCAAGAACGTATCCGTGCCGCCGCTGATGCCGAGGCCGCCGGCGAGCAAATTGTTTTTATAAATCGGCACGCCGCCGGGAATGTTCGTCAAACCGGGTTGGCCGGGCGCTGGCGGTTGCGGCGGACCGAGAGGCGGCCGCGGCCCGCCGTTCGGTTGAATGTCGCTATCGCTGCGATTGGAGAACGGCACGCCGAACAACGGACCGGCCGGCGTGTTGTTCTGTCCGGGAGGAAAATGGCTGCGCGTGATGAAGCAGCCCGTCAATGTTGAGAAGCCGTTTTGATTGCTGCTCGCATAGGCGGCCGTGCGCGCTTTCGCAATCTCTCCGAACAACGCTTGTGAAGCGGGAATGATGACCTGCGCGCCGGTCATGTTGTACACGCCGAGCACGTTGCCCTCGCGATCAACGACCGCGACGTTGACTCTTTCATTCAAACGCGCGGCTTGCTCCACCGCTTGTGTCATGAGCGTTTGCACGTCTTGCGTCGTCAATGCCGGAGTATCAGTGGGAGGCGGCGCAGTCGGCATACTCGCGGAGTTACAACCGAGGCTCACGAGAATCAATGCGCCGAGACAAATAAAAAACGCGTGTAGTAAGTTGAGCCTGAGGTGATCGCGGTGCAACAACGGATTTGTCCTGAGACGAGACAGCATTTTAAATCACTCCTTGATTTAATCTTTGAAACGAAAACGATTGGATCGTTGGAGCAATGGAGTGGTGGAGTACTGGATTGTTGGAGTAATGGAGCGATGGAGTCAAACGCTTGCGATACCTTCGCGAATGTCGAGCGCGCCCGTTCGGATTGCCATTCTGAAAGAATCTTCCCTCGTACTTCGCGCTCAGTCCAAGTCAGGTTGAGTATCGAGCACTAGGGAAGGTTCTTCCAGAATGACATTTCCAAAGAGGAGCATTGTCCCATTGACTCAACACTTCAACACTCCATCACTCCATCACTTCAACACTCCAACACTCCATCATTTCATCACTCCAACGCTCCATCAATCCACCAATCCAAAACTCCATCACTCCAACCCTAAACCATCTCCACCACCACCGGTCCTTTGGGCTTGGCCATACATGCCAAACGATAAGGCCCGGGTTTTAATCTGTTGATATCTTCGAGCGTGCCCTTCTCCTCCTCGCTCATCGCGTTCAAATTTTCCGCGCCGGAGATGATGCGAATGGGATCCATGCCGCAGCTTCCGATGTGGCAATCGGCTTTGATCTTCACGCCGTTCTTTTCGGCAATATCGCAAATCGTTTGTCCGGGTTTGAAGACGCAGCTCTTGCCATAATTCTTGAACACGATCATCATGCCTTCCGGCTTCGCGGCTTGGGCTTCCTCGCGTTTCGCAGGTTGCGGCGGCGCGGCTTTCTTTTCAACAACAGGAGGCGCAGCCGGTTTTTTAATCACAGGCATGACCATCGTCGCTTGCGCGCGAACTTCGGTGTTAAATTCCACCGACCGCCGCAACGGCTCTTCCTTCAAACAAAATTTGAAAACTTGTTGGCCAATTCGAAATTGGTCGTTCGCTTCGAGGCCGACTGCGCTGCGCACTTTGAGAAAGCTGCCGTTCGCGCTGCCCAAGTCTTTCACGAAGAGGCGGCGCTCTTTCAACGCAATCGACAAGTGGCGGCGCGAGAGCAAGAGATCGCTCGCATCGAGCGTAATATCCGGCGCCATGCGACCGAGCACGAGCGTTTTTTCCGCCAGATCATAACGCTGCGCGACGTTGCCCTCCGCATCGCAATGCTCGCAGTAATAGCGGCCCGCATCGATGCCAAAAACCAAAAATTGTTTGCCGAGACGAATCATGTTGCCGGGCGTTACTTCACACGGTTTGCTTTCTTTCAAACGAATGAACACGCCGCTTGCGCCGCCGTCATCGCGCAGAAAATAGGAGGACTCCGCGGCGCTGTGCGCAATCGAAGCGTGGCGCTCCGACATGAGCGCGTCCTCCGGAAAATTGAGATCGCAATTCTTTTTGCCAATCATCGTCACACGATTCATGCGCACGGGATATTCTTCTTCCTCCACATTGCCCGCGAGCACGCGCACGAGATAAGCTTGCGACTCCTCGGCATTGCGCTCTTGCGGCAAGCTTTCTTGCAGAGCACCAATCGCAGTCGCGGAAGTCGCCAAAGCTTTCGCTTTCGAAGCGCGCGGGGCAGAGGCGAAATCGAGATCGACGCGAATGAGTTTTTTGCCCGCGAGTTTTTGCGTAATCGCTTCGACGACCAGCACGCCGTCGCGCAACGCCGCTTTGATGTTGCCGCGCCGTTTGATTTCTTTGTATGAAGAAGGCTCGGCGTTGAAATTTTCGGTCTCGTAATAGATCGGGCTCAATAGATCGCCGATGAGATACGCGTTCGGCTGTTGCGTTTCGAGCAGCGGCGTCACGAGAAAACGCTTCTTGTTCTCCGCGCCGCCGGTTGCCATCTCGATTCCGAGCGCGCGCAACAACGCAGTGGGCACGTCTTCGCCGATACACGCGAGGCACTTGTCTTTGGCAAACTCGAGCTGCGCGGTTTCGTGCGGGCGGTTCGCCATCTCGCGCCGATCGATGCGTAACGAGAGATATTCTTTTTGATCCGCGCCGGTCACAATCGCAACCGGCTCGCTATAAGGGTAATGGCGAATGTTGCCGTTGCCCATATAGGCTTCGAAAAAACTCTCGGCCAATGCTTTGGAAACTTTCGGAAGCTTATCGCCACGATACGACCAATACACTGCGGTCATGTCATTCGCTTTGACCTTCGCGTGCGAGACTGCAATCACTGCTTCCGCAGCGGAAGTGCCGCCGCCAATGACAAGCGCAGGACCGCCGATATAAAGATCGGGATCGCTCAAACGATACGCGATGCCCTCGGTTCTGCCGGGAATATCGAAACGCCGCGGCACGCCGCGCCCTATCGAAATGACAACGTGCTTCGCGAGAAAAGTTTGCTCGGCTTTCGTGTTGTGATTATAGGTGCGCACTTGCCAAATGCCGTCTGCGCGAATTTGCCAGCCCGTGATTTCCACGCCGATTTGCGCGGGCACGTTGTGCTCGCGATAAAAACTTTTCCACTGCCGACACATGTCGTCTTTGTCCAGCGGAGCGAAGTGCAGCTTCGCAATCAACTCGCCGCCATTAGGAAAAGGCATTTTATCGCCGCCGCCGTAATCGGGCAGAATGAGCTTTTCTTTCGCGTAATCGCGAATGCGCTTCATCAAATCATCGAAGTCAACGACCAGTGCGTTGAGCTTCAACTCTTTCGCGCGAAACGCCGCGGCCGTGCCCGCGGGCCCGCCGCCGATAATGAGCACCTCGAGCACTTGCGGCAATGACACCGCGCGGTTGAGTTGCAACGTGCCGTCGGGATTGTATGTGATTCCAGTATTCAAGTTGTTCTTGGTTGTTTGTTCTTTGTTCTTTGTTCTTTGTCCGTTGTTCGCCGTTCTTTGAGTTGGCTCTGAAACATGCCGTCGCGCATCTTTATTCAACCGACGAACAAAGCACCACGGACAACGGACAAATGACACCGGACTAACTCACCAACCGCGCTTCAATCATGCCGAAGCGCAATCGCGACTCAAATGGAATTTCGATTTCCGAAACCACCGTGGCTTTATCGAGATAGGTATGATTGCGGCTGCCCAAATCGCGCACGCGCACTTGGTTCGCGGCCACGATCAAGCTTGCATGGCGCCTGGAAATCGAAGGATCGTCAATGAAGATTTCACATTCCGGCGAGCGGCCGATGACGTTCTCTCCGTCTTTCAATGCGAAAGTGCCCATCGGCTTGTCGCCGCGCAATGCTTCCAATTGCAAACTCGCGCGCGGCGGCGGCACGTTGCCTTGCGAACCCAAAGCTTCAATCATCGTAACTGCCACGGCTGTTTTCCGCTTTTTCCCTGGTTGCGCTTTCAACAAATCTTCAATGAGGGTTTTGCCGTTCTTGGCCGATACCCGGGCACGATTGGTGAGAACTTTTTTTCGAATCGGCGAGGCGGCCCAAATGTTTTTTTCTGGGGCCGGCGCGTCCTCTTGCGCTTCGGCAGGAGCTGGAGGCTGCGCGGCCGCGCGCTCGCGTTGCGACGGCGCAGCCATCGTTTGAAAAACGAAGTCGAACTCGCGCGCGAACGTGAGCACGTGCAAAGCGCCCAGCTTCGCTTTGCGTTTGATGGGCACGCCATCCACGCGCGTGCTGATTTGCGCGTTGCCCTCTTCCAAAAAAAAGCAGCCCGCAACTTGATCAAAAAAAATGCGCGCATGCGCCGGCGTAATGCCGGGCGCGTCGATCACGATTGCGCACGCATTGCTGCTGCCGATCGTGGCCTGCTGCGTAAATTCATACTTTCTGCCGGCGAGAATGCCGGTGGTGCAAAAGAGTTTGGCTTTCATCTCTTCTTCTCCAAAAAACTCCCAGCTCCCCAGCGGATGTCATTCAGAAGGAATCTTTTTTAGCGCTGGACAAAGCGTTCAAATAAAGGTTTCTCCCAGTGCTCAAAAAGATTCTTCCAGAATGACAACCCGGGTGGGCTGCTTTGATACCGATACTTTGTTCATTCCAAATACAACAGCATGCTCGTGCGCTGCGTTTTATTCGGATGAAAGAGGTGGCACGTCACGCAGCGGTTTGAAGTTTCTTGGGCATTGTGGCACGTTTGGCAATTTTCAATGCGCGGCAAATTTTGGATCGCGGAACGATCCCGCGCTTTCGAAATGAGCGTCGTTTTATTCGTTGCCGGTTCATTCGTTGCAGCAAGCATAGGAATTTCGTTGTGGCAATCCAAGCAGCGCCGCTGCAGAATGTGCGCGCGATGATTGAACTCCGCGCGCGCGAGGATGATTTGATCTTTCTGCACGCGCCGGATGCTCGCCTCTGAAACCATATGGCATTCTTGGCAAGGCTTGGTCAAGTTGTTGACGAAGTCATCAACCTCTTCGCGTTGTGCTCCGCCGGCCGCGGGATTGGTTTTGCGCGGCGGCATCGCAAGCTGCAGCTCTCCGCCGGCGCGCTGCAGTTTGTTGCGCGTGACTTTGATGAGCGAGTCAACGCGCACCAATTCAAGCTGCACCTCCGGCTCCGGGCGGCCGCGCAAGCCCGCTGCGTAACTCTGCAAAGTCTCCAATGCTTCTTCGTAAACTTGGCGCGATAAAAGCATTTTGTTGGAGGAAGAAAGCCCGCCGGAAGTTTTCAGCAGCTCATCGAAACCGGGCGCAGGATAAAACTGCGCGCGCAAACGGCGCAAGTTTTCCATGATCCACGGGTCTTCGTGATACACGCGCGTTTTCACGATGCGATTGCCGGGCTTCACTTGAAAATCATTCGGGCTGATAAAAGCCGCAGTGAGCGCGCGCGGCGAGCCGCTGTTCCGCATGGCTTCGAGCGTGATGACGCCGGGCGCGGCCTGGTCCTCCGGGCTTTGCATGCGCAATGCGGGCGTTTCCACGTTCGTTGTGAGATGGCAAGTTTGGCAATGCGTTTCGAATCCAATCGGCTCGAAACGTTTGCCCTCGGGTTGCGGATTGTGGCAATACAAGCACGCGCGTTCGATATCGACGAGCTTCTCGCGCTTTACCACTTCCTGCACGTGACGAATGTGCGTGAACTTCAAAGTCGAATCGTCGGCCACACGTTTCACGGCAAACTCGAATTGCGGGTGCTCTCTGTTGAACGAGCCGTATTCGTGGCAAACCATGCACTGCGCATCCGTCACGTTCGTAATGCGCGCTTCCCGGCCCAAATGCTCTTGATGGCAGAGCGAACAGGCCTGCTCCGCGTGCGGCGATTTCACGCGCTTCAAATCGCCTGAACGATAAACTTCGTGCGCCGCGAGCGTGTAGATGCCGAGCTTGTCGCCGGCTTTTTCATGGCATACCGAACAGTTTGCATTCGCGACGGACTGAAATTTTTCATGGCACGAGCTGCAATCCTTTTCAAATGTGGCGTGATAAGAAGAAAGCGGTCCGCTCGTGGTCAAACTGCTTTGCAAAAAAAATGCATCGAATATGAAGAAGCCGAGTACGCTCAACGCCGCCAGTGTTCCCAGTACGATGAGCGCCCGGCGCGACTCGGGATAGATATATTTTTTTGCGACGGCGAGCGCGAGGCCGCCGAATTTGCCTTTACGTTTTTTTCCGTTCTCTCTTTCAGCCATGAGGTGTATTTCCGAACCTGCAAAAGTATTCTAATACGACAACGTTAAACCGCATAATCCTCATTTTGTCATTCTGGAAGAATCTTTTTTAGGGCTCGAATCGGCTCTCATATGGGCTTCGTACCAAGCGCGTAAAAAGATTCCTTCTGAATGACAAAGTGGAGTAGATTGCTTGATCAAACCTAATAATACAACACCGCGAACACGTGCAGGCCGAGCAGGGCCAAGAGCACGAGCGAGGCGGGCACGTGCAAAAGCAGCCACCAGCGCAGCGCGCGCTGCAGCGTGAAGTGCGCGTCGATTTCAAGCTTGGCTTTATAACAAGCTTCGAGCTGATTCAGCTTTTCTTTTTCCTCGACGACGAGCAGGCCGCGCACGTATTCGAACTGTTTGAGGCGCGCCTGCACGCCGCCGGTGATGTCCACGTAATAAATCAATCTCGCCTGCGGAGTCGCGAGTGCATACGCGATGTGCTTGCGATAAAA